>LXNI01002261.1_pt1 | contig 13857 bp, 15 predicted proteins | sample 809091 | NCBI WGS metagenome assembly LXNI01 (sample SAMN04870527, study PRJNA318959) | sponge metagenome | biome: 01000161; feature: marine sponge reef; material: water | host: Sarcotragus foetidus | place: Greece: Milos, Mediterranean Sea | collected 2013-05-29 | depth 5-7 m | reverse complement strand
GGCCGATAGCGGCCCCGCCATGATCTTCGATGAAGTGGATGCCGGCATTGGCGGCGCCACGGCGGCGGCGGTGGGCGCGCGGCTGGCGGCGCTCGGCGCGGGGGGCCAGGTGCTGGTCGTCACCCATGCGCCGCAGGTGGCGGCGCGCGCCGCCCGGCATTTCCGCGTCTCCAAGAACGGCGCGCGCACATTGGTGGCCGAACTCGACGGGGACGGACGCCAGGAGGAGATTGCGCGTATGCTGGCGGGCGCCGAGATTACCGGCGCGGCCCGGCGGGCCGCCCGGGCGCTGATCCGGGGCGAGGGCGGATGACGGTGGATCCGGACAGGATGGACGAGGAGGCCGCGGCCGGCGAAATAGCGCGCCTTGCCCGGGAGATTGCCGACCATGACCGGCGCTATCACGGCGAGGACGCGCCGGCCATCTCCGACGGCGACTATGATGCGCTGAGGCGCCGTTACGAGGCTCTGGAAGCGCGTTTCCCGGACCGCGCGCCCCCCGCCGACGGCCCGGGCCGGCGTGTCGGCGCGCGGCCCGCCCAGGGCTTCGAGAAGGTCCTCCACGCCCGCCCGATGCTGTCGCTGCGCAATGCTTTCGACGCGGAGGATGTGGCCGAATTCGTCCAGGGCGTGCGCCGCTTCCTCAATCTTGCGCCCGAGGCGCCGCTTGCCATGACGGCCGAGGCGAAGATCGACGGCCTCTCGATTGCGCTGCGCTATGAAGGCGGGCGGCTGGTGCAGGCGGCGACGCGCGGCGACGGGCGCGAGGGCGAGAATGTCACCCGCAATATCGAGACTGTCGCAAGCGTGCCGAAGCGCCTGCCCGGCCCCGCGCCCGATGTCCTCGAAGTGCGCGGCGAAATTTACATGGCGCATGGCGAGTTCCAGCGGCTCAACGAGGAGCGCGAGCGCGAGGGCCTGGCGCTCTATGCCAATCCGCGCAATTCCGCGGCCGGCTCCGTGCGCCAGATCGACCCTGCGGTGACGGCGGGGCGTTGCCTCAGCTTTTTCGCCTATGGCTGGGGCGAGGTCAGCGAGCGCCCGGCCGAGACGCATGCCGCCTGGCTCGGGCGGCTCCGGGACTGGGGGTTCGACGTCGAGCCCAACGGCGCACGCGCCGAAGACGCGGCCGGGCTGATCGATGCCCACCAGGCCATCGGCGCGCGGCGGGCCGGCCTCGACTACGATATTGACGGCGTGGTTTACAAGGTGGACCGGATCGACTGGCAGGAGCGGCTGGGCTTCGCCGGGCGCGCGCCGCGTTGGGCGGTCGCGCACAAATTCCCGGCCGAGCGCGCCGAGACCGTGCTGGAGGATATTATCGTGCAGGTGGGCCGGACCGGGGCGCTCACGCCCGTCGCGGTGCTGCGCCCGGTCACGGTCGGCGGCGTCGTGGTCTCGCGCGCGACCCTGCACAATGAGGACGAGATCGCGCGCAAGGATATTCGCAAGGGCGACACGGTGGTCATCCAGCGCGCGGGCGATGTCATTCCCCAGATCCTAGAGGTCCGGCTGGAGAAGCGCCCGGAGGAGGCCCGGCCGTTCCGCCTGCCCGAAACCTGCCCGGTCTGCGGCTCGCAAGCGCGGCGCGACGGCGGCGATGTCGTGCGGCGCTGCACCGGCGGGCTCGTCTGCCGCGCGCAGGCGGTGGAGCGGCTCAAGCATTTCGTCTCGCGCGGCGGCTTCGATATCGAGGGCCTCGGGCGCAAGCATATCGAGGCGTTCTTCGCCGACCGGCTGATCGAAACGCCAGCGGACATCTTCAGGCTGCACGAGCGGCGCGCGGCGTTGCTGGAGCGCGAGGGGTGGGGCGAGCAGTCGGTGGACAAGCTGCTGGCGGCCATTGAGGAGCGCCGCCAGGCGCCGCTCGACCGCTTCCTCTACGCGCTCGGCATCCGCCATATCGGCGAGGGCAATGCGCGCCTGCTGGCGCGGCACTATGGCGGCCTGGATGCGCTGCGCCGGGCGGCGGCGTCCGCGGCCGCGCGCGAGGGCGAGGCGTGGGAGGCGCTGACCGGCATTGACGGCATGGGCGCCGGGCGCGCGGAAGACCTGGTGGCGTTCTTTTCCGACCCCCGGAGCGCCAGCATTGTCGAGGCGCTGGCCCGGCAGGTAACGGTCGAGGAGGCCGCCGGCCCCGCCGCCGCCGAGGAACAGGGCGAGGGCGGGCTGGCAGGCAGGACAGTCGTCTTCACCGGCGCGCTCGCCGCCCTCAGCCGGCGGGAGGCCAAGGCGCAGGCGGAGCGGATCGGCATGCGAGTCGTGGGCAGCGTCTCGGCGAAGACCGACCTTGTCGTTGCCGGCGAGGCGGCCGGCGCCAAGAAGCGCCAGGCGGAGGAGCTTGGCGTCAAGGTCCTGACAGAAGACGAATGGCTGGAGCTGGCGGGGCGGTGACCGGCGCGCCGGTCAGCCTTAAGACGATCCGCGCCGCTGCCGGGCGGATCGCCGGCGGCGTGCGCCGCACGCCGGTCCTGGAAGCGGCAGCGCTGCGCGAGCCGCTATCGCCGGGGCCCTTGTCGCTGAAGCTCGAATGTCTCCAGGTCACCGGCTCCTTCAAGCCGCGCGGCGCGCTCAACAAGGCGCTCGGCCTCGACGCGCCGGTCGGGCTCACCTCGGCGTCGGGCGGCAATCACGGCCTGGGCGTGGCCTATGCCGCCGCCCGGCTGGGCGTGCCGGCCACAGTCTTTCTGCCGGCCTCGACGCCGGAGGCGAAGGCGCGGAAGCTGCGAGGCTGGGGCGCGACCGTGAGGATGGCGGGCTCGGTGTTCGACGAGGCCAATGAGGCCGCACTCGCCCATGCCAGGGCCGAAGGCGCGGTCTATGTGCATCCCTTCGCCGATCCCGCAGTGATTTCCGGCCAGGGCACGGTCGGGCTCGAACTGCTGGAGGAGGCGCCGGACGCCGACAGCGTCCTCGTCGCGGTCGGCGGCGGCGGGCTGATCGCCGGCATCGCGACGGCGCTCAAGGCGCTCAAGCCCGGGATCCGCGTGGTCGGGGTCGAGCCGGTCGGCGCGCCGACGCTCCATGACAGCCTGGCGGCGGGCGCGCTGGTGACCCTGGAGCGGATCGCGACCGCGGCGGGCACACTGGCGCCGCTCTGTTCGGCCGCGCTCAACCTGGAGCTCATCGCCGCCGGCGTGGACCGCATCGTCCTGGTTGATGACGAGGCGATGCGCCGGGCGGCCCGCTGGCTGTGGTTCGAGGCGGGCGTGGCGGCGGAGCTTTCCGGCGCGGCGGCGCTGGCCGCCCTCATGGCCGGCGCCTACCGCCCGGCGCCGGATGAGCGCGTTGTCGCCGTGGTTTGCGGCGCCGGTTCAGATGGTCTCGGTTGACGAGGCAGGCTGCAATCCTGAATAAAGGGCGCGCAACAGCAAGAGGAGGGCGTCTGCCCTTGCCGAAAGAGGAAATGATGGTCTTCGGTGGAACCGTGACCGAAAAGCTGCCGAATGCGATGTTTCGCGTGAAACTCGAAAACGAGCACGAGATTATCGCGCATACCGCCGGGAAGATGCGCAAGTTCCGTATCCGCGTCATGGTCGGGGACAGGGTCGATGTCGAGATGACGCCCTATGACCTGACCAAGGGACGGATCACCTTCCGCCACAAATAAGCCCGAGCGAGGCCGCGAGGGCGCGTTCGAGCGCCGGCCAGTCCGCCGGGCGGCCGTCCGCTTCCGGCGGCGTTTGAACCACGCGCGCCAGGCGTTCGGTCGCCACGAAATGCAGGCATGCGACGGCGGGCGCGGCCTGCTTGACCGAAACATGGTTGTTCGGTCCGTCATCGACGAAGGCGGCGGGGCCGCCGGCCCGGGCCGCCAGCCAGGCGGCCGCCGGACCCTTGTCGCCCGTGTTCGCAACGACCGGATAGGGCATCCGGTTCCGGGCCAGCGCCAGGCGCCGGGCGTCGCGCTGGGCGGGCGGGATATTGGTCAGCACCACGATCTGCGCGCCTGCCTGCGCAATCCGGGCCAGGGCGTCCGCGGCGCCCGGCACGGGCGGGATGTCCTCGGCGCGCGCGGCGAAGAAATGCTGCAACAGGGCGAAGACCTGCGTCTGGTCCAGCACCAGGCCGTCGGAAAGCCGGCGCACATTCCCGGTCAGGCGGAAGGACGACCAGTCGAAGGAATAGCCGCGCGCCTCGATATGGCTGACAAAGGTCTCGACGAAGCGGAACAGCACCTCGTCCGCATCGCAAATCAGCAGCGGGCGGCCGGGCTCGACGCCGGCTGCCTCCAATTGCGCCAGCGTGGCGGCGGGCAGTCCCGTCATATCCGTTTGCCTTTCAGGCGCTCCCCGATCCGGTCCGCCAGCAGGCGCACGCCGTCGAGATAGGGGTTGAGCTCCAGCGCCCGGCGGAGCCAGGCCAGCGCATCTTCTTCCCGGCCGAGCGCGGCCAGGATCATGCCGAGTCCCGACAGCGCGCCGTAATGGCGGGGCTCCAGGGTGAGCACATGCTGCACATCGGCCACCGACTCGCGGTGGCGGCCCATCATGTAGAAGACGGTGGCGCGCTTGTTCCAGCCTTCCGCGAAATCCGGCGCGCGCGCCACAATGGCGTCGAAGCGCTCCAGCGCCCGGTCGAGCGCCCCGCGCTGCATGGCGATCATGCCCTGGGCCATCAGCCGGTTGACCGCCTTGTCTTCGGAATGCAGCCAGAGCAGCCAGATGCGCCGGTCCACAGCCACGGCTTCCTGCGGCGTCAGCTCCTGCTGGAGGCGTTCGAACAGCGCCGGCAGTTCGGGGTCGTTCTGGTCGGCGGCGGCGATGCCGCCCGAGAGCGCGAGAAGGACCGCGAAGGCCAGCGCGCGCAGCGGTCTAGCCCTGTCGCGCCTTGAACCGGCGGTTGGTCTTGTTGATGACGTAAATGCGGCCGCGCCGCCGCACCACTTGCGAATCCTTGTGGCGCTTCTTCAATGTCTTCAACGAGCGAACGACTTTCATCCCATCCATCCCGGCCCGGCAGACCCGGCTTCTACCCGCCCGGCGCTTGCCCTGTCAACAAGCCTGGGCCCCGCTCAGCTTCCGAACCAGACCACGGCGCGCGCGATAACGAGGCGGAGCGCAAGATCGAGCAGCACGACGGCGACCGCAGGGAAATGCGCGATCCCAAGGCCGTGGCGGGCGAGGCGCCATTTGAACAGCAGGATCCAGAACCAGGCCGCCATAAACAGCATGGCCGCTATGGCCTCCGGCAGGACGCCCGCGGCGTTGACCAGCACGACGGCGGCGAAGGCCGCGGCTTGCAGCAGGTTGGCCCAATTGGTCGCGATGATGAACCGCCAGTAATGCGGGAAGACCTGCATCCGCGCCGCCAGATAGACCATGATGAGCGGAAAGGCGGTCCAAGTGATGATGTAGCCGACGATGTCCGCCGCCACGAGCTTGCCCGTGACCTGGAAGCCATGCGGCACCAGGGCCAGCATCAGCAGCGATAGCGGGAAGGCGACAAGGGCGGCCCGGAACGAGCGCCAGACATCGCCGAGCGCGGAGACCGGCCCGCTATTCCCGCCCGCCAGCGCCAGCGCGGCCGCGCAACCCGTGCGAATTTCCCAGAGCATGCGAAACGCTCTCCCGAGCGGCGTCAGGAGAGGAAATAGCCCGCGAGCATGCTTTCGTAAACGCGCGTCAGGTTTTCCAGGTCCTCGATTTCCAGATATTCGTCCACCTTGTGGGCGGTTTCGCTCACCAGGCCGAGTTCGACCACGGGGCAATAGTCCTTGATGAAGCGCGCATCCGACGTGCCGCCCGACGTCGAAAGCTCGGGCGTGCGGCCCGTGACCGCCCGGACCGCGTCAGCTGCCAATTCCACCAGCGGCCCCGGCGGCGTGAGGAAGGCCTCGCCGCTGACCGACAGCGCCAGCTCGTAGCCATGGCCGTGGCGGTCGAGCATCCGGCGCAGCCAGGCGTCGAGGCTCGCGCCGGTATGCCGGTCGTTGAAGCGGATGTTGAAGCGCGCCTCCGCGCGGGCCGGAATCAGATTGGTGGTCGGGTTGCCGACGTCGACACTGGTGACCTGCAGCGAGGAGGGCTGGAAATGCGCCGTGCCCTCGTCGAGCGGAGCCGAGGCGAGGCCATGCGCCATCGCCAGCAGCGGATGCACGGGATTGTCCGCAAGGTTGGGATAGGCGGCATGGCCCTGCACGCCCTCGACGAGGAGGCGCCCGTTCAGCGAGCCGCGCCGGCCGATCTTCATCATCTCGCCGAACCGCGCGGGATTGGTCGGCTCCCCGACAATGCAGGCGTCGAGGCGCTCGCCGCGCGCCGCCAGCCGCTCCAGCATCGGCCTTGTGCCATTGACCGCCGGTCCTTCCTCGTCGCCGGTGATGAGCAGCGCGATGGAGCCGGGAACGGGGCCGAGGCGCGCCACGGCCTCGATGAAGGCGGCAATCGCCCCCTTCATGTCGGCCGCGCCGCGCCCGATGAGCCGGCCGTCGGCGACCATGGCCGAGAAGGGCGGCGCGCTCCAGTCGGCCGGATCGCCCGCGGGCACCACATCGGTATGTCCGGCGAAGCAGAACAGCGGCCCCTCGCTGCCGCGCCGGGCGTAGAGATTGTCGATATCCGGCGTGCCGGGCGTGCTGAACGGCATGCGCTCGCAGGCGAAGCCGAGCGGCCGGAGCGCCGCTTCCAGCACGTCCAGCGCGCCCTCATCGGCCGGCGTGACGCTCGGGCAGCGGATCAGGGCGCGGGCGAGGTCGAGGGCGCCCCCGGCCGTTCCTTCCGGCATCAGTCGCGCAGCAGGTCGTTGATGGCCGTCTTGGCGCGGGTCTGCGCGTCCACCGTCTTGACGATGACGGCGCAGGAGAGGTTGGGCCCCGGATTGCCGTCCGGCAGCGGCCGGCCCGGCAGGCTGCCCGGCACGACCACCGCATAGGGCGGCACATGGCCCATATGCACCGCGCCCGTGTCGCGGTTCACGATCTTGGTGGTGGCGGAGATGAAGGTGCCCATGGCGAGCACCGCGCCCTCGCCGACGATCACACCCTCCACCACTTCGCTGCGCGCGCCGATGAAGCAGTTGTCCTCGACGATCACCGGCTCGGCCTGCAGCGGCTCCAGCACGCCACCGAGCCCGACGCCGCCGGAGATATGGCAATTGGCGCCGACCTGGGCGCAGGAGCCGACCGTGGACCAGGTGTCGATCATCGTGTTGGCGCCGACCCGGGCGCCGACATTCACGAAGCAGGGCATCAGCACCGCGCCGGGGGCGATATAGGCCGAGCGCCGGACCGCGCAATTCGGCACGGCGCGGAAGCCCGCTTCGGCGAAGCGCGCCGCGTCCCAGCCCTCGAATTTGGAGGGCACCTTGTCATACCAGGGCGCGCCGTCCGGCCCGCCGGCGACGGGGGCGGAGTCCGCAAGCCGGAAGGAGAGCAGCACCGCCTTCTTGCACCATTGATGGACATGCCATGCGCCGCCCGCCTTTTCGGCGACGCGCGCCTCGCCGCGGTCGAGCGCGTCGAGCGCCGCCTCGATGGCCTCGCGCGCCTCGCCCTTGGTGGCCGGCCCGATCGCCGCGCGGTCCTCCCAGGCGCGGTCGATGGCGGCCTGCATGCTCCCGTCGGACATGCGCGTGTCCTCCCCGAAAAACGGCCCGGACCGTTCCAGAACCGGCCCGCCCTGTCAATGCAGGGCGGCATGGCCGAGCGGAAGGAACAGGCGCATCGGGTCGTCCGTGAGCGGCCGGAAGCCGAACCTCTCGTAGCAGCGTTTCGCGTCCTCGTTCGCGGCATCGACGATCAGAGCGTGCATGGCCACGGTTTCACTGGCGGCCACGGTCCGCTTGACCGCATCGGCGAGAAGCATGCGTCCGAGGCCGCGCCCATGCGCCGAGCGGTCGACCGCCAGCCGGCCGATCAGCGCGCAGGGCGCCGGATGGCGCGGCAGGTGCGCGACTGGGATCCGGCTTTGGTCGGGTGGCGGAGTTTGCGGCGGGTTCCTTGATGCTGCCGACCGTCTGCCCCTCAGCCGCTCTCCGCGCGCAGCAGGATATCGCCATACCAAGCGCGGGCGCGCTGCCGGCTGTTGTCGGCGTCGGTCATCACCGCGACGCCCTCGAGCGCGCCCACCTCGCGGCCGAACAGGCGGCGGAAATCCTCGCGGAGATTGCGCCGGTAGCTGCGCCATGCGCCGGCATGGGCCGGGCCGGACTCGACCGCGACCATCCGCACCTTGGAAGTGAAAGGATTGGGCCAGTCGGCGCCGACCGGCGCGCTGGCGGACCACACATAGGAAATCGCAATCGGCAGCGCGAACAGCCCCTCGCCGGGCGCCACGACATAGACGCGGGCGGCGAAATCGTCGCCCGCCTTGACGCGCTCGTCCGGCACGGCGAGCGGCGCCTCCACCCGCCAGCGCCATTCCAGCACCGGGCGCGCCGCCAGGTCGATCTCGCGCTCCAGATAGAGGCTGGATGCGCTGGCGTCGCTCACCGCCTCCAGCGCCCTGCCGGCCCCGGCCTCCACGATCCGGTAGCGGGTCTCGCCCTCGAAATGCCGGAGCTGCCAGCCCGCCATGTCGCCGACCGAGAACCGGCCGAGCAGGAGCGGCTCCGCCCGGACCGGCAGGGCGGCGAGGAGCAGGGCGGCGAAGAGGACAGGGCGCAGCATCGCCGTCCCTCCATAAAGCAGCCCGCGTCCGCCGTCACGCGGCTGCGGCAAAGCGGTCCGGCGGGTGTCCGGGTCCTTCCGCCCGGCGATATTTCGCTTTAGCATCGCGGGCATCCCTTGCCGGAGGTGTCGCCGCCCATGTTCGAGATCGAGATCGTCCCCGCGCTGTCGGACAATTATGTCTATATCGCCCATGACGCCGCCGGCGGCGCAACCGCCGTGGTGGACCCGGCCGAGGCCGCGCCGGTGATCGCCGCGCTGGAGCGGCGGGGGCTCGCGCTCACCCATATCCTCAACACCCACCACCATTTCGACCATATCGGCGGCAATGCCGAGCTGGTCGAGCGCTATGGCGCGCCGGTGATCGGGCCGCGGGCGGACAGCGCGCGCATTCCGGGCCTCGATGTCGAGGTCGGCGACGGCGACAGCTATACCGTCGGCGCCGAGACAGCGCGGGTCTTCGACGTGCCGGGCCACACCAGCGGCCATATCGCCTTTTGGTTCGAGGAGAGCCGGGCGCTGTTCTGCGGCGACACGCTGTTCGCGCTCGGCTGCGGGCGCATGTTCGAGGGCACGCCGGAGCAGTTCTGGTCCTCGCTCGACAAGCTGCGCGCGCTCCCCGACGACACCCGCGTCTATTGCGGGCATGAATACACCCAGTCCAATGCCCGCTTCGCCCTCTCGGTGGACCCGGACAATGAGGCGCTCCAGGCCGCCTCGCGGCGTATAGACGACCTCCGTTCGCGCGGCGAGCGCACCATCCCCTCCGCGCTCGGCGAGGAGAAGCTGGCCAATCCCTTCCTGCGCGCGGACGACCCGGCCATGCAGCGCCTGGTCGGCATGGAGGGCGCGGCGCCGGAAGCCGTCTTCGCCGAAATCCGCCGCCGCAAGGACAGTTTTTAGCCGGCTCGGGGCCATTGTCCGGCGCCCAAGCAGTGCTGTTCGACGCGGTGCTGACGCCGCACCGCTCCCTGCCGCCTGCCGGCTTCCGGCTGCTGATCGCAGGGCTGGTCGGGCTTGCCTGCCTCGCGGGCGTGCTGTTCCTGGCGCTTGGCGCCTGGCCGGTGCTGGGCTTCTTCGGCCTCGATATCGCGCTGCTCGCCTGGTGTTTCCATGTGAATTACCGCCAGGGGCGGCGGCGCGAGCGGCTGCGGCTCACGCCCGACGCCCTCACGGTCGAGCGCATGAGCCCCGCCGGCAGGGTGGAGCGGGTGCGCCTGCCGCCCTGGTGGCTCCGGGTCGAGATCGACCAGAGCGGCGAACGGCCGGGCCCGCTGACGCTCGCCACCCACGGCCAGCGCGAGACCGTGGGCGCCTTCCTCGCGCCTTATGAACGGGTCGAGGTCGCGGAAGCGCTGCGGCGGGCGCTCGCCCCGCTCCGCGCCGGATGACCGCCCGACCGCCCCGCCACCGAACCGAGGCCCGATGACCGATCCCGGACCGATCCCGCCGCGCTTCGAGCGCTTCGCAGGCGCGGAGGGGCTGTCGCTCGCCGCCGACATATTGGGCGATGACGACCGCCCGACCGTGCTGCTCGCCCATGGCGGCGGGCAGACGCGCCATGCCTGGGGCGGGGCGGCGCTGGCGCTGGCGCTCAGGGGCTGGCGCGCGGTCAGTCTCGACCAGCGCGGCCATGGCGATAGCGACCGCTCGCCCGACGGGCATTACCTGATCGGGCATTTTGGCGCCGACCTGCGCGCCGTCGCCCGCCGGCTCGACAGGCCGGTGGTCGTCGGCGCCTCGCTCGGCGGCATCGCCGCGCTGATCGCCGAGGGCGAGGCGCCGGAGCCGGTGCTGCGCGCTGTCGTGCTGGTGGACATCACGCCCCGCGTGCGCCCGGAGGGAGCGGCGCGCGTCGTCGCGTTCATGAAGGCCCATGTCGAGACCGGCTTCGGCTCGCTGGAGGAGGCGGCCGATGCCGTCGCCGCCTATCTGCCGAACCGCCGGCGGCCGCGCGACCTCTCGGGCCTGCGCAAGAACCTCCGCGAAGGCGCGGACGGGCGCTGGCGCTGGCACTGGGACCCCGCCTTCATCACCGATGTGCGCGACCGCCAGGAGGACCGCGACCCGGAGCGGCTGGAGGCCTGCGCGCGCGTGCTCGCCCGCCGAGGCACGCCCACTTTGCTGGTGCGCGGCGGCAGCAGCGACCTTGTGACCGAAGCGGAAGCCCGCGCGTTTCTCGACCTCGCGCCGCATGCGCGGTTCGTCGATGTCTCGGGCGCGGGCCACATGGTCGCCGGCGACAGGAACGACGCCTTCAACACCGCCATCATCCGCTTCCTGCGGGATTTGCCCTGAGGCGCTGGACGGGGTTGAATGGGCGCCGCCGCGCGCTGCGGCCACCCGCCCCGGAGACCCGCCCATGCCGGATACACAAGCAGACCGCTCCAATTTCGACCTCGCCGCCGCCCTTGAAGACGCCGAGATCCGCTTCGCCGAGGCCAATCCGACCAGCGCCGGCCTCTACGACCAGGCCTGCCGCGCCATGCCCGGCGGCAATACCCGCACCGTGCTCTATTATCCGCCCTTCCCGGTTTCGCTGGCGCGCGGCGACGGCTGCTATGTCGAGGATGCCGATGGCCACCGTTATGCGGATTTCGTCGTCGAGCAGACCGCCGGCATTTACGGCCATTCGGAGCCGGCGATCCAGCGCGCCATCTCCTCCGCGCTCGCCCAGGGGATCACATTGGGCGGCCCGACGCCGCGCGAGGGCCGGCTGGCGGAGATCATGTGCGCGCGCTTCCCCTCGCTCGACATGGTGCGCTTCACCAATTCCGGCACCGAGGCGAATCTGATGGCGCTGAGCGCGGCCCGCGCCTTCACCGGGCGCAGCGCCATTCTCGCCTTCGAGGGCAGCTATCACGGCAGCGTGCTGTCCTTCGGCGCCTATGGCAACCGGATGAACATGCCCCTCGACTGGGTGATGGGGCGCTATAACGACATGGAGGGCACGCGCGCGCTCATCGAGGAGAACCGGGACCGGCTAGCGGCGATCATCATCGAGCCGATGACCGGCAGTGGCGGCTGCATCCCGGCCGCGCCGGAATTCCTGCAAATGCTGCGCGATGCGGCCGACGAGCATGGCATCATCCTGCAATTCGACGAGGTGATGACCTCGCGCCTCGGCCCCGGCGGCCTGCAGAAGGCGCATGGCATTACGCCCGACATGACCTCCTTCGGGAAATATCTCGGCGGTGGTCTCACCTTCGGCGCGTTTGGCGGCAAGGCTGAGATGATGTCGCGCTTCGATCCGCGCGAGCCCGGCCATTTCGGCCATGCCGGCACCTTCAACAATAATGTGCTGACCATGCAGGCGGCGATTGCGGGGCTGACCGAGGTGTTCACCGAGCAGGCGGCGGTGGAGATCAATGTCGAGGGCGATCTGCTGCGCCAGCGCCTGAACGGCGCCATCGAGGCCCGCAGCCTGCCCGCGCAGGTGACGGGCTATGGCTCGATGATGATGTTCCACCCGACCGCCGCCGAGCTCACCGGCCCGAAGGATACCGACGCCGCGCCCGGGGAGGCCCGCGCCCTCTTCCACCTGGAGATGATGGCCCGCGCCCATTATGTGTCGAGGCGCGGCATGATGGTCCTCTCCCTCCCCATGGGGCCGGAGGAATTTGACGGCCTCGTGGCGGCCTTCGAGGACATTCTGGACAGTTACGGGGCGCTGCTGTAGCCGCGCGGGACAGCCGCCGCCCATGCGGTCACGGGTCCCGCCCAGGAGGGGCGGACCCCTCAGAGTGTCAGGATATGTCATGCGATGTCATGTTCTGTTTGCTGCGGGCGCATTTTCCATAGCCGGTTCCGGCATGAAAAAGGTCCTCTCTCATACTCTCTTGCGTCACCCCGGACGGAGCGGAGCGGAGATCCGGGGTCTCTCTGCAAGGAGGCCCCGGCCGCGCGAGGCCCCGGCTCGCCCGGCGGGCGTCCGGGGCGGTGATGATGGGCACCGGCTGCACCGCCACCCCCGGAAGTGTCAGCATATGTCATGCGATGTCATGTTCTGCTTGCTGCGGGCGTATATCCCATAGTTATTTTCGTCATATGTTCTCCTCCGGGGTCTTCGGGATCATATGGTCACGAGTGTCCGGGAGAGCAAGCTTTTATGAGACTTGTTTCACAATACCCCGGATCAGCGCGCCGCCGCCTGCCCCGGACCCCGATCCGGGGTCGGTGGTGCCCGAAGGTGACGAATAGGGAACGGGTTGTTAAAGCGTGCAAGAATCGCCCGGCGTCAGGTTGAGCGTCGTCCGGGGTATTCGAGGCGACACCCTTCAATGCCGTCGCAAGGGCCGAAGGACTGTCGCCACGGCAAGAAGGCAAGGATTGCAAGATCTCAACGCGATCGGGCTTGCCAGCCCCCGGGGTGACGCCCATATGCAGCATTCCACAATGCAGGCAGGAGCCACGACGACATGTTGATCGTCAAGCCATACGGCCGGAGCGAAGCGGCCCGCGGCGAGGACGGGACGCTCCGTCGGCAGTTGCATCTTCGACCGGATGACGCCGGTCCTCTCGCCCTTCCGGAGTTTGCGGAAACGCATCCCGCAGGACCGTCTGGAGGAGTTGGGGAAAGTGTGGCGGCGGAAGCTCCATCCCTATGGCGACGGGGAGTCCGACCGCGCTTCGGGCCGGGAGAAAGGGCGCTGGTACGCCCGTTTCGCCGGCGAGACGGCTCCCGGCGATATCGGGAAGGACAAATCCACGGAAATCGTCGGGAAAATCGAGGAACACCTGCACGAGGCGGAATACCGTATCGGCGGTGGCCGCCCGGACAAGCGCAAGGGCCGGATCGCAGCGCGCGCGGCAAGCATAGCCGGTATTGTCGTCACGACGGTATCGGAACTGCAGCAGGCCGGTTGGACGGAGGAGGACCTCGAACGCTACCGGGCGGCGGGCGATGTCGCGGCGGCGATAAAGAGCGCGGCGGAAGACCCGGAATCGAAGAACCGGCGCGTGGGCCCGAGGGCTGCCGCCGAAGCGCTCTAGGCCCATTACGGAACGCTGTTCGCCGACGAGGACGGCACCGCGCTTGCCGTGGCCAAAGCTCGGGAGCGGGAACCCGGCCTGTTCGCCCTGCATATGGCGGTGCGGGAAACCTATACGCGCATCCTCAAGAACCACGGCAAGGACCGGCAGGAGCATGGCGCGCCGCGGCGGAAAGTCTCTGCGCTACTGCCGGGGGACATGGAGGCGCTTTTCCGGCTGGCCGGGGCCATGGGGCGCAACCGGGACCTCAATGCGCT
>LXNI01002260.1_pt1 | contig 13863 bp, 15 predicted proteins | sample 809091 | NCBI WGS metagenome assembly LXNI01 (sample SAMN04870527, study PRJNA318959) | sponge metagenome | biome: 01000161; feature: marine sponge reef; material: water | host: Sarcotragus foetidus | place: Greece: Milos, Mediterranean Sea | collected 2013-05-29 | depth 5-7 m | reverse complement strand
TCGAATCCGATGATGGTATCGGGATCGCGCTGGAATTCTTCTTCGTAGACACGGAAGCGCAGGATGCGCAGGAGCCGGTCCTGGATATCGGGCACTGAGCGCAGGCGAAATTTGACATCCCAGGACCGCACTGCCTCACTAGGGTCAAATTTTGCAAAAAGTGGATGATCATCGCCGTGGCGCGCCGCTTCAAAGTTGTCATAGATGGCTCGTTCTTTGAGCTCGCAGCCCAGTGTCGGCGCCGCATCTATGAATTCTTGCACGCTGAAAGCCTCGGGCAGAAGACCGGCGCTGCGCAATCGCGTGGCAGTGTAGTAGAGCGCCGAGTGCATCGTGGTATGGAGCTTGTTGCACAGCCGCAGCAGGCTGTCCGGCGCTTCCTTGTCGAAGGGCGCGGTATCAAGGTCGCGCGGGGCGGCATTCAGGTCGATATTGTCCGAAGAATGGATCTGCTGGTTCGTGCCGAGCAGGGCGCGTCAGGGGATCTTCAAAAACTCCGCCATCTGTTTGGCATTGAAGGTTTTCCCGCAGCCATGGCACTTGCAGAAGCCATCCCTGTGCCACTGGGCGCTGGCATCGAGGTCGTCGTGCTGCCGATCGTAACAGCGAAAGAATTTCTTGCTGAAACCTTTGTGGTTGTAGTCGGTAACGCCCAGCGCAAGGCGCACGGCTTCCTTGACCGCGTCCCAGCGCGGATCGTTGCTGCCGCCCGCTAGCGATATCCTGGGCGCCGGCTCGGGCTCATCAATGCGCGGCAAGAAGGTCGGCAGCGCGTCCAGGGCCACGCGGGCCGCCGCTAAATCCGGGTGGTGATGGCAGAGCAGATCATTGGCATCGCCCTTCTCGGGTATGCCCGGGCCGGTGACCTTGCGGAATTCCGCCTCGCCCCCCCAGCCCGATTGCAGCAGCAAGGTCGTCAGGTTGGCCGCGCCGTCATCGCCCGCTTTGTCGTTGTCGGCCAGGTATATGAAGCTGGCGGCACGGGCGATCTCATCCAGAATAACGCCGATGTCTTTGGGGATATTGCCGATGCCATAGATGCCGATGACATTACGGATGCCCAGGCGATGCAGCGACCAGACATCAAATGCGCCTTCGACGATATAGACCTTGCCGCCGGCGCGGGCGATCTCATGCTTGAGGTCGTCCAGCGTGCCGACATAGTAGAAGGGCTCGTCCTGCTTCTGCCCGCCGTACTGCCATCTGACTTTGCTCTGCTTTTTGCCCTATATTTTGAGTGTCTTCAGCAAACGGCGGCGGGTGGCGCCCGGGCGGCCATTTCGTCGCCTTGCGCGCCAGATCAGCACATCCTGCCCGGTCCATTGCTCGCGCTCCACCCAGGCGCCGGCGGCGATGGCTGGTCCGAGGATGCGGCGAGAGAAGAGATATGCTGACCATCCCAGGTGGTCTGTGATACTGCCTTTTGCAGTTCCTTTTTCCCACCTATATGCCGGCAGAGTGTGTGGATATGTCGTCTTGCGTGGGTGGCCGCCTTCACGGCCGAGAAAAGCCAAGAGATCAGCGATTTCACGGCTTCCACGCTTGTACGAGATAAAAACCTTGGTGTCAGACGGAGATTCTGCTTGCAGTCCTTGGAGTGTCATGTAGAATTACCTTGTACCTAACTGGCATATACGGGTGTGCGTGTTGGGTGAGGTCTCCAAACAACCGTCTGGTGGGCGGTTGTTTGTGTTTAAGGCGATAGCTAAGGAAACGCCATCCTCTTCGCTGTGGGCTGATGTGAGCGGGGGCGCCCTATTGGGCGCTTTTGCTGCGCACCTGCGCCGGGCCGACCGGATAACCAACTGAGAGACGCCACTCAGGTTCTTGCAGGCGCAGGGGGCGCGGCAATGGCTGCGCTGGTGTTGAGATCTGCGGGCTGGCCCGAGCGCGTTTGAATGGAAGGAGATGTGCTGCCGCGGAGGGCCGTATACAGGCGCTATCTGATGGCGCAGGCGCTTTTGTGGGACGAATTTGTCGCGAAGCTGCTTGATTTCAGTGACGAAATCTACGGATTTGCGATTTTTGTCTGATTTGGAGTTGGCACAACCCGAACAATACGGTAACATGTGCATGTACCTTTCAAATTAAAGAGCACGGCGTGGTTGGCGCCACATCGCGTTCTAAATAGACCTCAGCAAAAAAGCCTGCCCCGACCAAGAAGCGAGGCTTTTTGCTTTTATGTGCCTGAATCCTACGACGGAATTGCGAATAGCGCAATCTAACTCGCGTAAAACGTATGTGAGCGCTAGCGGAATGACGGCCGATACGGCGATCGGCCTGTAGACCGAGTTCTTGGTCAGCGACTAGGTGTTGAGGTATACTTACTTTAGGACATGACACAATACGTCGGACTTTCCGGCGCGGTGGCTATTGGTGGCTTCCGGTTGTCTTGTTTCCAGCAGCAACCCGCGTGGCAGCGTGGGTTGCTGGTTATTTACGCAGGTTCCTGAACCGCTTCTTCAACATCCATTTGCGACTGATTCTGTAGACGTCGTTCGGAGTCTTTTTCAAATTGATGCTGATCCTTTATGAGCCGACGAAAATATTCTTCCCAACTCATGCGCTTACAGGCATTGCCACCTACATTGTGTTTCGGCTCATGGCATACATCTTTGTAAAGCCATTCCTCATCATACAAAGTCATGATTACGTCCGTATCAAATATCACTTTTAATCCGCACCGTACTCCGCCGACACTGTTCTCCAAGAATCGGGTCACAAACCTTGGGCGCTGATATTCTCGCACCTGCGGCCCAAACTCTACGTCATTGCGTGTTCCCGCGTCACTCAAAGCCTGTACCACGGCGTCATCGTCGCTATGATGGCTCAGAAAGATCTTAAACTTGTACAAAATACACTCCACTGTATCCATATATTGTCATATGATAACTTAGACTGTATCATGTTTTACTATAGCGAGCAAGCCGATGGGAAATCAGTCTTCGTGTCAGAGCCGAAGAATGCCGATTCTACTGCAGGGCGTCGGCAAAGACTTTGAATCCGATCAGGATGTCGGCATGTTCACGAAACTTCTTTTCGTAGACGCGGAAGCCGATGCCCTGCGCCAGCCGACGCTTGATATCTTCCGCTGAGCGCAGGCGAAATTTGCAGTAGCGGGAGCCTGACCCCTGACTAGGGTAAACTTTTACAAAAAGTGGATGATTGTCGAGCTTGACGACCTCTTGAAAGACCTTGTAGATGGACTCTTTGCTCACGTTGCAGCCCAGCTCACGCAAGGCTTTGAGGAGTTCTTGTCTGGTAAAGTCCTTTGGCAGGAGAGAGGCTGCCTGCGCGCGCAGGACAAAGAGCAATAACAGCGCCACAGTCTTGGTATAGAACTTGATAAACAGCCGCAGCCAGGTTGACGGCCTTCGAGGGGATAATCGGCCGCTGCGCCCTAAGGATGGCGCGCCAATCGACGCCCAGGAACTCGGCAAGTTGTTTGGAATTGAAGGTGCCGCAAACCTGGCAAGTGCAGAACCCGTCTTTATGTAACGCAGCGCTGGGAGTTTTGTCCTCATGATCTTTGTTAGGGCAGCTTCGATTCTCGCTGAAACCGTTGGCTTTGAAGCGGGTAACGCCCATGGCAATGCGGTTGGCTTCATTGACCGCTTCCCAGCCCGCCTCGTTGCTGTCTAGCGGAGCGAGTGGTTTTGTTGCCGGCTTGCGCTTCAGGCGCGGTTCAAAGCGGGGCAGCGCCTCGAGCGCGGCGCGGGCCGCTGATATATCTGGGAAGTAGTGGCAGAGCAAGTCATTGGCATCGCCTTTGTGTGGGATGCCCGCTCCCGCCACCTTGCGATAGTCGCCCTCGCCTATCCATTCTGATTGGTGCAGGAGCGTGCGCAGATTCGAGCCGCCCTTCTCGCCCGCTGAATCGTTGTCCGCCAGGTAAACGAAGCTGGCGGCGCCGATCTCAGATAGAATTGCGCCGATGTCTTTGGGGATATTGCTGATGCCGTAGATGCCGATGACATTACGGATGCCCAGGCGATGCAGCGACCAGACATCGAATTCACCTTCGACGATATAGACTTTGCCGCCGGCGCGGGCGATCTCGCGCTTGAGGTCTTCCAGTGTGCCGACATAATAGAAGGGCTCATCTGTCTTCTGTCCGGCGACTTGCCATCTGACTTTGGCCTGCTTCTTGCCCTTTATTTTGTTCGTCAACGACCATAGCTCCCTCAGCCGGACAGCGAAAGACCTCATTGAGGATCAAGAGAGGCTCGTTTATCTAAGCGCTGCCAACATCTGGGAGATGGCAATAAAATCCAGCTTGCGGAAGCTTGCCCTACCCGCGTCTCTTCAGCAATTCGTCGAAACGCATACGGCCAGGAATGACTTTGGCATCCTGCAAATCACGGCGGAACACGCTGAGGCGGTGGCTAAGCTTGCCTTTCCGGAATCCGGGCATCGCGATCCCTTCGACCGCATGATTATCGCGCAAGCCATTTGCCATGACTTGACAATCATTACGCGCGACGCTGCCTTTAGCGATTACCCAATCCAACGCGTTTGGTAACCCCGCCAAACAGAAACGAGACTCTTCGTCAAGTTTTCCAGGCGGGTATGCAGCGCCACATAACCGACTTCGCGCACTAACAGGTAAATCAACTCGATGAGCGCGACATCAGGCAAGAGTAACCTTTCAGACGCTGTCTCGAATGCGAACGCAGCTGCCGCCCGGTGGTTGATATCTTTGGAATTGTAGAGCAGCTGGTGTCAGCGTTGATCGTCATCGACGGATTCGCCGGTCAATGTGAATTGCAAATTCGCTGGTATGGTGGTGATGGCCATTCGGACGCGCACATTTCAAAGCCACAACAACAATTGCCTGTGAGGTACAATTGAGTTGCTGGTAGGCCAGTGCGACTTGACTGCGAGCAAATCGGCGGCTAGCGTCTCACCCACACAGGCGGCCATCTGATCTCGGCCGCTTAAACTATTATTAGATGAGTTTTTTGGAACGATCTATGGATTACGAACCGCTTGTTCTCTCGACCAAATGTAACGCAGGGATCGAGCTTTACCGCCCAGATAATCTTAAATTTGACGGGACCTATTTGCAGCCCCTGCCCGATGCTCCGCCTATCGGCGCGCAGCTCTTTCACGGGTTGCCCTTCCTCATTGGAGATAAACAGACCACTGGAGTGAAGTGCTTCCTGGGTTTCGGTCCACGCGATAATCTGTATTCTCAGCCGGTGACAATATCCGTTGGGCGTGAAGCTAGCCACGTGATCTTCGCCCATGCCCTGCTGGAAACCGATCTTTGGCGCGGCGGACCACTGGGTGAAGTTATCGCAACGTACGTTGTCCACTTGTCCGACGGGAAACGCATAGAGGCGCCAATAAGAGAACGTTTTGAGATCGGCAATATCCCTCTCCCTTGGGGGCAGTTTCCTTTCCTCAGCGTTCCCGATCGCAAAGACTATCTCGAGAATCGTTATCAAGGCGCCTGGGATTACGCCGGATTCCGTCAGACAGAAGTGACCAAAGGTGTTCCTCTCGGTTACTACTTGTGGGCGTGGCGCAATCCGCAGCCGGATCAGGAAATAGCGTCGATAGAAATCGTGCCCGCCGGGCGCAAGTTTCTGCTAGCCGGCGTCACCTTGGGGCATCTTGATGAACATCCCTTGGTTCGCAGCACTCGCGTACCGGTCAAGATTACCCTGCTCGACGAAACAGTCGCCAACCTCCCCTTCGGCCTTGATGTCGATGTCGATCGTGGCTTTGCCACCTATGCATATCCCTTGCCAAAGACAAGCTTGAATGAAATTGCGCCCGACATGAGAGGCTTTGGCGCACCGGCCAACGAAAGCAATAGCCCAGCTTACACCCAGATTGCCGCGCTTCCGTCAGCAACGATAACCGTTAGGCACGATGACGCGGTCCTGGGCACGGCGAAATGGGGAGATCTCGAAGGCGCGGGCTCGGTCGAAACAGAGTCGCTGCGTTTGGAGGTCGTCGACAGCGGCAAGAATTGGGTGCATGTCACAGTTGTCGATGCGGATACGGGCGAGACTATCCCCTGTCGAGTTGCCTTCCACTCCCCCGAAGGCGTGCCTTACGCGCCGCACGGGCACCATGCGCCGGTATATTCCAATCAGCCGACCTGGAATGTGGATATCGGCGCTGACGTCACTCTTGGTCAGATCGCCTATGCCTATATAGACGGAAGCTGCCAGGGTTGGCTGCCACGGGGGCGCGTTCTCGTCGATGTGGCGCGCGGTTATGAATATGAACCGCTTAGAATCTGGGCGAATATCGAACCAGGACAGCAAGAGTTGAAGCTGGAGCTCAAGCGCTGGATCGACATGAAGGCCCAAGGCTACTTCAGTGGCGATACGCATGTGCATTTCTTGTCGGCGCAAGGCTCTATGACCGAAGCACAGGCAGAAGACCTAAATGTTGTCAATTTGCTGCAGAGCCAATGGGGGCACCTCTTCACCAATACCGAAGAGTTCACCGGCAGGCCTTACACGTCTCAAGACAAAGAGACCATTGTTTACGTTTCGCAAGAAAACCGACAGCATATGCTTGGGCATCTAAGTTTGCTGGGTTTGAAGACCCCAGTGATGCCGTGGGCTTCAGGTGGACCAGGCGAGGCGGAGCTTGGTGGCGGCTTGGATATCACCATGAGTCACTGGGCAGACGCCGCCCACGAGCAAGGCGCTACCGTCATTCTGCCGCATCTGCCGACGCCAAATGCCGAGTCGGCTGTCCTGGTCGCGACTGGGCGCGCGGACGCGGTGGAAATGCTGGATTTCCTGACATTTGAACACTTCGAATATTATCGTTATCTGAATGCCGGCTATCGACTGCCGCTGGTGGGCGGCACCGACAAGATGTCGAATGAAACGCCGGTCGGTTTGTATAGAACCTATGTCCAGCTCTCAGAAGACGAAGACTTTACCTACGACACGTGGTGCCAAGCGCTGAAACTGGGGCGAACCTTTCTTAGCGGTGGCGCGCTGCTATGGTTCACCGTTGAGGGGCGACCTGTCGGCAGCGAAGTTAAGGTGACTGGCGGCGGCACAGTCGAAATCGAGGCGGTCGCGCGATCCGTTTTCCCGATTCACAGCTTGCAGATTGTTGGAGCGGGTCACATTGTTGCCGAGACGTCTGATGAAAACGGTTCCCATGAATTGCGGCTCAACACTCATCTCAAGATTGAGCGGGATACCTGGTTGGCGGGCCGTTGCGCCGGGCCCGATTATACAGCGCGCCCGCATTACGATCATCGCAGCCGCGGCATCATGGCGCATACATCACCGATTTATGTCACCTGCCAGGATCAATATGCCGTCTTCGACAATGCTTCTGCGCAATACATGCTCACACTGATTGAGGGCGGACTGTCATATATCAGGCATCGCAGTCCGCAACATGAGCCGGAGAAGACCACCTATCACCATGGTCTATCCGATCATATAGCTTATCTTGAAGAGCCATTTCATGAGGCGGCCGAAGCCCTCCATCGACGCATGCATCACTTCGGGATAGCGCATTAGGTTGAATTGATGATAGCGCAGGACGTACAGACCTATCTGCAATCGCTAGCCAATCATTGGCAATATCCGGAGGATACGGTGGACACCTTCAAAGCGGGGGATCCACAGGCCGTGGTGAGCGGCATCGCCGTCGGCTGGATGAGCTACACCTGGGCACTGCAGCAGGCTCTAGACCTGGGCTGCAATGTCTTCATCACGCACGAACCCACCTATTACAGTCACTGGGACAATAATGAAGATATCTTGCGCCTGGCATCTGTTAGAGCGAAAAAGCGCTTTATCGAAGAGAACGATCTGGTCATTGTTCGCTGCCATGACCTATGGGATCAAATGACGGACATTGGCATTCCGGATTCATGGGGACAACTTCTGGAATTGGGAAACGCAATTGATGGCGATACTTACATCCGCGTTTATGAAACAGGTGGTCGAAGGGCGGACGATCTAGCGAGGCATGTCGCTGGACGAACTGCCGCCTACGGGCAGCCAGGCGTGCAACTGATCGGTTCATCGGACAAAGTCGTTCATCGGATAAGTACCGGCACCGGCGCGATAACGCCCTATTTGGATTGCGTCGAGCGCTTCGAGATTGATCTGGCGATTTGTACTGACGATGGCATGCATTATTGGCGCGACGGCGGTTTCGCCATTGACATGGATATCCCCATCATTGTGGTCAATCACACGGTTAGCGAGGAGGTCGGTATACAGCGCTTGTCGGAACAGTTGCGCCAGAGATTCCCGACGGTTCCCGTCCACCATATCAGGCAGCGCTGCATTTATCGCTTGTTCGGCGGATGATAGTAAAGGAGGCGCGATGAGCAAAACCAGTACACATTCTGAAAAAGCGGATTATACATTTAAGGAGAATACGCAAATGAATACCAAAAGTAAATTTAAGTTCGTTCTGTTGGCGCTATTGACGCTGATTCTGTCGGTAGCGCCGCTCGGCGCCCAGGATGAGGTCACGTTGACCTTCTGGTTTGAAGGCGATGCGCCGGCGGCGGTCGCGCTTTTCCAGGAAGTTGCGGATGACTTTGCGGCGGAGCGCCCAGGCGTCAAGGTCGAGATCACATCCTTCGGCTTTGATGACTTCTTGCGCGTCATGCCCTTGGCGCTGGATGGCGGCGAAGGGCCCGATGTCGCCTACGTGCCCTGGGGCTTGCAGGCGCTCGGTCGTTATGCGCTGGCTGGGCACGCGGTGGAGTTGACAGAACTGGCGGCGGAAGAAGGCTGGCTGGATCGCTACGAAATGAGCGATATCGAACTGACCAACGGTTTGACGCCCGGCCAGATCTATGGAATTCCCTTTGAAAACGTGACGATCGGTGTCTTTTATAACAAAGAGCTCTTTGCCGAGCACGGGCTGGAATTGCCGGAGACGCTGGCAGATTTTGAAGCGATCATGCAGGCTTTGCTCGACGCGGGCATCACACCGGTCTCGGTCGGCGGGCGCGATTCTTGGCCTCTCGCCCACGTCTGGCTGCAGCTCGTCCACACCGCCATGCCCATTGAGGTGATCACCGGCATCGAAAACAACGATCCGGCGTACAGCCTCGATACGCCTGAGTTCCTGGCCGCGACGCAAAAGACCCTGGAATGGGCGCAGGCCGGATATCTCGATCCCAACATGCTTTCGACCGGCTTCGTCGACGCCAACAATCTATTCATCAATGGCGACGTTGCGATGAACATAGGAGGCACCTGGGTGATGAACGATTTCGCGATGCTGCCGGAATTCGAAGTGGGCTTCTTCCCGACACCGCAGCTCGATCCTGATCTGCCCTGGCACGCCGGTGGCAAGAATCCCTACAACAACCTCATGATCAATTCGGCCACGGAACACATGGATCTGGCCGTCGAGTTTGTTAGCTACATGCTGGGCGAAGAAGCGCAGACAAAGTTCTGGAACGCCGGGAACATCACAGCTTATCAGTTTGATGAGATGCCACCGCCCTCTACGCCATTGCTGGCCGATGTTGCGCATGCCAACAGCTACACCGGTTTCGGCTATAACATCGGCGTAACTTGCAGCGCGCTCAATCTAGCCACCTGGCGCACCTTGCAGGAACTCGTCGGCGAAGACACTACGCCGGAAGAGCTGGTCGCCACCAATCAGCAAGTTTACGAAGAAGACTGTTTGTCGGGCGAATAATCGCTTGCCAAGCTCAGGGCGGAGCTTGCGTGAGCTCCGCCAAGCACCTTTCTTGTTCGAGATCGTTATCTGATGCGACGGTAGTGTGTCCGCAGAGAGTCATTCCAGCAATCGTACTTTGCGCACACCGGTGACGAACTTGCGCTGGCGGAACGACATCCCGCCCCTCTTGTTCATTGCTCCCGCTTTGGTCGTATACACGGGGTTTTTCGTCTACCCCTTGGTCAAGCTGCTTGAGCTGAGCCTCTACAAATGGGATGGCATCCTTGCGCGCAAATTCGTTGGATTACGGCATTATGAGCGGCTCTTGGGCGATGAGCGGTTCTGGGAGGCGCTTTCCCACAATTTCTCCTGGATGATCGCGGCCATCATTGTGCCGGTTCTATTCGGCTTGCTGCTGGCGATCCTGCTGTCCCGCAGCTCGATGTACGGCAGCATCGTCTTCCGTACCATCTTCTTCATGCCGCAGGTCTTTTCCTCGGTCACCGTCGCCCTGATCTGGCAATGGATATACAATCCGTCTTACGGCGCTATCAACGTCTTCCTCAGCGCGATCGGGTTGGAACAGCTGACGCAAGGTTGGCTTGGCGATAGCGACCTGGTCTTGCCCTCGCTATTCATCGCCTGGAGCTGGGTGCACTATGGGTTCACGATGATCATCTTCATCGCCGCCATCGACGCGGTCGATGAAGTGTTTTTTGACGCAGCCAAGGTCGACGGCGCCAATTTATGGCAGCAGTTCCGCCATATACTCTTGCCTTCAATTCGTGGCGCACTGACGACCATCATCCTAGTGACGGCAATAAGCTCATTTCAGATCTTCGATCTGGTCTATGTGCTGACTCGCGGCGGACCGGGCGACGCGTCCATGGTCGTGCCGGTATACATGCTGGAAAGCGCCTTTACTTTGCGAAGGGTCGGTTACGGCGCGACGGTCGCCATCGCCATGGGTTTGGTCATCGTCGGCTTTTCTGTGCTTTTCCTGGCGCTGCGCGGCGTATACAAAGACGCCGATTAAGGAATTTGGGGCGTTACGATGGCAGGATCTACCAGTCTCTCCAGGCGTAAAACAACCACCATCCAGTCGATGGCATACACCGCTATCGCCGGATTTCTGTCGCTGATCGTCATTTTCCCGCTCGTATGGGTGATCGCTACTTCGCTGAAAGACCGCCGCCAAATCATTCAGAATCCGCTTGGTTTGCCAGAGGTCTACTATTGGTCGAATTATGCAGATGCTTGGCGGGAAGGAAATTTCGGCACCTATTTCGTTAATAGCACCTTGGTCGTCATACCAACGGCTCTGGGCGTGGTTGCCCTTGCCTTGCTTGCCGCATACGCCTTCGCCATGTTCAGGTTCAGGGGCAAGAATGCGCTATTCACCTTCTTTCTCATCGGGCTGACGGTGCCTCTTGGCATTCTGGTCATTCCAATTTTTTATCAGATGGTGAGCCTGAAGCTGGTGAATAATCTCTGGGCGCTGATATTGCCGCAAACCGCTGTCGGCCTGCCCTTTGCCATCTTGCTATTGCGAGGTTTCATTCACGAACTGCCCAAAGAAGTGCTGGACGCCGGCCGCATTGATGGCTGCAGCAACTGGGGCATCTTGCGCTTCATAGTCTTGCCCTTGAGCCGCCCTGCCCTTCTTTCCGTGATGATCTTCAACATCGTCTGGGTTTGGAATCAATTCCTGCTGCCGGTAGTGCTGATCCAGAAAGCCTCCGCCCGCACTTTGCCACAGGGCCTCAGTGTATTCATGGGACGTTACGGGGCGGATTTCGGTTTGCTTATGGCGGGCGCGACCATCTCGTTTGTTCCAGTGGTCATCGTCTATGTTATCTTTCAGCGACAATTCATCAAAGGCATCGCCGCTGGCGCCTTGAGCGGCATATAGAGAGAATGCACCGATGTTAAACAGAGGCAGCCCAACTTTCGATCGCTTGCTGGCGCATATCGGCGATCTGCCCGTCATCGACTGTCACGAACATATGGCAGGACCTGAACACCTTGTCCGGTATACCGAACCGATCGCGTTTCTGATAGCGGGCTATTACGCGAACGACTTGACATCCGCGGGATTGCCGGAGCAGCAGTTGACATATCTGCGCGATGACACTGTTGCCACGAGCGACAAGTGGCCCCTTTTCAAGGCGTACTGGGAGCGGAGCCAACATACAGCCTATGCGCGCGTCACCAAGCTCGTCATGCGCGATGCATATGGCGAGCATACTATGTCATTAGCCACTCTCAACCGAATTGGTGAAAGATTGGCGGAACGAGACCCGGCTTACTATCGTCAAAAGATGCGAGACGCAAATATCCGCTGCGTCATCACGGACGCGCTTGGCTGGCCGCCCGGCGATTTTGGCGCCTTCTTGCGCGGTGAACAGGTCTTCGAAGACGGGTGGCGGCCCGTCGTTCCCCTCCCTCTGTTTCATGTCCTGCAACATCATGAACATACCGCGCGCGATTGGCGCGGCCTTCAACAGATTTCCGAGTGGGCGGATCAGCCCATCACCTCGCTGGATGAATTCACCGAGGCGGTATTTGAGATACTTCGAATCGCGAAAGAACGAGGCGCGCTCGCGCTCAAGGACCAATGCGCCTACAACCGGACGCTGGCATACGATGTCGTGACCAGAGCCGATGCCGAGCGGATCTTCAACCGGCTGCTGAATGATGCGAATGCCGTCTTGGGCTGGCCGGAAGCCAAACCGCTCGATGACTATCTCTTCCATCAGTATATGCGCTTTGCACGCGAGTTAGACTTCCCCGTCCAGATCCACACCGGACACATGGCTGGCTCATTCAATCGGGTCGACAAAGCCAACGTCCGCAAGTTTGTGCCTGTGCTTGAACTGCATCGAGATGTGAAATTCGATCTATTTCACGGCAACTGGCCTTATATGGGTGATCTTCTATTTGTCGCGAAGAACTACCCCAATGTGGCTCTGAACCTGACCTGGTTGTATATCATTGACCCGCTCTATGCGCAGCAGCTGCTTGAGCGCGCCGTCATGACCGTGCCGCATTCGAAAATCCACGCCTTTGGTGGCGATTATACCGACATTCCGGAACGGACCCTTGCCCATATCAAGCTTGCCAGGCATGTCATCGCTGCGGCTCTTGCGAATCTGGTGGACATCGGATGGTTAGATGAAGAGCAGGCGCGCTCCATTGCGGGGCAGTGGTTTTTTGATAACCCTAGTCGCTTTTTCGCTCTCGTAAATGATGAGCAGAAGTCGTGATTTTCCTCGACTGAAGGAGTTGATGGCTTCTGCCAACTATCGCGCGAGGGAAACAGTAAGCGTCGCTTACTGGACGATTGCATCCTCCTTAAGCGTCCATCGCTCGAACTTTACGCTTTAGGTGACTGTATCACAAGAAAATGCTGAGTTCGCCCCATTTCGCAATACGGATATAGGCAGGTTTCGCGTCGATGACCTGAACTCTAATTGTCAGTGCACGAATTCTCAGGCTCCGCAGCGTAATGAATTGTTCAGCGAAGTTGATAGCCGTGCGCAGCTTTTGGGTACCGATTTGCCGCAAGACGTGGTCAAACAAAATAGAGTGTAAAGGCTGCTTTACTGCCCTTCTTTTGATCGATCCTTTCAAGGAAATTAAGGCCGGAACTCGCCAACAATCACGAGGTAGCTCCAGGTTGAGGTGGTGAAGCCGCCCATCCATTGACTTGAATTCTTTCGTTTATCGTTGTTCATTGCCATTTAACTTCTTCAAGTATAGTTGTTGACTCGTCAGCTATTTCTAAGACGAGGGAATATCGTATTAAGGGAGATTTCTAGGGGATTTTCCTCCGACACCAGCAGGCCGGCCGACGAATCTTCAACAATCTTGCCCAACTGGCCCGCATTACTCAGCATGCCTGCAGCATGGCAAGTCGCAGCGCGCGGTACTCTGGTCGCACGGATAATCGCACCGTAATTCGCAAACCGTCCAATTGTCGACGGTGTATCTGTCCGAACAGATCTGTACCACCGGCCATCCTTGCGCTGCAGTTGTAAGCCCTATCCAGCGCCCGCTTGCCCGCGTCCAATACGTCACTATCCTTTATTTAGTTGCTTTGGCAAACTCGCTTTTATGCCTTCGACCGCGCGCCTATTACGGGCGAAAATAATCACGATTAAGGCGCAATTTCAGGTACGGGCAGCTTGTACAGCGCGGCCGCCGTTTGCCACA
>LXNI01002259.1_pt1 | contig 13864 bp, 10 predicted proteins | sample 809091 | NCBI WGS metagenome assembly LXNI01 (sample SAMN04870527, study PRJNA318959) | sponge metagenome | biome: 01000161; feature: marine sponge reef; material: water | host: Sarcotragus foetidus | place: Greece: Milos, Mediterranean Sea | collected 2013-05-29 | depth 5-7 m | reverse complement strand
AGACCATCGCGATCATCGGCGGCACGGGCGCGCTCGGCACGGGCTTTGCGCGGCGCTGGGCGGATGCCGGCCACAAGGTGGTGATCGGATCGCGCACGCAGGAGCGGGCGGATGCCGCCGCGGCGGAGGCGGGACACGGCGCGGTCGGCCTTGTTAATCCCGAGGCCGCCGCCGCCGCCGATATCGTGGTGCTGACCGTGCCCTACGCCCACCACAGGAGCACGATCGAGAGCATCGCAGACGGCCTTGAGGGCAAGATCCTGGTGGATGCGACCGTGCCGCTCATGCCGCCCAGGGTCGGCACGGTGCAGCTTCCCGAGGCCGGGTCGGCGGCGGTCGAGGCGCAGGCCTGGCTGGGCGAGCGCGCTACCGTCGTCTCGGCCTTCCAGAATGTGGCGGCCGCGCATTTGCAGGCGGCCCATGACATCGACTGCGACGTGCTGGTGGCGGGCGACAAGCTGGCGGCGCGCGAGACCGTGATCGGGCTGGCGGAGGATCTCGGCCTGCGCGGCTGGCATGCCGGACCGCTCGCAAATTCCGCAGCCGCCGAGGCGCTCACTTCGGTCATCATCCAGATCAACCGCCGCTACGGCATCGATGGCGCGGGCCTGCGGATTACCGGAATGCCGGCGGCCGAACAGGACGGGGCGTGACCCGGCGGCTGGAGCTGATTGCGCTGCCCGGCCTGCCGATGGTAGAGCCGGGCGACGACCTTGCTGCACTGATTTCGGACGGGATCGAACGGGCAGATACCGGCCTCGAGGCCGGCGACATCCTCGTGGTTGCGCAGAAGGTCGTGTCCAAGGCCGAGGGGCGTTATGCCTTGCCCGCCGAGACGGAGCCTTCGCCGGCGGCGAAACGGCTTGCCGCGCTGACGCGCAAGGACCCTGCGCATGTCGAAATTCTGCTCGGCGAGACGGTGGAGATCGTCCGCCACCGGCCGGGCGTCGTCGTTGTCGAGCACAGGCTTGGCCATGTGATGGCGAATGCCGGCATAGACCATTCCAATATCGCGGCGGGGCGCCTGCTGCTGCTGCCGCGCGACCCCGATGCGTCCGCAAGGGCGCTGCGCGCCGCGCTGGCGGAGCGCTGGGGCGCGGCGCCGGGCGTCATCGTCTCGGACAGCTTCGGCCGCGCCTGGCGGGTCGGCACCAGCGGCGTCGCCATCGGGGTGGCGGGCCTGCCGGCGATCGACGACCGGCGCGGCGAGCCGGACCTGTTCGGTCAGCCGCTGGAAGTCACCATTGTCGGCCAGGCGGACGAGATCGCCGCCGCCGCTTCGATCCTGCAGGGCCAGGCGGACGAGGCGACTCCGGTGGTGCTGGTTCGCGGGCTCGACCTGCCGGAGGACGATGGCGGCGTCGGGCCGCTGCTCCGCGACCGGGCCACGGACCTCTTCCGGTGAGGGTCACAGCGCTCTCCGGCGGCGTCGGTGGCGCAAAACTGGCGGAAGGGCTCGTCCGCGCCGGCGCGGACCTCACGGTGATCGCCAATACCGGCGACGATTTCGAGCATCTGGGCCTTTCGATTTCGCCGGACATCGATTCACTGGTCTATGCGGTGGCGGGCCTTGCAGACCGGGAACGCGGCTGGGGTCGCGCCAATGAGAGCTGGAACTTTATGGCCGCGCTCGGCGCGCTCGGCGGCGAGACCTGGTTCAACCTTGGCGATGGCGACCTCGCAATGCATGTGCTCCGCAGCCAACGCCTGGCGGCCGGAGAGCCGCTATCGGCTGTCACCGCCGGCCTTCTCGATCAGCTTGGCGTGACGGCGCGTGTCATTCCGGCGACCGACCAACGGTTGCGGACCATCGTCGAGACCGAGTCCGGCCGGCTGGCGTTTCAGCATTACTTCGTGCGTGAGCGCACGGTCCCGCGCGTCACCGGCTTCACCTTCGAGGGCGCGGAGGCCGCCCGCCCGGCGCCCGGCGCATTGGATGCCTTGCGGGAAGCCGACCGCATCGTCATCTGCCCGTCCAACCCCTATATCAGCATCGACCCGGTCCTCGCCGTTGCGGGCTACCGGGAGGTGGTGCAGAGCGCCGTCTGCGTGTCGCCCATCATCGGCGGCAAGGCGGTGAAAGGGCCGGCCGCGAAGATGATGGCGGAACTCGGCTTCCAGCCTTCGTCGCTTGCAATCGCCCGTCACTATCGGGGCATGATAGGAACGCTGGTGATCGACGAGGCGGATGCGCATGAGGCGGCGGCGGTCGAGGCGGAAGGCGTGCGCGCCATCGTTGCGCCCACGCTGATGGGCGGGCCGGAAGACGCGGAGCGGCTCGCCCGGATCGTGCTGGAGGCCTGAGATGCCGGACCCGCTAGGCGATTTTTCCTTCACCTGGCCGCTCTATGCCGCCTTTCTGGCCGCCTACCTGCTGGGAAGCATACCCTTCGGCCTGTTGCTCACCCGCGTGGCCGGGGCGGGCGATCTCAGGCAGGTCGGCTCGGGCAATATCGGCGCCACCAATGTGCTGCGCACCGGGCGCAAGGGGTTGGCGGCGCTCACCCTCCTGCTCGACGCCGGCAAGGGGGCGGCCGCCGTGGCGATTGCGGACCACTGGTTCGGCCCGAGCATGGCGGTGTTCGCCGCGCTCGGCGTGGTCGCCGGCCATATCGCGCCGGTCTGGCTGCGCTTTCGCGGCGGCAAGGGCGTGGCCACGGCCTTCGGCGCGCTGTTCGTCTTCGCATGGCCTGTCGGGTTCGCGGCTGCGGCCGTCTGGCTCGGGGCGGCTCTGCTCTTCCGCTATTCGTCGCTCGCGGCGATCCTCGCCATCGGCTCCTCGCCGGCATCGGCCTGGGGTCTTGTCGGTATGGCCGAAGCGGAGGTGACCGGCCTGATTGCCATAGCCGTAATCGCCCGCCACGCCGGCAATATCCGCCGGCTGCTGAAAGGCGAGGAAAGCCGGATCCGGCTTCGATGACCGCGAGGCTGCGCCTTGCGCGGACGCCCGGCATCGGGCCGATCCGCTATTTTGAACTCGTCGAGCGGCTGGGCTCGGCGGAGGCGGCGCTGGAGGCGCTGCCGGGTTTCGGCTTCCGGCCCCCTTCGGCAAGAAGCGCGGAAGAGGAACTGGGGGCGTTGGACCGCCTCGGCGCCACGCCCGTCTGGTTCGGCGACGACAATTATCCCGCCGCGCTCTCGCGGATTGCCGACCCGCCGCCCTTCATTGCGGCATTGGGCGACCTCGCGCTGGCTGCGACGCCGGTTGTCGCCATGGTGGGCGCGCGCAACGCGTCTGCGGCTGGTCAGCGCATGGCGGAGCGTCTGGCGCGGGCGCTCGGCGAGGCGGGTTTCACCGTGGTTTCGGGGCTTGCGCGCGGGATCGACACAGCCGCGCACAGGGGCGCGCTCGCGAGCGGCACGATTGCCGTATTGCCGGGCGGGATCGACCAGCCCTACCCGCCGCAGAACCGCACCCTGTTCGAGGCCATAGCCGGCGACGGCCTTGCGCTCGCCGAAAACCCGCCGGGCTTCCAGGCGCGGGCGCAGGACTTTCCCCGCCGCAACCGCATCGTTGCGGGACTGGCGGCGGGCGTCGTCGTCATCGAGGCGGCGGCCCGCTCGGGCTCGTTGATTACCGCGCGGCTGGCGGCCGACGAAGGCCGGCAGGTGTTCGCCGTGCCCGGTTCGCCGCTGGACCCGCGCAATGCGGGCGGCCACGAGCTCATCCGCAATGGCGCCGCCCTTGTCACCTGTGCCGAGAATATTGTCGAAGCGCTAGCCGGCAGCATCGCGCCACCGCATCCACCGGCGGCGCCAAAGCGGTCGAGCCGCGCCATTTCGCCGCCTCCGGCCCCCGCGCCGCTTCAGGGCGTTAGCGGCCCCGCGGGCGAAAACGCGCTGCTGTCGGCGCTCGGCCCCGTTCCGGTCACGGTTGACGAACTGGCTCGCCGGTGCCACTTGTCGAGCGCAGCCGTGGCCGCAATGCTGCTCGATCTCGAGTTGGCAGGCCGCGTCGAACGCCATCCTGGACAACGGGTTTCATTGATATCGAGATGACTGCTGAAAATATCGTTGTTGTAGAATCGCCGGCCAAGGCAAAGACGATCAACAAATATCTGGGAAAGGATTTCCGGGTATTGGCCAGCTTTGGTCATGTTCGCGATCTCCCGCCCAAGGATGGCTCGGTTCTGCCCGACAGGGACTTCGCCATGTCGTGGCAAATGGACGAGCGCGGCAAGAAGCATGTCGGCGAGATCGCCAAGGCGGTCAAGGGCGCATCCCGGCTCTATCTCGCCACCGACCCGGACCGCGAGGGCGAGGCGATCTCCTGGCATGTCCGCGAGGCCCTGGAGAGCCGCAAGGCGCTGAAGGGAGTCGAGGTCGGGCGCGTCGTGTTCCACGAAGTCACCAGGAACGCGGTGCTGGATGCGGTCGCCAATCCGCGCGCCATCAACCAGGAACTGGTGGACGCCTATCTGGCGCGCCGCGCGCTGGACTACCTGGTCGGTTTCACGCTCTCGCCGGTGTTGTGGCGCAAGCTGCCGGGCGCGCGCTCAGCGGGTCGGGTGCAGTCGGTGGCGCTTCGCCTGGTCTGCGACCGGGAGGCGGAAATCGAAGCCTTCCGGGCGCGCGAATATTGGACCGTCGATGCCGATTTCGCCACGGCCGCCGGAGCGGCGTTCCGCGCCCGGCTTACCCATCTCGACGGAAACAAGCTCGCGCCCCACGCCATTGCGGACGAGGCCGCAGCGCTCGCCGTCAAGGCGCGGCTGGAGACGGCGGCATATCGGATCGCCAGCGTCCAGAAGAGGCAGGCGCGCCGCAACCCCGCGCCGCCTTTCACCACTTCGACACTCCAGCAGGAGGCGTCGCGGCGGCTCGGCTTCGGAGCCGCGCACACCATGCGCCTCGCCCAGCAGCTTTACGAAGGCATAGAGCTCGACGGCGAAAGCGTGGGGCTCATCACCTATATGCGGACCGACAGCGTGGTGATGAGCAACGAGGCGCTCTCCGGAGCGCGCGGGCTGATCGGCCGCGACTTCGGCGATGCCTATCTGCCGCCGAAGCCCCGGCTTTACCGATCTTCGGCGCGCAACGCCCAGGAGGCGCATGAGGCGATCCGTCCCACGGATATGGGGCGCCGGCCGCAGGATGTCCGAGGCCGGCTGACACCCGAGCAGTTCCGGCTCTACGAGCTGGTATGGAAGCGCGCCGTGGCGAGCCAGATGGCCGCCGCGGTGTTCGACCGCGCCGCCGTCGATGTCGAGGCGACGGACGGCCGGGCGGTGCTGCGGGCGACCGGCTCCGTCATCCGCTTCGACGGCTTCCTGAAGCTCTACCGCGAAGGCCGCGACGACGCATCGGACAGCGACGATGAAGGCCAGGCGCTGCCGCCCGTCGCCGAGGGAGAGCCGGCGCAGCGCAAGGCGGTGGAAGCGGAGCAGCATTTCACCCAGCCGCCGCCGCGCTACACGGAGGCCAGCCTGGTCAAGCGGCTGGAGGAGCTGGGTATCGGCCGTCCGTCTACCTACGCCTCGATCATCCAGGTGCTGCAGGACCGCGACTATGTCCGACTGGAGAGCAAGCGCTTCCTGCCGGAAGACCGCGGGCGCATCGTCACGGCGTTCCTGCGGAACTTCTTCGAGCGCTATGTGGAGTACGAGTTCACCGCCGATCTTGAGGAGAAGCTCGACGCGGTCTCGAACGGGCGCATCGATTGGCGCGCGCTGCTGCACGAATTCTGGGACGCCTTCCAGGCCAAGGTCGAGGAGACGCAGGAGCTGCGCATCTCCCATGTCATCGACGCGCTCGACCAGGAACTGGACGCGCATTTCTTTCCGCAAGCGGACGACGGAAAGGATCCGCGCCTCTGCTCCGGTTGTGGAGAGGGCCGGCTCGGCCTGCGGCTGGGCCGCCACGGCGCCTTTTTCGGCTGCTCGCGCTATCCCGACTGCCGCCATGTCCGCCCGTTGACGACTTCGGAAGGCAAGGACGAAAACGGGCCGCGCGTTCTCGGCAACCATCCGGAGAACGGGCTGGAGGTTGCGGTCCGCAAGGGGCCTTACGGGTTCTATGCCCAGCTTGCCGAAGAGGAGGGAGGCAAGCCGAAGCGCGTCTCCCTCCCGCGCGGCGTCGATCCGGCCGAAGTCACTCTCGAGCGGGCGCTCGGCCTGCTCTCGCTGCCGCGCGAGGTAGGGCGGCATCCGGAAACAGGCAAGCCGATCTCGGCCGGCCTCGGGCGCTACGGCCCCTATCTGCGCCATGACGGCGTCTATGTTTCGATCCCGCGCGGCGACGATGTGCTGGAGATCGGCTTGAACCGGGCCGTGGTGCTGATCGCGGAGAAGAAGGGCGGACGCGCCGCCGGGCCGTTGAAGGAACTCGGCGCGCATCCCGGCGACGGCAAGCCTGTCACCGTCCATAGCGGCCGTTACGGGCCCTATGTGAAACATGGCCGCACCATGGCCTCGCTGCCGAAGGGCCAGGAGCCCGAGGCTGCGACGCTAGAGGCTGCCCTGGCCCTGCTGGAGCAAAAGAAGGCCGCCGGCGGCAAGACGTCCGCTCGCAAGGCGCCCGCTGGCAAGGCCGCCGCCAAGCCGAAGGCCGCTGCCGGCGCCGGGCGCGCGCGCAAGACCGCCGCCGCAAAGAAGCCTGCGCCGCGTGGCGCTGCCTGACCGCGAACGTCTGCTCGCCTTCGTCGCGGAACGCGGCGGGCCGGTGGACCGCAAGGAGATCGCCCGCGCCTTCCGGCTCAAGGGCGCCGAACGGGCGGCGTTGCGGACCCTGCTGCGGGAGCTGGAGGCCGAAGGCGCCATAGACCGCCGCCGGGGCCGGCGCGTCGCCAGCGGCCTGCCGGAAGTTACCGTGGTCGAGGTGACGGGGCGCACGCAAGACGGCGAGCTGCTTGCATGCCCGGCAGGACGCAAGGGCGCGCCTGCGCCGGAGATCGTCGTCGATGAGCCGGGGCCGGGACCGCTTCCCGCGACCGGCGCCAAGCTGCTGGTGCGCCTCAGGCCAACGGGCGAGGGCGGCTATCTCGCCCGCGTCATGCGCAGGCTGACGGCGCCGCCGTCCGACATGCTGGGCGTGGTGGCGGCCCATGGCGGGGCGTTGGTGTTTCGCTCCGTGGACCGGGGGCGCAACCGGGAGTTCGCCCTCCCGGAAGCGGACGGCGCGGAACCCGGCGATGTCGTGCGCGCCGCCATACTGCCCGGAAGGCGGGGGCCTGGCCGCGCGGTCCGGGTGGTCGAACGGCTCGGCCGCCATGACGGGCCGGGCGCGCTTTCGACGCTCACCCTGCTGGAGCACGGCATCGAGGAGCCGTTTCCGTCCGACGTGCTGGCCGAGGCGGAGGCCGCGCGGCTGCCCGACCCCGCCGGCCGCGCCGACCTTACCGGTATGGCGCTCGTGACCGTGGACGACGAGGACGCGCGCGATTTCGACGACGCGGTCCATGCGGAGCCGGATGGCGAAGACGGCTGGCGCGTGACGGTCGCCATTGCCGACATCGCGTCCATGGTGGCGCCCGGCAGCGCGCTTGACCGCGAGGCGGCGCGGCGCGGCAATTCGGTCTATCTGCCGGACCGCGCCGTGCCGATGCTGCCCGAGCGCCTGTCCACCGGGTTCGGCAGCCTCCTGCCCGGCGAGGAGCGGCCCTGCCTCGCCGTGGAGCTGCGGATCGGCCCGGCAGGCGCCTTGCGCGGCCACCGCTTCCGGCGCGGGTGGATGCGCTCCTCCGCCCGGCTCACCTATCGCGCCCTGCAGGACGCGCTCGACGGGCCGGACACACCCCCGCATCTGGCATGTCTGGAAGGGGCGTTCCGCGTCCTGGACCGTGCGCGGCGGCGGCGCGGGGCGCTGGAGCTCGATCTGCCGGAGCGCCGTGTGGTCTTCGATCCGGGCGGAAATCCCGTTGCTGTGGCCGCGCGCGACAGGCTGACCGCCCACCGGATCGTCGAGGAGTTCATGATCGCCGCCAATGTCGCGGCAGCCGAGACGCTGGAGGCGAAGGGCCAGATCTGCATGCGGCGCGTCCATGACCGGCCGGACCCGGCGGCGGTGGAGGCGCTGCGCAGCCTGCTGCGCGATCTGGGCCATCCGGTTTCCTTCGGCGAGCTGCAGCGCCCGAAGCAGTTCAACGCCCTGCTCGCGCGACTTGCGGACAAGCCCTTTGCGGCGCTGGCGAACGAGCTGGTGCTGCGCGCCCAGGCCCGGGCCGTCTATACGCCGGAGCTGAACGGGCATTTCGGCCTCGGCCTCGCGCGCTATGCGCATTTCACCTCGCCGATCCGGCGCTATGCCGACCTGCTGGTGCATCGCGCGCTGATCGCCGCGCTCGGGCTCGGCGCGGGAGGGCTCAAGGACGAAGCGGGCTTCCACGACATCGCCGGGCATATCTCCACGACGGAGCGCCGCGCCGCGGCGGCGGAGCGCCGGGCGCTGGACCGCTATGCCGCCGCCCTGCTGGAAGGCCGCGCGGGGGAGGCCTTCGAGGCGCGCATTGTCGGCGTGCAGCGCTTCGGTCTGTTCCTGCGCCTGGCCGGGGCGGGCGCGGACGGCATGCTGCCCATCGCGGCGCTTGGCGGCGAGTATTTCCACCACGATGCGCGCCGCCACGCGCTCATCGGCAGCGCCACTGGCCGGGCCTTCCGGCTGGGCGACACGCTCCCTGTCCGCCTGTCGGCCGCCGACCCGGTCAGCGGCGGCGTGACACTGGCCTTGGGGGAAGGCGGATAACGGCCTTATGCTGCCGGGCGACAGGCGGCGGCGAACAAGGGGGCCGGTATGCGAAGCAAGTTGTTTTCAGTCCTGGTGATGCTCGGGGTCCTGGCGGCCGGAACGGCGTTCGCCGCAGAGTTCAAGCCGGCGGTCGTCTATGACGTCGGCAGCAAGTTCGACAAGAGCTTCAATGAGGGCGTCTGGAACGGCCTGCAGAAGTTCTCGGAAGAAGCCGGCGTCAAGGTCGCCGAGTTCCAGATCACCAACGAAACCCAGCGCGAGCAGGCGATGCGCCGTCTCGTCGAGCGCGGCGCCACCATGGTGATCGCGGTCGGCTTCGCGCAGGCGGACGCGCTCGACGCGGTGGCGGCGGACTATCCGGACCGCCAGTTCGCGATCATCGACGTCTCCTGGCTCGACCGGCCCAATCTGCGCCAATATGTCTTCAAGGAGCATGAGGGCAGCTATCTGGTCGGCATTGCCGCGGCAATGGCCAGCAAGACCGGCAAGGTCGGCTTCGTCGGCGGCATGGACATCCCGCTCATCCGCAAATTCCAGTGCGGCTATCTTCAGGGCGCGAAGGCCGCGAACGCCGATATCGAGGTGCTCCAGGCGATGACCGGGACGACGCCTGCGGCCTGGAACGACCCGACCAGGGCGTCCGAGCTCGCCAAGGGCCAGATGGATCGCGGCGCCGACGTGGTCTATCACGCCGCCGGCAGGAGCGGCCTCGGCGTGATCCAGGCCGCGGCCGACGCCGGCAAGCTGGCCATCGGCGTCGATTCGAACCAGAACGGGCTCGCGCCCGGCGCCGTGCTGACCTCGATGCTGAAGCGTGTCGATGTCGCCACCTATCAGACGCTGAAGGACGGTCTGGAAGGCAGATTCACGGCTGGTATTCACAGCCTCGGTCTTGCCGAAGGCGGCGTGGATTGGGCGCAGGACGAGCACAATGCGGGCCTGCTGACGGACGGGCTGAAGGCCGCGGTCGAGCAGGCCAAGGCGGACATTATCGCAGGCAGGATCGCCGTCCACGACTATATGAGCGACTCGGCCTGCCCGGGCTGAGCCCGTCCTTGTCGGGCGGCGCCGGGTCCGCAGAGGCGGGCCGCATCGCGGTCCGGCTCCGCGGCGTCTCCAAGCGCTTCGGCGCCGTGCTCGCGAATGACGATGTGGACCTCGACATCCCGGCCGGGACCGTTCACGGCATCATCGGCGAGAACGGGGCGGGCAAGTCAACGCTCGCCTCGATCATCTACGGGCTCTACGCGGTCGACCGCGGCGGCATAGAGATCGACGGCCGGCCGGCGGCGCTGCGCAGCCCGGCCGATGCCATCCGGCGCGGCGTCGGCATGGTCCATCAGCATTTCATGCTGGTGCCGACCTTTACCGTGCTGGAAAACGTCATGCTCGGCGCGGAGGGCGGCTTCCGGCTCCGCAGCAGCGCGGCCGCTATCCGCGCGCGGCTGGAGGCACTGAGCCGGGCGCACGGGCTGGAGGTCGATCCGGACGCCCTTGTGGAGGACCTGCCGGTCGGCATCCGCCAGCGGGTCGAGATCCTGAAGGCGCTCTTCCGGGGCGCCAGCATCCTGATCCTCGACGAGCCGACCGGCGTGCTGACCCCGGACGAAACCGACCGGCTGTTCGCCATCCTGCGCCGGATCCGCGACGCCGGCGGCACGGTCGTGCTGATTACCCACAAGCTGCGGGAAGTGATGGCGGTCTGCGACGCGGTCTCGGTCATGCGCCACGGCCGTCTGGCGGGCCACCGCTGCACGGCAGAGACGACGGCGGGCGAGCTCGCCGAGCTCATGGTCGGACGGCGGGTCGGCCAGGCGGTGCGCCCGCCGGTGAGCGGGCCCCCGGCCCCGGTCCTGCGGGCGGCGGGCCTCACCTGGCGGGCCCCGGGCGGCGCGGCGCGCCTCCGGGACGTCTCGCTGGCATTGCGGGCGGGCGAAATCCTCGCCGTGGCGGGCGTTTCCGGCAATGGCCAGTCGGAGCTGCTCGATGTGCTCTCCGGCCTTGCACGCGTGCAGGAGGGCCATATCGAATTCGCCGGGCGGCGCATCGACCGGGCCCGGCCGGCGACGCCGGCCGCGCTGCGCGCGCTCGGCCTCGCCCATGTGCCGGAGGACCGCCAGCGGCGCGGGCTGGTGCTGCCATTCAAGGCGCGCGAAAACGCTGTGCTCGGCCGCCCGGAAAACGCCGGCCCCGGCCCCTGGACCAGCGGGGCGGCGATGCAGGCGCATGCGGCGGGGCTGATCGCGCGCTTCGACATCCGCCCGCCGGAGCCGAGACGGCCCGCGGCCGGCTTCTCCGGCGGCAACCAGCAGAAGATCGTGCTGGCGCGCGAGTTCGAGGCCGCGCCCGCCATGCTGCTGCTCGGCCAGCCGACGCGCGGCGTCGATATCGGCACCATCGAGACCATCCATGCCGAGGTCATGGCGCTGAAGGAGCGCGGCGCCGCCATCCTGCTGGTCTCGACCGAGCTCGACGAAATCCTGGCGCTGGCCGACCGCATCATGGTGATGAGCGGCGGGCGGGTGGCCGGCTCTGTCGCGGCGGCGCGCGCCACGCCCCGGCGGCTCGGGCTGATGATGACCGGCGCGGCCGGGGAGGCCGGCGCGTGACCGGCCTGCCGCGCTGGCTCGATATCGGCGTCCTGCCGCTCGTCAATCTGGCGCTCGCGCTGCTGGCGGCGTCTGTCGTGGTGCTGCTGGTCGGCGAGGACCCGCTGGAGGTGTTCGCCGTGCTGCTGCAGGGCGCCTTCGGGCCGGGGTCGCTCGGCTACACGCTCTACTACGCCACCAATTTCGTTTTCACCGGGCTTGCCGCCGCGCTCGCCTTCCAGGCGCGGCTGTTCAATATCGGCGCCGAGGGCCAGGCTACACTGGGCGGCCTCGGCATCGCGCTCGCCTGCCTGTCGCTCGAAGGCGCGCTGCCGGGCGGGCTCGTGGCGCTCGCGGCGATTGCCGGCGCGGCGCTCTTCGGCGCGGCCTGGGCGGTGGTGCCGGGCTGGCTGCAGGCCTATCGGGGCAGCCATATCGTCATCACCACGATCATGTTCAACTTCCTCGCCTCCGGGCTGATGGTCTGGCTGCTGTCCGGGCCGATGATGCGGCCGGGCCAGGGCTCACCGCAGACGCGGATTTTCGATGAGGCCGTCCGGCTGCCGGCGGTCCACGATCTGCTTCGCGGCCTCGGCTTCGAGGCCGCGCGCTCGCCGCTCAACCTGTCCTTCCTGTTCGCGCTCCTGGCCTGCGCCGGCGTCTGGGCGCTCGTCTGGCGCACCAAATTCGGCTATGCGCTCCGCGCCATCGGCCATAGCGAGGAGGCGGCGCGCTATGCCGGCATTCCGGTCCGCCGCGCGGTGGTCATCGCCATGGCGGTCTCCGGCGCGCTGGCGGGCTGCATGGCGCTCAACGAGGTGCTGGGCGTCCAGCACAAGCTGGTGCTCAATTTCTCCGCCGGCTACGGCTTCACCGGCATTGCGGTGGCGCTGATGGGCCGCAACCATCCCGTGGGCATCCTTGCAGCGGGCCTGCTGTTCGGCGCGCTCTTCCAGGGCGGGGCGGAGCTCAATTTCGAGTTCGAGACCATCACCCATGAGCTCGCTTTGGTTATCCAGGGGCTGGTGATCCTGTTCTCCGGCGCGCTCGCCTATATGTTCACGCCCTGGCTGACGCGACTCGTCCTCGCGCGGAACGCCGCCCATGCCTGATCTCTGGATCGACATGCTGACCGTGCTGGACGGCACGGCCCGGCTCGCCGCGCCGCTCATCCTCTGCGCCATGGCGGGGCTCGTCTCCGAGCGCTCCGGCATCGTCGATATCGGGCTCGAGGGCAAGCTGCTGGCCGGCGCCTTCGCCGCGGCTGCTGCCGCCACGCTCACCGGCTCGCCCTGGGCGGGGCTCGCCGCCGCGCTCGCCGCCTCCGTCATGCTGGCGCTCGTCCACGGCTTCGCCTGCATCACCCATCGCGGCGAGCAGATCGTCTCCGGGGTCGCGGTGAATATCCTGGCCCTTGGCATGACCGTGGTGGTCGCGAATGCGGTCTTTCGTCATGGCGGCCACACGCCCGCGCTCGGCGCGGGCGAGCGCTTCGCCCCCATCACCCTGCCGCTTGCGGAAACCCTGCGCGGGGTCCCGCTTCTGGGCCCGCTCTATGCCGAGCTCATATCCGGCCACAACCTGCCGGTCTATGCCGCCTTCCTCTCGGTCCCGCTGGTCTGGTGGCTCCTCTGGCGCACCCGCTTCGGGCTCCGGCTGCGCGCGGCGGGCGAACTGCCGGAGGCGGTGGACAGCGCCGGCGTTTCGGTGTCGGCGCTGCGCTATCGCGGCGTGTTGATCGCCGGCCTGCTCTGCGGGCTTGCGGGCGCTTACCTCTCCATCGCCCATGGCGCGGGCTTTGTGCGCGAGATGAGCGCGGGCAAAGGCTTCCTGGCGCTTGCGGCGCTGATCTTCGGGCGCTGGCGGCCGCTGCCGGTATTGTGCGCTTGCCTGCTGTTCGGCCTCCTAGATACGGTCGCGCCGCGGCTGCAGGGCGTGGAACTGCCGCTGGTCGGCCCGGCGCCGGTGGCGCTGGTCTCGGTGCTGCCCTATGCGATGACGGTGGTGCTGCTCGCCGGCTTTTTCGGCCGCGCCATCCCGCCCCGCGCCCTCGGCCGACCGTTCGTCAAGGAGCATTGAGGCCCGCTCTCCGCCCGGCCCGCCCGGCGCATTCGCATCGCCCCCCGGAGCCTGTCATGAAACGTCATGTTTTGTCATGTTCCGCATGTTAAAGGCATATATACCGTGTCCGATTTGGTCATATGTTCCTCCTTGCCATCCCGGACGGAGCACCGCCTTTTCATCTCATCTGGTGATGAATTCGCCGAGGATCAAGTCATTGCAAGGAATTGTTTCAAAGCAAAAAGAGCGATGCCAAGCTGCCCGAGGCAGGGCCTCTATCGGGGGCCTTGCGTTGAGAGCGCGCGCAGGTTGGGGATTGTTGCGGCGATTTGGGCTTGCGCCGGGGCCGGGATCGCGGTTTGCTACCGTCTGCCTTTGAGAGGGACGCCTTTTCGGCTTGACTGTCGTGAGCGGATCGCGGTGTAGAATTAGCCTCGCGCCTCGCGCCTCGCGCCTCGCGCCTCGCGCCTCGCGCCTCGCGCCTCGCGCCTCGCGCCTCGCGCCTCGCGCCTCGCGCCTCGCGCCTCGCGCCT
>LXNI01002258.1_pt1 | contig 13866 bp, 10 predicted proteins | sample 809091 | NCBI WGS metagenome assembly LXNI01 (sample SAMN04870527, study PRJNA318959) | sponge metagenome | biome: 01000161; feature: marine sponge reef; material: water | host: Sarcotragus foetidus | place: Greece: Milos, Mediterranean Sea | collected 2013-05-29 | depth 5-7 m | reverse complement strand
CGCGTCATAGCTCGCGGCCGCTTCTTTATCGCGGCCGTCACGGGGGCCGCGGTCGGGTGTGGCGTCATGACTGTCGTGATGAGCGCCGCACCGCTGGCCATGTATGTTGTCGACGGGTTTTCCCTGGCGGCAACGGCGGCGGTCATCCAGGCCCATGTGCTGGCGATGTACCTTCCTTCGCTGATCAGTGGTGTTCTCATCGTACGCGTCGGCGCCGGGCAGGTGATGATTTGGGGAGCGGCGCTGCTTGGCGCCACCCTGATTGCGGGCCTGGCGGGCCGCCGCATGCTGCACTACAGCCTGGCCTTGGTGGCGCTCGGCGTCGGCTGGAATTTCCTCTATGTTGGAGGAACGTCGCTACTGGTCCGAGCCCATCGTCCAGCCGAACGCTTCCGTGTCCAGGCGCTGAACGATTTCAGTATTTGGGGTATCTCGGCCGTTGCCTCCTTGAGTGCCGGGGCAGTCATTCACGTGCTTGGCTGGAACGGGGTGCTTTACGGCTCGATTCCCGCCGTCCTCGTAGGGGCGATGGTTCTTCTCTGGAAGGGATCGGGACAGGGCCACGAAGAATCCACCTCATCCATGTCGTTGGATTCGCCACGATCGTCTTGCGCCCTTGGTACTCAGCGTGTCCGAGGCGGTTCGCAAGCTCGGAGTCATCCTACGTCAACCGGTGCTCCCGGATCGTGATGAATTCGAGCTGCCTCGGTGCGCTTCGCTCGTGCCTGACTGAACGGGACCCCGCAACCGCCCGGCCCGTAATTCACGCCGTTGTCGTCGAGAGGTTTACCTCTCCGACACTCAAAACCGGCCGGCAATTCCCGGGTGATCCACGGGATACTTGTACACGCGATACTTTCGCCCGTTCTCCGGAACCATGTAATCGAGCACGCGTTCGCCCGCGGGCGTGACTTCTATGATCTGCTTGTTGTGCCCGTTGACGAAGATCGTGTTGCCGTTCGGCAAGCGGTCCCAGCCGCTCATGAACGGCGAGAAGTAGTCTTCTTCGGCATCCAGGTTCCACGACCAGACAAGTTCGGGCTCGCGGCCGGTGTCGTAACTCCCGTCGGCGCGGACGGGCAACCGAACTTCCAGCAGGTCCGTGTATGAATTCTCGAAGTCCATGCCGAGTTCGGGATCGAACGTACCGTCAAGTCTGCGTTTCGTGCCGTTGTTGTAGACGAGGAGGTTCCCCGCCCCTGGCAGACCCTCGGTAATCCATCGAGCGTCGTGTTGCCAGTAAAGCGTCGCGTCATCCAGCGTTCCGCTCCTGGTTGTAGACGGATTGCCCCAACGATAGATCAGGTCGCCGCCGCGACCGTATCGTCCCCCGCTGTCCCCGGCCGCTTCGGCCATTGTCGTGCCGTGATCGATGAACCACAGCTCGCCGTAAGCCGCAGAGCTCAGCACGATCTGATCCAGCTCCGCGTTGTAGTCGACGCTGTTGACATGTTGCATCTGCCCGCCGATGAACAACACGTAGTCCTCCCTGAGATAGTTGATGTCGATCTTGCCCACCGCCGATTCGACATCGCCGAAGTTTGCGCGGTCGGGGAATTTGTCCTGGACAAGATGATCCCAGCTATTCCACTGCCATACGATTTCGGTGGATCCGTCGTCGAGATTGGGCTGCAGCTCGACCACCTTGTCGAGCCAGACCGTTTCGGCGTCCGCCGGAAACACGCCGTCCCAGCCCATCGCGCGAGCCTCTTCGGGACTGAACCCGGTATAGGCAATCGCCAGGATGTTACCGTTCGGCATGTAGTCGACATCGTGGTGAAACACGTGCTTTCCGGGCACGTCCATTTCATATTCCCAGACAATATTGCTGTCCCAGTCGAGGAGTTGAACGGTGCCTGCGGCGCCGACCGGATAATGGTCGCCGCGCATCCAGTGATGGCTGGATACGGTGCGCAGAAGCAATCCGTTTTCCAGAAGATAGGCGACCGAGCCCTCCGGCTGATAGCGCTCGGGTTCCCACTGATGCACCATTTCGCCATTCATGTTGGTCAGATAGATTCGATTGGCGTTTTGCCCGCCAAAAGCGCCATCGTGCACAAGCGTGTAGCCGTCGAATGCGCGGTCATCGGTGCCCGGCAGGATGTCGCCGACGATTTCGCTCTCATAGCCATTCATGCGCCGCATCATGTCCATGTTGGCGAAATTCGCAGCGCCGGGCCCACCGCCGTCAGGTGCTACTTCGGGAGGTGGTTCGCCGGGAGGCGGCCCACCGGGAGCTGGTCCCGGTGGATTCAATTCTTCGCTACTCAGATTCCAGTCGCCGTCGCGGTCGAGGTACGCCAGCGACCGGCTTGCGCGGGCAAGCTCGTCGGCAGATACGCTCAGGTCGCCGTCTTCGTCCAGCGCGCGAATGACGTACTGCTGTCGAATCATTCCGCGAATCGGCGCCGGTCCGCCCATTTCTTCAAGGCTCAGAGCGCCATCGCTGTTGCTATCGAGGCTCAGCAAGCGCTGCGTCGCCTCCTGGACTTCGTCCGTCGACAACGATTGGTCGTTGTCGGCATCCAGCGTACGGATGACGGTTTGCAGCCGTTCCATCCCGGGTGGCAGGGGCTGGGCAACCGTCAGGTCCGGCAGAGTCAGGGATAGCAACATGGCTGATGCGGTGAGGTACTTTTTCATGCGGGTCTCGTTATCAAGGTTGGTGATTGGATTGTGGCTGGCGGCGGATGTCCGGAAGTGTTCGCTTAACGTTCGTCGTTGCGCCTGAGGTACGCGATCACCGCTTCGAGGTCCGCGTCCGATACTTCCGACTGCCGGAACGGGGGCATCTGGGGCGCGACCCATGTGCGCACCCGCGCGGTAATCAATTCCGCGGTCAGGTTCGTCCGCTGGTCCACTTCGCCGGGCACGGCGCCCTGATAGCGCTCCTCGAGGATGCGGGTTGCACCTTCACCAGGCGCGTGACAGATCGCACACCAGTTGTCGTATACCGTGCGCCCGCGCTCGATCAGTTCATCCTGGGCGGCTGCACCATTCGCAGCAAGCAGCAATGCGCCTGACAGGCTGACCTTGAGGATCGGTGTGCGTTTCATGCGCGGTCCTCCCGCATGTGTCGAGGCCATATGCCGTTCTTCCCCGGCGCCATGATGCCGTTGGGATCGATCACGTCCTTCAGTTCTTCGTAGAATCGCAGCAGTCGGTGATTGTTGAAGCTGAACTGGGCCATGGCTTCATCCATGTAGGGAGTCGACACGCGGTAGGGCCCCAGTCCTTCCTCACCGGTGGAGACGATCCAGTCCCTGATCATCCTCATGGTGGTTTGGTTGTAATTGTCATCCCCCGGCCGCAGCAGTGCGCTTGAAGTGGTGACCATCTCATGCGGCGTTTCGACGTGGTGGGCCATGCCGAAATAGCGTCGGCCGTGTCGTTTCGAAGCCTCGTCAAGCAGCAGAATCAGGTCCCAAGCCGCCTGGCCGTCAAATGGCAGCGCCATGGAGAAGTAGGTCTTGTGCAAGGAGGAGCCAAGGCTCGGGATACCGGCCATCAGGCGGTCCGGACTGCGGCCCAGGCTATCCAGGTCGTACGGTGTCGTATAGAGGTTGGATGCAAACGTGGTTCCCGGCATGGCATCGTTGTACGCATCCTGCACGTGCTCCCAGTGCTGCTTGACGACTCCCTCGAGGCCGTAGAAGGCAACGCGGTTGTCCCAGCCGCCGGGATTGTCCGGATTTTCCTCCCCTTCCTGGACGAACGGATAGCGATACAGCGTCGCATTGTTATTGATGATCCCGCCGAGTCGCAGCGGACGCATCGTGTCGATCATCGGAATGATCTTTTCATTCCGGTCGGTCATGATCGAGCAAGCCAGGTAGGCGGGCGGTTCCGGTCGCAGCCATATGCCCATCTTGGTGACGACGCCATAATTGGTCTGACAGAACAGTTCATCGATACGCGGTCCGATACTTCGCCGGTAGTGCTGCCAGGACTGACTGCCCGGTATGGCGCCTTGCCCTGTTCGCATGACTTCACCATTCGGCAGCACGACCTCCATTCCGCAGAGGAAGTTCACCCGCTGACCCTGGTCGGTGTAGCCGAGACCGTATTCGATCGTGTTGCCGATCACGCTGCCCCAGCCCGGACTCGGAACATCCAGCCACAACTTGATGTTGCGTTCCCGCAGATACCAGTACAACTCGAAGAAACTGACCCCGGGCTCGACGAGGGCGTACGCGTTCGCCTCGTTGACCTCGAGGATGCGGTTCATGCGCTTCAAATCCAGATTGACCGTGCCGTCGACCACTCCGGCGGGGCCGCCGTAGCCGAAATTCTTGCCGGTCGAGTTCACCCAGAACGGGATTTGATAGCGATTGGCGATTTGAATGACAGCCTGTACTTCCTCGACGTTGGCCGGCGCCACCGCGGCTGACGGCACGGGTTCCTGATCGGTCTGGTACAGGGGCGACACGCCATCGCGATAGCCCTCAAGATGCGCATCGCTCGAATAGACGTACTCGCTACCGACTGCCTGCCTGAATTCGGCAAGGAGATCCGAAAAATCGGACTCGGTTAGACCCGGTGGGAGTGGCATGTGGCTGACCTCCGTTATTCAGGGAGCACAAGAACAACCATTGGCGACCAACAGCATCAGTGCTCAATACTCCAGGACATTTCCCAGTACGGGATTGATCCCGCTGTGGAAGCCGCCCTGGTCGCGCACGACTCGCGGTACGAGGTCATCGTCGTACCAGACGAACGCGAGGCCATGTACGTCACCGAAATTCGGCATGTCGATCGCATGTGTCTGAACGCGTTCGGCCGCGTCGAACACATAGATCCGCCCGTCGGCATTGCTCGTGCCCCACATCTCGCGCCCGTTCGGCGCCAGCAGCACATGGTCGACCTGATAACCGGAAAAGACGGTCTCGACCGCCCGGCCGCGCTCGGTATTGATGACGGTCATCGTGCGGCCGAACATGCCGGTCGTCTCACCCTTGTCGGCAACCCAGATCTCCGATTCATCGGCGTTGAGGGCCGCGCCGTACGGACCGATTCCCGTTGGTGTCGTCCAGGCGATTTCGCCCGTTTCGAGGTTGATCTTGTTGAGGTAAGAGTTCGCCCCCACGGGCACGTACATGAACTCCTGGGCCGAGTCAACGACGATCCAGTTGGCGCGAAAGCCCGGGTAGGGGTACTCCTGCACGACTTCCCACGACTCCGGGTCGACCTTCGCCACCCAGAACGGGCGCATCGTCGCGAACTGCCCGCGGTTGTACGAGGACGCTGCTATGTAGGCTGAAATCGACGATGCGCCATAGCCGCCCGGCTGCATCAGGATGTAGATGAATTCGTTGTCGGTGAACGAGGTGTACGAGACGCCGCCGAGTTCCTCGTCGCGTACACCGCCGATGACCTCGTCGGTTTCGGGATCCATCAGGAAGACGTCGAGCCCGTCGATGTCACGTGCGAACGTGTCCACGAGCATGTAGCGGTCCTGAAAGATCTGCGCATGATGCATGCGCCCGCCGATGACGAGTTGCTCGACCGGCTGCAGCGTGATCGCATCCGCCTTGATCAGCGATGACGGCGAATCGAGCCGCGATCCCCCCGGACGGGGGTTGCCGATAGGGCGATCCTCGGCTCCGGCATAGGATGGGCGAGGGCCGGCCACATAGACGTAGCGCCCATCGGGCGTGACCGCCGTGGAGTGAATCGACGTGCGCATCTCATCCGGAAACCGGTGATATGCAATGACTTCCTTGGTAGCCGCATCGCCGACCACGACGTGCGTCGAGCCTGCGTCGAACTGGCCCGCGTTGGGAAAGTCGATCCCTGCCGGATATCCGGCGCCGGTTGCTTCGTAGAAATAGACTTTGCCCGCTTCCGGCGTGAATTTCGGCTCCCCTGCATCGTATGTTCGGACGGATCGAATGTCGTACGTATGCATGATGTTGCCGGTTACGGATTTCCGTTCCCAGTCCGCGAGCACCGTGTCGAAGCCTTCGACCTGTTGTATCAGTTCGTCGCGCGGCGTGATGACGAAGTTGTCGGTCGATGCGTAGAAGCTGTAGTCGCGCGCGCTGGCAAGCGAAGCGACGAGTTCGTCGACAATGCCGGCATCGACGTGGAGATTTGCGAGCGTGCGGATATAGGCAGCGGTTGCAACCAAATCTTCACTGGTCGCATCGAGCGCGTCCGCAATTTCGCCCATCTCGGGATTGGTATTGAGTTGGTCCAGAATGTCGAATGCGCTTGGTGCATGCCTCAGCGACGGCCCGGAGTTGCCTTCGCCTGAGTTGCCGTGACAGTCCCAGCATTCACCGGCGCCGAAAAAGATATCTTCGCCGCGGGCGAGCAACGCCTCAATGTTGCTCACGTCGATGCTGACCGCGCTGTCCGAATCTGAAGCGGACTGTCCGCAGGCGGCGAGCACCGTCACTGAGAGGACAGGAATCAGTCGCCGAGTCAGATTTGTTTGAAACATGGTTTTCCCCTTTTATCTGGATTGCTCCAGCGGTTACACGCTCGTATCACGACGCCCGTGGCCGCCGGGAAACGCTCAACGTCTTCCACTTCGATCCGATGTAGTTCCGCGTGTCTCAGTCATTCGTTGTTGCGAGTCAGAAAGGCGACAAGAGCTTCCATCTCCGAGTCTGAGATTTCCGTCGGCCGAAATGGCGCCATGCCATTCGTCCAGGTGCGCAGGACGGCACTGATGTACTCAGGGGCAAGATCCGTGCGCTCGGTCAGCAACGCGGGCAGGGCGCCCTCAAATCGCGCCTGCAGTACGAACGTTCCGCCTTTTTGTACACCATCGCCGTGGCAGTATTCGCACTTGTCCAGATAGATCCCTTCACCCACTGTCAGTGCGGAGTCCTGAGCTGCGGCACCGCCATACGCAAATGACAGTATCAGCAGTGAAGCAACTACGGTGATTCTTCTCATGCGCGGTCCTCCCGGTAGCGTCTCGGCCAGATGCCGCTCTTGCCCGGAGCCAGGATGCCGTTGGGATCCAGGGTGTCCTTGAGCGTCTCGAAAAAGCGCATCAAGGCATGATCGTTCCAGGCATATGCGGCGGCGGCCTCATCGGCGAACGGGGTCGGCGCGCGATACTCGCCATAGCCGAGCTTCCCGGCCTCTTCGATCAGCATCGTCGCCATTTCCCGCGAGCGGGCGTTCGCTTCCGCATCGTCTCGAACGACAGGCGCAGCACCGAGCGCAATCAGGCCCCAGGGCGAGTGGTTGTGCAATGCGCCGCCGATGTAGCGCCGGCCGTATTGCCGGTAAACCCGGTCGTAGACTTCGCGAAACTCCCAATAGGCCTGTCCGTCGAACGGCAGGACCATCGAGATGAACGCGCCGCCGTGGTTCCAGAGCGGCGTCTCCTGGAACGAGGGGATGCCTGCGAGCATCTTGTGGCGACTCTCCCAGTTATCCTGGCCGTCGTAAGGCGCGTTGAATTTCTCGGTTTCATAGCTTGCGCCAGGAATGGCCGCGTTGAATTCGTCCTGAATTTCTTCCCAGTTCGCCTCCACGACGCGGTCGTATCCGTAGAGCCCGAGACGGAAACTCCATCCCGGCAGTCGCGGCGGAGTGCCTGGCCCGCCGGGACCGCCCGGCCCGCCGGGACCACCCGGCCCGCCCATTAGGGGATCGATCGGCGCCGACGCCCATGGATCCATTCCCGGAACGTGCGGACCGAGACTGACGGCATTGTTGATCGCACCGCCGAGCCTGAGTTTCCGCAGCGTGTCGATCATCGGTACGATGTCTTCGTTGTTCGGGGCGATGACGAGGCTCGAACGGAAAGCCGGCGGATGCGTGATCAGGCGTACACCGACCTTCGTGACGACGCCGAAATTCGATTGCGAGAACATCCCCTGTACGTGGGGGCCCAGACCGTATGGATACTGCGCCCAGGCGCCGGACCCTTCTATGGCGGCCATGCCCGTGCGTATCACTTTGCCCGTGGGCAGCACGACCTCAAGGCCTGAAAGCGCTCGGTAGCGTTCACCATTGAGACCGTATCCGACGCCACGTTCCAGGCCGATCGCAACGATGCTCGAGTAAGCCGGAGAAGGCCCGTCTATCCAGAGCCTGAGTCCGCGTCGCTGGATTTCCTGCCAAAGTTCGTACTGACTGACCCCCGGTTCGACAATGGCCGTTGCGTTCGTTTCGTCAAGCTCCAGGATGCGGTTCATTCGTTTCAGGTCGATGATGATCGACCCGGCAACGCGTGCTTCGGTTCCGCCATAGCCGAAATTCTTGCCCGTCGAGAACGCCCAGGTGGGAATCCCGTAGTCGTTGGCGACCCGCAGCACGCCCTGTACGTGCTCGACCGTATGCGGCGCCACGGCCGCTGAGGCGATGGGCTCGTCATCGGTTCCCTGCAGCGGCGAGTACGGGTCGCGGTAGGTCTCGATGTGGGCGTCGCTGGTAAACACCCATTCTTCCCCGACGATCTCGCGCAGCTCGGCAATCGCGCTGTCAAAATCCTGTTGCGAAAGTCCTTGTGGCAGCGGCATTTTCCTGATCCTTTGTTGCAGTGTTCGCCGTTTGGTTCTTAATCAAGTGTTCCGCGGTAGTCAGCCGCGAATCGGCGTGACGACCCAGGCAGCGAGTTGAGTGGGGCTGCGCTGACCGCTCGCCTGCATCGATAGGGTCACGTAGTAGTCGACCAGGTTTCCCAGTTCGCTCGACAACGCAAACTCTGGTGGCAGCGCCGGGTCGATCGAACGACGGATCGACTCGCGGCCCGTTTCGCCATCGATGGCGATGTCGAGCCGCAGTTCCTGCCGGTACCCGACATCACGGGCGAACGAGCGCATCACTTCGGAGTCGAGATCCGACGTGAACCCGGCAACTACGGTTGATTTCTCAAGACATGCGCCGCGCAATGAATCGAACCAGAGCCGGGTCAGATCCCCGCGAATCGAAACGCACTGGACTCCCGACTCACGAGCGACCCGCGACGTGACTGAGTGACCGCCAATCCTCTCGTCCATGATGATGGTATCGAACGGCAACCGGACCTGTCCGGCAGCCGCGGCAGGGGGATATGCGAGTATCGGTACTGACATCGCTGCCGCGCTCTCTACAAGAAACTGCCGTCTGTCAATCATGTCGCTCATCGCTGTACCTTATTCTCCACTCATTGTTTCAGCCAGACCAGACCCGTTAGATCTCTCCATGCACACCGACGACAGCAGTTCCAATCAGTATATTACTTGACACTCGTAAAGTTAACTACTAGATTTTCGACCTTCACACGTTCCTCGCCCAATGCACGACAAGGACCTGACAGGGACAAGTGAAACGGGAGAGTTGGCGCTCTTTTCGGGGGCAGAGGCCAGGGGACCAAGAGGCACAAATGCACCATTCAAGACATCTCGGAACAGGCTTGATCACCGTTCGGAGTCAACCATGAAGCCTGACACAACTCTCGGCGATCCTCATTCAAAGCTGCGCCGACGTGATTTCCTGAAGTACGCCGCGGGCGGTGTTGCCGCCGGCGCGCTGGGTGCCAACGGGGTGATGGATGCCCGGGCCCAAGCGAACCTCAAGGCCGATCGCAGCCTGTTGACGACCTGGCCGACGCTGACGAGTGCGACGAAGAATTGGCGGTGGGATCGGATCCGCTCGATGATGGCGGACAACGATGTCGATGCGATGCTGATCATGAACGACCAGGCGTCGCGCTATCTGTCGGAAATGCAGAGAACGACGCTGTTGTTCCCCATCGATGACGAACCGGTCGCGTTCTCCGTCTTTGGAAGTGGTGCGATGGAAGCCGAGGCGCTGATGAAGGGCGAAGAAGCCGGTATCGAGTCGTGGGTGAGAGATATTCGGTCGGCGCAGGGCACGCCTGTTCACCTTGCCGAGGCCATTCGCGAAAAGAATCTCGAAAACGCGCGAATCGGCACATTCGGCGTCGAACAGGTAGGCCACATTCAGCGCCGCACCGGCAACTGGCGCCCGGGCGGGCTCGCCAACGCGTTGCGGCAGCAACTCCCGGGTCTGGAGTTCGTTGAGCTCTGGGATGAATTCATGCAGTTGTGGCTTGTCAAGAACGACGAGGAAACGGCCATGTTTCGCAAGGCGGCGGCCGCGGCGGAGCTGGCGTGCGAGTTGTTCCGCGATGCCTGTGTACCGGGTAACACGCTGGCCGATGTCAAGGCGGCTGCCTACTCCGAGCCTTCCCGCTACGGTGTCGAAATGGTGCATCTGTGGACAGGCGGCGGCCCGGCCGGCGGTCGTGAGATTCCATGGCTGCGACGGGGATTCCGTCCGCCTGAAATCCGCCGGGGCGACCTGATCGTGGGCGAATTCATGGTCAACTGCGGATCGCTGAACTCACAGATATGCATTTCCGTTTCGGTCGGACCGCTGTCGGGCAAGAAGCGCGAGCTGGCCGAGATCTGCCGCGAATCCTACGACGCCTGCCTCGATGCCATACGTCCCGGGATGGAGTTCAGCGAGCTTGGTGAAGTGATGGCGGAACCGTTGCGCCGCGCCGGCGCCTGGCAGATGAGCCCGCTGATTCACACGCTGAACCCGACGGAAAGCGTAACGGTGATTACCGAGGGCATTCTGGGTCCGCGAGGCTATCCGGGTGTGCGCGAACGATTTGCCGGCGTCGAGCTGCGCGAACTCGGCGAGGACCGGGGCGACCTGGTTCTAGAGGCGGGCATGGCCTTTCAGATCGAGCCCAATGCGGCATTCGAGCGTACATTCGTGAACACGGGCGGTAGCCTGATGCTGCACGTGGACGGCGCCGAGGAACTGAATCCCATCTGCTCCAAAGTGATTGAACTCGACGTATAGCCGCGCGAACCAACGAAAGTATATTTGGCCTACCGGGTGAAACTTCCGACGATCGCATCCGTATGCGCGTCGACGACCTCCTCGATCGGCACTCCGGCAAAGTGCTCGCTTTCCTTGGCAACGATGATGCGGTGCAGGACGGCGCCCTGAAACACGAAATAGAAATCCTCGAATGGAATCGGCGCGATGACGCCGGCCTCCATTGCCTGGGTGAGTAGTCGTTCAATCAGTGTGCGGTATCGTGCGACCCGGTTTTCAAGGAGCAGCTGATAGCGGTCCGAGTTCTGCGGGGCCGAGCGGTTGATCAAGGCTTCGTGATAATGGATGCACGGTACCTCGGGTGATGCGATCGTAAACTCGACAATCGCCTTCACGCAGTTCCGGAACTGCTCTCGCGGGTCCGATTCATCGTCTGCGACGCTCAATGCCTGGTGAACCTCCTGGAAATATTCCAGACGCGCTTCGAGCGCCGCGTCCCACAAGTCCTGCTTCGATCCGAAGTGGTGGGCAATGAGCTGGTGATTGACACCGGCCTCGTTGGCGATGGTGCGTAGCGAGACCCCATCGAATCCGTGGCGCGCAAAGGCCGTTAACGCGGCCTTCAGGATTCGCCGCCGCGTCGAGGGCCCGTCGCGGGACGCAGCCCTGACTTTCAATCGATGGGCAGGCTGGCTCAAAGTCTCTTCCTGCTCGTGGCAACCCGGAAATCAGTAGCTCAGGCTATTGATAATGTGACGATTGTCAAGTTCTGGGCGCGCACACTGATCAAAGCGGGTTTGTTCGAATCGAGAAATGTGCCTGATTGAGTGACCCGCGAGGGAGCCACGCCGGTGAGGTCGGCCATCCGCAAGGTGCCAGGACGCGAAACGGCGAGTTGCTGTTTCGCGTCGGCTTCAAAGCCCAGGCGCTGTTCTGTCCGTGCCTGCCTGAGGCTGTGTCCCGCTACAGCCTGTAGGATGCGCCGAGCAGGAAAGTGCGCCCGTACAGATTGAAACCGTTCCCCAGCCGCGGGTCACGCTCGAAATAGACGTGCCTGACCCGGTCGGTCAGATTCTGACCCTGGAGGAAAATGTTCAATCCGTTCAGGGAGCCCGATTGGAATCTGTAACCAACTTGCGCGCTCACGATCTGTTCCGCCTTCACCATTCGGTTGTTCAGGCCGCCAAGGCCCTGGATGCGTTGCAGGAAGTCGGAGCGGAAGGTGGAACTGACCCGGGCCGAGAAACCGAAGCGCTCGTAGTAGAGGGTCGCGTTCACCACCTCTTCCGACAGACCTGGCAGGCGGAATTCATCAGGGACTGACGGATTGGTAGTGATCGCACTTTCGGTGGCGGATGCGTTGAAGACCGCGCCGAATCCGGTCAGCGTCGGAGTGAGCATCTCTCCGGGGATCGAGATACTGAATTCGATGCCGTAAAGCTCGCCGCCCTCGCCGTTCTGCGGCCTTGAGACAAGGCCCTCGTTGAGGACGGGAGGCGGCTCAGCAGGAAATCCGGTGAAATCCTGCACTATCAGGTCATTGAAAATGTAGGTCTCGAGGTCCTTGTAGTAGGCGGCCACGGCCCAGTAACCCCTGGTTTCGGGGAAGTAGTGTTCGTAAGAAAGATCGATCTGATTCGATATCCAGGGCCTGAGCAGGGGATTCCCTCCACCGCCACCCCAGGGCGCATCGTGGATGTCCGTACTTTGCGCCTTGGAAGCATTGTATTGGACGGTCCGGCTGGCGCGCATATCATCGATGGCGGCACGCGCGAGCGCCCTGGCGATGCCAAGGCGAACCACCTTGTCCTCAGCCACCTGAAAGTTCAGGTTCATGCTCGGCAGGAAGTCAGTGTACTTGTCGCCGTCGGAATAGGGCACTTTGACGAGATTCCCCCCGCTGTTCTGTTGGGTGTTGCCGTGCTTGATGCTCGTCCCCGACGAACTCTGGTCGGTGTTGACGATCCGCACACCGAAATTGCCGGTGACCGGCACATTGAAGAGAGTGGAATCCACGCCGAACTCCAGGAAGGCCAGGAGCAATTTCTCATCCACAGAATAGTCGTTGGCCAACACGTTGCTGTGCATGTTGTACACCAGGTTGTAGATGCCGCTGTTGAACACGGCCGCGGCATCGTACGTCGATATCGCGGGGAAACCGAATGGCGTCTGGGAAATTCCGGTCGACTCGAAAGGCGCGCTCAGCGACCCATCGGCCAGGCCGACGAACGCCGAATCGGTATTGTCGACTTCCTTACCGCGTTGATCGTATTGCACACCGAAATGAATGTCGCTCAGGCCGCCCACATCCAGCGTGCGCTGCGCGGTGGCGCGTACCTGGGAGATTTCATCGTCAATGGACCGCACGTTGTAGTAGCCGACCTGTCCACCGGGGATTCCGCTGGCCATACCCCAGCCCAGGGGGGCTGTCAGGACCACGGCGCCAGGCGCGGTGTAGTCAAGCACTCCGGTGAATGTGGGGAACCCCACATCGTCCACCGTGAACGTGAGCGTATCCGTCGCGCCTTGTCGAAATGGACCGGTACCGGAATAGGTTTGAATGTTTGTCAGGTCCCGCCCAATGACCGATTGATTCAACTTGAACTCTGCCGACCAGACATCGTTCAGCGCGAATTCCGAGGTCCAGGAAGCCGCGTGCAGCGCGGCATCCGTAGTATTGTTGGTATTGTTGATACTCAGCTTCACGTTCTCGAAGACGCCTCCAACCACCCGATCGCCCTCCACTGTCGGATTCGGACCGAGACTGTTGCGACCAAAGGGTGACGAGAACACGCGCTGTATATTTACTTGCTCGAATTCTGAATAAAACAGATCCATGGCATGGGTCACACGTTCGGACGGCCTGAACTCCAGGACCCCCATGACGCTATCGCGATTAAGCACCAGGGTCTGGGCGCGCGCCGCACCGCCCGTGATTACCAGGGGGCTTTCCGAATCCCTGTTGACAGTGTTGTGATAGTTCCAAACCCTCATGTTCGGGCTCTGAACACCCCGCTGTCATGTAACTGGGGTGGGAGTCCCGGGGAGGCGGCGATGGTCGCCGCTCCCCGGGTGGCGTTGACCTTGGCACAATGGCAGTGG
>LXNI01002257.1_pt1 | contig 13891 bp, 7 predicted proteins | sample 809091 | NCBI WGS metagenome assembly LXNI01 (sample SAMN04870527, study PRJNA318959) | sponge metagenome | biome: 01000161; feature: marine sponge reef; material: water | host: Sarcotragus foetidus | place: Greece: Milos, Mediterranean Sea | collected 2013-05-29 | depth 5-7 m | reverse complement strand
CGGATCCGTTCGGTGCTGAGTGTCACGATCATGCTCCCATGATCTGCTCGCACCCCCGCTCATGCTCACTTCCCGTTGGAAACCCGCTTCCCGCTCATGCTCACTTCTCATTGGACAACGCTCGGGTTTGTCCACGGACTGTTAGCTTATTCGGTTGGCGACCAATCCCCGCCACCCCGCACCGCGAGCCCCCAGCAACCTCACCGTCGCATGTCCACCCCAGCCGACCGGACCTACAACCCCACCGCTATCGAGCGCGAGTGGCGGGCCACCTGGGATCGCGAGGGCACCAACTCCTTCACGCTGGACGAACTCCGCGCCGCCGAACGCCCGTTCTACAACCTGATGATGTTCCCCTACCCCTCCGCCGAGGGGCTGCACGTGGGCAACATCTACGCCTTCACCGGGGCAGATGTCCACGGCCGCTTCAAGCGCATGCAGGGCCACGACGTATTCGAGCCGATCGGCTTCGACGCCTTCGGGATCCACTCCGAGAACTTCGCGCTGAAGGCGGGCATCCACCCAATGGACCTGATCCCGGCCAACGTGGCCAACTTCACCCGCCAACTCCGCCGCATGGGGGGAATGTTCGACTGGGACCACACCGTCGACACGACCGCGCCCGAGTACTACAGGTGGACCCAGTGGCTCTTCCTGCAGTTCTTCAGGCACGGGCTGGCCGAGCAGAAGGAGGCGCCGGTCAACTGGTGTCCGTCGGACATGACCGTGCTCGCGAACGAGCAGGTGGTGGTCGGGGCGTGTGAGCGGTGCGGCACCCCGGTCGAGCAGCGCTTCATTCGCCAGTGGTTCCTGAAGATCACCGAGTACGCGGGGCGTCTGCTGGACAATCTGCCGGAGATTGACTGGTCGGAGACCACGCGGAAGGCGCAGCGGGCATGGATCCGGCGGTCGCGGGGGGCGGAGATCCGGTTCCCGGTCGTGACGGAAGGGGCGGAGGGGGACGAGGCCGTTGTGGCGGTGTTCACCACGCGGCCGGATACGGTCTTCGGGGCGACCTACATGGTGCTCGCGCCCGAACATCCGCTGGTCGACACCGTCACCAGCAATGCATGCCGGGAAGAGGTGGACGTCTACCGCGCCCGCACGCAGGCCAAGGACCTGGTGGCGCGGCAGAAGATCGAGAAACACAAGACGGGTGTGTTCACGGGGGGATTCTGCATCAACCCGGCCACGCGCGAGCCGATTCCGGTCTGGATCGCCGACTACGTCCTGATGGGGTACGGGACCGGCGCCATCATGGCGGTGCCGGGCCACGACGAACGCGACTTCGATTTCGCCCACACCTACGACCTCCCGATCGTGCGGGTGGTGGCCGACGAGGGCGAGGACGCCGACACCCCGCTCACGATCGCCTACGAGTACCCGCAGGGCAGCCTGGTGAATTCCGGCCGCTACGACAGTCTGTCCCCGGAGGACGCCAAGCAGGCCATCGTGGACGACCTGGCGGCCGAGGGCCTCGCCGAAGGCCGGGAGAACTTCCGCCTGCACGACTGGTGCATCTCGCGGCAGCGCTACTGGGGACCTCCCATCCCCATCATCCACTGCGACGACTGCGGCCCGGTCGCCGTCCCCGAGGAGGACCTGCCCGTCGTGCTGCCGCGGGTGGAGGACTTCCGCCCCGACGAGTCCGGGATCAGTCCCCTGGCAAGGGTGCGCGAGTGGTACGAAGTCCCCTGCCCCTCTTGCGGCCGCGACGCCACCCGCGAAACCGACGTTTCCGACACCTTCCTGGACAGCGCGTGGTACTTCCTGCGCTATCCGTCGACCGACTTCGACGACCGCCCCTTCGACACCGAAGTCACCCGCCGCTGGCTGCCCGTCGACACCTACATCGGCGGCAACGAGCACGCCGTGCTCCACCTCCTCTATGCGCGCTTCGTGGCCATGGCGCTGCACGATATGGGATGGCTCGACTTCGAGGAGCCGTTCACGCAGTTCCGCGCCCACGGACTGATCATCCGCGAGGGTGCCAAGATGTCCAAGAGCAAGGGCAACGTGATCGTCCCGGACCCGATCATCGATCGGTACGGCGCCGACACCTTCCGTGTGTACCTCATGTTCCTGGGGCCGTTCATGGCGGGCGGCGACTACCAGGACACGGGGATTTCGGGTCCGCACGGCTTCCTGCACCGCCTGTGGGAGTCGGTCGTGCCACGCGAGGGGGAACTCGGGGACGGACCTGCCGACACCGGGCTCGAACCGAAGCTGCACCGCACCATCAAGCGGGTGACCGAACAGATCGCGGCACTGCGGTACAACACGGCCATCGCGGCCATGATGGAGTACCTGAACGCGGTGCGGGCCGGGGGAAGAACGCCGGCCCGAGCCGAGGTCGAGCCGCTGGTGCGACTGGTCGCGCCGTTCGCGCCTCACATGGCCGAGGAACTGTGGCGGCGGCTGGGCAACCGCGAGAGCATCTTCGACGGTGTCAACTGGCCCGACTTCGACCCGGCCAAGGCGGCCGAGAACCAGGTGAAGGTGGCCGTGCAGGTGAACGGCAAGGTGCGGGGCACGGTGTCGGTGTCGAAGGGCGCGAACCGGGAAGCCGTGACGGCGCTCGCGCGCGAGGAGGCCAACGTGGCCCGCCACCTGGATGGGATGGACATCCGCAGGATCATCCACGTCCCCGACCGCCTGGTCAACTTCGTGGTTGCACGGGAGGTGGTCCGGGTTCAGTGACAACCGAAAAGAGAGGCTGAAGCCATGCCCCTGGCCGCGGGCACATCCACCGCCATCGAACAGCTTGCCATCGACACCATCAAGGTCCTTGCGATGGACGCGGTCCAGGAGGCCAACTCGGGCCACCCGGGCACACCCATGGCCCTCGCCCCGGTCGGCTACGTGCTGTGGACCAGACACCTGCGGCACAATCCCCGCGACCCCCGCTGGGTCGACCGCGACCGTTTCGTCCTCTCGGCCGGCCACGCGTCCATGCTCATCTATAGCCTGCTCCACCTGACCGGCTACGACCTGTCGCTGGACGACATCCGCCAGTTCCGCCAGTGGGGCAGCAGGACGCCCGGCCACCCCGAATACGGGCACACCCCCGGCGTCGAGACCACCACCGGACCCCTCGGCCAGGGTGTCGCCAACACCGTCGGCATGGCGCTGGCGGAACGCTGGCTGGCGAATCGCTACAACCGTCCCGGGCACAAGATCGTGGACCACCGCACCTGGGCGATCTGCTCCGACGGCGACCTCATGGAGGGGATCTCGCACGAGGCCGCCGAGATTGCCGGGCACCAGAAGCTGGGCAAGCTCACCTGGATCTTCGACGACAACCGGATCACCATCGAGGGCGCGACCGACCTGGCCACCGCCACCGACCAGCGCCGCCGCTTCGAGGGGTATGGGTGGCACATCCTCACGGTCCACGACGGCACGGATCTCGATGCCATCGACGCCGCGCTCAAGGCCGCGAAGGCAGAGACCGAGAGGCCCACCCTGATCGTGCTGCGCACCACGATCGCCGAGGGCAGCCCCAACATGGCCGGCACGGCGGACACGCACGGCGCCCCCCTGGGCCCCGCCGAGATCGAGGCCACCAAACGCAACATCGGGTATCCGTCGCTGGAACCGTTCCATGTGGAGCCCGCAGCCGTGGAGCATTGGCGCCGCGGCGCGGGAACCTGGGAGAACACACAGCAGGCGTGGGACCGCCGCTTCGAGGCGTACCGCGCGGTCCACCCCGATCTCGCAGCCGACTTCGCCGCGGCCGCCGCGGGCGAACTGCCGATCGATTGGGAAAACGCGCTCCCCGACCTCGCTGACGCCCCCGCAACCGCCACCAGAAACCACTCGGGCAAGGTGCTCCAGGGGGCCGCGCGCGCCATTCCGAACATGCTCGGCGGATCGGCCGACCTGGGCGGCTCCAACAAGACGGACATCACGGGCGGGGGCGATCTTCTCGCGGACAATCCGGGCGGGCGGATCATCCACTTCGGGGTGCGCGAGCACGCCATGGGCGCGCTGATGAACGGCATGGCGCTTCACGGCGGGGTACATCCCTTTGGTGGCACCTTCCTCATCTTCTCCGACTACATGCGCCCCGCCATACGCCTGGCCGCACTCATGGGACTGCCGGTCATTTACGTCTTCACCCACGACAGCATCGGCCTGGGCGAGGACGGCCCGACGCACCAGCCGATCGAGCAGTTGGCGGCGCTGCGGGCTATCCCCGGGCTCCTGGATCTGCGACCGGGGGACGGTCCCGAGACGGTGGAGGCGTGGCGGGCGGCCATTCGTCACCGGACCGGGCCCTCGTTCCTGGCGCTCACCCGCCAGACGGTGCCATGGATCGACCGGGGGCCGGAATACCCGTCGGCGGACGGCCTTCACCGGGGCGGCTACGTGCTGCGGGAGTCACCGACCGACAGCACCGACGTGGTCATCATCGCCTCCGGCTCCGAGGTCGGCGTGGCGATGGCCGCCCGCGGGACGCTCACCACAGACGGAATCGGCACGCGGGTGGTCAGCATGCCCAGTTGGCGCCTCTTCAGCGCCCAGCCCGCGGGATACCGGAAAGAAGTGCTCCCCCCCGGCGTCCCCAAGGTCTCGGTCGAGGCGGGCAGCACATTGGGATGGGAGCGCTGGGTCGGCGACGGTGGCATCGCGATCGGAATCGACCGCTTCGGCGCGTCGGCGCCCTGGCAGGAGATGTATGGTCAGTACGGGATTACGGCCGCGGCGGTCCGGGACGCCGTTCGCGAAGCCCTGGCCACCGCGTGTCCGGAAAGCTGATCCGGTCGACGCGACTCGCGCCATCCGATTGCACCCTTCCGCCCAATCCCGTCGCTCCCGCCGGAACGTCGTGCGGCGCCCTGACAGCCCATGGACAGAATCCCCCCGGCTTTCGACCGGCGATGCATCCGCGCTGGCCGCCAAGTGACCACACCGCTTGAGTAACGGTTTTCGCGTCCGGCGTGTCCTAGCACCGAGGACGCCCTGTCGCCGAGAATCCGGCATTGCGGCGTCGATTGTCGGTTTCCAGGTGGTCCGGCGGAACAAACCGCTTTGGCCAGCGTTAGATTGTACTCAGTCCGGAAGTACCGATTCCGTAACTTCGCCCCAGCAAGAGGCAGGGATGGCAACACGGAAATGACCGCCCAGGACCTGCCTGGGGTTTCGCACACCGTGGGGCGCGTTTGCGTCGTGGCACTCGCACTGGGTTGTTTCGCGCCCACGCCGACCGCGACGGCCCAGGACACGACGAAGGTCGTCCGTCTCCGTGCCTTGAGCGTCGAAGTGCCGCGGCCCATCGCGACGACCGGCGGGACGAGCGCCGTCGTGGTCTCCCTCGACTCGGCCGGGATCGTGGCGGCGGCAACCATGGAACAATTCCTGCGCCGCATGCCCACCGTCCAGATCCGGGCCAACTCGCGCGGTGAAGCCCAGCCCGATCTTCGCGGCGCCGAAGACCGGCAGATCGCAATCTTCCTGGACGGCATCCCCCTGACCATCGGCTGGGACCACCGGACCGACATGTCGGTGATTCCCCTCACGTCCGTCCGCAGAATGACCCTCTACCGGGGCCTCTCGTCGATGCTGCACGGACCGAACGTCCTCGGGGGCGCCATCGAGTTCGACGTGGGACGCGGGGCCTCGCTCGAGACGTCTGTGCCAACGTTCCTCGGAGCGGTTTCCATCGACCAGGAGGGGGGAGCCGGCACCTCCGCCGCGGCGGGCGCCACCGTCGAGCGCGATGCCGGCATCTGGGTGTTCCGTGGTGGGGCCGGATACCGCGACAGCCCGGGCGTCACACTCCCCGCGGGAACCATGGATGACGGGCGCCTGCGCGACAATCTGCTCCAGGACGCCAACGACCGCCGTCTCAACTCCGACCGCCGCCTGGCCGATGGTTTCGTCGCGGCCAGGTACCATGGAACCGGCGGCGCGTGGCTCTCGACGCTGGTGACCGTCTCCGACGCCGAGCGCGGCATCCCTCCCGAAGCCCACGTCGACGACCCGCGCCTGTGGCGCTATCCCAACCAGGCGCGGCAGTTCCTGACGCTTTCGGGCGGCACCGGCACCCGCGACACGCCCTCCGGCCAGGGAGATCTGGAGGTCAGCTTCGGCCTGGACCGTTCCACGACCCGGATCGACGAATACGCGACCCCCGCGTACAACAACGTGGTGGACGGAGAAACCGGCTCCACGACAACGCTGACCGGGCGCATCCTGGGTGACCACGATTTCGAGTCCGGCCCCGAGGTGTGGACCGCATTCACCCTCTCCAACGTGAGCCACACCGAAGACTTCATGTCCGGCGACTCGTTCGATTATCAGCAGCGCCTGTGGAGTCTGGGAGGCGAGGTCGAAGTCGGCAGCGAGGACATTCTCCGGTCCGACAACGGGGCCACGCGCTGGACGGTCGGCGCGTCGCTGGACGGGTCCGATACGCCCCTCAGCGGCGACAAGGAACCCCTGGGGAGGATCTGGGACTGGGGCGTGCGGGCCGGGGTGAGCCGCACCGCGGCGGGCGGGAACGTGCTCATGCACGCGGGATTCAGCCGCCGCACCCGCTTTCCCTCGCTGCGGGAACTCTATTCCGGGGCCTTGGGACGCTTCCGCCCCAACCCGGACCTGCGGCCCGAAAGCCTCAAGGCCGGCGAGGCGGGCATTACGATCACGGACGGTGGTGACAACCAGTTGCAGATCGTCGGGTTTCATCACCGCCTGACCGACGGCATCGTGCGCGTCAGCACTGTGACTGCGGGCGGTTCCAAATTCCAGCGCGTCAACCGCGACCAGGTCCGCTCCACCGGGGTCGAACTCCTCACTGCGGGCACCCTGGGCGCCCTCACCTTCGGAGGCAGCTTCACTCTGCAGCGCGTCCGCATTCGCGACCCCGCCGCATCGGGCCAGGATGAGTTGGGCGAATACGCACCGGCGCTTTCCGGCACGGCAAATCTGGGTGCAGTGGTCCCCGGCGAGGTGGCCGTCGAGGGGTTCTTTCGCTACCGGGGCGTTCAATACTGCCAGAACTTCGAGGTCGCCGGCCTGGACAGAATGGATGCCAGCGCAACGGTCGACCTGGAGGCGCGGCGGGCCCTGTACGGCGGCGGCGGCGGGTCGGGGTGGATGCTGGAGGGCACGGTAGGGGTGGCCAACCTCACCGATTCGACGGTGTTGGACCAGTGCGGACTGCCTCAGCCGGGCCGGACGTTCCGGATACAGTTCAACTTCCGGTAGGCGGGCGGCGCACTCACTGTAAACTTCGATTTACAACATGTAAACTGTAGTTGTCAAAATGCGGCTGCACTCCTACCCCGCCAGCCCCCCAACCCCGCCGGTCGCATACGGCGCGACCCTCTCCCGTCAGATGACTTCCAGCACCTCCAGCGGCAGCCACCCCACCTTCCCGTCCGCCAGCACGATCTCCACCCATTCCCCCGCCCGCCGGTCGATGCGCACCGTCGTCCCCTCGTGCAGCGTGAACACCGTCAGCCCGCCGTCCTCTGAAGGAGCGCTCAGAACCCTGGCCTCGCCCGCCATCACGACCGCCTCCTCGGCCCTGCCCAGCCCCGTCTCGCGGATCATCAGCGTTGTGCCCAGCAGGACCGTGACCACCGCCGCCCCGTACGCGAAGCGGCGCAGCGGCCCGCGCCAACCGGCCGGGCGCCGCAGCACGATCAGCACGACCGTGCCGCCCAGGAGCAGGTAGCAGCCGGCCACCAGCACCCGGAGCACGCCACCGGGAATCAGGCCCATCCACCAATCGAAGACCGACAGCAGCCAGAAGCGCGGCAGCGGTTCGATCCGGTCCTGCAGCCGCTGGTTGACCAGCGCCAGGTTGGCCCGGATGTCGTCGTTGCCCGGGTCCAGACGGGCGGCGCGCCTGTAGTTGAGGACGGCCCGCGCGGTCTCGCCCAGGCGGAAGTGCGCGTTACCGAGGTTGTAGTAGACCTCGGCCGACTCGAACCCGCCTTCGATCACCGCGCCGTAGCTGGCCGCGGCCCCGCCGAAGTCGCCCTCCTGGTAGAGGCGGTTGCCCTCGGCGAACAGGGGCTCCTGGTCCACGTCGCGCGCAACCGCGCCACCCGGAAGGAACAGGACACCCACCGTGGCCAGGCCGAACCAGAAGCGCCTCACGACGACAGCTCCTTCGCCAGATCGCCCATGATCGCCGCCGCCCGCTCGAGCACCTTTTCCGGCGGCTCCCGCTCGGCCCCGGCCGGGGCGAACCGCTGCAGGTCGCAGTCGTCCAAGCAGGCGAAGAGGCGTTCCAGCGTTTCGTCCGACACACCGCGGCGTCGCGCCAGACCGCCCGCCTCTTCGCGCACCAGCCCCGCCTCCGCCACGTTCAGCTTGTCGGCCAGGAACCCCTGCAGCGCGCCCGCGACCTCGGCGTAGAAGTCGCGTGGATCGCCCGCCGCAAGTCCCTTGGCCGTGGCCAGCCGCTTCCTGGCCATCCGGCGCGCCCGGCGCACCCGCGCATACGCCACGTCCCCCTCGATCCGGTCCCTGTGGCGACGGACCGCCGCCGCCCCCACCACCGCCGCCACAGGCAGCAGCAGCACGATCCAGAACCCGGCGGTCGTGTGGAGCGGCACGCCGGTGCGCCGGAAGTCGGGCGTGCCGATGTGGATGAAGCGGATCTCCTCCCGGATCGATTCCACCGCCGACGGCACCGCCCCGGTCTCCGTGCTCATGGCCGCCGCGTCCCCCGTGACGGCGATCTCGACGGGCTGCGAGCGGGCGATGCCATAGCTTCGCGTCCGTGCGTCGAAATACGACATCTCGACCGGCGGAAGGGTCACGCTGCCGGGCGCGCGCGGGATGAGCACGTACTCGTAGGTGCGCGTCCCCTGGATGCTGCCGCCCCCGGGCGCGATGCGATCGGTGGTCTCGGGGGGGAAGACCTCGAATTCGTCCGGGAAGGTGATGTCGGGCGGCGCGAGGGCGCGCAGGTTGCCGGTGCCGGTGACCGCCAGGCGGAAGGTGACCGCCTCGTTGGCCGCGACCGAAGCGCGGTCGACCGTGGCGGCGATGTCCAGCTCGCCGACGTGACCGGTGAAAGAGGCGGGACGGCCGTCCGTGGGCAGGGGCTGCACCTCGATGGTGACGGGACGTGAGGCCACCGCCACCGGGACGCGGCGGTCGAGGGCACTCAGCCCGCCGAAGATGTCCCCGAAGATGTCCCGCTGCCGTCGGTCGGGCACCCGGACTTGTGCCTGGATGCCCAGGGGATCGAGCGTCCGCTCGCCGGGGCCGGTCGGGAAGAGGGCCACGCGCCGGATAGTGGCCGTCTGGTACTCGATGCCGTCCCGGATGACCCGCTCCACCTGCGGCGACTGCGACTGTTCCAGCTCCTCGGTCCAGAATCCGGTCGTCTGGGGGAGGGTGGTGATGCCGTAGGAGTCGACCGTAACGCGGGTGAAGATCCGGTACTCGACCACGACCGGTTCGTTCTCGAAGACGGTGGTGCGGCTGACCTGCGCGTCGACGAAGAGGTCTTCGGGCGGGATCCCGTCTGCGGGGTCACCGGTGTCGGCGATACCGCCCCGGGGCGCCGGCGTGTCGGCAACGGTCAGGGAGACCGGCTCGGTCTCGTATGTGCGGCCCCCGGCCGTGACCTTCACGGCCCCGATCTCGAAGACGCCGTCCTTGAGGGCCTGGAAGCGGTACTGGTAGGTGAGCGTGACGCTGGTGCGGCCGTTGACGATCCGCATCGAGGTGGAGGTCCCCGCGCCGAGGTATTGGCCGAATTCCTCCATGTCGGGGAGGACGGGGTCCGCGTCGGCCTGCTGCGTGCCCGAAATCTCGACGTTGAGTACGAACTGGCCGCCGAATCCGACGCGGGGGGACGAAAGGAAGGCGCGGACCTGGATGTCCTGGGCGTGGGTGGCGGCGGGGAGGAGGGGGAGGGCGAGGATGGGGACGAGGAGCGGCAGGGCGCGCCGGATAGGCCGGTGCGCGAAACGCAGGGTGCGGGCCAATGCGTCGTTGGCGGTGACGGGGAAGGTCCGCGGTCGCGGAATTCCGAACGGCAATCCGGGTGACACGCCTACCGCGCCTCCGCTCCCGCGGGAACCACCGTGACGGTGAAGGGATGGGTCCGGGTGGTGCCGTAGGATCCGGTCTCGGGGTCGAAGTAGGACATCTCGATGGCGGGGATGACGAAGGTGCCGGGGGTGGTGGCGGTGAGGCGGTAGGTGTAGGTGCGGGTGCCGCTCAGTTTGTAGTTGTGGTCTGCCAGAACCGTGTCAATCTCTGGCTCCGCGACCGCGAAGCCACTCGGGAAGTCGATTTCGGGGTCGGGCAAGCCCTCAACATGCCCATCCACCGCCACTTCGACCTCCAACGTCACCGACTCGCCCACCACGATGCCTGTTCCGTTGACCCTCGATGTCACTTCGAGTGTCCCCACATGGCCGCGGAAGGAGATCGGGCGGCCCTGGTCGGGCACCGGGAGGACCTCCAGCGTGAGAGGGTCGGAGGTGAGGACGTATGAAATGACCTCGCGTTCAAACTCTGACAGTCTGGTGAACATATCCCACGGTTTCTCGACCTGGACCTCCACGGTCGCTGCTTCCAGAACCAGCTGCCCCGGCCGCCGAGGCAGGAGCGCAACGCGGTGCGCCCTTAGTCGCTCAAATTGCTCACGGCTGGACACGCCGACGCGTTCCTCTCTGGTGTATCCCGGGCGCTCCACAACGTCGAAGTCATCGAATGAAGGCCAGGCCTTGGTCCCGATCCGTGGCCAACGATGGTTCTCGCCGTGCGCAACATTATACGTGACGATCACCGGTTCACCGACATAGGCGCGGGATTTGGCGGCGGCGGTCGTGAGGAAGAGGTTGTCCGGGGGCACGGTATCGCCGGTCGGCACCTGGTCGATCGTGAGGCTGACAGGTTCGCTCTCGATGGTCCGGCCATGGGATACAACGCGAATCGGAGCGATCTCGAACCGGCCCGGTTGGATGGCACGGAACCGGTAGGTGTACGACTTTTGTTCTTCGCCATTGCCCCACCAGGGCAAAGGCTCGTCCGACCCTACAAACTCCGCCAAGTCTCCCATTTCCGGGAACTCGGGCTCTTGTTCCAATTCGTGCGTTCCCACGACGTCGACCCTGAAGACAAAGTCGCCCCCCACCCAGATCGATCCAGATACGAGACTGGCCTCGATTTCCACCTTGGGGGGCTCATCGGTAACGGCCAGCGTGACCGGGTTGCTCCGGTAGGTGCTCTCCCGATCGACCACCCGGACCGGAGGGATCGGGAATTCCCCCGGCACTATTGCCCGAAGTGTGCACTGAAAGCGCCGACCCGACCCGTTACAACCCGTCGCAGGTTCGGCAAAGTCGAAGACATCCGGTGCAATGAACTGGAAGGACTCCGATTCCGAGCCAAGGACCTCCGCGGACAACTCGAATTCGTCCCCCACATTCACCTGCGACGGCTCGACCCGAGCTTCGACCCATACACGCGAACGCCCCACCAGAACGGCGACTGCCTCCGTTTCCATCTCGCGGCCATCGGCCGTGATGCGGAACGGCCTCATTTCGAACAATCCACTGCGGTCGGCCACGAACACGTAGGACAGAGTGACCGAGTTGGCGGCCACGCCCCCCTCCTCGTCACCGACACTCACCTCCACAGCCGGGTCGTACGGATTGACGCAATGGGCGAAGTCGAACAACTCGGGAATGAGTACGCTCTCCACCGTCTTCGCGCCGCGCACCTCGACCCGGACCTTGAACTGTTCGCCGACGGCCACTTCCGGCGGCTCAACGTAGGCTTCAACCTCGGGTCCCTGCGCGTACGCCCCGGAGGACGCCGCGGCGATCGGTAAACACGCCAGAGCCACCGTCGCGGCCATAGGTGAGCCGAGGATCCGGCTTCCCATCCCCGGCATCGATCCGCTTCGGGCGCGATATGCAGCCGCCAAGCGTAGTCGCCAGGGCTTCATCAATGCGCTGCCCTTCATCTCGCCTGCTCCCTTCCGGCCCGAAGTGCCGTGAATTCAAAGGGTCCGGCGCGGGATGTCCCGTACGACTCCGATTCGGAATCGAACCACGACACTTCAAGGACCGGAATCTGAAAGGTACCCTCCCGGTTTGCGGCCAGCCGGTAGGTGTAGACCCGCGTTCCACGCTGCTCACCGCCGCCGCCTCGGGGGTCAGAGACGCTCACTTGCGGATCGGACACGTCGAATCCCGCCGGAAGCGCGATCTCCGGTTCAGGCAGGAACGAGCTGTGACCGTCGCCCGATAGCTCGATGTGCAACGTGACCGTGTCGCCCACCTCCCCTTCCGTGCGGTCCACCCAGGCGACCATCTCAACCCTTCCGACATGTCCCCGGAAGGACTCGGGACGGCCCTCGTCGGGAAGGGGAACGACCTCGATGGAAATCGGGTCGGTCGTGAGAGTCATGGGAGTCCAGGTTCCCCGCAAGGATGCGACCCACTCGGAGCGACCACGCCTCAGGTACGATTCGCTGCGTCGATTGACCTGTACCTTGAGTTCGGCCGGACCGATGGTGGTTTCGCCGGGTTCACCGGGGACAACGGCCAGACGTGTGAGTGTGTAGGGCTGATACCAGCGACCGTCCAGGAACACTCGTTCCTGCTCATGATATCGCCTGGGCACCTGCTGCACCTGTAGGCCCTCCCTCGGCGGCAAGTTCCAGGCGTCGTACTGCACGCTCCATTCTCCAGCACCATACAACCGCGATCCCCTGGAGAGGAACCCATAGGATACGATCACCGGCTCTCCGACGTAGACCCGGCGCTTGTCTGCCTCGGCAGTGGCCCGCAGGTCCTCTGGGGACACCGGGGGCTCAGGGGGCGTCTCGCCGATTGTCAGGCGCATCGGCTCGGTCTGGACTGACTGGCCCGCCGTCTCGACCCGGATGGGTCCGATTGTGAATTCGCCCGGTTTCAACGCCCGAAATCGGTATTCGCCTTCCGAGTAGTATCCGGAACCTCCGAATCCCCCTCCCCCGAAGTCATCGCGAATCAGTCTCGCGAAGCTTGACATGTCCGGTAGCATAGGGACCTCGTCCATTTCGCGGACACCCTCCACGGTTACGACCAGCACGAAGTCCCCTCCCACCCAGGCCTGCTCGGTGTTGAGCGCGGCGACGACTTCGACCACGGGTGGCTCGTCGCTCACGACCACCGTCAATGGCTCGCTCTCGTAGACGCTATTGCCCACCTTGACCGACACGGGCCCGATGTCGTGCGTACCGGCCTTCAGGGCCACGTAGTCGAGCCTGGCGTTTCGTGCGCCACCACCGCCCCCGCTCCTCCGAGCGAAGTGGGACAGGTCGCGCAGGACCGGAGGCTCCAGGATGGATTCGACGCCATCGACTTCCACATGCACCGTGAACTCCTCCAGCTCCCTCACCTCGGCGGGCTCGACATGCGCGCGAACCGTCACCGTCTCGGGATCCTTCACCGACAGCGTCAGTGCCTCCGTCTCAAGAGTGCTTCCGTCCGCGGTGACCAGAATCGGACCGATCTCGACCGTCCCCGCCCCCGCCGCCACATACGAATAGGAGAACACGACCAACCCGCCCGGCTGTCCGGCCTCCGGATTCGTGATCTCGGTGGCGAAGGGAAGCAAGCCATCCTGAGGACGGCCAGGGAAGCGGAAGAGAGGGGGGATGAACACATCTTCGACCTTCCTCACCCCCGAGATCTCGACAACCACCTTGAACAGCTCCCCGACTTCCACTTCGGCTGGTGCCAAGTGGGCTTTCACGACCGGTTTCTGAGCCGACAGCGGGGTGGTCGCGACCGTCGCGGCTACGACGAACCCGAACGTGCGCACGCCGAACGTCCGAGAGGTCCAAACGCCTGTATTCATTCAGCCATCCTCTCGCGCCTCCGCTCCCGCGGGAACCACCGTGACGGTGAAGGGATGG
>LXNI01002256.1_pt1 | contig 13894 bp, 9 predicted proteins | sample 809091 | NCBI WGS metagenome assembly LXNI01 (sample SAMN04870527, study PRJNA318959) | sponge metagenome | biome: 01000161; feature: marine sponge reef; material: water | host: Sarcotragus foetidus | place: Greece: Milos, Mediterranean Sea | collected 2013-05-29 | depth 5-7 m | reverse complement strand
ATCAGAAGGAGACGCGCCACAGCGTGACCCCGACGAGTGAGGGCCAACGCCGCAACCATCCGCCTCGAAGGAGCGCGACTCCTTAAGGAAACGCCGTCTAACCATTAAGGAAATGCCATTGCGGGGACCGCGGCGCGTCGTCCGTGGCTATGACCGTGCCGGCTCGACGATGATGCGCCCCCGCCCACGCCTGAGCAGGTAGCCACCGCGCGGGATAGAGAGCGTGCCCTGCTGCACCAGCGGCCAGAGGGTATCCACGATCAATGCAGCATTCGCGTCGGCTGTCGTTCCCTCCGCCTCGTGCGAGAACAGCCAGGCTACAAATGCCTGCGTACCAATCTCGTCGCCTACGGATTTGCGAAGGGCGTTGAGCTTGCGGCGCTGCCCCTTGGTGAGAATACTTTCAAAGTTGAGATCCGAAAATGACACGACCATATAAACTTTCCTCCCCAGGGCCGCCGTCCAATCCGAATAGGGGCAAGTTTATATCAAAGCACCGATGAACCCGCACGCGCAAACGTCGCCGAATGTTCCAGCTCTGGAGTATGAGACCGCGACTACAATGGTGGCGGTATGGCGCGAGAAAATCGTGCCCGCCCTTCGAAGATCAGCGCCCAAGACTTCTGTGCGTTCATTCATTCCGGAGAAAACTTCATCGATAAGAACCCCCGGGTATGAACCGGAACTGGACATGGCGCAGGCCCCGACGTCCAAGAGGGGCCGGCATATGGTCGGCCTGACCACGTATGTCCGTTGCCTGCCGTGAGGTACCTGCCGCCCGATTCTCGAAGGCGCTGTTGTTGCGGCGCTCGGCCTTGAATTCCTGGGCCCGCAGGCGCCGGATGGGTGGCAGCCGCCCGGGCCTCAACCCGACGTGCCGCCCGACACGAAGACCGTGCCGACATTGGTGCGCAACGGGCGCCCTCCGGAAGAGTGGTGCGCGCGCGGGGTCGCGACGTCTGGACAACACTATCCTGGAGAACTGTTTCAGAACGGAAAGTGTCGGCCGGAGGCTGGCCGGCCGGGACTCGCTCAATGCATCATCGATGCGTCGTGGGAGCTATGGCTGCAACTGAGCAAGCTTCTTCGAGCCAGCTCTTGCGTCTTGGATCGCGGCTTCGACCTCGCGACGATTGGCTAATTTGATTTGGGCACGTGCCGGCTCGAGGTCCTCGAGGTCGAGATTCATGCGCTTAATGAAGTAGTACGCCAGCGAGAGGCGTATCTCGATCTCTCGAACACCCTCCCGCATATCATAGTCACGTTGGATCGCCTGACTCTGTTCTTCTGTCAGGCCTGGATGGGGGCACAGCTGCAATTTGGTCGTGCCGTTCCATTCAAGATCATGTTCCGGGTGGAAGGACACGGGTTTTAGCCTGCCCAACCGCTCAATGCGTGTCAGCACAAAATCCCGGAATTCCTGACGATCGCAGCACCATGCCCGGGCGTGCCATCGATGACCGTCAAACGCGATTGCGTGCGGGGCGATATCTCGCCAGCGTGAGCTGGTAAGCGACTGGTAGCGCACGGAGAGAGCCTGTCCGGTCCGAATGGCGTGCAATACCCTGCGCAGCACTTCGACACGAACGTCCCGGCCGATCTCGGGGGCAACACCGACTGCTGGTACTTCGCTGAACCAGAGATCCTCGGGTCGCAGCACGCCGCTCATCCAGGCACGAAGCTGAAGCAGCAGGCGATTGGCGGAGACTTGAAGGAAGCGCGGCTTCATCTCCTTTGAGGCGACAAACCGCTTCTGCGTGGCGTCGTACTCGATGTTGGCGCCGGCGAGCTCCCTGTAGTGTCTCAGGTCCACAGAGGCCTGTGGGGTCGATATCTGGAAGCGACCTTCGAGATCGCTCCTATTGAGGCGTCCCTCCCAAAATAGCCGCCATTCGATGAACTCAAGACGTGGAGCGAGGTTTCTGCCGGGCGGCTCGACGGGATCAGGCATGGGAGGACCCCTATAGGTTCTTGACAGGTATATTCTCTATACCTATATACTATCTCTACGGGTGATGAGGGTTGCGGATTTCGTGCCCCGCGTCAAGACGATGTTGTAGCCATCTGGGTATCTGGAGAGCGAAATGAGCCGGGACCACGTATCGCATCGGGAGATTGCTCAGTTTGCCGCCGATCGCGTGAACCTGCCTAAGGCCAAGGCGGACGAGTATCGTGCACAGGCCCGCCGATTGCGAGAGAAGCTGGAAGGCTACCTCGACGAGCACCCTGACTTCGACCTTCGAAAGATGCTGTTGTCTGGCAGCTTGGCTAAGGGAACCGCACTTCGCTCGCTGAACGACATTGACGTCGCCTGCTATGTCAGCGGAGCCGAAGCGCCGACTGAGGTCGAGGCGCTCCTGGACTACATCGCCGAACGCCTCCGCACGGCATTTCCAAATTTCTCGCCGGATCAGGTGCAGCCACAGACCTACTCGGTAACCGTCTCGTTCAAGGGAAGCGGGCTGGATGTGGACGTCGTGCCGATCCTCTACTACGGCGATCCGCAGTGGTATGGCAACCTCGTGAGCCAGGACGACGGCTCACTGTTGAAGACCAGCATCCCGCTGCATCTCGAATTCGCCGGAAAGCGCAAGAAGGCGCAGGAGAAGCACTTCGCCCAAGTGGTCCGTCTCGCAAAGTTCTGGACCCGTCGCATGAAACTCGAGCAGGAAGGGTTCCGCTTCAAGTCCTTCATGGTCGAGATGATCCTGGCTAAGCTATGCGACGGCGGTCTGGACTTCAGCGACTACCCCGAAGCGCTGCAGCACTTCTTCACCTACGTCGTCCGCACTGACTTGCGTGAACGCATCGTGTTTTCCGACTACTACAAGCCCTCCGCTGTGGGCAACCTCGACGACGAGATTCAGATCATCGATCCGGTGAACGCCGAGAACAATGTCGCCCGACTGTACACCTCGGAGAACGCCGACGCGATCGCCGATGCGGCCGACGCCGCCGGCGACGCCATCGATGCGGCCCTCCGCGCTCCAACCAAGCAGCTGACCGTCGCCTACTGGCAGAAGGTCTTCGGCTCCGCCTTCCAAGCCTGAGGTCGATCTATGTCCTACAGTTTCGCCGTCACAGAAAGTGCGACCTTCACGGTCACGCATGCGCGCCACATGGCCGCGAAAGTCGCCACAGACCTGAAGCGCATGCAGCGCCTATACGGTTTTCTCAGCGACGCGGACATTGACGCCTACGAGGCCGAAGTGATCGCCTTGCTGAAGGCGGGGTACCTCGGAACGGTGTGGTACGGCTTCAAACGCGATGGGCGCTGGATCGAGCCGACGATCAAGTACACGGCGCGGGATCTCTACAACGCATCCGCAGCGGATGATGACCCAGGAAGGATCCGCCGGCGCGCCGATATTTCGGGGGCCAGCTTCTACAGCTTCCTGAGCTACAGCGCGGCCTGGGACGACCTGACGTGGGGTGCGCAGGACGCGTTCAAGGAGAGCCTGCCGTTTTATCGAAGCAGTGCAACTGAACCGCCGGTCTACGGCTATCTCTTGCCTGACCGTACCTATTCTTCGGGTGGCCGCGCGCTCGATCGCGCCAGCGTGCGGAGCTACTGATGAACCTTAAACCGACTATTGACGAGCTATTCGAACGACGGATCACCTATCCCGACGTCGATCCCCGGGAGCGCCTTTCACGACTTGTCGGCCTCGACGAACAGAAAAGCCGGCTGACCAAAATCCTTGCGCTCCTCGTCAGCCCGAACGGTCTTCAGGCTTGGGCGCGACGGCATCAACCAGGGGCAGAGAGCCTGATCGACTTGGTGCTTCGGCGGCCGCCTCTCGTTGTTCTCGCCGGAGATGTCGGTTCCGGCAAAACCGAACTCGCCGAGACGATCGGCGATGCCGTGGCGCGCCAGGAGAGGATTGAGATCACCCTTCTGCCCCTGAGTTTGTCGACTCGCGGCCAGGGGCGAGTCGGCGAAATGACCCAGCTCCTCTCAGCGGCCTTCGAGTACACAGTCGACGAGGCGGGTAAGCTGAAATCCAGGTCCGATCGTGCACGCGGCGCCGTCATATTGCTCATCGACGAGGCCGATGCGCTCGCGCAGTCGCGGGAAGCGATACAGATGCATCACGAAGACCGCGCCGGCGTCAACGCGTTCATCCGCGGGATCGACCGTATCGCAAACGCCGAGCTGCCGGCGGCAATCATCATGTGCACTAACCGCCTCGACGCTCTAGATCCGGCCGTGCGCCGGCGAGCGGCAGACATCCTTGCGTTCTCACGGCCGAACGAAGAACAACGCGCGTTTGTTCTGTCGAATAGGCTTGAGCCGATCGGACTGGCCCGCCAGCATATCGACGCGCTCGTCGCAGAGACCGGGCCGATTCGAGGCACGCGCGAACACGGTTTTACCTTCTCCGATCTCCTGCAGCGTCTGCTGCCAACGCTCGTTCTCGACGCGTATCCCTCGCGCCCTATCGACGGCGCACGCGCCGTCGAAATCGCGCGCTCAATGCAGCCGACTCCTCCGTTCCAGGATAGTAGTGCGGCGTTGTGAGGACGCTTTGGTGACTCAGGCTGTCGCCGTTCGCCGAGACGGAGATACGTTCCAGGCGCGACAGTTTTGGCTCCGGGCTGCACGTCTCCTAGACTCCAAGAGTCCTGTCACGCGTGTCGGGTTCGAAAGCGGTCCGAAGAGCTTTGACGACATATGGGTCGAGTACGAGCCGGGCCGGCAACCCTACGCCCATGATGGTGCGCCGCTGCGTCGTGAACATCTGCAATGCAAGTGGCACGTTGCGCCGGGGACGTACGGGTACGCCGATCTGGTCGAGCCGGGTTTCATCAATGCCAACGCACGTTCGCTGCTTCAGCGCGCGCACGATGCCCAGCTAAAGCATGCGCTGGATGGAACGGGCGCTCGCTTCAAGCTGGTCACGAACTGGCAAATCGATCGCAGCGACCCGCTCGGTCCAATGATAAACAACCGGTCAGGCAGCATGCGCCTGGAGCGTCTGTACGGTTCGAAAACGGACAACAGCAAAGAGGGCACTGTCCGGAAGGCGTGGCGCGAGCACCTCGGGATCGACGAGGATGATCTACGAGCGCTGGCAAACACCCTCGCTTTCGGCCACGTTTCTGAAACGCTCGACGACCTCCGTGAACGCCTCGACGAGGTATTTGAGGTGGTCGGTTTGGTTCGAGTCTCGTTGAACCAGAGCACGCTGATTTACGACGACATTGTTTTCCAGTGGATGGCGCAGGGCCGCCTCGAGTTCGATCGCAAGACCTTTCGGGAGGCATGCGCGCGAGAAGAGCTGCTCGGCCAATCCGACGACCGCGCGCGCGTCTATGGCGTGAAATCTTTTGAACACGCCTTCGATCGTCTTGAAGAGCGCTGCGATGGGGTTCTCGATCTCGTCCCGGTCTTCGACGAACGATACATACGCAACGATGCCGATTGGCGAGTGAAGCTCTATCCGGATCTCCAAGCTTTTTTGGGCTGCGCAGCACGAGATCAACCACGCTTGCGTCTCGCACTCGACGCACACACAACTTTGGCATTCGCGGCAGGTTCTGTCCTGAATATTAAATCAGGCCGTGATGTCGAACTGGAACAGCGAACGCTTGGACGCCGTGTCTGGGCCGCGGACGACATGCCGCCGGATCCTGAATGGCCCACGTTGCGCGCATTCGTAGAAGACCTCGACCCGGATCAAGTCGATCTCGCCGTTGCTCTCGGCATCACGCATGATATCTCGGAAGATGTCCGACGGTATGTGAATGGGCACCTGAATTCGGTGGGAAGACTGCTCATCCTGCATCCGACGTCCGGGTCAAGCGCGCAGGTTGTAGCCTGCGGTCGGCATGCATTCGACCTGGTTCAAGCCGCCAAAGATGCTGTTAGGGGAGCGAGACTGTGGACCACTCAAGCCGGAACGACTCACATCTTTGTCGCCGCGCCGAACTCGCTCACGTTCTTCCTGGGTCAACAACAGCCCGTTCTCGGCCGCGTCCGTCTTTATGAATTCGACTTCGAAGGTGGACGTGGCGGCTCATACAGCGCGTCGCTGACGCTTCCCCTGCCAAGAATCTAGTTGCTGCCAACGGCGGAGGAGTAGTGCTCCATGCGAGGTGTTGTTCGGCACGCGGGTTGCGCGCCGATCAGCGCCATAAGCTATTGAAGTGGCTCGATACTGCGGGGTCAGAATTGCACGCTGAACAACACTTCTCCCTTCTCGAACGTCGCGCGCCGTCCTGCCTGTGGGCAGTGCGGAACACGATGCCGCGGCAACTGCCGATTCATTCGAGCATGCTCCCGATCAACCGTTGCGCCCAATCCGGACGTGCCAGGAAATAGACGCCCCGGTCCTGCCACTCGCTCACTGTTTGCGGTTCGTCGCCGATTTCGGCGAGCGCCGTGACGGAGAGGACGAAGGCGTGCAAGCGCAAGTCCGGGTCGGTCATGCGCACCTGCGCTTCGGTCTTCTTGATGGTGGTGTGCAATGCGACCTTGCTGCGCTCCGCCGCGCCGTAGCGGCCCAGGCCCTTCGGGTCGAGGAAGGCGACGTGCTGGCACGCGTCGTTCTTCAGCCAGACGATAAAGTCGGGGTAGTAGGTATAGTCGTCGAAGAACGAAACGCCCCGGCCTCGCGTGAGGTTGCGGATCAGGAAGAGCTCCCGTCCACCTAGGCAGGGGTCCTCCGCCCGACTCAGCGCAACCAGCCCGTCGACGACCTTCCGCTCGTTGCCATCCAGTGGCACGGGCTGCACGGCGACCTCGCCTGTCCCGGTCGCGTACAGGAGGGGCTTGTACGCGTGGTTGTCGGCCATGAGGACGCCGAGCTTCAGCTTGTGGTCCTCTCTCTCCCGCAAGTTGGCGGCGAGGGAGCGGACATCGTCGATCAACCGCTCGTTCGCTGCGTCCACTGAGAGCCGGTATTCCCGGATGTTGTTGGGATCGTTCTCGTCGAGTGTCACGACCTCGATGTTCTCGTGCTCCCAGCGTCGGCGCCGGTCCGTCCAGAATCGGGCAACGTACTCGGCGATCAGATCGACCGCGACCTCCTCCAGCTTCCGCAGGTCCGCGTGGCTCTTCGGCGCGCACCGCTCCGGCGGCAGATAGAGCGTGTACCAGTCCTCCCGGTCCAGCAGCGCATCCACCGTCGCGCGGTGGATGGCCAGGTTGTGCCAACTCATCCGCCGCTTGCGCGCCAGCAGGGCGTCGTAGACGCGCGTCCGGTCGAACAGGGCGACATGATGCCGTGCGAGCGTGACCGACACCTTCCCCGCGCCCGCGCCGGCCGGACCCGCGCCGGACTCGACGGCTTGCAACCGCGAATAGAGGTCCATCTCGACGGTCGGGCTGTCCCTACTGCCGGGTTTCGGCAGGACGGGGCGTTCGTCGGAACGGTCGTACTCTGCGCCCTTCCTGAGCCGGATGATCTTCAGGTCCTTCCGCGCGAAGTTCCAGGTCACAGGCAGGACGACGGTCTCCCGCTCCACGCCGATTCCGTCCTTCTGCAACAGCTCCCGGAAAGTCTGCATGTAGGTGGCGCGCAGGCCGAAAATGCGCAGCGTCTCCAGCTCGGCCAGCCGGTCGCCGTCGGCTGGCGGCTCGGCCCCGCTCTCGCGGTGGCGCTTCAGGCTCATGTCCCGGCCCTTCAGCCGCACCCCGCGGCCGAACATCTGGATGATTTCCGGCCCCTCGCCGACGCCGACATGCATCAGCCCCATGGTGCTCACCCGCCAGGAGTTCCAGCCGGCGATGAAACGCCGCGCGCCGATCACCACGTTCACGGTCGAGTCCGCCCGATCAACGTCCGCGAACAGCCGCCGGGCGAACCCGGCCTCTCGCTCGAGGACCAGATCGGGATGGCCGCCCTGGGACAGGATCCTGTAGAGCGCCGCCGAGTCCCCGACATTGACCACGCCGAAGGGCGCGTTGTCGGCGGTGCGCAGGTGGAGCTCGCCTTCGCCCTGTGTCAGGTAGACGACATGCAGCCGCCCCGGCCCGTGGAACAGGGTCTCGCAGATATCGTCGTAGAGGGTTGGCGCGCCGTCGCCCTTCAGGTCGTCGAAGCGGCCGGCGAAGAAGTCGGCGCCCGCGTCGTCGGTCAGCCCCGACTCGCCGGCAAGAAGCCGCGCGATCATGGCGCGGACCTCGCCACCGCGGGCCAGCGCCCAGCCGAGGAAGACGAGGATCCGCACCACGTCCGATCTGGTCGCTACGTCGGCGTTGGTTTTTCCCGTCACCGTCTTGCCGAGGAAGACCCAGAGCGGCTTCGCCACGTTGAAGTCCGTCCAGCCCGCGTGCCCCTCGCGCCAAATGCGGCACTGCCGATAGAAGGTGAGCAGACAGCCCAGCAAGTACATGTCGCTGTTCTCGTCCTCCGCCCCCTGCGGCAGGTTGGAGATGGCGTAGTCCTTGCCGTAGCCGTCCCGGTGGAAAGCACGGTAGGGGTAGTCGAACAGCAGGCACTTGCCGTAGGCGTCGCGCAGGCCGTCGTCGCTGCCGACGATCTGGTTGAAGGTGGCGGAGTACTCGAACGTGAAGCCGCCGCGGGCGAGTTCCCTCCGGCGCTCGCGCCAGACCTTGCCCGAGGCGCCGAGGTGCCCTTCGTCCACCAGCACGAGGTTGTTGTCCCCGAAGTCGCTCACGGCAACGCGCTTCACGCCCTTCTTCTCGGCGAGCTTGTTGAGGTCAATAATCTCGATGGGCGCCAGCAGGTCGGCGCCGGCCTCGCTGGAGAACAGCCGGGCGGGCAGGTTGCTCGCCCGAAGCTCGCGCTCGTGCTGCACCGAGAGCTGCTCGTTCGGCGTCACCAGAATGACGTTTTTGGGCGAGGCGCCCGCTTCGCTGGCCAGACGCTGGTATTGCAGGATGTGGGCGTGCATGACCAGGGTCTTGCCCGAGCCCGTGGCGCTCTGTACCGCGACGGTCCGAAGATCCGCCTCGGTGTAGTAGGGCATCGGCCGGGTCAGCGGCTCCTGCCGCTTGGCGCGGTTCAGGTCGTCGCGCAGCCGCTCCGGGTCCTCGAAATAGCAACGCAGGTAGTGTTCGGCGAACAGCAGGGCGAGCCACTGGTGCGGCTTCCATGTCCGGCCGTGCTCGGTGTCCATGCGCAGCCGTCGGCTCAGCGCCGCGATCCCGGCGTCGTAGCCGGCGAAGCGGTCCGCGTCGATCTCGGCTTTGCCGGGGTTCAGGTAGAGGGCGCGGGCGTACTCGCTCTCCCCGCCGGAGGCGAACCCGGCCGGCACGTCCCGCAGCCGCTCCAGCATGGCGGCGAGGTCGTCGTAGCCGAACTCGCGGCACAGGAAGCGGTGCAGGACGAGGCGGTTTTCGAGAGGCGTCATGCGCCGCCGGCCTTCCGTTGCTTCTCGGTCAGATAGGCGGTGAAGGACGCGCAGGCGCCGAACATGAAGATGGCCTCGTCGAGGCCGACATCGGCAGCGCTCTTGTCGAGCAAGGCGTGTCGAATGCCTTGTTCGGTGTTCGTGTAGCCGTACAACTTGTCGAATGCTTGCTTGAGCGCTGGATGTCTCAGCACTCCCGCCTTCTCTAGGGAGTCCAATGCCGGGCCTAAAGTGTTGTTTGATTGCGGGTCGATAATACGTGCCACGGATTCGACTGCATGAATACTGTCGGCAATCGAATCGGCATGTTGCCCGGCGTTGATGTGTTCCGCTGCATCACGCAGATGCGCTGCTGCGCCATCCATGCCGCCTTCGCGAATCGTCTCGATGGCTTTTCGTGTTGCCTCACCGGCCTCACGGCTGATTCGCGGCATAATCGTGGGTGTGTCGCCGATCTTCTCGACGAAGTAGGCAATAGAAGTTTGCGCGAATGCCCGTTCTATTGCGAGATGCAAATCCGAAACGCATTCTTCGTGGCGAAGTATGTATTCAACAAATGTAAGTACTTCATGATATTGTGCATCCAGCACGACTTCACGACAGAAATTCCGATCGATAGAAGGTTTCTGATGTGGAATCTTGTCGTGGGGGATTAGTCTTATTTCAAACTTGAACGACCAGATTATTTGAGAAATACCGTGGACCGGATGCGTCTGATAGAAATCTCCAATTATGTCCGTGCCAGCCAGATCGTCGATTGCTGCGTCAATCGAGAGCCACACAAGCTGACGGAACTTTTGCGGGATATGTCCAAGTTCCATTGCCTCTGGTAGCGGTGCGTTCCCTTCGCGCTGGGCGAAGGTCAACTTGTGGTAACCTTCACTCCCATCTGCAATCATCGCTCGACGGCCTCAAACATCAATTCGCGGAACAGGGGTTCGATGTTCTCGGCAGTCCAGGTTTCGCCCTCTTGACGGATGGCGTTGAGGGTGTGGTCGCCGTTGACGTAGACGAGATCGAGCGCGTCGGGGAGGTACGCCCGGTGCTCGGCGTACCAGGCTTCCAGCGCGTCGTTGTCTATGGTCTCCAGGGCGCGCCAGAGGATCAGGCAATGCCGCCCCTGGGCGTCCGTGCCGGCGATGGTGAGCACGCCATCGAGGCGGCGGCGGGACTCGACGCGCAGGCCGATCAGGAGGTTGAAGGTCTCGGGCAGGTCGGCCGGCGTCTCGCGGCGCGCGCCGTCGCGCACGACGGAAAGGGTACAGACTAAGGGATCGGGGAAGTCGCGGCCCAGCAGGCAGGGGCTGCCCGCGGTCTCCGCGTCCAGCGCGTAGCGCAGGCGGTAGTCTTCGATCAGATCGCGGTCGTTCGAAGCGAGAAGGTCGCCGGCCGGCGGCGTCAGCACCAGTCCGTCCAGCGTGTCCTCGTAGGATTCGAGACGGACATAGCGGACGAGGTGCGACACGCCCTTGTCGCGCGCGACAGGCTTGCCGGCCTTCCAGTCCGGGGAGTAGGCGACCTTCTTGAGGCGCGGCAGCATCACCGTGTCGAAATGGTCGCCCATTTCGACCAGGATGTACTTGCGCGCGCCGCCGTTCTCGCGATTCAATTCTATGACTGCTTGGCCGGTGGTGCCGGAGCCGGCAAAAAAATCGGCAACTTGTGACCTCTCTTCACTTCCTCCGGATGCACGAATGCAATCCTTCAACAAGGACACTGACTTGGCGAAATCGAATGAGCTCTCCCCAAAAAGATTCTTGAGAACCATGGCGCCATAGTTGGATGACGCGTATTTTGCATCTCCCCACCACGTCTTGGGTACGGAAGATGGATCCATGCGTTGAACGAAGTCAATGTGTACTTTCTCTTCTCCAGTATCATCAACCTCTCTTCGTACACGATACTCATTTGGAATTCTTATTTCTTTCTCTACACGTTCCCAACCGCGCTCCCAACGCTTTTCGATTTTCGCTCCACCGTTGCTGCCAATAGGCCAAACCACGGACTCATCTTCGTTAGGGCTCTCCAGAATTTCGTATTCTAATTGATCTTCTTGCCACTTCATTTTGGGAACACGTAAATTGTTGCCTGGACCGACATAGATTGGATAGTATTGTTTTGGTCTATCAACTCGAAGGTCATTTGTTCCGGTACGAATAAGATTGCGCCACGCATATCTTCCTTGTCGATCAGAATAAGGATAGCGCAACTTTTGTTTTTCGGTTTTCTCTAGCGACCCCGGAACAGCCTCGTTGCCTCCATAAAACAACGCATACTCGTGGGCTGGTGACAGTGTGCCACGAGAAGTTCGGCCAATCGGTGTGGAGCGGACAGGGGCAACGCCGATCTCCTTATCAAACACCTGATTTAGCAGAATACGCAAATTGTTGACCTCTTCGTCGTCTATTGCACAACACAAAATACCATCGTTCATGAGAAGTGATTTTGCGAGGCATAAGCGTTCCTCCATCAATGACAAATAAGAGGAATCTTTCAGGTCATTCTTGTACAAGATGGGCGACGAATCCGTATTATATGGCGGATCGATATATACGCACTTCACTTGCGCCGCATACCGCGCCTGTAACAGGTTCAGCGCCTGGAAATTCTCGCCGTGGATCAGCAGCCCGTCGGTCCGCTCGTCGAGCGGCCCGGCGTCGGAGAGCGCCGCCAGCAGCCGGTCCCGGAAGTCCGCGTCGAAGTAGCGCGTGTCCAGCAGCAGATACGGGTTGGCCTTGAGAAAAGCGACACTCAACGGCTCGCCGTAGCCCGCGCCGCCGTTCCCCAGATCCCCCGCGATATCGTCGATGGCGAATAGCTCTACCCATTCCCGGCGCTGGGCATCATTGGCAACGATCTCCGTGTAGAACGCTTCGGGCACGCGATCCAACGTCACGCACCACTGCGTCTCCAGCACGAACTTCTTCTTGAGCCAGAGGCGTTTCTGAAAGTCCTCCAACTGTGCGAGGAAGGTGACGATCTTCTCCGCCACGTGGCGCACGGCGCGCATCCGCGCCAGGGCGCGGCGGAGCCGTTCCGCGTCGCCCGCCGCCAGGTCGTCCAGATTCAGGACCTCGGTCTTCAGGTAGAGATCGAGCTCGCGGCGCAGGAAGCCGCCCAAGTCCTTGTGGATAAAGTAGTCGAAGCTGTTTTTCGCCGTGTAGCGCGCGACGTGTTGAGCCAGCAGCGTGCGCTCGGGGTCGGCCTCGGTCGGTGCCGGCGCGGCCAGCAGCGTCCGCCAGTCCCCATCGAGCGCGCCGAGAACCCGCGCCGCTGACGCCTCGTCGATCCGTTCCTGCTGCCGCGCGCCGTTGCCGGGCCATATCTTCTTCTCGGCGTCCGTGAGCGGCCTGTGTTCGAAGCGGACGACCAGATCGGCGCCGTCGTGGGTGATGGCGTCGCCGCCTTGCGCGAGCACGAAGCGGCGCTGCTTGTCGGTGGCCGCCTTGACGTTGTCCTTCTCGGCGTCGGCGGCCGCGATCTCGAAGCGGGCACGGCGCGTCGCCTCGCCCTCGCCGGCAGTGAAGGCGTAGGCGGCGTAGTTCTCGGTCGTCTTGATGTAGTACTGGTCGGCGTTGGCCCAGTGCAGCTTCACTTCCTCGCCGTCGTAGGGGATCAGATAGGTCGCCCGCCCGCCGCCCGCATAGCGTCTCAGCGACATGAAATCGCCTTCGCGGTAGTAGCGGGCGAAGAACGTGGCGAGGTGGTTGTAGACATCGGCTTCGGCGTCCGCGTCGGCCTTCGCCGCCGCCAACTGGGCTCGAAGCTTCCGGACCTTCGGTACCTCGTCGGGGTCGACTCCCAACTGCCGCGCCTGCTCCCGCGCTTCCGCGAGCGTTTCTTCCAGTGCAGCCTGCTCCTCGTCCGCGACTCCCGCCAGGACGGCCTTCACCTGGGGCAGCAGGTCGCGGTCGAGGAATTCCTCGATCTCGCTCGCCTTCATGGCCATGATTCGGTACAGGCCGAAATCGAGATCGCCGCGGTCGAGCTGGAACATCTCCCGCAAGAGGCTCTTCAGCCGGTCGAACGGTTCGAGCGGGGCGGCTCCGTCCTGCGTGTCGTTGCTCATGGGAGTACCGCTTCTCCGTGCAGCCGTGTCATCGACATTTCGAGCCTGCCCGACATTGGACGACGCTCGCACCGCCGGACCCCGCCCAGGGCAAGAGCGACCAACGCCTGCATGGGGTCCACCGTCCGTTCCGCGCAAGCGTGGCTGACAGGTCGATCAATACCGATTCGGACCGTTCCGGTCGAGTGCACGGCGCCTCGTCCGGCGATCCTCACGCCCGGCGCGCGAACGCCGTGAGCGTGGCTGCCGTCTCCAGAGGCAGCCTGGCAAGGCAGTTCTACGCAAACCGCTTATGCACATGGCTGTTGTTAAGCGTGCTATACTGACCCCCACGAATCGAATAAAAACAAACAGTTAGCGCGCCGATCGGCGGGGAATTGACGCGCTCTTGAGTAACGCATGCCTAAGCGATTGACAGCATTGGGTTCTGTTTTTCCTCTCCTTGCGTTTTCGGGACGAGTTGGAACCCGAGCTTTTGGGCTTGGCGGTCGAGATGAGAGAACT
>LXNI01002255.1_pt1 | contig 13906 bp, 13 predicted proteins | sample 809091 | NCBI WGS metagenome assembly LXNI01 (sample SAMN04870527, study PRJNA318959) | sponge metagenome | biome: 01000161; feature: marine sponge reef; material: water | host: Sarcotragus foetidus | place: Greece: Milos, Mediterranean Sea | collected 2013-05-29 | depth 5-7 m | reverse complement strand
GACCGCGCCGTCGATATCCGCATCCGCCGGCCCGACGTGACCGTGACCCTCGGCGCCGCCGAGACCGTGCCGAGCAGCACCTGACCGGCTCCCGCCGGTCCGTCCACCCCCGAAGCCGTCCCGGCGCCGCCGCGCGCCGGGGCGGTTCGCAATCAAGGGAGATCGCAGCCATGAAGCTCGCCACCATGCCCGCCGCCAGGGCGCCCGCTCCGCAAGTCCCCGATGACGAGGCACAGAAGCGCGCCATCGCCAAGGCCGTGTGGACCGAGCTGCTCTGGCTGATGCCGCACGACCGCACGGTCACGATCGCCGTCACCGGCGGCGACGTCGCGGTCGAACTCGGCCCGCCCGGCGCGGCGCCCGAGGTCCCGGCCCACTGACCCCGCGGGGCGCTTCGGTTCCACTCCTCTGGAGGACATCGCCATGCCCGATTCCGTGACGGGTTTCGACGAGATGCCGCTCTACGACATGCCCGCCGCCCCGGCGTCGATCCGGCTGACCGCGGATCGCCGCCGGCTCCAGCGCCGCTTCCTGCGTGCCGGGCGCGAGGCGGTGGACGACCGCGACCTGCTGGAGCTGCTGCTCTCCGGGCGTCCTTCGGTCGACGATGCCGGGGCGCTTGCCGGCGCATTGCTGGACATGTTCGGCACGGCGCCGCGCGCGCTCGCCGCCCGGCCGGACCGGCTGCGTACCGTGCCGGGCATGCCGGACGACGCCATCGCCGTCCTCAAGGCCGCCGAAGCGCTCGGCATCCGCATGGCACGGGCCGAACTGCCCGACACCGTGCGCCCGTCCCTCGGCAGTTACGACAAGGTGATCGAATACTGCCGCACGCTCGCAGGGCATCGCGAGGTCGAAGAATTCCGGGTTTTGTATCTCAACCGGAAGAACGTGCTCATCACGGACGAGTGCCTCCAGAAGGGTTCCGTCTGCCACACCCCGGTCTATCCCCGCGAAATCTGCATCCGCTGCCTGGAGCTTCAGGCCAGCGCGATTGTGGCGGTCCACGATCACCCCTCCAACGATCCCGAACCGTCCCGCGCGGACATCGACATGACGAACCGCATCCGCGACGCGTTGAAGACCATCGAGGTCACGCTGCTCGACCATCTGATCGTAACCCCGACCGCCTCGGTGAGCTTTCAGGCGCGTGGGCTTCTCTGACCGGCCCGCACCCGCCGCGTCCCTCTCTTACCCGCAAGGAGCCCGACCATGCCCGAACCCGGCAACGCCACCGCATTCGGTTCCGTCATTTCCGTCTACACCCGCGCCCAGGCGATCGAGGACGGCATCCTCGTCGACGTCTCCGAAACCGCCCGCGAGGCGGGCTTCAAGATTCCCGTCGCGGTCACGCGCGCGGTGTGGGACTCCCTGGTCGCCCTGCCCGAGGGGTACCGCGGCTTCCAGGACGAGCGGGGGCGCCTGTGGGACGTCCTCTGGATGGCGCGCCACTACGCGCTCCGCGCCTCGAACAGCCACCGCGTGACCATGTGCGTGCTGGTACGCGACATCCGCAAGGACCTCCGCGACAGCAACCGGCCGCCCCGCAAGCACTTCCCCATCGTGGCGATCGGCGGCGGTGACGACGGCAGCCCGGTCATCACCATCATGTGGCCCGAGGACGACTGAGCCCGCCGCCGCGCTCCTCCGCCCGCCGCACCCGTTCAAGGGAGCAAGGCCCATGCACGCCCCCATCCACCGCGCCGACGCGGACCTGAAGCAGGCCTGGCGGGCACGGTTCCAGGCTCCGCCGCCCGGCGCACGCTGCGCGCTCCGCGCCGCCCTGCTCGACCTCCGGAAGGACGCCCTGCACCGCGCCGAGCTCCAGTGGCGGCGCCACAAGGCCCCCATGGCCTGCTACTGGAAAGCGGTCGGCGTCTACGCCGGCCATCTCGCCCGTACCCTGCGGTAACTCCCTCCACCGCCCTGACGCCTCATCGAGACCACGGTCTATACGATCAACGAGCTCTCCGACGCGGCGAAGGAGAGCGCCCGCATCTCGTATCGCGACCAAGGCCTACACGACGAGTGGTACGACTTCGTCTACGAGGATTTTCGAGCCATCTGCCGGATCCTCGGCGAAACGCTCGCAACCAGCTCCGTGAAGCTCATGGGCGCCGGCACCCGCGACCGCCAACAAGTTAAAAGTTGGAGCTTATTGACCTGAAAAACAATAGGCTCGGCCATTCCAAAAAAATCGGGTCAAATACGGACATGCAGCAAGAAAATGAGATCGCGTTTCGGATAGAAAACGGCTGAGCCAAAGACAAGGTTACCGAGCGCTCCGAGCCACCTTGCGCTTGGTATCACTACATGAAGCTGAATGAGAAAATTGATGCAATGTTGGAGGGCGTGGAGGACACCAGTGTCTCACACAGTGTTTCTGATGAATCAGCAACGATCCACTGGTCGATGGCTATTTCCCCGGAAGATTCACCTCTATCGGGTCCGCATCCGGATATCTCCGCCGTCCGCCCCGCAATCCATAATGATCGGCCAGAAAGGACTCAACCCCATCAAGGGATGATTCCGGTACTTCTGCCCATGTCGCATAGACTGGTACGCCATCATTATGGAGTTGTGCAATGTCTTTATCCTTGCGGTGCACTCCAAGTCTTTGTGAGATGTTGCCCTGTCCGACGTCAATCACGGCGCCATCATCTCCACCACGCCAAATGACGTAGACTCCATCAACCTCCCGGTTGAGTGGTAACTCCAAGTTCATCAGCTTGCACCAGTGCGAGACGCGGTCGCCCTCGTTCTTGCACTTCTGCCACGTGACGGTCAGTTTCTTTGGCACCAAATGTTCTCCGTTTATTCACATCGCTTTCCATCTAGGGGCTAGATGCCGTGCCGTCAACCACGCCCGCATCGGCCGTCCACAGGCCCTCGACGCGACTCGGACAAATGCCACTAGAACGAACCGCCCCGACTCGCATCGGGGCGACCTCGTTCCACTGCTCCATGTGGTGTCGTGCGTGGATGATACAAGGGTCGATAGCTATTCACTCCGATACACCCTCGCGACTGTGATGCCGCGCATGTACGCGTCGCGGAACGCCTCTCCCGAACCGGACCTGCGGCGCGCGGCCGAGCGCGATGATGCGCTTGCCCAGGAGATGCTCACCCGGCGCCTGGCGGCGCCCAATATCGACGGGGTCGAGCAGACCAAACCTGAATAGCGAAGTCTCTCGACCTCCTCGGTCGGCCGCGCCGCCGGGTGGCGCCAGCGGGCCGCTTCCCGGCGACTTCCCAAAGCAGCGCATCCCGCAGTGTTCGATGCGGTCCGCCACGGCCTTGGCAACCGGGTTCAGCCGGTTGTGATAGTCCGGCAGGTGCCTCTTGGGCCATAGCCTGCTCGCCTTCCGCAGGGCCATTTCGACGGTGAACAGCAGGTCATCCCCCGAGGCCGAGCGGTTGAATTTCACGGTCATCGGTTGAGTAGCCGCATAGGAACATTACCAGAGCATTAGCCAGCGCCGGTTATGCCGCGGCCAACGCATTCCGCCCTCCAGTCTGAGCTCCCTCCGCGGTCCCCCTGCCGCTACCCAGACCGATCCCCCCTCCGCCGCTCCCCCACTCATGCCGGCGCAACCCCGGCGCCACTGTCTCTCCGTCACCCGGCGACCGCTCCGCCGGGAGGTCGGGTGGGTCGGCTTGAGGGCGGTCCGGCGAAGGGCGGGGCGGGAGTCGCATTCCGCGTCCAGCCGACGTCGGTCCGATACCCTTCAGCACGGAGACCGGCCCATGCTCGACGCCCGCCCGGCGCCGGATGCCCTTGCGCGTCCGCCCCTTCCCCCAGCCATCGATCCGCCCGCATCCCCGACCCGTCCGTCCAGGGCCGACGCCTTTTACGCCTCGGCCCAGGCCCTGCTGCCGGTGCTGGAGGCGGGCCGGTCTCTCGATCCCGCGACCCTCCGCGACGCCATGACGGAGGCCTTCGGCGCGTCCGACGTCGAGGGGGGCTGGGTCTGGAAGGACGCCTACGAGGCCGCCGAGGCGGCGTGCGTGCTGTTCCTGCAACGCTACGGCCGGGGCATGCGCCGCACCTGCGGCGCCGGTGCGGACGGGCCGCGCCGCATGATGTCCATGCTGGAGGCGGTCGCGGCGCTGGAGCCGTCCCATACCCGGCGATCCGAGGAACAGGTCCGGCTCCAGCAGTTCTCGACCCCGCTGCCGCTCGCCTATGCGGCATTGCAGGCCGCCGCGATCCGCCCGGGCGACGTCGTGCTGGAACCTTCCGCCGGCACCGGCATGCTGGCGGTGATGGCGCAGTGCGCGCTCGGTAATTCCGCCGCCGGCAATCTCCATCTCAACGAATATGCGCAGACCCGGGCACGGTTGCTGACGCAGCTCTTCCCCGAGACCGTCGTCACCGCGTTCAACGCCGAGACCATCGCGGACCGGCTGCACGACGTGCGGCCGACCGTGGTGCTGATGAACCCGCCGTTCTCGGCGACGCCCGGCGTCGACCGCATCACCCGCGACGCCGATCTCCGCCATGTCCGCTCGGCCGCGTCGATGCTTCCGCCGGGCGGGCGGCTGGTGACGATCACGTCGGCCCATTGCGCGCCGGGCAACACCGTCGGCCGTCTCGATCCGCCGGCCCGCTGCGTCTTCACCATGGCGATCGACGGCCGCGCCTACGCCCGACGGGGCACCGGCTTCGACACCCGCCTCACCGTGCTGGAGCGCGGCGCCGGACCCGCTGTCGAACTGGATGCCGCGGCCCGCGCCGCCAACGCCGCGGAGCTGCTCGATGCCGTCATCGCGCGGATGCCGGCGCGCCAGCCGGTCGCGCCCATTTCGGTCCCTGCCGGTCCCGCGCGCGACCTGTTCGGCAAGCCGGTGGCGCCTGCGAAGCGGCGGGGTCCAAAGCCCGCATCGACACCCGAAAGCCGGCAGGCGCATGAGTGGGGGCCGGTTACGGAGCTGACCGTGGAGACCGGGCCGGTCGAGCCCGCCGATGCGGATACCGACGCTTCCACCGATACCGGCCCCTACGCGCCTTGGCGGCCGGGCGCGGTGCGGGTGGCGGGCGCGGTCGAGCATCCGACGCCCCTGGTGCAATCCGCCGCCATGGCCGCCGTGCCCCATCCGGCGCCGGCCTGGCGCCCGATGCTGCCGGAGCGCGTGGTGACGGATGGCCTGCTGTCCGACGCCCAGCTCGAGAGCGTCGTGCTGGCGGGCGAGGCCCATTCCCGGCACCTGGCGGCGCAGTACCGCATCGGCTCCCAATGGGAGACCGTCCACCGCTGCCCTGAAGACGGCGAGGACGGTGACGATGAGGAAGTCGACACCTCGTTCGTCACCCAGGAGGGCGAGACCCTGTCGGAGCCGGTGCGCTTCCGCCGGGGCTGGATGCTCGGCGACGGCACCGGCTGCGGCAAGGGCCGCCAGGTCGCCGCCATCATCCTCGACAACCGGATGCGCGGACGGAAGCGCGCCCTCTGGCTCAGCCAGTCCGACAAGCTGCTGGAGGACGCGCGGCGCGACTGGACCGCGCTCGGCGGGCTGGAGAGCGACGTCATCCCGCTTGGAAACTTCCGCCAGGGGATGGAGATCCCCCTCGACGCCGGCATCCTGTTCGCGACCTACGCCACGCTGCGCTCGCCGTCCCGCCAGGGCCGGCCCTCGCGCCTCGACCAGATCGTCGAATGGCTCGCCGGTTCACTGGACGAGGAGGACCGCCACGCCTTCGACGGGGTGGTCGTGTTCGACGAGGCGCACGCCATGGCGAACGCCGCCGGGTCGAAGTCCGAGCGCGGCGAAACGAAGCCGTCACAGCAGGGCCGCGCGGGGCTGCGGTTGCAGAACGCGCTGCCGGACGCGCGCATCGCCTATGTGTCCGCCACCGGCGCCACCACGGTTCCAGGATTGGCCTATGCGGGCCGTTTGGGCTTGTGGGGCGCCGGCGAGACGCCGTTCGAGAAGCGCGTCGAGTTCGTCTCCGCCATGGAAGCCGGCGGCGTCGCCGCGATGGAGGTGGTGGCGCGCGATCTGAAGGCGCTCGGCCTCTACCAGGCGAGAGCCTTGGCCTATGACGGGATCGAGGTCGACATCCTCGAACATCCCCTCACCCCCGAGCAGCGGCGCATCTACGACGCCTATGCCGGCGCCTTCAAGGTGATCCATGCCAACATCGAGGAGGCGCTGAAGGCCACCGGCATCGTCCAGGGCGAGGACACGCTGAACAAGAACGCCAAGGCGGCGGCATTGTCAGCGTTCGAGGGAACGAAACAGCGCTTCTTCGGTCATCTGCTGACCGGCATGAAGTGCCCGTCGACCATCCGCGCGATCGAGGCCGACCTCGCCGCCGGCCGGTCGGCGGTCCTGCAGCTGGTCTCGACCGGCGAGGCCTTGATGGAGCGGCGCATCGCCGAGATCCCCGCGTCCGAGTGGGACGACCTCAACATCGACCTCACGCCCCGCGACGCGATCCTGTCCTACCTGATGCACGCCTTCCCGGTGCAGCTCCAGGAGCCGTTCACCGACGACGGCGGCAATCTCCTCAGCCGGCCGGCCAGGGACGCCGACGGCAACGCCGTCATCTGCAAGGAGGCCGAGGACCGGCGCGACGCGCTGATCGAAAAGCTCGCAGCGCTGCCGCCGGTGCCGACGGCGCTCGACCAGATCGTGCAGCATTTCGGGCACGAGGCTGTCGCCGAGGTCACGGGGCGGTCGCGACGTGTGCTCAGGATCGTCGATGCCAAGGGCGAACGCCTCTCGCTGCGCAGCCGGCCGGCCTCTGTCAATCTCGCCGAGACCGCCGCGTTCATGGACCGCGAGAAGCGCATCCTCGTGTTCTCCATGGCGGGCGGAACCGGGCGCAGCTACCACGCCGACCTCTCATGCGGGAACACCGAGCGCCGAATCCATTACTTATTGGAGCCGGGATGGAGGGCCGACCAGGCGATCCAGGGCCTCGGACGCACCCACCGCACGCACCAGGCGAGCGCGCCGCTGTTTCGGCCCGTCACCACGGACGTGAAGGGCGAGCGCAGGTTCATCGCCACCATCGCCCGGCGGCTCGACTCGCTCGGCGCCATCACGAGGGGACAGCGGGACAGCCAGACCGCGATGGGCGGCAGCGACGCCGCGCTGTTCCGCGAGAGCGACAACCTCGAATCCGTCTATGCCAAGGCCGCGCTGCGCCAGTTCTACGGTGCGCTATGGCGCGGAAGCATCAAGGGCTGGAATCTGGAGCGCTTCGAGAAATCCACCGGGCTCAAGCTCACCTGGGAGGGCAATCTCAAGGAGGACCTGCCGCCCATGCCCAGGTTCCTCAACCGCCTGTTGGCGCTCCCCATCGCCGAGCAGAACCAGCTCTTCGCCGAGCTGGAGGAGCGCATCGCCGCCAACATCGAGCAGGCGATCGAGGCCGGCAGCTACGAGGTCGGGGTCGAGACCGTCACCGCCGACTCGCTCGCTGTCGCCGGTCGCGAGACGCTCTACGAGCATCCCGGCACCGGCGCGGCCACCGAGCTGGTCGAGATCGTCCGCCGCGACAGGCTGGTGCCGCTCACCGTCGATGCCGCGCTGGAGATCGGCGAGCGGGATCCGGGCCCGGACGGCAAGCCGCGCCTCGCCGTCAACGCCCGTTCGAAGCGCGCCGCGGTCGTCCTGCCCGCGTCGTCCAGCATGCTGGACGACGGCGGGGTGAAGGAGCGCGTGAGGCTGCTTCGGCCCGCAATCGGCGAGACCATGGCCCAGGCCGAGCTCGACGCCTCCAACTGGCGCCGGGCCGACGAGGCTCAGTGGCGGCGTGTCTGGGACGCCGAGATCGCCGGCCTGCCTTCCCACCGGGACTCGCGCTTCTGGCTCGCCTCCGGTCTGCTGCTGCCGGTCTGGGACCGCCTGCCGGCCGAGAACATGCGGGTGAGGCGGTTGACGTCGGATGACGGTATCTCCCTCATCGGGCGCGTGCTCGACGCCGAGCAAGTGCGCTCCGTGCGCGCGGGTTTCGGCCTCGACGGCGGCCCCGCCATGACCGGCGCGGAAGCCTTCGCGGCAGTGATGGAGCGCGGCAACGCGCTCGCGCTCGCCAACCGCTGGCGGCTCGCGCGGCGCCGCCTGATGGGCCGTAACCGCATCGAGCTTGAGGGGCCGGCGGACACCGACCTGCCAGCGCTCCAGCGCATGGGATGCACGGTCGAGATCGTCTCGTTCCGCGCGCGGATATTCGTGCCCAATGCGGCCGCGATGGAACGCATCCTTGACCGCTGGCCGCTCGCCGCCTGAGCCGCCCTCGCGCCATGCGTATTGCCGGCCCGCCGCCCTCCGCGCAACCACGCGTGGGCGGCGTGCAGCCGGAGAATCCATCCAACGACAGTCTCGCGCCGCCGCCCGCCGGGATACATATTGCCTGCCGGGCGGCGGCCGAAACCGCCGCCACCCAAGGAGACCGCCATGCCGCCGCCGCAGACCATCCCGGACAATCCGAACTTCTGTTTCACGCCCGCCTACGACGTCGAGACCGAGGTGCAGCAGATCCGCATCGTGATCGAAGGCCTCGCCGGCCATGTCCCGACCGCGCTCATCTCCCTCCACCTCGAAGATGCCCTTAGCATCTGCGACAAGCTCAACCGCCGGCTCGGGCTGGACCGTGAGGCCTGGACCGCAATGGTCGCCGCCTCCATGCGCGCCGAGGACGAAGACCCTGAGAGCGACCCCTGGCATTGAGTCGGCTTAGAGTGTGCCAACTTTTATTCGTCGGTCATATCACCCACCCGATGGATGGGATAGTGCCAATATGATCATAAATTCTACGCGCCGCAGCCTGACTACCATCGGCACACACAACCCTTGACAGTCACACGCCGACGCCGGCAAAAACTTTCGAGTGATTACCGTTTCAAAACAGAATCTGTACTGCTTTCTTCTTAACCGTTTTCATACTACAATAACTAACTTAGAAATTCTTATCAGGTCATGTTGGTCACTAGTCATCGAACTTCAGAAAACCATTTCCCGGGCTTTTCATTTCCTGTATCCAGTCTCTGACTGTACATTGGTTTACCGAAGTTATAGGATAATTCCTTGCGTCGATTGTTATTTTGGTGCCTCGCGTGATATCGCTTGTGGTCACTATCAGTCCTCCTTTTGCATTCTCAAACTGCACGTCTGAATAAAGAGCCTTCACGGTAACCGCGTCCACCTTTTCCTTATAACGTTTACATTGTACTATAATAGTGGGAGGGCCCGACTTGCTGACATCTTCTTTCCACAACCTAATGTCCACACCTCCATCCTTCCTCCCGGGCCCGAGCTTCACTTCGTATCCCGCTCTTTGGAACCATTCTGCGGTGAGCCCCTCAAATTGCCTCCACTGAATATCTTGTATCCGATTAGGGTTGCGCGCCAAGTAATCTATAAATCTCTGGTCGAAAAATCGATCTTCTTCTAGTGGCAGTATTTCTGATTCAAATAGATTATTAAGCTCAAGCAATCCCTGTTTTTCTATGTTCCCTACCATGAACGGATTCATCGCCACTTCAAACTCAACCTCCCTTAGTACCGATTCCAATTTAACTGGGAGTCCCTTGGAAAGCAGTTCCCGAAGCTCGTTAATGAGTTCGCTTTGGTTCGGGGCATTCCTTGCTTTCCGGCGGCAAAGTTCTATTGCGACTGCTTCCAGTTCAAGGAACCTCATAACGTCTAGTCGTTTCCGTTGAGCACTGTCCATTTCTGGCAAGAGACGTTGCCCTAGAGATGGCATTCCCTCTGTATCCGTGGTTCCCAGGGAAAATAGCAAGTCTCCAACCGCGTCCGCGTAGTCGTTACTTGCAAGCCGTACCATCTCTCTCGCGGTGATAGATTCTATAAATATGTGTTCATCGCTAAGATGGTGCAGAATGTCGTGTTCCCCGAGCGCGAAGCCGGATCTCGTCCCGGCGTCTTCGCTGAGTGAAGCAACGAATGCTTCACTAGTCATCCATATATGCCCCATTCGTTCATACTCCTTATTCCGGTGCCCACTGACCGCTTTTGGTAATATTTGGCCATCTCTATAGCTGTAGACCATTGCCGGCGTCACGCATGGTCTATTGAGGCGCGTCCGGCTCAACGCTAGCGTTGCCTCTAGCGCCAGCGACACCCCTTTGCCCTTCCGTTCTGCTGCGCAGCCGGCCCGGCGCCGTCCCCGGTCAACCCCTCTCCGCGAGGCACCACCACGCGAACCAGACCGGCAGCCCGACAGCGACGGCGCAGACCGCAATCGCGACCGGCCCGAGCAGCCCGGCCGGCAGCGTCACCGCCACCGCTGCCGCGCCGAGCGCGACGCCCGCGGTCCAGGCGCCGCGTCCTCGCCGCGACCGCGTCCGGTCCAAACCGCACCGTTGCCTGCGCCACGATCCCGGCCGGCAGCCAGTGCAGCGCCAGCGGCCAGAACCCGTGACGCCCGATCCATCCTCGCCCTTCCATGCCGTATCCCTGCACCGGACGGGGGTGGCGATCAAGCAGGGCCGGACCGCCTATCACCGGGGAGCCGGAGCAGAGCGGGCGGGAAAGAGGAACGCGGGAGTGCCTGGGCGCGGCCGTGGTGTCCCCGGTGTGCGCGGGCGTCGTTCGCGCCGGCAAGAACATGCGCCCGGTGTGCCTTCATGCGATCGACTTCGTCGATCAGTACCGGATTTCCATGAGATCGCTTTCCATCGTCCAGGTCATGTCGCCGGTCGTGCCGCGACGGCGGGGACGGGGCAAGCTCTCGTTGATCGCTGCGTGGGCGAGTGATCGGAGCCGCCCGGTCAGCGCGGCGGGCAGTGGTGCATTCTCGGGCTCCACCCGGTAGGACTGCGGTTGGTAGCCGTCGCGGGCGGCCTGGAAACGGATCCGGACCAAACTGGCGCCGCGGTCGCGGAGGGCCGAGCAGAGCCCTTCGCGCACAGGATGACCGGGCGCCTCATCGTTGTACCAGTCGATCATCTGCTCGGTTTCCAGCAGGATCCCGCCACAGTCGGCGAGTGCCGTTTCCGCCGCCTCGATCCGGTCCCGGAACGCGGGCGACCGTTTCGCGTCGCGTTCCGCGACCGCCTGTTTCAGGCTGTTGGCGGGGACGGCGCGCCGGGCTTTCCCTGGTTGCCGAGCACGGGCGCCTTGCTGGCCCAATCGCGGTCGTAGCCGCAAACATGCAGGATTGCGTCCAGCGCATGTTCCAGCTCGCCGGTGTGCCCGATGATGCCGGATTGCTCGCTAGCGTAGCGCCAGCGCACCGTGTCGTCTCGGGCCTCGGCGAGCGCCGTCCGGATGTTCCGGCGGTCCGGCGCTTGCAATGCGAGCTCCGGCCGGCTTTCGTCGCCTGGCATTTGCCTGATCAGATTTTCTTGCGTGTCGTCGCTCAGCGCGTCGAACAGCTTCAGCAGGTCGTGTTCCCGGTCATGCGGCCCGTGATCGCGTTCGCAGCGCTGCAGGGCCTTCAGGCCGAGTTCGATGCCGTGCAGCAGCAGGATCACGTCAGCGAAGCCGCCGGCTGGCTCGCGCCGGTTGTCGGCGTCGCGGATGATCGCGGCAGCCTCGGCGAGGCCGGCTGCCTGGCTGACCATGCCGCTCGTTTTGAGTACGTCGGGCGGGCCCTCTTGCGACCCGTCAGATTTGCCGTGTCCTTCAGCACTTCGTGTTGTTGCCAGGATTAGGCTGTCACCGTCTTCGGGCGCGATCGCGATGCCAGTACTTTCGCGAAACTCCCGCTTGTAGATGCTTGCCCGGAGCCAGCACACGCGGCCGTTATCCATGTGGAATGCGGTCTCCGCACGGCCGCGCGGCTTGTCGAGCGGCCGCGAGGCCGCCTGCAACGCCGCGTGGTGGTGCGTGCGCAGCGTCTCGGCGCCGATCTTTCTTGCGGCGGTGAGCTCTTCCTTGGTGAAGCGGCGGTTCATGCTGTAATTCCTGGGAGTTCGTTGCTGCGCGCCTTGATGGTGTAGCTGGGGAGCAGCTTAAGTGCTACCTGCGACTCGGCCCGTCAGTTCAGACCGGCATACGTTTGAAATAACCGAAGTGCGCCAAGCCACTGGTCCACTGAATCATTCGCCAGCCGCGTCGCCGGGTCCCGCAGAGGCTGCACCGGAAGGGAGCGCAGAGCGTGGCTGAAGCACGTGGCGAAGGTTTTACCTAGCGCCTGACGCGCGATTACGCCGTGTTCCCTGCTGCGCAGCCGGCCCGGCGCCGTCTCCGATCAGGCCCTCCACGCGAGCCACCACCACGCGAACCAGACCGGCATGCCGATCGAGACGGCGCAGACGGCGATCGCGACCGGTCCGAGCAGCCCGGCCGGTAGCGTCACCGCCACCGTCAACGCGCCGAGCGCGATGCCCGCGGTCCAGGCGCCGCGCCGGTAGCCGAGCCGCCAGAGCCTCCGGCATCCGAGCGCGAGCGGCAGGCCGCAGGGCACGAACGGCGCCAGCGACACCCCCTCCAACGTCATCGTCGCCAGCCATGGCCCCAGCCTGTCCGCCGCGACTGCGTCCGGCCCGAACCGCACCGCCGCCTGCGCCACGACCCCGGCCGGTAGCCAGAGCAGCGCCAGTGGCCAGAACCCGTGACGCCCGATCCATCCGCGTCCCTCCATGCCGCATCCCTGCACCGGACGGGGGTCGCGTTCAAGCAGGGCCGGACCGCATATCGTCGGGGAGGCGGAGAAGAGCGCGCGGGGAGCGAGGCCGCTGACGGAGAGGGAGCGGCGGTAATCGCAAACCGGGAGATCGGGGCATGGCGACATTGACGTATGCGGGGATCGGGGCGCGAGCGACGCCGGCGGGTGTGCTGGCGGACATGGGCGTGATGGCGGGATGGCTGGCCCGGACCGGCTGGAACCTTTCGACCGGCGGCGCGGACGGGGCCGACAGCGCGTTTGCAGCGGGGGCGCCGGTGCAGCAGCGGACGATCTGGCTGCCGTGGCGGGGCTATAACGGGCATCGGGGGCCGGACTGCCGGGTGCTGTCTGTGGCGGCGATGGCGGCGTGCATCGAGATCGCGGCGCCCCTGCATCCGGCCTGGGAGCGGTGTTCGCCGGCCGTCCGCAAGCTGCACGCCAGGAACGCGGCGGTGCTCGGATTGACGCTGGATCGGCCGGTCGATGCGGTGGTGTGCTTCACGTCGGTAGGGCGAGTCGAGGGCGGCACGGGCATGGCCATCCGCATCGCCGAGGCAAGCGGCATCCCGGTGCTGAACCTGGGGTCGATGTCGCCGCGTGCCGTCTGCGAGCGCCTGGCCGCCACCCGCCGCGCCGTCCATCCGTCGTAGAGGAAGAGGCGAACGCCTGCCGGGCGAGTGTCCGGCAGGGTGGAGGGAGTGGGTTCCTCAGCCGATGCCGGGCAGGGCAACGGCAGAGGAGTTTCCGCCATGTTTTATCCCGACCATTCTCCCGACTTACCGACCAGCTGCGACTTGCTCGCCGAGCTCGGCGTCGACCGTCACACCGTCCGCGAGATCGCCGAGGACGAGCGTTCGATCCGCTGTCCCGACCGGGGCGCGGTCTATCCCGCATACGGCTTCGCGAGCCTCTTCCCCGAACCGGCCTTCGGGATGGCCCTCCAGGACGCGGCGCCGGCGGAACCCTGGGACCCGGCGTCGTCGCTCCCTCCGGCGTGATGGAGGTGGAGGAGGGCTTGAAGAGATTGAACGGTCGGGGGTTCGGGAGAGTGTCCCGGCCTCCGGTCGTTCGGAACCCATCGTCAACACTTGAACCCATGAGGAGATCGTCATGGCCTTCGGATTGAACAAGGTGCAGATCATCGGCCGCCTCGGAGCGGACGTCACCGTCAACCACCTCACCTCGGGCGGGCGCGTCGCCAACCTGAGCATCGCGACCGACGAGTCGTACATCAACAAGCAGACCGGCGAGAAGGTCGACAAGACCGAGTGGCACCGGGTCGTGACCTTCCAGGACGGGCTGATCGACATGTTCGAGAAG
>LXNI01002254.1_pt1 | contig 13915 bp, 12 predicted proteins | sample 809091 | NCBI WGS metagenome assembly LXNI01 (sample SAMN04870527, study PRJNA318959) | sponge metagenome | biome: 01000161; feature: marine sponge reef; material: water | host: Sarcotragus foetidus | place: Greece: Milos, Mediterranean Sea | collected 2013-05-29 | depth 5-7 m | reverse complement strand
CGCCGTAATCAAGACCCCCGACAGCCTGCGGATGATGGTTGACGTCGAGGCTCCTGGTTTTGGATTTGTAACGATTGAGATGATCCGGGTCGGTGATCAAGCCTTTGTCAAACTCACCAAGGACGCTCCATGGGGTCCCTTGCCGCCGGAACAGGTGCCCTTCAATTTCGCAGGCTTGGCTGAGCTCTTTGGCAATCTGTCCGTGGTGGTTCAGGATCCGACCGTGACAGGACAAGAGACTGTTCAGGGCGCCCCGGCGGTTACCGTTCAGGGTCTCGTCAAGTCCGAGGATTTGGCGGACCTCATCACGTCTGCCGATCCGGGCCATACGGTGACCTTGACCCTGTGGATCGACCCGGAGGGGGCTGTCTTGCGCCAGATTCGGCTCAAGGGCCAGATCTATGAGCTGGACGACCCGGAGACTTCCCGTCTCATCATCATCGAAGACATCAACGTCCCCGTTGAAATCGAGCTTCCAGACCTGACTGCCGGCCGGTAATCGGCGTGAGGTCGTTTCTCATCCGGTTGGGCTCGTCCCAGCCGGCTGTCCTGGTGATCCTGTGTCTGGCGGTGTTTTCCACGGCCCTGGACCAGACCGTGGTAGTCACGGCCTTGCCGCGCGTCATGGTCGACCTGGAGATTCCTCTCACGGACCTGGATACGGCATCCTGGATCATGACGGCGTACTTGATCAGCTATACCGTGGCGATGCCGCTGGCAGGGCGCCTATCTGACGTCCACGGCCGAACCCGGATATTCCAGGCGGCGCTGCTTGTGTTCGCGGTCGGGTCCGCGTTCGTAGCGCTGGCGCCAAGTTTCAATTGGATCGTGCCGGCGAGAGTGATCCAGGCCATGGGCGGCGGCGCGACGGTCCCCATCGGCCTGGCAATGGCCGTGGCGGCCGTATCGATGGAGAAACGCGGGCTGGCCATTGGGCTCGTGGCCGCTTCGGCTGAGGCCGGTTCCGTGGTGGGCCCTATCTACGGCGGCGCCATCGTGGAGTGGATTGGCTGGCGCTGGATATTCTGGCTGGACGTGCCGCAGAGCCTCCTGCTGATTGCGCTGCTGGCCATCCTGCCGAACCGCGCCAATCCCGCGGCGAAGATGGACTACGTCGGAGCATTTGCGCTTGCCGCGGCGCTCACGCTCCTCACATTCGCGCTGGCCCAACGAGGCATCTTTACGGGTGAGTCGCTTGTGCCGTACTTGATGCTTGCCGCGGCGGTTGTCCTCGTCGGCGTGGTGATCGCCGTGGAGCGACGCGCCATTCAGCCGCTCCTGGCGTCTTTCCTGTACACATCCAGGGCGTTCGTTTCGTCCAACATCGCCCAGTTCCTGGTGGGGATTGCACTGATCGTGACGCTCGTTTGCGTGCCCCTGATGTCGAACACCGTCATGCAGCGAGAGACCTGGGAGAGCGCTCTGAATCTGGTCCGCCTGACGGCTGCCATACCGGTCGGGGCGTTGGCAGGCGGCTACATCCTTCGCTGGACCGGCGTGAGAAGTGTGTGCATTGTCGGGCTCGCGTTGATCGGTACCGGCTTGCTGTTGATGAGCGGCTGGGAAAAGGACGTCGAGGGCCTGCCACTTACCTTGCCGCTGGTAGCGGCGGGTCTTGGATTCGGCCTGGTTATCCCGCCGATAGGCGTCAGCGCTTTGAGTGCGGCGCCTCACGACTACTGGGGCGTAGCAGCCTCATTGGTCACGGCATCGCGAATGGTCGGCATGGCGCTGGGGCTTGCGGCTCTGTCGGCCTGGGGAATCGAACGCTTCTACAGCTTGACCGCTGATGTGACGCTGAGCGCGAACTTCGCGGAAACCCAGGCCAAACTGGTAGGAGCCGGCTTAACCGTGTTCCAAAACCTCTTCATGATTTCGGGATTCCTTGCTCTGCTTGCCATCGTGCCAGCCTTGCTGATGAAGCCGGAGGATGTCAGCGAACCGGCCGGGAGTGTCTGAGACTCATCTCGAGCCCGCACCGAACACGACGCGCACGAGGCCAGAAAGACTGCAAAAAGTGTTTGGCTAACCACGTCATGACCCTGCCGCCGCACCTGCATCAAGCTATCGAAGCCTTGGGCCTGCCGTAGTCGTGCGGCCGCTTATCAGTCCTTGGCCTTCACCCACACCGGCGAGGCGTAGGCGACGGCCGGGGTGGCGAGCGGGTGGGTCGTCTGGGCGGTCAGCTTGACGTAGTAGTAGTTCTGGCTGCGCGGGTTGCCGCGGTCGGTCCAGGTCCAGTCCAGGGTGGGCGTGTCGACGGACTCCCGGTGGGTCACTTCGCCGTTGCGGAAGACCTGGATCTCGCGGAGCGGCTGGTCGGACTCGGCCGTCACACGCACTTGTGGTTCGCCGTGGACCTCGCCCTCGCCGCCCATCGGGATTCCGGACACCTCCGTGTGCAAGAGGATCTTGGCCGAGGTGGCGATGGTGCGGCGGTTCCAGATGGCGTCGAAGATGGCCTCGCGGGTTGGCTCGGTGGCCCAGACGCCGGTCATGCAGAAGGCAAAGTGCCAGTAGCGGGCGTGGTCGGTGGCGCCGATGAAGCCGATGCGGGCGCCTTCGCGCAGGAAGGTCTCGATCCACTCCCGCTGGTCGCCGCGGGCCTGCATGATTTCCATGGCGGGCTCCCAGGTGGGTCGAAAGCCCTCGAAGACGTCCGGCTGCCGGTGGCCGTGGTAGTGACGGGCGGCCATGACCGCGCCGGCCGGCATGCGGCTGTCCCAGCGCTCCATCAGGTCCTCAAGACTCGGAGACGTCAGGGCCAGGGCGCGTAGCTCTTCGCCGAGTTGCTGGTCACGGTAGAAGATGTTGGTGTGGCCGGGATTGAGGCCCCACTCGAAGCCGAAGAGGGGCTCGAAGCGTCCGTCGTTGGTGAAGGCGGCGACTGTTTCCTCGACCCGCCGCCACTCGTTGTAGCTCATGTATTCCAGGTGCTCGGTGAGCGCCCAGAAGTCCATGCGGTTGTGGTCGATCGCCCAGCGAAAGTTGTGCACGGGCGAGCCGTCGTTGGCGGCGATGCACTTGGATAGGTGCGAGTGCCGGTGCATGTCGCCCCAGTAGAGGTGATAGGTCTGGTCGCCGACGGTGATTGAGCGGCCGTCGCGTCGAACCTGTGGGCCGTCCTCGCGGACGCCTTCATAGCGCGCGAACTCGACCTTGAGTGGCGGCTCCTGGGCGGGAGCAGGGGACTGAAGCGTCAGGACTTCGATTCGCTCTCGATCCACAGGTCCGGCGCCCTCGCACAGAAACGGCAGGTCGGCCTGCCAGCGCTCGAGGGTCTGCATGGGCGCAAATTCCATGGCGTTGTGCGCCACTACGCGCCGCTCGTCCGGCAGCGCCGCCACGCCGTAGCGCGTGTCCGGCGTGCCCTGGAAGGGACTGACCGTTTCCGGATCGGACCACGTGGACCCGGAATAGACCATGCGCTCCAAACTCCAGCCGAAGTCCACGTAATTCGAGCTCCGGAAGCGCTGAAAGAAGAGCTCAATACCGCGACGCCCCGCGATCAAGCGTGGCGACACGGGCACGATGTACTCGGCCGACTGCACGTGGGTAAAGGTCTCGATGGGAATCGGGGCCTGGCCGGCGCCCCAGTGGCTGTTGGCCAGGAAGGTGTTCCCAGCGTGGTCAACCGCGGTCAGCACGAGTTGCCGCGTCTCGTTGAACCGGTGGTTGGAGCCCCAGGGCGGCGATTGCTCCCAGGCCAGCCAGGCGGTGTCGTCCGCATCCACGGCAATGTCCACGTCCATGGCCAGCAGCGGCAGGTCGCTGACCTGGACGGCGGGGCCGAGTGTGCCGTCCGGTGCGATGCGCCGGGCGAATACGTGAAAGTGGTGCCCGATCCAGGCGTCCCAGGCCAACCAGATGCCGTGGCTGGCCGATGCACAGAGAGCCGGCCGCCAGGCTGATTGGCCGGGTAGCGAGGCCACGACAGGCGGTGTCCAGCCACCGGGCTTCCGTCGGCTTACAACGACGACGCAGCCGTCGCCGTCGAACGCCTGCCAGGCGACCCACGGTTGCCCGTCGCTGCCGATGGCGGCGGCCGGCCGGGTCAGCGAGGCCGGCGTGGACGCCACCGTTTCGGCCTCGTCGCCGGTCCACGCGCGCACGACGAAGCGTTGGCCGATGCGCTCGCCCCAGGCCACGAGGCGCAGGTCGCCAGCAACGGCCACGGCCGGGTCCTGAATGACCGTGGGGCTCTCGGTCAGCTCAAGTGGCGCAAGGTCGTTGCCACCCAGGTGACCCGCGTACACGTGATAGCGCGCCGCGCCCAGGCGCGCGATGAAATCGCGCTCGTCGCGACCCGGCGCGAAGCGCCAGCCACCGCCGCCGGTGTTGGAGCGGGCGGCAAAGAGCGCCTCCTCGGCCCAATCGCTCGCGGCCCAGGCGCCAAAGGCTCGGCCACCGCTGTCAGGCGCCAGGTCGCAGGCGTACGCGCCTTGAAGGACCGTAGGGGTCTCAGGTCGCTCGGTTTTCGACATTGCGTCTTCGCCTCTCAACCGGTCTGGACGCGGTGCCAACAGCTGGCTTCAGATCCAATCGATCGCGTCATGAAATGAGCGGCAGCGTTTGCTGTCGTGGATCCTGTTCAAACGGATCAGGTATTGGCGACCGATCACGGCGGATCGAATCCTCAAGCGATCGCAACGCAGCGGAGGCCTCGTAATAGCGGCCGCGGCCCTGGCCGTGCGCGACCAGGAACCCTGCGTCGCTAAGAGCCTTCAGGTCGCGACCGGCGGCGACGATGCTCAGTTCAGCAAAGTCCCGGTATGTCGAATTCCGTACCCGGAATCCGAGCGCCGCGTCCCAGAGAGCGCCGACGCAGCGTTCGGGCAGACGTCGTTGCGATACCTCGTGTTCGAGCATGTCCCAGCGGCGTTCCGCCTCGTTCGCCCGCCGCAGCAGGGTCCGAGCTTGGCGGTAGTGCGCGGTCAAGGCAAACCGGACCCATGGGCGGGCGTTGCGCTGGGGGTGCCACATGCCCCCTCCCACGTCGGCCAACACCGTGTAGTAGTCGTCCGTGTTCCGGCCCAGACACTCCTCAATGCTCACGAAGGCCGGCGCGAGCACCCCCTCGCGTGCGAGGACGACAGCCTGGAGTATCCGTGCCATCCGGCCGTTGCCGTCCCGGAACGGATGGATCATGGCGAGGTTCAGGTGGGCCATCGCTGCGCGGACCGTCGCCGGAACGGCGGGATCCTGCTCCTGGAGTTCGTCAACCAGTTCCTCCATCAGCCCGGGCACTTCGATTGCCTCGGGCCCCTCGTAGACAACCTTCCTGGTCCGCTCGCCGCGAACGTAGATCGCGCCTGGGCGCCAGCGTCCCGCACCTTTGGTCAGGTCGTACTCCATCACCATGTAGTGCAGGCTCTTGATTAGCGACGTGTCATACGCGAAGTGCGGATCGTCGGCGAGTTGCAGCACATACGTCATGGCTCGGCGGTACCCTCGGATTGCCGCCCAGACGTCTTCGGGCGCGTCCAGCGGGTCACCGCCGCCAACAGCCGCTATGGCGTCATCGAGCGTGACATCCAATCCCTCGATGCTGTTCGACCCTTGAATGGCCCGCGCGGACGATACGCGTCGCAGCAGGCCGGTCCAGCGGCGGTCTTCGGAAACCTGACCGCGCAGGGCACGGCGCAACTCGTCTACCCGCGCGCAGACCGCCTGTTCGCGCTCATCAAGCGGCGGCGTGGCGAAAAGCATGTCGAATTGTTCTATTCACGAAGTCTTGTGGATCGAGTCTACGCGACTTTGATATGGATTGAACAAGCCGTTGAAGCGTATTCAACACGACTTCGCATGGTGTAGTAGGTATCAATTCGACATGGTGCTGTAGGTCGACGCTCCCATGCAATACAGGGAAAGAAGGGGGACGGCTCGGTAACGGGACCTGGGCATTACCATAGTGATAAGTCGCCATTTCCAGCACGTCCGGGAGCACACCAACGCCGCGCGAACCGCTAGCCACGAGGCGTCAATGACCCCTCGCCGCATTGGGATCCTTACCGCCGGGGGCGACAGTCCCGGGCTGAACGCGGCCATTCGCGCGGTGGGCAAGTCGGCCATTGGGCGCTATGGGATGCGCGTGGTGGGGATTCGCGACGGGTTCCGGGGCCTGGTGGAGAACCGGGTCGAGGAGCTGGAGTCGGAGGCGCTGGCCGGGATTCTGACTCGCGGTGGGACGATCCTGGGTACCAGCCGCGACAAGCCGCACAAGCTGCGGGTCGGCGACCAGACGATCGACATGACGGCCCGCGTCTGCGAGAACTACGCCAACCTGCACCTGGACGCGCTGGTGTGCCTGGGCGGCGGCGGTACGCACTCCAGCGCCCAGCGGCTGCTGAACGCCGGGCTGAACATCATCACGTTGCCCAAGACCATTGACAACGACATCGCCCACACCGACACGACCATCGGGTTCGACACGGCCCTCTCGATCGCCACCGAGGCCATCGACCGGTTGCACAGCACGGCCCACAGTCACCACCGCATCATCGTGGTGCAGATCATGGGGCATAACGCCGGCTGGCTGACGCTGGGCGCGGGCCTGGCCAGCGGCGCCGACGTGGTGTTGATCCCTGAGCTGCCGTATGACGTGGAGTACGTGGCCGAGTCGATCCGGCAGCGCAGCATGGGCGGCCATGGCTTCAGCATCGTGGCGGTGGCCGAACGCGCCAAACCGCGCGACCCAGCGGACCTCGGGCTGTCCGATTCAGAATCTTCCGATGGGCTGGAGTTTGAATTCGCGGGACCCACGCTGGCCCTGACGCGGCGGCTGGAAACGCTGACCCGACTGGAAGCGCGGCTGACGATCCTGGGCCATGTGCAACGCGGCGGGACGCCCACGGCAGCCGACCGCGCCCTGGCGACGCGGCTGGGCACGGCCGGCGCGGACGCGCTGGCTGCCGGGGCCGAGGGCGTGATGGTGGCGGCCCGCGGCGAAGACACCGCGCTGGTCGACGTGGCGGACGTGGCCGGGCAGCGCAAGACTGTCCCGCTGGATCACCCATGGATCCTGGCCGCGCGCGATACGGGGCTCTGCCTGGGAGCGCCGCTGGACTAACGTCCCGCGACGGAACTGCTCGCGCCGCAGCGACTCGCGCCTGCCTGACGATTTGCCCGCCCGGGATGTCGCCGCACATCCTGCAAGGGCCGGAGTACGCTCGAACGAGGCGGAGATCCGCCGAATCCACCGAAGGAGATTGGGGATGCTGCGCCGCGCATGGGTTTCACTGATCATTGCCATTCTGGCGCTGACCGCGGTCGTCGCCACCGCCGGCGCGTCGTCGGATGAAGATGCGACCGTCGCGTGGCTGCGCACCCTGACCGTGAGTGGCGCCGGCGCGGCGTCTGCTGTCCCCGACATCGCCGACCTCGAGCTCGGGGTTCAGACGATCGACGAGGACCCGACGGTCGCCATCGTCGACAACACGACCGCGATGGCCAATGTGGTTGAGGCGCTGACAGATCTCGACATCGATGAGGACGATATCCAGACGCGGAGCTTCAATATGTGGGTGGAACAGGTTTATGGCCCAGACGGGCCAACCGGTGAGTTCCTGTACCACGTGGTCAACCAGATCGTGGTGCGGGTTCGGGACCTGGACATGACCGGCGACGTGTTGGGCGCGGCGCTGGCGGCGGGCGCCAACAACGTCAGCGGCATCACCTTCGGCGTGGAAGACACGCAGGCGCTGGAAGAGGCCGCGCGCGACGCGGCGGTGGATAACGCCATAGCCAAGGCCGAGCAGCTGGCGGAGCGCCTGGGGGTCAAGGTCGGCAGCGCGCGGCACGTCACCGAGACCTCGGGGGGCTTCCCGCAAGAGGCCCGTCTTGAGCGAGCGATGGCGTTCGACTCCGGCGGCGCGAGCGTGCCGGTCTCCCCCGGCGACTTCACGGTTCGCGTGTCCGTGAACATCGTGTTCGACATCGAGCCGTAGTCCCCGCGCGGCGGACGCGGCGTCGCGGTGGAGGGGCGCTCGGTATTGTTAGCGGGGCGGCGCCGTTCCATGGCCCCGTAGCTCAGTGGATAGAGCGGTGGTTTCCTAAACCATGCGCCCCGGTTCGAGTCCGGGCGGGGCTACCGCGCCGCGCCGGCTCGGACGCTGCGGACCGCAGCTTCGGGATCTGTGCTGCCGGTTGCCTCCGGCATCATGCAGGCGTGCGCCGCTAATCGCGTGTTCCAGGCCGAGGAGTTGAGCATGGCCGTGCAAACCGTTGGCATTTTGAGTCCGGGCGAGATGGGCGCCGGCGTTGGCGCTGCGCTTGGCGCGACCGGACTTACGGTTCTGACCTGTCTCGCCGGGCGCAGCCCCGCCTCCCACGAACGGGCCCGGGCCGCTGGCATCGAGGATGTGCCCGACCTGGCCACGCTGGTCGAGCGCTGCGACCTGATCCTGTCGATCCTGGTACCGGCGCGGGCACGCGGCGTGGCTGCCCGGGTCGGCGACGCGGCACGATCGGCGGGTGCCGACACCGTCCTGGCCGACTGCAACGCCATCGCCCCGCAGACGGTGCAGGCTATGGAGACCGACCTGGCCGGTAGCGGCGTGATGCTGGTGGACGCCGGCATCGTCGGCGGCCCGCCGCGAAACGGTCAGGGACCTCGTGTATACGCGTCAGGGTCGGCGGCCCATCTGCTCGGCGAGCTCGACGGACGCGGGATCGACGTGGTGGACGTCGGGCCCGAGATCGGCAAGGCCTCGGCCGTGAAGATGTGCTACGCGGCCATGACCAAGGGAACCACAGCGCTGCGCACGGCGCTGCTGGTGGCCGCACGGCGGCTAGAGGTGTACGACGAGCTGATCGCGGAGATGGAAAACAGCCAGGCGGCCGCCCTCGGCGCCGCCGAACAGGGCATGCGACGCCTGCCGAACGTGGCCTATCGCTGGATCGGCGAAATGGAAGAGATTGCCAGCACCTTTGAGCACGTCGGCGTCACGCCCGACTTTCACACCGGGGCGGCGCAGGTGTTTCGCGAAGTGGATGCCACGTTCGCCCGGGATGCCGACCTTTCCGACCTGGCCAACGCCGTCAGCCGTCTGGCCGAGACCAACGAATCGGGATAGGACGCGGCGAGTGGACCGGAGCCGCGGCCCCAAAGGCTATGCTGAGCGTGCCGCTCGCCCGGGGATGCGCCGACCGATGAGTACGAAACACGTCGTCACGCTGGCCCTGCGCATTCTGGCGGTTGCCGTGGTCGTTGGGATCCTGCCGCTCGTGGCCGCCTGCGGGGAATCGCAGGGCGGCTCCGGAGTTACGGATCCCGAGGTCAGCGGCGCCCGGCTGGCCGACTTCGTTCGCCCCACCCCGGACGCCGCCGCGGGCCAACCCGTGCCTGAGGTGCGCGGCACGTCCTTTGATGGCACGGCCGTCTCGATTACCAACGACGGACGCACCAAGGCCCTCGTATTCCTGGCGCACTGGTGACCGCATTGCCAGGCCGAGGTACCAGTGGTACAGGCCTTGGTGGACGCCGGGAGCGTGCCAGAAAACGTGGACATATACGCGATAGCCACAGCTATTGACTCAGGGCGGGCCAACTACCCGCCGGAGGCCTGGCTGGAACGCGAGGGCTGGACGTCGCCCGTCGTGGTGGACACCAAGGACGCCATAGCCAACGCCTACGGACTCGGGGGCTTTCCGTTCTGGGTGTTCGTGAACTCCGACGGCACCACGGCGCTGCGCGTGGGCGGGCGGATCTCCGGCGACGAGTTGACCCTGATCTTCCAGCACTTGCAGTAATCGCCGCTGGTCGGCGAGCGCCGGCATCGCTTCTATACTCCGGTGCCGACGGCATCTCCGGTCTGGAGCCATCAAGAACGAGAGGCGGTGACGGGCGTGGTACTGCGAGTCATAGCGGGCTACCAGATCTTGATGGCGACGGCGGTCGGCATCCACTTCATCATTACGACGCTCTACCACCCCGGCGGCGACGAGCCGTTTACCGCGTGGCAGATCATGAACTGGTTCATGGCGGTCAGCGTTCTCGTCACGCTCGGCCTGAGCTTCGGGCGCAGGCGCGCGCTGGGCAGCGATCCCGGCTGGCGGGAGTACCTGGAAACGAACCTCACGTTTTACGGAGCGATCCTGCTCGGCCTCTGGTTCTTCTGGAACTGGTTCGGCGTCTTCAGCGGGCAGGACAGCGGCACGTTCTGGGGCTTCATCAACCCGCTGTTCGTCCTCGTCGTGGGTTCACTGGGCTGCCGCATGTGGGGGCGTCTGGGGGCCTTGCGCCGTTCGTCGTAATACCAGGCCAACGGCCGCCAGCTCGGGCACGGGCCGAGCGCGGCAGGCCAGGCATCCAGCCCGCTGCCGGCGCGCCGGACTGACCGTTTCGGGTAGCGGCGGGCGAGCCGAAAACCTGGACGCGATTGCTTCCGGGGCGGCGCGCCGGGTACCGTGCCTGCGGTAGCCGTGTGCGGGGGCTGACCGATGGTGCGCTGGGGAATCGTGGGCTTGGGAGACATTGCGGCCAGGGCCGTGGCGCCTGCTATCCAGGCTCACGAGGGCAGCGAACTCGTAGCCATCTGCCGGCGCGACCCGCAGCTGCTGGACCAATACGCGCGGCAGTTCGGGGTTTCGCACGCGTACACCAGCTACGACGACATGCTGGACGCGGGCGGGCTGGACGCCGTGTACGTGGCGACGCCCGTAAACCTGCACGGTCCCCAGACCATTGATGCGCTGGAGCGTGGCATGCACGCGCTGGTGGAGAAGCCCATGGCCATGGACGTGGCCGAGGCTGAGCGAATGGTACAGACGGCGGATTCCGCCGGATTGCGACTGGGCATTGCCTTTTATCACCGCTTCTACCCGATCAACCTGCGGGTGCGGGAGGTCGTGGAATCCGGCGAACTCGGTGACCTGATAGCCCTGCACGCCAACACCTCCGGCCCTTTCACCATGACGCCCGACGACCCCAAGTTCTGGCGCGTCGACCAGGCGCAGAGCGGCGGCGGGCCGCTGATGGACCTGGGCAGCCACCGGCTGGACCTCTTCTACAGCCTGGCCGGCAAAGCCGCGCGCGTGGCCGCCTTCAGCGACCAGCGCGTGATCCCCGGCAACGTGGAGGACACCACCTCGGTGATCGTCCAGTACCACTCCGGCGTCCAGGCCACCATTTCGGCGCTCTGGTCAATCAACCCGGCGCGCGGCGACTACGAGGTGTGGTGTACCAACGGCCACATCAACGTGCCCTTCGCGCGCGGCGAGGAATTCACCATCGAGCGCCCCGACCGCTCGGAGACCTTCACCCTGCCCGAGCACGAACTGCACGACCTGCCGCTGATCGACGACTTTGTCCAGGGCGTCAACGGCGGCACCGCCGTCCTCACCGGCGAAGGCGGCTTGGAAGTCCAGCGCGTCATCGACGCCGCCTACACCTCAGCGGCCGAGAGCCGGATCGTCACGCTCTAGCCCACGCCGAAGTAGATTCGCGCCGTGGGGTCTTCAGTCCTTGGGTGCGCGGGCGAAGGCGTAGAAGCCGGAGGCCAGGTCTTCGGCGGCGGGTCGGTGGGCGACGAAACGATCCAGGTATTTCACGGGTGTGGTGAGCCAGGCGGCCACGAACTCGGCGGCGCGCTCGCGAATCCGGCTGCGGGAGAAGCCGCTGAGCATGCCCTTGACGTAGCCGCGCAACACCCAGCTGAGGGCTGAACTGGGCCCCACGCACACGCCGACCTCCACAGCTTCGAAGTCGCGCAACAGTTCGGCCACGCCGCTGCTGGTGTAGCGCTGGTAGTCGTGGGGCGAGGCGTGGAAGCCCTGCAAGAACGGCACCTCGATATAGATCAAACTGCCCGGCGCGCAGACGCGGGCGACTTCGGCCATGGCCGCGCCGGGACGGCGCACGTGCTCCAGCACCGCCGTGGAAAGCGCGCCTCCGAAGGCATTTGAAGCAAACGGCAGGCGGGCCGCGTCGGCCAGGACGTGGACGCCCGCGTGCCGCTCGACGTCAATGTTGACGATGGCCTGGCGAACAAACCCGTCCAGCGTGTCGGGCGGGAATTGGCGGCCGCCGCCGCCGACATTGAGCACGCGGACTCCGTCGCGCCGCGCCGGCCCCGAGAGCGCGCTGCCGAAGCGCTGGAGGTTGCGATGCGAGGCATGGTTATAGGTGGGGCTAGGCACGCGGTAGAGGCGCCGGGCGATGCCCATGAGCCGAGCGCGAGTCCGGCCGGTCATGCGACGCGCTCCTGTTGGTCCAGCTCGGCTATCGCCGGGATCAAGTCGCCCAGATCGTTGATGACAGCCGCGGCGGATTCGTCGCGCGGCCTCAAGTCGGGCGAGCGGAGCCAGATGGCTCGAATCCCCAGCCGCTGGGCGGCGCGCACGTCGATCTCCCAGTCGTCGCCAACCATTACCAGCGTCTGAGGCGAGAGCCCCAGGCGTTGCGCGGCCGCTCGATAGGGGGCGGGATGCGGCTTGAGCCAGCCGAGCTCGGTACTGAACACCACGGCGTCCAGGTGTGGGGCTAAGCCGAGCGTCCGCAGGCGCTCCAGCAGCAGGTCTTCGCCGTAGAGCACGTTGGCGATGGCGGCGATGCGCAGACCGGCTTCGCGTAGCAATTGCAGTACCCGGACAGCCTGCGGCAGCGGCTGCATGGCCTTGTACCAGGGTTCGAAGTAGGCCGGCAGCAACACTTCGATGGCTTCGGTGGACGGTTCCCAATCCATCTCGTCGAGCACGTGGGCCAGAATGCGGTGGGCGTCGGGCAGCGCGCACTCGTGCTGATACGCGTCTACCAGCGCCTCCTGCAGGGCTTCGCCGAACGATTCCGCCAGCTGTTCGTCGGTGAGACCCGTCTTGATAAACGGCCGAACCAGCGGCGCTATGGCGGCGGCGCCGCCAAGGTTGCTCGACGACCCGACCAGCGGCTCCTGGGTGAGGAGCGTGTCGCCCAAGTCAAAGATCACACCGCGAATTGGCATTGTGGTCGAGTGTACGCGGGGCGGCACCGGGCGGCATCGCGCGCCCGCCGCCGGCCGGTGAGATACTGCCCGGAGGGGCACAAGGCCCAACGCCGCCCAGCGGCGTGTCTGCGCAGGCGCTTGGAGGCGGTGTGAGGGACGAGGCCCACCGCGACCGCCAGCCAACACCCGGGTCGCCGCACGAGGAGTCACGTACGGCCGACGAACCCGCGCGGGAAGACCCTGGCGAGGCGGTTCGCCTTGGCGCAGTTGTCCCCGGGCCTCTTCCTCGTCGCGTGGCTGCCTTCATTATCGACAGTGCGCTTGGATCAGTCGTGGAGCTGCTCTACCTCAGTTTCACCGCCTTCCAGATCGTGGCTCAGATGTACGTTGGCGGTGCGGGAGAGGATGAGATCTTGGATGCCGCAGCAGCGATCCGAAACCCCAGGTGGTCCGCACTGGCGGTAGCGACACTTCTGGGGATCTTCTATCGGTGGAGTACACAGACCACTTTTGGCTGGACCCTTGGGAAGCGGGCCCTGGGGCTTCGGGTCGCCGGGTCTGACGGCGGCCGTGCCGGGCCCGCGTCGTTGCTGGTTCGAGAAGCCGCCCTTGCGCCCGCGACTGTGTTTGCGACGTTGACCATCTATTTCATCATGGACGCAATTGGATACGGTAGCTCGCCACTGATGACCCTTCAGCAGCTGCCGCTGCACTACGGACTTGCATTCGTCCTGCTGCTTGCGGTCGCGTTCTGGCGATTCGATCGACGTAGCCTGCACGACCTGATTGGTCGGACACAGGTGGTGCGGGCATCGTCAAGCCATGCGGCCTTGCATTCCAGCCAAGATCCCAGCCTGATTCCTCGCCGCATCGTCGCATTCGGAATCGACTTTCTGTTCGGTTTAGTCGTTATCTTCGCTGCCGGCATTGCCCTGGGTGGCGTTGCCATGATCTCGGCGATTGCTCTGCCGGTGCTTAACCGCACGTTGCTACCG
>LXNI01002253.1_pt1 | contig 13934 bp, 12 predicted proteins | sample 809091 | NCBI WGS metagenome assembly LXNI01 (sample SAMN04870527, study PRJNA318959) | sponge metagenome | biome: 01000161; feature: marine sponge reef; material: water | host: Sarcotragus foetidus | place: Greece: Milos, Mediterranean Sea | collected 2013-05-29 | depth 5-7 m | reverse complement strand
CCCCCTGTACCTCTCATGGCGCTTTCTCCGCAGTGAGGTTGCGTTGTGATTGACGGTGCGTTCTCGGGTTCAACCAGCGGCGGTGCTGTCCGCCCGTCGGCTTCGCCGAAGCGCGTAGCGCGGAGGGGAAGCCGACGGGCGGATGCAATCTGTGCGGGCTCCCTGCCATCATGTCTGTTCCGTCCATTGGGGACGGGACGGGCCAAGGGATCGGGAGCAACCAACTGCCCCCTGCGCCATGAGCACCTGGGGGGGACCTGTGCCCCGGTCCCTGGCCACGATGGACGCCCAGTGGGGAGTTTGCGCCGTGAGCGCCAGTACAGGGACCGGAAGGCATCGTGGCGGCCCGTTGGCACGAGCGATCGAAAGGAGCGCCATGGCAGACCTTGAGTACTTCGCAGGCATCGACTGGGGCTCGGAAGTCCACCAGGTCTGTATCGTCGACAGCGAGGGCAGGGTCCTGGGAGAGCGTGCCTTCCGCCACGGCGGCGCCGGACTGGCGGAGATGGCGGACTGGCTCGTCGCTACGGCGGACGCCGAGCCCCATGCCATCGGGATCGCCATCGAGGTCCCGCATGGGCCCGTGGTGGAGACCATGATGGAGCGCGGCTTCGCAATCCACGCGCTCAACCCGAAGCAGCTCGACCGCTTCCGCGACCGCTTCTCGCCTGCGGGCGCCAAGGACGACCGCCGCGATGCCCATGTGCTCGGCGATGGCTTGCGAGGCGACCGCCACGCGTTCAGGCGCCTGGATGCGAGCGCACCGGAGATCGTCGAGTTGCGCGCGTGGTCGCGCATCGCCAACGACCTCACCGGCGAGCGCACCCGGCTCGCGAACCGGGCTCGCGAGCAGCTCTGGCGCTACTATCCGCAGCTCCTCAAGGTCGAAGGCGATCTCACCAAGGTCTGGGCCCGCGACCTCTGGAGCCTGGTACCGACGCCCGAGAAGGCGCGGCGCGTCCGCCTCAAGACCATCGCCGCTCTCCTCAAGCACCATCGGGTGCGACGCATCGATGCCGAGACCGTGCGCGAGACGCTGCGCGAGCCCGCCATCTCCGTCGCCGCCGGCACCACCGAGGCCGCCGTCGCCCATCTCGAGGTGGTGTTCTCCCAGCTCGCCCTCGTCACCCAGCAGCTCGTCAGGGCGTATCGCGAGATCGACCGCCTGACTGCGGCGCTCGCCCGAGCGGCGCCGTCCTCGGAGGATGAGCCGCGAAAGCAAGGGCAGCGTGACGTGGAAATCCTGAGCTCGCTTCCCGGCGTCGGCAGGATCGTCCTCGCCACGCTGCTCGCAGAAGCGCATGGTCCTCTGCAGCGGCGAGACTATCAGGCCTTGCGCTGCCTGTCCGGCACGGCCCCCGTCACCAAACGCTCGGGCAAGAGCGTGATCGTGGTACGCCGCCTCGCGGCCCACAACAGGCTCCGGAACGCCGTCTACCATTGGGCTGGCAGCGCCATACAGCATGACGCCGTCAGCAAGGCCAAGTACGCCGCGCTCAGGGCACGCGGCCACTGCCATGCCCGCGCACTGCGATCCGTCGCCGACCGCCTCCTCGCAGTCGCCTGCGCCATGCTCGAAAACCAGACGCTGTTCGCTCCAGACCATTCGGGCCGACGCCATGCCGCCTGAAACACACAAACCAAAATCCGGCGGGCACAAAAGCCGCCGAAGCCTCTTTACAAACGGTGGGGAGTCCCCCCTCTTTCAGACAATCCCAAATCGTCCAAAAGCCTTCAAATATCAAGACGTTGATCTCAGAGATGTCTTGAGCGCTCCCGCGCAATCCCATGTCATCCCCACATTGGTGCGGGCATGGACGTGGCGATGAGCGATGTCGAGTTTGACCGCGGCGCGCAATTGAACCCTCAAGTTACCCGGCATGCACGGCGACGGCGGCGGGCTCTACTTCAAGATCTCGCGGACCGGTACGCGATCCTGGATACAGCACATTGCCGTCGCGGGCCGGCGGCGCGACCTCGGCTTGGATCGATTTCCCAACGTCGGACTCGCTCAGGCCCGCGAGGCGGCGGCACACAACCGGTCCCTGATTGCCTCAGGTGGCGATCCGCTCGCCGAAAAGCGCAAGGCCGCCGTCCCGACACTTCGCGAGGCGGCCGAGCAGACGTTTAAGGCGAACAAGCGGCGCTGGCGCAACGGCAAGCACACGGCCACGTGGTGGCGGTCCCTCGAACGTCACGCCTTCCCGATCATTGGCGACATGCCGGTCGATTTGACCGCGACGAGAACCTGGCCTTGACGTAGTGGCGGCGGTGACGGTCTGCGGGGAGCTGCACGAGGCGGCGCTTGTAGCGCACGGTGTTGTCGTTGGACATGGTGCGCTCCTCGTGGATGCAGAGGATATCGTCGAGCGCGCCGGTGAAGGGGACGAAGACCGCACCGTCGGCCTCAAAACGATCCCGACAGCGTCGGAAGGTGCGCTCCGAGAAGCCCAATACCTCCGCCGCCTTCGCCTAGCTCAGCTCACCGCATAACGTGCGCCCGTAAACCTCTTCGAACTTCATCAATCTCAGCCCCTGTGCCTGCTCCGTCCGACGCATCCAAACCCTCCATGGCCTGGATGCCTTCTAAAACCGGACAGATCATCCAGTACATGGACAGGACATATCCCGTGTTGCCGACAGCGTGGTGCAAGCCCGGCGCGCAACATGTAATATGCCAATAGATACATAGCGCTCATGGCCGGAAACGGCGAGGTCGTGATCAGCGCCGGATAAACAAGGCGCGCACGAGAGGGGAAACCATGAGAACGCTCGCGACGCTGGCCGCGGTGCTTGTGGCGGCCACGCTTTGGATCGCAGACGCCGACGCAGCGGAGACCTGGACGGTCGATCCCGTCGACCGGGTGATGACGGTGGCGGAGCCGTCCAACGTCCGCGCCGGGCCCGGCCCGGACCATGCCGTGCGCGTCGCCCTCAACGAAGGCGTCAGGGTGCGGGTGACCGGCATCGTTCGCGGCCGCGACTGGCTGCGGGTCGACCTGCGCGGCGACGGGGAGGAGTCCTTCATCTACGCGCCGCTCCTGAAGGAGGAGCAGGCGGCCACGCCGCCGGTGAAGGAGAAACCGGCAGCCGCGCCGCTGCATCCCTTCGGCCCCGAGTGGTCCGTCACCGAGAACCAGCCCTGCCAGGTGTGGAACCGCGGCAACGGTCACAGGCACAAGAGCTTCACCTGGTCGGGCAACTGCGTGAACGGCATGGCCTCGGGCAAGGGGCGACTCGCCTGGGTCAGCCGCTTCGGAAAGAGCGTCTACGAAGGCGGCATGAAGGCCGGCAAGCAGCACGGAATGGGCAAGCTCAGGCGGAGCGACGGCGCCCGCTACGAAGGCGAGTGGCACGAGGGCCACAGGCACGGCTTCGGGATCTACAAGTGGGCCGCAGGCCACCGCTACGAGGGCGCGTGGAGCGTCGACCGGCCGCACGGTCCGGGAACCGCCTACTTCGCCGACGGGGACGTGCACGAGGGCCAGTGGCGCCAGGGCTGCTACGGCGAGCGGGACGGCATCTGGTCCGCGCTGATCGCCACCGTGGAAGACTGCGGCTTTAATTGACTCTTCCGTGACACCCCGAGCCCTGACACCCGCCGCCTGACGGCTCACCCGGCGGGGCGAAACCTGCTATGACTGCGCGCGAGGCGCGGGCAGGCAGGCGGTCGGATGCCGGAGCGGTTGAGCGAGGCGGAGCGGCGGGGCTTCCGCGAGGCGGGGTATTGCGGACCCGTCCGCGTCATGAGCGCGGACGAGGCCGGGCACTACCGCGCGGAACTGGAGCGCTTCGAGCGCCGCTGGCCGGGCGAGCGCGGCATGCTCGACCAGGGCGCCTCGCTGCTCTGCCCCTGGATCGACGAATTCACGCGCCTCCCCGGCCTGCTCGACCCGATGGAAGACCTGCTCGGCCCCAACTTGCTGGTCTGGGGCGTCTCGCTCAGGCTGAAGGAGCCGGACGGCCGGACCTTCGCCGGCTGGCACCAGGACACGGCCTACTGCGACATCAGGCCGATCGTGGTGATCGCGGCGCTGGCGCTCTCTGACTGCGGCAGCGAGGCGGGGTGCCTCCGCGTGATTCCCGGCTCCCACCGTGGCGCCCGGTTGCCGCACCGCGAGCACTTCGGCACCGACAGCCTGCTCACCCGCGAGCAGCAGATCGAGGCGCCCATCGACGAGGCCGCTGCGGTGACGCTGCCCATGGCGGCGGGGGAGGCGGTCCTCTTCAACAACGCGATCTGTCATTCCTCCGGCCCCAACCGGAGCGATGACAGGCGCATCGTTTTCCTCATCGAGTACGTGCCGACGCACGCCTATCAGCATGTGCCACGCGAGTCCGCGATGCTGATGCGGGGCGTCGACCGCTTCCATCATTTCGACGTCGACCCGCGCCCGACCGAGGAGATGAGCCCGGCGGCGCGGGCGGCGTGGCGACGCAAGGTCGAGGCGCAGGCCGAGGTGCTCTATCGCGGCGCCGCGCATCCGGCACGGGCATTGGCTTCGGGGAGTTGAACGGCATGGTAGAGGCGCGGCGCAAATTCTGGGGCTGGGGCCTCGAATCGGAAACGCTGAGCGAGGCCGACGCGGGCAGGATCGCCCGGCGCGTGGGCGGGCTCACCGGCCTCACGCCCGGCCCCTACGCAGCGCCCCCCACCGAGGGCGAGCTGAACCTGCCGGCGCCCAGGGTGGCCCCGCCCGGTGCGCTGGCCCGGCTCTGCCACAGCGACGCCTATTGCCGCGCGAGCCATACCTACGGCAAGTCGTATCCGGACTACGTCCGCGCCTGGGCGCGCGACTTCGCCGTGGCGCCGGACATCGTCGCCTACCCCGAGGACGAGTCGGACGTCGCCGCGCTGCTCGACTGGGCGGGCGATGCGGGGCTCGCGGTCATTCCCTTTGGCGCGGGGTCGTCCGTCGTGGGGGGCGTGGAGCCCGCCGTCGGCGATGCTTACGCGGGTACGCTCACCATCGATCTCGGCCGCCTCGACAAGGTGCTCGAGATCGACCGCGCGTCCAGGGCGGCCCGCATTCAGGGCGGCGTGCTCGGGCCTGCGCTCGAAGCCCAGCTCAAGCCGGCGGGGCTCACGCTCCGGCACTTCCCGCAGTCCTTCGGCTTCTCGACCCTCGGCGGCTGGATCGCGACGCGCTCCGGCGGCCACTACGCCACGCTCTACACCCACATCGACGAGTTCGTGGAAAGCCTGCGTACGGTGACGCCGGCCGGCATCATGGAGAGCCGCCGCCTGCCGGGCTCCGGCGCAGGTCCCAGCCCGGACCGGCTGATGATCGGCTCGGAAGGCTCGCTCGGCATCATCACCGAGGCCTGGATGCGGCTTCAGGACCGGCCGACGCACCGCGCGTCCGCCGCGCTTCGCTTCGCCGACTTCGCGGCGGCGGCGGCGGGCATTCGCGCGGTGGGACAGGCCGGGCTCTACCCGACCAACCTGCGCCTCGTCGATTCCGAGGAGGCGCGGCTCGCGGGCGCGGGCGACGGGAGCTTCCACCTCGCCGTGCTCGCGTTCGAGAGCGCGGATCACCCTGTGGATGCGTGGATGAGCCGCGCGCTGGAGTGCATGGCCGATCACGGCGCGGTCTTCGATGCCAATGCTGCGGCCCAGGCGCGCGATCCGCTGGCGGACGCCTGGCGCGAGGCCTTCATCCGTGCGCCCTACGACCGCGAGGGGCTGATCGCCCACGGACTGCTGCACGATACCTTCGAGACCGCGATCACCTGGGACCGCTTCGAGGAATTCCACGCGCGCGTGAAGGCGGCGACGGAGCGCGCCATCCGCGACGCGACCGGCAGGCCCGGCCACGTGACCTGCCGCTTCACCCACGTGTACCCGGACGGGCCCGCGCCCTACTTCACGTATCTCGCGCAGCCCGCGCCCGGCGCCGAGATCGAGCAGTGGCGGGCGATCAAGGGAGCGGCCTCGGACGCGCTGATCCAGGTGGGGGGCACGATCACCCATCACCACGCCGTCGGCCGCGACCACATGCCGTGGTACGAGGTGCAGCGGCCGGCGCTCTTCGGCGAGGCGCTGGCGGCGGCGAAGCGCGCCCTCGACCCGGACGAGATCCTCAACCCGGGCGTGCTGCTCCCGCCCCGGAGCGCTGGAGCGGCGGGCGACTAGGGGGCTATCTGACTGTTCCGGGTTCGGGCGGGCGGCAGGTGGAGCCGCGCACGTTGATCTCGCCCTGCAGCCGGACCGAGGGGATCGGTGTGCCGTCCGTGAGGAAGTCGCAGATCGCCTGCGCGCTCTCCTGGCCCATGGCGGCGACGGGCAAGCTTATGCAGGTCAGGCGCGGGTGGCTGTGTTCCGACCAGGAGATGTGATCGAAGCCGATGACCGACATGTCCCGGGGCAGGAGGAGGCCGCTCCGCTGAAGCTCGAACATGGCGCCGAGTGCCACGAGATCGGTGACGCAGAGCAGCGCCGTCGGCCGGCGCTCCCACGCTAGGATCTGCTTCGCGGCCTCGACGCCGCCGCCGACGCTCAGTTCCGTCTCTATCGTTCGCAGCGACCGCACGCCGTCCACCGATTCCGCGCCGCGAATCCTGAAGCGCGCCCGGTCGTTCTGCGCCGTGGGTCCGGAGACCAGGGCGACATCCGTGTGACCGAGCTCAAGCAGATGCCGCATGGCCTGGCGCCCGAGCGCGGTGTTGTCGTAGCCGATGGTCGGCAGCACGGCGGAGGCCTCGTAGATCGAGGTCGCGACCACGGGCGCGCCGAACCGCTTGGCCATGGCGGTGAGCTCGGGTTCGTGATCCAGCCCGGTGACGATCAGCGCCCGAGCGCCCATTTCGAGCAGCGAGCGGGCGCGCTCGAGCTCCACGCGCTGGTCCATGCCGGTCGTGGCCATGAGCAGGCAATAGCCGTTTGCGTCCAGCCTCGCTTCCAGCGCCTCCAGGAACGCTGCGAAGATCGCGTGGTTGATGGTGGGGATCACGGCGCCAACGGTGTTGGTGCCGCCGGCGTTGAGCGCGCGCGCGAGAGGGTCCGGCGCGAATTCGAGCTCGGCGACGACGCGCAGCACGTCCTCGCGGGTTGCCGGCGAGACCGACGGCGAGCCGTTCAGGACCCGCGATGCGGTGGCGACCGAGACCCCGGCCTCGCGCGCAACGTCCCGCAGGGTGACCCGTCGCGAGGATTGCCTGCTCTGAAGTGATGTGCGTTCGGCCATCGCGGCTTCCGGGGCGTCCTAGGCTGCGGGCGCCGTTCGCTCCTCCGGCTCAGGGCCCCTGCCGGGGGCTGCACGGCCCAGCCTGTGACGAACCCGGCAGCGCTTGCCGCGCTCGCGCCGTTCGGACCGGCGCCGAGCCCCGCGGAGTCGTGCATGCACGAAGAGAATAAACCCTGTCACCAAATTTCTGTCGTCCGGCGATTCTCTGGTCAAGAAGCGGCGCGTGGAACGGGATCGCAACAGCATGAACGAAGCGCCCGTCATCCCGCACCGTGCACGCTGGAACGGGCCTTTGTGTAACCGGTTACAGATGCTATGTTGGGCACATGTAACCGGTTGCAGTATGCTAAATCGGTTGCTCAAGTCAACGGGGCCGTCCGTGTGCAATTCCGAGCGGGACCATTGGTCGATGGCGAGACGTCGCTATGGCTGCACGACTGAACTACAGCGGACCCGTTGCCGAGATTTGAAACTCACCTACCCCTATCGAAAGGAGTGCTCGACATGAAACGCACCGGCTTTATGGCAGTCGTCGCGGCGGGTGTGGCGATGCTGTTCGCTTCGTCGGCATCCGCCCTCGACAAGATCACGGTGGCTTACTTCCTCGAATGGCCGACCGCGAACCAGGTCGCGCAGCTCGAGAAGACCTATGACGAGGCGATGGGCGTCGAAGTGGAGTGGCGCGCCTTCGGGAACGGCAACGAGATGAGCCAGGCGATGGTCTCCGGCGACGTGCAGATCGCCTATTCGCAAGGGCTGGTTCCGTGGGTGGTCGCCGTCACCAACGGGCTGCCGCTCAAGCTGGTCGGCGTCGCGGTGAGTTACGCTGAGGCCGACAACTGCGTGGTCCATGCCGACACCGGCATCACGCAGGCGAACGCGACCGAGCTGGAGGGCAAGCAGATCGCGACCCCGATCGGCAACGTCACCCACTACAAGCTGCTGCGCACGCTGGATCACCTCGGCGTCGACGCCTCCAAGGTCAACATGGTGCAGATGAATGGCGCCGATGCGTCCGTGGCACTCGCGCGGGGCGACGTCGCCGCGGCCTGCGCCTTCGGCGGCCCGCTGCAGCGCATGAAGGAGTACGGCGACGAGCTGATGACTCCGGCGGAGCAGGAGGCGATCGGCATCCGCGTCTTCGACGTGGTCTCGGTGACCGAGGACTTCGCGAACGACCATCCCGAGCTTCTGCGGAAGTTCATGGAAGTGACCGATCAGGCGAACGCGGCCTACAACGCGGATCCGGCTCCGTTCGTGGAGACGATCTCCACGGCCGCCGGCATGGACCTCGCGGCGACGCAGGACATGCTCGGCATGTTCTCGTTCCCGTCTGCGGCAGACCAGAAGTCCGAGGCCTGGATGGGCGGCACCGTGCAGGCCTTCACCAAGGAAGTGGCGGACTTCTTCGTCCAGCAGGGCCAGCTCGACAGGGCGCTCGACAGCTACGACTCCGCCATCGACGACAGCTACCTGTAAGTCCGAGGGTTCCGTAGGTCCAAGGGACTCAGGCCTTAGCGCCGCGGCTGCGCGGTTGCCCCCTGCCTTCCCGAGCCGCCGGGGAGGCAGGGAGCACCGCGTTGCCGGCAGCCGGCCGTCGCGCATCGCGAGGGCTGGTGCAGCGCGTTCGTGGCGCAGGCGGCGTGCGGCTGTTAGGGTCCGGTCGTTCCGGACAGGGAGTGGGGAAGGCGCGTTGGACGGGCTCGTCATCGACAACGTCTCGATGGTCTTCACCTTGCCGGACGGCGGCGAGGTCCACGCCCTCGAAGACATTTCGCTGCACCTCAAACCGGGCGAGCTGATGGCCGTGCTCGGGCCCTCCGGGTGCGGCAAGACGACGCTGCTCAACATCGTCGGCGGCTTCCTGGCGCCTACCGCCGGCCAGGCGCTGCTCAATGGCCACGAGGTGACCGGCCCGCACAAGGAACGCGGCGTGGTGTTCCAGCAGGGCGCGCTGTTCGAGTGGATGACGGTCGCCCAGAACGTGAGCTTCGGCCCGCGCATGTGCGGCGTGCCGCGTGCCGAGATCAGGAAGATCGTAAGCCGCCTGCTCGACACCGTGGCGCTGAAGAACTTCGCCGACGAGCCGGTCTATCAGCTCTCCGGCGGCATGCAGCAGCGCGTGGCGCTGGCGCGGTGCCTCGCGAACGACCCGGACGTGATCCTGATGGACGAGCCGCTCGGCGCGCTGGATGCGCTCACCCGCGAGAAGATGCAGGGATTGGTGCTCAAGCTCTGGAAGCAGACCGGCAAGACCGTCATCCTGATCACTCATTCGGTCGAGGAAGCGCTCTTCCTCGGTGAGCGCCTGGTGGTCATGGCGCCCCGCCCCGGCCGCATACACAAGGAGTACGCGCTGCCCTTCGCCGAGCAGGGCGTGGACGGCGACGCGCGCGCAATCAAGGCCCAGCCGGACTTCATCGCCGCCCGCGAGGAGATCCTCTCCATGATCTGGGAGATGGAGGAGGAGATCATGGGCGGCGTGGATACGCACTGACGAGCGGGCCGTGGCGAAGCGCAGGCAAGGGGGACAACCCTCGCGATGGGGCATGTGGCTCGGCATCGCGGACACCTCGTTCACACGGCAGAAGACGGTCAAGTTCGGCGATGCGTCCGCGGTGAACTCCGGCCGGCTGTGGTCGGTGCTCACCCTGATCGTGCTGATCCTCGCCTGGTGGATCGCGACCATCGGCGGGATCATCGATCCGCTCTTCTGGCCGCCGCTCGAGGGCAGTCTCTATCCATGGGACAACCCCGACCGCGCCCGTCCCGGCGTCGTCGACCGCTTCGTCAGCCTCTTCGTCGACGGCTACCGCAACATCTCGCTCTGGGAGCACGTGGGGACCTCGGTCAAGCGCGTGCTCCTCGGCGTCATCATCGGCGCCTTGGTGGGCATTCCGCTCGGCTTCGCCATGGGGCTCAACTCGGTGGCGCGCGGGCTCTTCGATCCCATTGTCGAGTTCATCCGCCCGATCCCGCCGCTGGCGCTCATCCCGCTGGTGATCCTGTGGCTGGGGATCGACGAGGTCGCCAAGATCTTCCTGCTCTTCCTGGCGGCGCTCTTCATCATGTTGATCGCGGCCCGCGCCGGCGTGAACTCGGTGCAGATCTCCAAGGTCCACGCGGCCTATTCGCTGGGCGCGTCCAAGTTCCAGGTGCTGCGCTACGTCATCCTGCCGAACGCGCTGCCCGAGATCTTCACAGGTCTGCGGACCTCCATGGGCGTCTGCTGGGGGACGCTGGTCGCCGCCGAGCTGGTGGCCGCCGACCAAGGCGTCGGCTCCATGATGATGATCGCCAAGAACTTCCTTCAGACCGACGTGGTGGTGATCGGCATCATCATCATCGGCGCGATCGGCTTCGCCATCGAGATGTTCATGCGGATGCTCGAGCGATGGCTGATCCCCTGGAAGGGGAAGGGCTGATGGCCCGGAATGCGCCCTACTTTGTACGGCCGAAGCGCGGAAACGAAAGGAACAGGAACGTAACGCCATGAAAATGACGACCGAAGAGGCCTTCGTGAAGGTGCTGCAACGGCACGGGATCGAGCACGTGTTCGGGATCATCGGTTCGGCCTTCATGCCGATATCCGACCTCTTCCCGAAGGCCGGGATCACCTTCTGGGACGTGGCCCACGAGAGCAACGCGGGCTTCATGTGCGACGGCTACACCCGCGCCACCGGCAAGATCGCCATGTGCATCGGCCAGAACGGCCCCGGCATCACCAACCTCGTGACGCCGGTAAAGACCGCGTACTGGAACCACACGCCGCTGTTGCTGGTGACGCCGCAGGCGGCCAACAAGACCATCGGCCAGGGCGGCTTCCAGGAAGTGGCGCAGATGGCGCTGTTCGAGGAGATGGTCTGCTACCAGGAGGAGGTTCGCGACGCGTCGCGCATGGCCGAGGTGCTGAACCGGGTGATCGAGAACGCGATCCGCCAGTCGGCGCCGGCGCAGATCAACGTGCCGCGCGATCTCTGGACTCAGGAGGTCGACATCGAGCTGCCGCCGGTGGTGCACCTGGAGCGCGCGGCGGGCGGCGAGGACTCGGTCGCGAAAGCCGCACGGCTGCTCTCGGAGGCGCGCTTCCCGGTGATCCTCTCCGGCGGCGGCGTGGTGATCGGCGGCGCCATCGGCGAGTGCCGGGCGCTGGCCGAGCAGCTCGATGCGCCGGTCTGCTCCGGCTACCAGCACAACGACAGCTTCCCCGGCTCGCACCCGCTTGCCGTGGGCCCGCTCGGCTACAACGGCTCAAAGGCCGCGATGGAGCTGATCGCGCGAGCCGACGTGGTGCTGGCGCTCGGCTCTCGCCTCAACCCGTTCTCGACGTTGCCGGGCTACGGCATCGACTACTGGCCGAAGGACGCGGCGATCATCCAGGTGGAGCTGAACCCGGACCGCATCGGGCTCACCAAGAAGGTGACGGTCGGCATCTGCGGCGACGCAAAGAAGGTGGCGCGCCAGCTCCGCGAGCAGCTCTCGGCCAGCGCCGGCGACGCGGGACGGGAGGAGCGCCGGGCGGCGATCCACCAGACCCGCTCGGCGTGGCTGCAGACGCTCGCCAGCATGGATCACGAGGACGACGACCCCGGCACCAGCTGGAACGTGGACGCGCGCACGCGCGAGCCTGACCGCATGTCCGCGCGGATGGCGTGGCGCGCGATCCAGGACGGCCTGCCGCAGGACGCCATCATCTCGTCGGACATCGGCAACAACTGCGCCATCGGCAACGCCTATCCCACCTTCGAGGAGGGCCGAAAATACCTGGCGCCGGGGCTGTTCGGCCCGTGCGGCTACGGCTTCCCCGCCATCCTCGGGGCCAAGATCGGCTGCCCGGACGTGCCCGTGGTGGGCTTCGCGGGCGACGGCGCCTTCGGCATCTCCATGAACGAGATGGTCTCGGTTGGGCGCGAGGGCTGGCCCGCAATCACCATGGTGGTCTTCCGCAACTACCAGTGGGGCGCGGAGAAGCGAAACTCGATCCTCTGGTACGACAACAACTTCGTCGGCACCGAGCTGAACCCCGACCTGAGCTACGCGAAGGTTGCCGCCGCTTGCGGGCTGAAGGGCGTCGCGGTGAGCACGATGGAGGAGCTGACGGCGGCGCTGCGCGAATCGTGCGCAGCCCAGGCCGACGGCGTTACCACCTTCATCGAGGTGATCCTGAACCAGGAGCTGGGCGAGCCCTTCCGGCGCGACGCGATGAAGAAGCCCAACGTCGTGGCGGGCATCGACGGCGCCGACATGCACGCGCAATAGTGGACGTCGCAGACCGCCTCATCGCGCAAGCGAAAGAGAGTCGGCGCGCGGTCGCCCTGCCGGAGGGTGAGGATGCGCGCATCCTGCAGGCAGCGCGGCGCCTGCACGACGAGGGCATCGCGCGGCCCGTCCTGATCGGCGCGCGCGGGACGCTGGAAGACGCCGCCGCGGCGGCCGGCGTCTCGCTCGATGCGATCGAGAGCGTGGCGCCGGGGACAAGCGCCGCGCTCGCCGCTTACGCCGCGCTCTACGTCGAAGGCCGTCCAAAGGCGAACGAGCGCGTAGCGAAGCGTCTGCTCGCGAAGCCCCTGTTCTACGCGGCGATGGCGGTGAAGGCGGGCGACGCCGATGCGCTGGTGGCGGGCGCGAGCCAGCCCACGGCGCGGGTGATCGAGGCCGGGCTGATGTCCGTGGGCCTCGCGGACGGGATCGCGACGCCGTCGAGCTTCTTCATCATGGTGCCGCAGGGCAGGGGCGAGCCGCTGGTCTTCGCCGACTGTGCCGTCAACGTCGAGCCGGACGCGGACGCGCTCGCGGACATCGCCATCGCGTCGGCCGGAAGCGCCGAGCGCCTGCTCGGGGTGCCGGCCAGGGTGGCGATGCTCTCCTTCTCCACCCACGGCAGCGCCAAGCACGAGAGGGTCGAGAAGGTCCGCCGCGCGGTGGAGATCGTCCGCGCACGGGCACCGGACATCGCCGTCGACGGCGAGCTTCAGGCGGACGCCGCGCTGGTGCCGCGGATCGCTGCGCTCAAAACGTCGCGCGGAACGCGCGCGGAGCACACCGAGGGCCCGAGCGAGGTGGCGGGGTGGGCCAACGTCCTCGTCTTCCCCGACCTCGACGCCGGCAACATCGGCTACAAGCTTTGCGAGCACGCGGGCGGGATGCGCGCGCTCGGCCCCTTCCTGCAAGGTTTCTCGCGGCCGCTCTGCGATCTCTCACGCGGGGCGACCGTGGACGACATCGTGGCCGCCGCGGCCATCACCGCAGCGATGGCGTGAATGGTTCGAGGGTTTCCGTTTTACACGTAAGCCCTCGAACCACTTCTCGTTCACGCCAGTCGGCTGGGCCAGAGCTTTCTTCAGGTTCTTCTTCTGGCCAAGGAGCTGAAGCTGGTGAAGCTGGGCGTGGTGAGCGCCGACGGCAGCAAGTTCGCGGCCAATGCGAGCAAGCATCGCTCGGTCAGGTACGGGCGGGCGGGGGAGCTGATCGAACAGTTGCGTCTGGAGATCGCCGCTCTGATGGAGCGAGCCGGGACGGCGGTGAAGGAAGCCAGGGCCGACTGGCTCCGGGAGATGGCGACCAAGCTCGATAGCGAAGAGGGCCGGGCGCTGTACAGGCAGCGTCAACAAACCGTCGAGCCGGTGTTGAGCGCGCGCAGTCTGATCGATGGCGCGGTTTTCGGATTGTTTGATGGCCGTTGTGGTGCGCTCGGGTGATCTGCGCGAGCGATGCGAGCCTGCGGTTCACCGTGACCGCAGCAGGATT
>LXNI01002252.1_pt1 | contig 13943 bp, 11 predicted proteins | sample 809091 | NCBI WGS metagenome assembly LXNI01 (sample SAMN04870527, study PRJNA318959) | sponge metagenome | biome: 01000161; feature: marine sponge reef; material: water | host: Sarcotragus foetidus | place: Greece: Milos, Mediterranean Sea | collected 2013-05-29 | depth 5-7 m | reverse complement strand
GACGCTTCCACCCAATCCTCGCGCAGGTCGTCGACCGTGAACGAAAAGATCTCGAAGCCCCTGGGCCCATAGCGTGCATATGCCCTTTTCATGTGCGGGATTTCCACCCGGCAGGGGCCGCACCAGGATGCCCAGAACTCCAGGAGAACGACTTCCTTGCCTTCAAGGGCGCCTGACACGCTCACAATTTCCCCGTCCAGGGTCGCCGCTTCAAAATCACTGACCCGGGCGCCCGCGGCGAAAGATGCGACTTTGGCCTGATCGGCGGCATATGCCTCCTCAAGACCAAGGCTTTCGATAACCCATGGATCCTGCGGGATCATTTCCGCCAACTGGCGAACCGCATCAGCGATCCACGCGCCCCGGTGCCAGGTGGACTGGATCGTGAGCTTGCGCGCCAGGGGATCCTCGTGGCCAAGGGCCACCTGCCGGCGACCCTGGTTCTCGACCCGAAGCAATTCCTGGAACAGAGCCCCCGACTTTTCCGCCCGTGCGTGGCGCTCCGCCTCGGTTTCGCCTTCCACGTCGTCTGCCGTTCGCTGGTAGTCGTCCAGCAATTCAACATATTCCGGCGACAGGCGCCAGGAATTCACCACGATATCGTTGTAGTGTCCGTTTCGCACAACGAAGTCCGCCCGGCGGTCCATCTTCAGCATCAAATCACCGGGCTCCAGCACGAACGACCGTCCCTTGACCGGCGCCATGCGTTCGCCTTCCTTGCCGGTGGCGTTCAATATGTAGAAGTAAACGTTGCGCGGCGTGTCCACCGTTCCGTCAAGAAAGACCGTGCCGGCGACTATCGGGGCCTCCGCGACGATGTTCAGGCTGTCCCTGATATCGGCCGGACTGTCACCGGCGCCAGTTCCGGTTCCGGGTCCGGGCTCCCACAAGACGAAACTGCCGCTGTCGCAGACCGCGGAAAGGTCGCCGGTGATCGAATAGCGATTCGGATCGCCCGCCTGTCGGCCATCCTTGTCCGGCTGCATGCAGCCCGCCACGGCCAGCGCGATCAACGCAGGAATCAGGCGGCGGCTTGTCATTGTCGTTTTTCGTTGCAGGCGGGACGTCCTCGCTCCCCTCCAGTGGGCGGGGACACTCGCCGTCACTACATGAAGTTGGCGCGGTACCAGTCGTTGACGTCGTCGCCGGTGGTGAACCACACGCCTTCGTGCTTCGCCATGTAGCGGAAAGCGCGCGCCAGGTGCTTGAACTTGTTCGGCTGGCCCACCCAGAAGGTGTGCAGGCAGATGGGCATGCAGCGGGCGTTGGTCGCGCCTTCCTCGTACAGGACGTCGAACTGGTCGATGATCATGTCGCCGAAGGCCTCGGACGATACGCCCACGTTGCCGAACGCCGGAATGTCGTTCAGCTCCACGGTGTAGGGCACCGCAATCAGGTTGTTCTTCGGCGTGTTGAAGCGGAAGGGGTGGTCGTCGGCGGTGTAGTCGCACAGGTACTCGACGCCGAACTCCTCCAGCAGCCGCGGCGTGTTGTCGGTGTGGGTCAGGAACGGACTCAGCCAGCCCTTGGTGGGCCTGCCGATGGTCTCCTCCATGGCGGTCAGCACCGTACTCAGTATCTCCCGCTCGCGGTCCTCGTCGATGTTGCTGATGAAGTTGGCCGGCGCGTTGTTGACGCCGTGGCCGATCCAGGCCCAGTTGCGCGCCATGCCTTCCTCGAGGATGCGCGGGTATTCGCGGATGATTTCCGAGTTGAGACAGACGGTCGCGCGGGCATTGCATTCGTCCAGCAGGTCGGTCATGCGCCACAGTCCGACACGGTTGCCGTAGTCCCGCCAGCCGTAGTTCAGCGGGTCCGGATTGAATTGCTGGGTTCCCGGAACCAGCGCGGTGCCGGGTATGTCGGCCGGGAAATGCTCGATATTCAGGTAGGGCATCACCGCTACGCGGGCTCCGTCGGGCAGCCTGAACGGTTCGCGGTCGATCAGCGGCACGTAGTCGTAGTGCCGGGATTGGGTCAGGTTCGCCATTTTGGTCTCCTTGGTATGGGTTTCTTGGCTGAAGCGGGTTTGCGCGGCTACAGCCCCTGCAGGTATTCCAGCGCTTCGGCCTTGGACACCACGTCGCCGTACTTGGCGTGGATATCGAAGAGGTTGGCTTCGTGCGGACCGTCGTGCCGGTCGCCGACGCATTCGCGGACCACGATCGGGCGGTAGCCGTGCTGGACCGCATCGACGGCCGACGCGCGGATGCAGCCGGAGGTGGTGCAGCCCAGAATGATGAGCGTGTCCGCACCCCTGGCAGCCAAGATGGATGAAAGGCTGGTGCCGAAGAAGCAGCTTGCGTAGTTCTTGGTCAGCACCGTTTCTTCATCCGGTGGCGCGACTTCGTCGCAGAACTCCGAATACAGGTTGCCGGGCACCAGGTCCTTGAGCACCGGGGCCTTCAGCGTCCAGACGCCGCCGTCCTCGTAATTCGTGGGGTTATAGAGAACCCGGGTGTGGATCACCGGCACGCCCTTGGCGCGGGCGGCCTCAATCACATCGGGGACCTCTTTCAGGCAAGCCACTACGCCAGGTGCATAAAGCGGCGAACCCTCGGTCGTGTAGCCCTTCAACAGGTCGATAACGATAACGACCGGCGTCTCGCCGAAGCCGAGACGATTGTCCCAGACGCCCGCGTAGTTTGTGTCGGCAGTGTGCGCCATGATGATTTCCCCTCTTGCCAAGCGTTTCCCGGTTGCCGATGCGCTGAACCTCCTGGGGTTGCATGGAGTTCGGCTGCCGCGGCAAGGCCGAATAGTATCACCGGTGTTGCGTGCGCCGCTCGCGCACCGCGTGCACCTGGTGTTGCGCCTGACCGGGTTGTCAAGCGCGGCCGACCGGACCGGCTGGCTGCCGGCTACGCCCTAGCAGCCCGTGGCAGAACCCCGCGTCTCGCCAGTCTCGGTGCGACGCGGGGTTCTGCCACGGGCTGCTGGCCGGCCTCCATCACAGGACTTCTTCCAGCAGACCCGTCCTGACGTTATAGACGAAGCCGCGGATCTTGTCCTTTACCGGGATGAAGGGGCATGCCTGGATGCGGCGAATCGACTGGCGCATGTTGTCCTCAAGATGCGGGAACGCCTCCAGCGCGAATGAGGGACGAAGACCGGTGTCCGCTTCGATCGAGTCCTTCACATCGTCGTCGCGGAAGGTCAGCATCCCGCAGTCCGTGTGCTGAACGAGAATGATCTCCCGGGTGCCGAGCAGGCGCTGCGAAATGACCAGCGAGCGGAGCACGTCATCGGTCACCACGCCCCCGGCGTTGCGGATCACGTGCGCATCGCCCTCCGAGAGGCCGAGCAGCTTTCCGGTCTCGATGCGGGCGTCCATACAGGCGACAACAGCGGCCTTGCGACCCGGCGGCAGCGGCACGTCGGCCTTGTCAAAGTCGTGGGCGTAGCGCTTGTTGTTTTCGATGCAGTAATCTGCGAAGGTGCTGGCGGTCATTACAGGAGATACCTCGATACGGCTTCTGTGTGTCGCGGACCGGTAGTTTACAGTAATTGGCCTACCCCGCGACCGCTGATTCGGTGCGGAAAGCACCTCTGGATATCGCGCCGCAGGCGACGTTTTCGGGCTACTCAAAAGCCGTTTTCCTGTATAATCGTCCGACTCGCGGTTGCGGGGTGGAGCAGTCAGGCAGCTCGTCGGGCTCATAACCCGAAGGTCACAGGTTCAAATCCTGTCCCCGCTACCAATTTGGTTTTGCGACGGCCCCGCGAGGGGCTTTTTTGTGCATGGCAAACATGATTCTGGACAGGTTGAACGGACTGCTGGCGCCCTGCGTGGAGGCGATGGGGTACGAATTGGCGGACCTGGAGCTGAAACGCGAGCGCCGCGGCCAGGTGCTGCGCCTTTTCATCGACCAGGACGCGGGAATCGGCCTTGACGATTGCGAGCGGGTGAGCGGCCAGGTCAGCGCCCTGCTTGATGTCGAGGACCCGATTCCGGGGTACTACAACCTGGAAGTCTCATCGCCCGGCCTGGATCGCAAGCTGGCAAAGCCCGAACATTTTGATCGTTTTGCGGGGCGCCGGATTCGCGTGAGAATGCGCAGCCAGCATCTCGGCCGAAGGAATTTCGGCGGCACGCTGCTGGCGCGTGAAGGGGATGTCATCGAGCTGGACGTCCACGACGGGACCGGCAAGGTTCAGCTGAACCTCGAAGACATCTTCGTGGCGAGGCTGGCGCCTGATATTCGCTTCGAGGACTGACCGGTGTTTGGCAGCAAGGAAATTCTTGAAGCCGTGGAGCTTCTGTCCAATGAGAAGGCCATCAACAAGGACGTGGTCTTTTCCGCCGTGGAAGCGGGACTGGCGGCCGCGCGCCGCCGACTGCTCGCCGAAGACGCGGAGATTCGCGTCGCCATCGACCGTCACACCGGCGAGCAGGAGTATTTTCGCCAGTGGGAGGTCATGGAAGAAGACGCCGAAGATATCGAGGCGCCCACCCGCCAGCTGCGCCTAAGCGAGGCCCAGCGCATTGATCCCGAAGCGGAGCCCGGCGGCGTTGTGGAAAAGCCCATAGACGGAATGGACCTGGGCCACATCGGCGCCTATACGGCAAAGCACGTCATCAACCAGAAAGTGCGCGAAGCCGAGCGTGCGCTTATTCAGGAACGCTATCAGGGCCGCATAGGCGAATTGCTGAGCGGCGTAGTCAAGCGCGTTGATCGCAACGGCGTTTACGTGGACCTGGGAGGCGGCGTTGAGGGTTTTGTGCCGCGCGAACACATGATTCCCAGAGAGCCGATTCGGCCCCAGGACCGGGTCAAGGGTCTGCTCTACGAGGTGGCTACCGAGACCCGCGGCCCGCAACTGAAGCTCACCCGCACCAGCCCGGAATTTCTCATGGCCCTGTTCAACGTGGAAGTTCCGGAAGTGGGTCAGGGCCTGATCGAGATCCTGGGCGCGGCGCGCGATCCGGGTGCGCGCGCGAAGATCGCCGTTCGTTCCCGGGAACCCAGGATCGACCCGGTGGGCGCCTGCGTGGGCATGCGCGGATCGCGCGTGCAGGCAGTTACCAACGAAATCGCGGGCGAGCGGGTGGACATTATCCTGTGGGACGAGAACCCGGCGCAGTTCGTGGTCAACGCGATGTCGCCGGCCGATGTCGTGCAGATCATGGTGGATGAGGACCACCGCCGGATGGACATCGCCGTTTCCGAATCCATGGTGTCTCAGGCAATCGGCCGCGGCGGACAGAACATACGTCTGGCCAGCCGCCTGACCGGCTGGGAGTTGAACGCCATGACTCCCGCCGAAATCGAATCGAAGATCGAAGGGGAAAACAGGCAGTTGATCGAAATGTTCCGGGAACAACTGTCGGTGGGCGAAGACGTCGCCCAGGTGCTCGTGGACGAGGGAATCACCGACCTGGAGGGCATTGCCTACTCCCCGGTCTCCGAGCTTTACGCCATTGAGGAATTTGACGAGCAGCTGGTGGACCAGTTGCGCGGACGGGCGCGCGACGTGCTGCTCATGGATGCCCTGAGCCGCGAAGAGGAAATGGAACAGGCTACCCCGGCCGACGACCTCTTCGAAGTGGAAGGCATGACTCGCGCGCTCGCTTACTCGCTGGCCAGCCAGGGCGTTTCCACCCGCGAGGACCTGGCCTGGGAGGAAGCCGACTATCTGGCCGAGCATGTTGAAGACCTGAGTGAAGAGACTGCCGGTCAACTGATCATGGCGGCGCGCGCGCCGTGGTTTGCCGAGCAGGAGGAAGCGCAGGAGGAAGCGCAGGCGGAAAATGACTGACCTGACTGTCGCCAAACTTGCCGAGAACCTCAAGGTACCGGTGGAGCACCTGATGGACCAGCTCGAGCGCGCCGGGCACAGCTTCGACGACGCCAGTCAGACAGTGCCGGACGTGGCCCGCGAAGAATTGCTGGCCTTCCTTCGCAGCCGTCACGGCCACGGCGGGTCCTCGACCAAGGACTCCGCGGTACCTCGCGAAATCAGCATTACCCGCCGCGAATCCGTGGAGGTGGTGCAGGTTGACCAGGGCCGCCGCCGAGCTGTTCAGGTGGATTTTCGGCGTAAGCGCAAGTTCGTAAACCGCGCGGCGCTGGAGCGCGAGGCCCTTGCGCGGCGCCAGGAAGAGGAGGCGCGCAGGCTGGAAAAGGAAAGCCAGGCCGCAAGGGAAGCCGAGGAAAAGGAGAAAGAGAGGCAGCTTGCCGAGGAGGAGGAGCGCAAGGAGCAAGAGGAGGCGCAACAGGAGGAAGCGCGACAGGCGGAGGCGCAGGCCGAGGAGGAATCCAAGAAGCAGGCCGAGCAGGAGGCTGAGCAGGAACAGGCGCAGGAACAGGCTCGCCTGCAGAGGGAGGAGGCCGAACGCCAGGCGGAAGAGAAGCGCAGGGCGGAGGCGGCCGAGGCCGCCCGGGTCCGAGAGGCAGCCGCTCGCAAGCCGTCGAAGGTTACGAAGGTCGCGCGCGCGAGAAAGGCGCCGCCGCGGGAAGAACTGCACGTCGCCGCCAACGTTCGCCCGCGCCGCACGCGTCGCCGCAAGGCAAGGCGCCATGCGACGGCCAAGGTGGAGAACGTCAACGCTTTTGTGCGGCCCGCCGCGCCAATCGTGCGTACGGTGGAAGTTCCCGATTCAATTACCGTTTCCGACCTGGCGCGCGAGATGGCGGTCGGCGCGGAGAAGGTCATCGCCAAGCTGATGCAGGAAGGCGTGCTGGCCAGCATCAACGATTCCCTGGACCAGACTACGGCGATGATCATCGTCGAAGCCATGGGCCACGAAGTTGTCGCCCAGGCTGAGACGAGCGAAGAGACGGTACTGCTTCAGCGAGCGGTGACGATTTCGGGGGAGGAGGAGCCACGGGATCCGGTGGTCACCATCATGGGTCACGTCGACCACGGCAAGACATCGCTGCTCGATTACATGCGCAGCAGCAGTATTGCCGGTTCCGAAGCGGGCGGCATCACCCAGCACATCGGCGCTTACCGGGTGCAATCGGGCGACAGTGCGATTACCTTCCTGGATACGCCCGGCCACGCGGCCTTTACCGCGATGCGCGCCCGGGGCGCCCGCCTGACCGACATCGTCATCCTGGTCATAGCCGCCGACGACGGCGTGAAGCCGCAGACCGAGGAGGCAATCAAGCACGCGCAGGCAGCCGGGGTGCCTATCGTGGTTGCGATAAACAAGATCGACCGGGAAGACGCAGACCCCACCCAGGTGCGAAACCAGCTCAACGTACTGGGCCTGGCGCCCGAAGAGTACGGCGGCGATACGCAGGTCGCGGAGATTTCGGCCCTTACGGGTGCGGGCATCGACGATCTGCTGGAGAAAGTGCTGCTGCAGGCGGATTTGCTGGAACTCAAGGCGAAGCGCGACGGCGGCGCCCGCGGCGTGGTGATTGAATCGACCGTGGAAACGGGCCGGGGCCCGGTAACCACGCTGTTGGTGACGGAGGGGCGCCTGCGCAAGGGAAACATACTGCTGGCAGGCTCGGAGTACGGGCGGGTTCAGTCGTTGCGCGACGAGAGCGGCAAGCAGATCGAACATGCCACGCCCTCCGTGCCGGTGGTTGTCCAGGGACTTTCCGGCGCCCCGGAGGCCGGCCACGACGCGGTCGTGTTTCCGTCGGAGCGCCATGCGCGGGAACTGGGCGAATGGCGCGCGCGCGCCACCCGCGAGCAGCAACTGGCTCAACGCAAGGGCCAGCCGGCTTTCTCCGGCGCTTTTCCGGGGGAAGAAGAGGCGAAGACCGTGCGCCTGTTGGTCAAGGCCGACGTGCGCGGCAGTGTCGAGGCGCTGTGCGACGCACTTGGGCGCCTGGGCCGCGAGGACGTGGAAGTGGAGCTCGTTTCGTCGGGTGTCGGCGGGATAACCGAGTCCGACATCAACCTGGCGGCAACTTCCGAGGCTTCGGTAATCGGCTTCAACGTGCGACTGGATCCCGGCGGACAGCAGGCGCGCAAGGCCACCGGCGTGGAGGTGCGCTATTACAGCGTGATCTACGAAGTCCTCGATGACGTTCAGGAAGTCGTCAAGGGCCAGCTGGCGCCGGTGATGCGCGAGTCCATCGTGGGCAATGCCGAGGTCCGCGAAGTGTTTCATTCACCGAAATTCGGCGACATCGCCGGCTGCCTGGTGACCGACGGTCTGGTGAAACGCAACAATCCCATTCGCGTCCTGCGGGATGCCGTGGTGATATTCGAGGGCGAACTGGAGTCACTGCGCCGGTTCAAGGACGATGTCGAGCAGGTTCGCGCCGGAACCGAATGCGGTATCGGCGTGCGCAACTACAAGGATGTGCGCGAAGGCGACATCATCGAGTGTTTCGAGAGCGTGGAGGAGGCCAGGACCTGATCGGCCCCCGCACCGGAGCAGCTGGACACAACACCAGCTGCTGACGGACGTGCCCCGCGAATTCACACGCGCGCAAAGACTGTCCACACGGGCGCTGCGCGTTTTTGCCACCATGACGTATTCGGAACTGCGCGACCCGCGGCTGAGCGGAGTGCAGTTCACTCACGTGGCATTCTCCCCGGACCTGAGCGTCTGTCGCGTCTGGTATCTGCCCGGCGCCGCCGACGAGGAAACGACCGCCGCTTCACTCAAGGCCGCCGGCGGCTACATGCGCAAGCGCCTCGGCGATTCCTTTCGTCTTCGCCGGCAGCCGGAATTGCGGTTTGTGTTTGACGAGAGCGTGGCCAGGGGCAAGGCGCTGGAGGGCCTGATCGAGGACGCCGTGCGCAGGGACCGGGCGGCCCGGGAGTGACCAACTCCGGGCGCAGGAAGCGCGACGTAACCGGGCTGCTCCTGCTCGACAAGCCGCCCGGAATGACATCCAACGCCGCCTTGCAGCGGGTCAAGCGCCTGTTCGCCGCGCGCAAGGCGGGACACACGGGCAGCCTGGACCCGATCGCCACCGGAATGTTGCCGCTGTGCCTGGGCGAGGCCACGAAGTTGTCGGCCTTCCTTCTCAAGGCGGAAAAAACGTACCGGGTGACCGCCTGCTTCGGGACCAGGACCGACACCGGAGACGCGGCCGGAAAAACCGTCGGCGAGACCGCGCAACGGCCAAAGGGACGATCGCAACTGGAGGCGGTCCTGAACGGTTTCATCGGGGAAACAGAGCAGGTTCCGCCCATGTATTCGGCGCTCAAGCACAAGGGCAAGCGGCTCTACGAACTGGCGCGGGCCGGACAAACCGTGGAGCGGGCGCCCCGGCGCATACGGATTCGGCGGTTGGAGCTGGAGAAGTATTCTCCGTCGGAACCCGTCTTCCTGGTGGCCTGCGGAGGAGGCGTGTATGTCCGCACCCTGATCGAGGATGTTGCCGAAGCAATCGGGTCGCTGGCCCACGTCAGCGCGCTAAGGAGGCTGGGCGTGGCGCCCTTCGAAGAATCGGGCATGGTGACCATGGAGCAAATCGAGAACCGCGCGGAGAAGGGGCATTCCGGGCTGGATGCACTGCTTTTGCCGGCTGATGCCGCCGTTTCGGCCTTGCCGGCGGTCAGGCTTTCGGCGAGCGAGAGCTTCTATCTGCAGCGGGGAAACCCCGTGGCCGCGGCGCGCGGGGTCCGGCCCGGCCCGGTTCGACTGTATGCCGATGCCCAGGGTTTCATCGGCATAGGGGAAGCCGGGACGGATGGCCAGGTGGCCCCGCGCCGGCTGCTCCGACCCGGCACGGCCTGAATGCGAAATCAGAGTACAATACGCGGCTTGAATACGGACTGAAGACTTACCGAATGCCACTTACCGCCAGCGACATCAGCGCCACCGTGCAGGAATATCAGCGCGGTACGGCGGACACAGGGTCCGCCGAAGTGCAGGTCGCGTTGTTGTCGGCGCGCATCAACGCGCTGTCCGGCCATTTCCGTGCGCACAAGCAGGATCACCACTCCCGCAGTGGCCTGTTGCGCATGGTCAATCGCCGCCGCCGGCTGCTCAAGTATCTGAGAAACAAGGATCAGGAACGCTATTCGAAGCTGATTTCACGTCTCGGCCTGCGCCGTTGAGCGGGCGGGGCGCCCACACGAGTCCGTCGGTGCTGAAGAACTTATCCCGGAACCTTTAATCGAACCTGGAAGGATTGAACGCACGGCTCCATTCGTGGAGTAAGGACGAATCGCGCGCCAGGAGCGCGCCAAAACCAATTAAAGCGAGGAAACTGTGCCTATCGTAACGAAGGAATTCCAGTACGGCAGCCATACGGTAAAGCTGGAAACAGGAAAAATGGCGCGCCAGGCAGATGGCGCGGTGGTGGTGAGCATGTCCGAGACTGTCGTTCTGGTGACGGTCGTCGGCGCCAGGGAGGCGGACCCGGGGCGGGGCTTTTTGCCCTTGACCGTGAACTACCAGGAAAAGACTTATGCCGCAGGCCGGATCCCCGGAGGTTTCTTCCGCCGGGAAGGGCGTCCCACCGAAAAGGAAACGCTCACCTGCCGCCTGATTGACCGCCCCTTGAGGCCGATGTTCCCCAAGGGCTTCTTTCACGATGTTCAGGTGATCGCAACGGTGCTGTCCAACAACCAGGAGGTCGATCCGGACATTCCCTCCATGCTGGGCGCATTCGCGGCCATGGCGCTTTCGGGCCTGCCCTGCGCGGGTCCCATCGGCGCGGCGCGCGTGGGATGGAATGACGGAGAATTCATTGTCAATCCCACCGCCACGGAACTGGAGTCGTCACGGCTCAACCTGGTGGTTGCCGGCACGGAGGGCGCCGTGCTGATGGTGGAGTCCGAGGCCGACCTGTTGCCGGAAGAGACGATGCTCAACGCCGTCCTGTTCGGGCATGAACAGATGCAGGTGGCGATTGAAGCCATCAGTGAGCTTGCCGCGGAGGCCGGCAAACCCGCCTGGGACTTTCAGCCGGTGGCGGAAGATGAGGGAATCGCAGCGGAAGTGGCGCAGGCTGCCGAAAAGGATATTGCCGCCGCCTACACCATCACCGAGAAGACCGAGCGCAACGACACCCTTCGCGAGATTCGCGCGCGAGTCAGCGAGTCTCTATCCTCCGACGATGCCGAACCGTCACGGTTGAAGGAGATTTCGGGCGCGTTGAAGCAACTTGAGAAACGCCTTGTTCGCGAGCGCGTGCTTTCGGGAGAGCAGAGGATCGACGGACGCGACAATTTCACGGTTCGTCCCCTCGATATCGAAGTGGGCCTGCTTCCGCGCACGCACGGTTCGGCGCTTTTCACCCGCGGCGAGACGCAGGCGCTGGTGGCCGCCACCCTCGGCACCGACCGCGACGCGCAAATCGTCGAGGCGCTTGACGGCACTACCCGCGACCGCTTCATGCTGCATTACAACTTCCCTCCCTATTCGGTGGGCGAAACGGGATTCATGACCGGGCCCAAGCGGCGCGAAATCGGTCATGGCCGGCTGGCCCGGCGCGGCATAGCCGCCGTGCTGCCGGAGATGGAGGAATTCCCCTACGTGATTCGGGTTGTCTCGGAGATCACGGAATCGAACGGTTCCAGTTCCATGGCCAGCGTGTGCGGATCAAGCCTGGCGCTCATGGACGCCGGCGTGGAACTGAAGGCCCCGGTCGCCGGAATCGCCATGGGCCTGGTCAAGGAAGGCGACCGCTACGCGGTCCTGACCGACATCCTCGGTGACGAGGACCACCTGGGCGATATGGACTTCAAGGTGGCCGGCGCCGAGGAAGGAATCACCGCCCTGCAGATGGACATCAAGATCGACGGAATAACCAGGGAAATCATGGCCGAGGCGCTGGAGCAGGCGCGCACCGCGCGGCTGCACATACTCTCGGCGATGAACGAGGTCATCGCCGTGTCCCGCGAGAAGATCTCCGACTGGGCGCCGTCCATTTTCACCATGCAGATCGACCGAGAGAAGATCGGAGACGTGATCGGCAAGGGCGGCGCCGTCATTCGGGCAATCACCGAGGAAACCGGAGCGGAGATCAACATCGAGGACGACGGCACGGTCAAGATCGCCTCCGTCGACGGCGAGTCCGGCAGGGAAGCGCGCAAGCGAGTCGAAATGATCGTTGCCGACGTGGAGGTGGGCCAGGTATATGACGGCAAGGTGGCTCGCCTGATGGACTTCGGCGCTTTCGTGACCATCGTGCCGGGCAAGGACGGCCTGGTGCACATTTCACAGATTTCCGACGAACGCGTGGACCGCGTCAGCGACCGTCTGTCCGAGGGCGACGCGGTGCGGGTAAAGGTGCTGGAAGTGGACCGCCAGGGGCGGATTCGCCTGAGCATGCGGAACCTGGACGGCGAAGGCGAGGATTCCGTTGCGCCGGCTCCCACCCGCAACCGCGTGCAGGAGATTGAGGTCGGCAAAGTTTACGAGGGAACCGTGTCCAGCGTCATGGACTACGGCGCCTTCGTTACGGTGCTGCCGGGCACGGACGGCCTGGTGCACATTTCACAGATGTCGGACCGCCGCATCGAACGCACCAGCGACGTGGTGAGTGTGGGCGACAAGGTAAGCGTCCGGGTAATGGAAGTCGACGGACGCGGGCGGATACGTCTGACTATGCGCGGCCTTCAGGACGGAGGCGCCGCCGGCGGAGACACTGCCGGCGAGGATGCAGGCCGCCGCCGGTCACGCCGCCGCCGCCGCGTTTCCTGATCTGACGGCGCCGCTTGCGCGCTGCTGCTGCAAGTACTGACTGCAGGCGGTGAGCTGAGAGTATCGGGCGTGCCTGAGAGGCGTGCAGCGCGGCTCCGGCGAAGCTCAAGCCCCGGCATTTGGTCGCCGCCGGCGTTCAGGGCTGTCTTGGCGGCAGCCGCGCTCTTGGCATGCTTCGCCTGGCCCGGGAGCGGCGCCGCGCAGATGTACGTTGGAGTTGCGCTGGGCGGCAATTTCTCGGGCGACGTTACCGTAGCGAGTCGCAGCAACGACAGGGCCAGCATCTGCGACGAGTATATCAACCCGAGGGCGCTTGAGCTGCCCCAGTGCGTTGGGCCCAACCGGGGCGCGGGCGACGGATGGCTTGCGCCGTTCGACGGCGGCAGCGGGCTTTCGGTAGAGGCGGAACTGGGATTTCGCCTGTCGCCGCGTTTCCGGATTGCCGGGATCTATGCGCGCAACGAAACCGACTTCAATCAGACGGTGGCTTCGACGGATGCCACCGGCGCCGACTTCGACAAGATCAGCAACGAGCTGTCCATCGGTCAGGAGAGCCTGGGCTCGGCAATTTCCGACGAGCTGTTCATCGTGGCCTACCGGGACTGGCCGAACCGCAGCCGGTGGACGCCGTATTTGGGCGTGGGCGCCGGCTTTTCTCGAATGCGCCTGGATTTTTCATGGCTGTGGGCCAGAAGCGCGAATCCGCAGGATATCGCCACCGGCGCCGGTCAGCCCAACGCCGAGGAAATCCGCCGCAACCTTGCCGGAACGGCAAGCACGGGCCGACGGGTGCTGCGCGACCGCATGGCAGGCTACCTGGCCGTTGCCGGCGCCGAGCGCCGCCTGTCGGACGCCCTTTCCGTGGGCCTGAAGTTGCAGTGGAAGCGTTTCGGCGCATTCGAATCCGACGCCTACACCGGCGACCTGCTGCGCAGCCACCCGCCCAACCTGCGCCGGGACGGCAGCGAACCCGTTGCCGCCTGGTCCCGAACCAGCGACACCGGTCGTCTCTCCGCCTTGCTCACATTCCGCTACGATCTCCGCTAGCCAGCCAATCACCACTGAGCCAGGAGACCCTGCGCCATTCCGCTGGAGAAATTCAGCTTGGGTGTTGATGCGGTCAACTGGCGCCTCGTTCCGGTGGATGCCCTGATGCTGCCATTGACTGCCAGCGTAGGTGGTAAGGCAACGGTTGCAGCCGGACCTTATCAGACGGCGCATTGTGCTATTCGCGTCTGACTGTCTCCTAGGGCGTGTTAACACTTAGTAACGCATCGACGATAAGTACGAAGACGACGAAGCCGAGGAAGATGACATCAAGCTTCTCGAAGCGCGAGAAGATGCGCCGGTATCCCTTCAGCCGGCGGAA
>LXNI01002250.1_pt1 | contig 13945 bp, 9 predicted proteins | sample 809091 | NCBI WGS metagenome assembly LXNI01 (sample SAMN04870527, study PRJNA318959) | sponge metagenome | biome: 01000161; feature: marine sponge reef; material: water | host: Sarcotragus foetidus | place: Greece: Milos, Mediterranean Sea | collected 2013-05-29 | depth 5-7 m | reverse complement strand
AGCGACCCGGCATCCTTCATTGCCCGCCACCACGGGACGGGCTCGGCGAAGGACCCGATGGGATTGCCGATGTCCCGCCAGAAGTTCCTGAGCGACAGGATGGCCGCCAGGATCGCGTACAGAAAGACGGCGCCGAAGATGAGCGTCATGGCGTTGTGGGGCATCAGCTTGTAGAACGCGCCGGGGCCCGTATGGACGGCCCAGAGAACGCTCGGGTCGTGCCGGCCGACGAATCCCAGAATGAAGACGGTAACGGAGACCGCCGCAATGAGGCTGACCATCAGGCCATTGCGTTTGAACAGAGGCGCGAGGGCGCTGGGCCAGGCGTAGGCCGCGTAGGAATTCGCCCGGACCGTCGCCATGACCCTGGGAACGTTGACCTCGAACTCGTGGGGCGGAGAGAATTGGCAGTCCACGTAACATCCCCCGCATGCATGGCAGAGATTGGCCAGATAGTTGAGATCGCCCTTGGGAAAGGTCCGCCGCAGTTCCATGGCCGGAAAGACGGCGCACAGGCCTTCGCAGTACCGGCACGAATTGCAGACGGTCATCAGCCGCGCGGCCTCGTCGAGCGGGTCGGACAGGACGGGTGAGTCGGGGTTGGGGACGGCCACATTCATTCCGCGGCACTCCTGATATCCGTGTTGCCGAGGGCCAGCCTTCCGGCCTCGCGCCCGGCAATGCGGCCGAATACGCTGCCGATGGTCATCCCCATGCCGCCGGCATAACCCTTGCCGAGGACGTTGCCCGCCATCATTTCGCCGGCCGCGAAAATGTTGGCCGACGGCGCGCCGCTCTCCATCAGGATACGGGCCTCCCGGTTCACCTTGGTGCAAAGGTAGGTAAATGTAATGCCGGGCCGGACGGGGTAGGCGTAGAACGGGGCCGACTCGATTTTTTGTGCCCAGTGGGTCTTGTTTGGCGTGAGACCCTCGGTGCGGCAATCGTCCAGGATGGCCGCGTCGAACGTGCCCGGCTGCACCGCCGCGTTGAACGCCGAGACCGTCCGGTCCAGGACATCCGGGTCCAGCCTCAACTCGTCCGCCAGTCCGCGAATGGTCGGCGCCGAGATCGGCGGGTAGAGGGACGGCATAAAGCGCTCCAAGGAGGGCGCATCGAAGATGATGTAAGCGATCTGCCCTGGCTGCTGCGCGACGAGCCGGCCCCAGACCGCGTACCGCTTGGGCCAGATGTCCTCGCCTTCGTCGTAGAAGCGCTCGGCTTCCCGGTTGACCACGATCCCGAACACGACGCAATCGAGCCGGGTGATGATGCCGCCGTCAAATTTCGGCGCGCGCGCATCGATGGCGACCGCGTGGCATTGGGTGGGGTCTCCGATGGTCTTGACCCCGGCGTTCATCAGCATCTTGAGAACGGCGCCCTTGTTGTTGGCGGTGCCGCGGATCAGGAAATTGTCCGCGATCTCGCCCCAGCCTTCCTTGAGCCACTCGAAATTGGACTCGAACCCGCCGCAGGCCGCAACGAAGCTGCGGGCCGGCACCGTGTGGTCCTGCCCGTCCTTACGGTAGGTTGCCGAGGAAAACTTGCCGTCCTGGACGCCGACCGCGACAACTTCGGCCTCATAGCGGATTTCGACGCCCAGATCCTCGGCGGTTGCATAGAGGGCGTTCAACATGCCCCGGCCGCCGCCGAGGAAAAACGAGTTCGTCCGCCCGAGGCTCAGCGTACCCGCGAGCGAAGGCTGAAACCTGACCCCCTGCCCGGCGATCCAGGTCAGGATTTCCTTGGACTCGGAGATCATCAGCCGGGCCAGTTCTTCGTCCGTGTTTCCCTCGGTCACCCGGATCAGGTCGTCGTAAAACTCGTCCTCGGTGTAGGGTCCGGTCAGCGTGTCGGTGGCCGTGTCGTGAGCGCACCGCATGTTGCGGGTGTGGCGCGTATTGCCGCCGCGATAGAACTTCGTCGCCGATTCGAGCACCAGCACGCGGGCGCCTTCATGGCGCGCGGCGATCGCCGCGCAGAGGCCGGCATTGCCGCCGCCGGCGATCAGAACATCAAAATCTTGTTCCGTGCCCATGGTGATTTCGGAGCTACCGGCCGTCCCATACCGCGGACGGCACAAAAACCTCCCCGGCGGCGAGCTTCCGCGACGTGCGGAGAATTCCGGCCGAGTTGAGCGAAAACCCATCGTCGTCCGAGTAATCGACGATAACGTCCATCAGTCCAAGCGGATGTTCGAGAACGACGGTAACCGGGCTGCCCGAAGGTTTGTCGAAGAGACCATCGGCGACCGTCCCCGGCGTGAGCGCGCAGGATGCGAGGCACTGCGAGCCGGTCACCGCCATCGTCGGATGAGTCTTCCAGGGATCGAAATAACGGGCCGCGACCGTGCCCCCCTGTTCGGGCGGCGCGAGGAGGCCGAATTTCGGCGTCACCGACTTGCTGACGTCTCCCATTCCCATTTTTGCACCGGCCTTGAGACGAAGTGCCTCCATGCGGTCGAAGAAGTCTTTGTCGGCATCCAGTTCTTCGCGGGTTTCATGACCGGAAAGCCCGAAATCCCGGGCGCGGCCGATAACCAGGGGCATGGCGACATCCATGCAGGTTACCTCAATCCCGTCAATCTCGTCGATCGTGTTTCCGGTCGGCAGGAAGGCGCCGGTGGATGAACCGGCCACGTCCATGAAGTTCAACTCGATCGGCGCCGCACGTCCCGGAACGCCGGCGATTTGGGTGCCGCCCTCATACGTGACCGCTCCATTCGGCGTACGGACGTTCGCAACGATACGGGCACCGGTATTGACCGCATGAATCTTGATCCGCGTCTCACCCTCGGAAGCGGGGATGAGACCCATTTCAAGAGCAGCCGGTCCGACGCCTGAAAGCATGTTTCCGCAGGTGGGTTTGAAGTCGACCAGTTCTTCTTCCACGGCCACCTGGCCGAAGAAGTAATCGACGTCCGCCCAGTCGCCGTCCGCCGCCTTGGAGAGCATCACCACCTTGGTGGTTACGGAGACGCCGCCCCCGATTCCGTCGATGTTGATGGGGTGCCCCGCGCCAACGGCTGAGATGAGAACTCTTGCCAGATCGTCCAGGTTCTCCGGCAAATCCGATCGCCTGAAGTAGGGGCCGCGGGAAGTGCCGCCTCTCATGAACAGGTACGGAATGGCTGTCTGGCTCATCGGTCCGCGCCTCAGGTCAATGGCCAAGGCAGCTCAAGGAAGTGCTGCAGCAGCCCGGGCGGGAATTCTCTGTTCAGGACCCAGGCCATGAACATCATGAAGGCGATGCTGCAGACCGTGTAGAGGCCCGCCATGGTCCAATTCAAACCGGCGCGGAAACGCATGAAGGTCAGCAGGAAGACCAGCAGCGCCAGTATGAAGCCGGCCAAGGATGTGAGAATGAGCAGGAATCCGAACCACGCCAGCGTCGGCCAGAGGCCGTGAACCGGTGGAGACTCCCCGCCGTCAAATTCCCGGTCGGCGAAGATTGTATCCGTCGCCGGCCGCCGCGCCATCGCCGCCAGCATGACCGCTACGCAGATCATGCCCACGCTTGCCACAAACATGGGGAAGATCTTGTCGGTGATCAGGCGGTCGGAGATCAGTGAGGCGTTGTAGAAGCTTGCGGCGAAGTAGATGCCGACCAATACCATGAAGATGACCGGCGCCTGCTTGCTGCCGGACTTAACCTCGCCTTCCGCCATGATCACCTTCGCTTGGCGAATTCCGAAATAGATCGAAATGGCGGTAATGACGATCAGAACGATGACGATCGGACCGAACAGGTACTCCATCCCCGATGCCATGCCCTCACGGAACTTGGACGCGGCAACCTGGTAAGCCTGGTTGGCGAAAGTCTCCGCCGGGTTGGAGAGCACAAAGCCGATGAGAAACGCCGGTCGCGACCAATCGAAGCGGCGCAGAAAAATTCCCAGCAACCCGATTGAAAACAGCGCGACCAGATCGGCCAGGTTTTGACCGGACTGAAATGCCGCGAACGAAATCAGCATGAACAGGAACGGCGCCAACAGCGTAAACCGTATGGTGGTCAGCTTGGCGATTGTCGGAGACAGGCCGATGCAAAGCGCCGTGCCGACGACGTTGGCGAGGGCCAACAGCCAGACGATCGAATAGGTGATGTCGAGGTAATTGGCGGACAGCATTTGCGGTCCGACCTCGAGGTCTCCCGATCCCAAGAGCGCGACGGCGCCGATGAACACCGCCATGGAACCGGAGCCCGGAATGCCGAAGATCAGGGTCGGCACGAGCCCCCCGCCCTCTTTGGCGTTGTTGGAGCTTTCCGGGCCGATTATTCCGCGGATTTCACCGCTGCCGAAGCCGCTCTTGTCCTTGGTGGTTTGGACCGTATGACCGTAGGCAATCCAATCCACCACCGAGCCGCCCAGGCCCGGAATGACGCCGACGATGACCCCGATCACGGCGCAGCGGGCGGACAGCATCTTGTTTCGCCACCAATCCTTGACGCCGTCCAGCCACCCGGCGCCGAGGACCGCGTCTTTTGCGATTGACTGATCCTGACGCAGGAGAGTGACGATTTCCGGAACCGCAAAAATCCCAAGACCGACGATGACGAGCTTCAAACCATCGGTCAGATAAGCGATGTCATAGGTCGCCATTCGGAGCGAGCCGCCGGCATCGGCCTCACCGATCGTGCCGATCAACAGGCCGAGCCCGGCCGCGGCCAAGCCCTTCAGGGGCACGCGGCCGGCGAGAACGGCGACCATCGAGAGGCCGAAAATCGTAATCATCAGCATCTCGGGCAGGCCGAATGCCAGCACGATGGGCCGGGCCACCAGAATGAAGAAAGTCAAAAACAGGGCGCCTACCAGACCGCCGAACAATGACGAAGCGAATGCCGCCGCAAGGGCACGCGCGGCCTCGCCTTTCTGTGCCAGGGGGAAACCATCCAAAACCGTCGCCTGTGACGCGGACGAGCCGGGAATCCCCATCAGGACCGATGCGAACGTGTCCGATGTCGGCACCACGGCGACCATGCCGACCATCAGGGCCAGCCCGCTGACCGTATCCATGCCGAATATGAACGGAAGAACCAGCGACAGTCCGGCGATACCGCCAAGCCCGGGAAATACGCCGACGGCCAGTCCCATGACCACGCCGAGCGCAAGGAACATTAAGACGCCGGGCTGGAGAATGAGCCCGAAGGCATCTCCCAATGCCGGCAGTACGGTACCTAGGATATCCACGATCAAACTCCCTCCCCAAGAAGTGAGGTGCCCCGCCAATCGGCAGGGCACCGTCTTACGTGGTCAGGGCTATTTCAGCTCGACGCCGTAGTCGGCCTTGAGCCACTTCTTTACGAAGGCTTTCGCCGAATCCGGAACCGAGGTGGCCCGTGCGAGCGCCGCTTGGGCGTCCTTGCCGACAAACATCGGGTATTTGCCGAGACGTTTCGCGGAAATCTTCTCGAAGTCCGCACGGCTCTTCACCTTGGCGAAGCCGGCGGTAAAGGTGTCGATAACGTCCTGGGAAGTGCCCTTGGGAAGGAAGGCGATTTTTTGCACCGGGAACCCGGCGATAAAGAATGCCTTCCACGCGTCCCACTGCTCGCCGGACGCCTTGCAGCCGTCGGTTTTCCCGCAAACCTCCTTAAAGGTCGGAATGTCCGGGAACGTCGGATCGCGGACGATCTTGCCGGCGGAGTCCAGAGAACCCCAAGTCATCATGGGAACGGCTTTACCGTCCTTGACCAAGGGGACGACGCTTTTCAGGTAGGCGGACGACGTCTGATAATCGATGTTGGCTTCACCCCGCTCGAACATCAGGCGGCCGGCGCCGCGGCTCTTGATACCGAAGACCGGCTCGACGCTGAGACCCAGCATTTTCCACGCCAGGATCGGAACGAGGTCGAGACGGGTCGCGCCCTGCGATCCATAGATGAACTTTTCGCCTTTGAGTTTGTTGGCCGAGCCGTCGAATTTGGCGCCGAGCTTGGCGGGCAGATAGGCAACGCCGCCGGTGCCGGTGGCCATGACCGGCTTCCAATCCTTGTACTCGTAGCGAACCCGGGGATCGCCCAACAGGTACGGGAACTGTGTGGAACCGGACGAGCCGAACATGACGGTTCCGTCGCCGTTCTTTTGCTTCTGGAACCAGTTGGCGCCCTTGGTGGAACCGGCGCCCGGCATGAAGCGCACGACCACCTTGGGCGAGCCGGGCAGCGCTTCGCCCAGCAATGGTGCGAAGAAATTGGCCCATTTTGCGGAGCCGCCCGTTTCGGAGAACGGGATTGTCCATTGAATGGTTTTTCCGGCCAGATTGGTTTCCGCATTGGCGGAAGCGCCAATACCAAATGCCGCCAAGGCGGCCGCGCCAACTGCAGCATGGCGCAGATGCTTCGATACTCCAGACATGTGAAACTCCCAACTGTCTTTGTGTGATGAATGCGCCTCCACAACGCATCCAACGAAATTCCCCGCCGATCGCGTTCAGGCCGTCGGCTTGATAGACGGATCATGCTGTAGCAAGCTTGCACGAAGCTTTCCGGGGGAGAGCCTTGCGCATCGTTATCGTCGAGGACAATGTTTCGTTAGCTTCCGGTATCGCTCACCGGCTAAGGGATCTCGGACACGCCGTTGACGTGTTGAACGACGGCGAGGACGGTGACGCATATCTGGCAAGCGAGGGCGGCGACCTGGTGATCCTCGATATCAATCTGCCGGGCATGAGCGGCCTCGAGATTTTGCGGGGCATGCGGGCGCGGCATGACCCAACGCCGGTCCTCATGCTCACCGCGCGGACGGATACCTCCGACAAAGTCGAGGGTCTGGACACGGGCGCCGACGACTATCTGGTCAAACCCTTCGAGATGGAAGAGTTGGAGGCGCGCATCCGCGCCCTTTTGCGCCGAAGAGGCGTTGCGCTGTCTCCCATCCAATCCATCGGCGCGCTGGATTTTGACGTGGGAGCGCGTGTGCTGCGGGCCAAGGGGGAGGTGATCGAGCTAAGGCGGCGGGAACTCGCGGCCTTCGAGTGCCTGTTGGAGCGTAAAGGTCAACTGGTGCCTAAATCGGTGCTGATCGACCAGATGTACGGCGTGGGCGCCGACGTGGGCGACAAGGTCGTCGAAGCGCCCATATCGAGACTTCGGAAGAAACTGACCGGCTACGACGTGACAATCAAAGCGGCGCGCGGGCTCGGCTATCTGATGGAAGACACGGAATAATGCCGACAAACCTCTCACTGCGGGCGCGTCTGCTCATTATCATTCTCATACCTCTAGGCATCGTCTCCCTCGGCGCCGCCTATTGGCGGACCACATCGGCCGCGGAGACGGCCCAGGAAATTTTCGACCGGAACCTGGAAGCGCTCACATTGGCCATTTCACGGGACATCGTCGTGTCCGGCGGCGATGTCATATCCGATTCGACGCGAGAGCTTCTCACCAGCCGGTTCAGCGGGACGCTCTTCTACCATGTCTACGGGCCCGACGGCGCGTTCGTCACCGGCTATGCGTCGCCGCCGGTAACCCCGGATGCGATTGAACTCAAAGACAATCAGCCCGTGCTGTTCGAATCCGTTTATCGCGACGAACCGGTTCGGGTTGCCCGGCTGCGGGAGCAGGCGGACTTCGTGACGGTCAGCGGATTCGCCTCGGTGACGGTCTGGCAAACCTTGGCGGAGCGGGAAGCCTTTGTCCGGCAGCAAGCGACGCAGGCAATCATCGTCATCGCTTCGCTGTTTCTGACCGTCGCGATCGTGATCTGGTTCGGGATCAAGTTGGGACTGAAGCCGCTCACGGACCTTCAGGAAGCAATCGCCGAGCGCTCCTCGGACGATCTCGGCATCATATGGCGGCCCGTACCGCCCGAGGTCACCGGGCTGGTCGCGACGCTGAACTCTCTCCTGGGTCAGGTTGAAGCCGCGATTGCCAGCCGGGACAGGTTCATTTCCGATGCCGCTCATCAACTGCGCAACCCAATTGCCGGCATACTCTCGTTGGCGGAGGCCGCCCATAGCGCAAAGTCGCCGACGGACCGGAAAATTCGTGTGGGCGAGCTGGTCGAGTCGGCGCGCCGGGCTTCCCGCCTCACCAACCAATTGCTTTCACTTGAGCGTGCAAAGGGGCGGTCGATTGATAGCCGGCTGCGCCGCGCCGACCTCAACCGGATTGCGAGAACCGTTTGTGAGCGGAGTGCGAGCCAAATTCTCGAGCACGGTATTGACCTCGTATTTGAGGCTCATGATGGCGTGCTTGACGTAGAGGTCGATGAATTGCTGCTCGAAGAAGCAATTCAGAATTTGATCGACAACGCGGTCAAACATGGCGGTCCGGAGAACACCGAGATATCCGTGCGGGTCGGCCCGTTAAACGGCAGCGGCGTGATTTCCGTCTCCGACGATGGCGCGGGGATTAGCGCTCAAGACAGCGAGGTTGCATTCTCCCGTTTCGGGCAGGTCGAGCCCGGCGAGGGCAGCGGTCTGGGGTTGGCGATCGTCAAGGAGATCGCCGAATTGCATGGCGGCGCCGCGCAAATCGAGCCGTCGGCTAGCGGCGCCAAGATATCGCTCTCCATACCGCTGACCGGCCATATCGAGCGGGATTGAAGGTCGTGTCCGACTGCGAGGTGGTTGTTCGGCGGCCTCAAGCGCGACCTCGGCCTCACCCGGCTCCGCCTGCGGGGCCTCACCGATGGCGGCGGGGAATAGTCCGCAATAGGCAAAACCGGAAATCGGCCATCGCCCCCGGCCGGGCTTTTCAACGCCCTCCGCCACAGGCGGACATCAACCCGGTTGCGTGACACACTCGCCGATTTTCCTATACGCTCCTGCGTACCGTCCGAGATCTCCAATCAGGACATTGCCGAACTGGATCCGTCATGCTGGACGCATTCCGTACCCATGGAGGCCTGCCTTTTTACTTACCTTCCATTGGACGCGATCCGAAGTCGTTCGGAAGATCGTCGAGCCTTTCACGACACCTGAACGACAGCGTGACCTCGCCGGTGGTCTTTCGCGTCGTCCAGTAGTTTTCCCTCAGTTCTTGAGCCGGCTCCCCGATGATCTCAAAGAGCATAGCTCCATCATGTGACTGGCTGCGATCTGGTATCAGTACCGACGGCACGCTCGTATAGCAATAGGCAAGCTTGCGAATCTGCTCATCATTGTCGATCCAGAAATCGGCAAAATAACCGCGACTGGTCATCTCAGCCGTACGCATCACGCAACTGATTCGACCAAACGTTTGCCGTATCGTCAGCAGTACCGGAATCGGGCCGGGACGGCTGCGGCTTGAGCAAGGCCCCGATTCCGCACGGGGCGGCGATTTCGTTCGAGGCGAGCGAGTCCCCCACTGCAATCCGAAACGCGGTCGAGACCGTCCTCGCCGACGTGGACGACTGCCCCGATCTCGAACTGCTCCGGAACGGGTTCTTCTCGCCGTCCGGCGCGATCTGATGTGGCTCTTTCCCCAGGACCGCGCCGTCACCGTGGGGTGCCTCTAGCGTGGTTTCCCCGGCTGATGCGCGCGACCGCTGAGCAACGGTAAAGCTAGCGGGCGAGCGTTTTCGCCGATAGTCCCAGGAGCCGGGCCGCCTGCTGCGTGTTCAGAAAGTTAGTCTCCTCCGTCATTCCGGTCTCCTCGTCTTTGATGGACCCACCCGTGCCCAGGGCGGCGCGGACGCGTGTGCAAACATCGAAGCGAAAAACCAGCCCACGGGGAGGGTACAGCTTAGCTTACGGTTCACTGGACGACGACGAATTCAGTTACGAGAGTGGGGGTGTAACCAAGAACAATAGAGTTGGTGTTCTGGATATTCTTCCCTTCCGAAGTGATTTTTGTTTGCGGTTTGATCTGGGCTTCTCCACTTTTACCGAATACGCCGATTGCACGCTGGAGTTCGCGGGCGCGGTGATTCCGTTGGCCAGCCGCACCAGCGGCGAAGACCGTGGGTCTTATTTCACCCGGGCCTGGGTCACCGCCAACGCGCCCTCTCTGAGCCTTGCCAACTACCAGACCACGCTGCCTGTGGGCGCAGAGATCGCGGTCTGCCTGCGCCTGACCACCGATAGTCACTGGCCGTCCGATGGTGCCATTGCGATCACGCGGAATGTTCCATATATTTGCGGACAGCCCATGGGAACGGTTCCCAAATCATACTCAGCGGGCCGGAAGGTCAAGATGGTACACCCTATTCTTTTCGTGGGCAGTCTAGGCATGTCGGATGCTGAAACTGCATTCCGGACGGTCGCCGAAAAGGTCGGCGATCTCGCCAAGCGCTACCCCGATGGCGAACCGGGCGCCCGTTCGATCTGGATCCGCTACCAGATCGATATGCTTGAGGCGCATCCCAAGATCGAATTGGTGAAGCGTGTCGAGATGCAGGCCGGCGGCGAAATGTTCAATCGCCCGTACTACCGCCCTGTTGAGGGCGAAGACATCCCCGGGTTTGATTTCGGTGCCCTCGGTTATGCGGCGGAAGCAGAAAAATCCTACGCCATATTCAAAAAGCTCCGCTCCGAAGGGGTGATTCCCGCTGGAACGCGGTTTCAGGTCTGTCTGCCAACGCCGGTCGCCGTTGTCCAGGGCTTCATCGATCCGGAAATCCAAGCCACTATCGAACCGGCTTACGACAAGGCGATGCGCGCCGAATTGGCGAATATCGTCTCGGCGATTCCAAATGATGATCTTTCTATCCAATGGGACATCGCCTCCGAAGTGATCACCGTTGAGGGCGGGCGCGAGCTGTTCTACGACGATCCCTTTGATGGGTCAGTCGAGCGGGTCAGCGAGTTGTCCGACTTGTTACCCGAACCCGCCGAGCTGGGTATTCATCTTTGTTACGGCGACCCCGGCCACAAGCATGTGATCGAGCCGCCGGACCTCTCGGTCTGCGTTCAGTTCGCCAACGCGCTGACGGCCGGCATATCGCGCAGCGTACAGTGGATGCACATGCCCGTGCCGCGCGACCGTGATGACGATGCTTATTTTGCGCCGTTGGCGAACCTCGACATGACGCCCGAAACCGAACTCATCCTCGGGCTGGTGCACCACACGGGCGGTATCGACGCCACCCTCGGTCGGCTGGTCACCGCGCGCCGCCACGCAGCGGAATTCGGCATCGCCACCGAGTGCGGCTTCGGGCGCCGCAAGCCGGAAACGCTCCCCGAGCTATTCGAAATCCACGTCGCGGCGGCAAGTTCGTAAATCGTAATTGGGCGGCAGAATGGGCATTTTGCCCCTTTTGCCACCAAGCGACGCGACAAGAGAGCTGCTCTCAGATTTCTCAGAAGAATAGTGCGGCGCTATGGCTACCGGTTTGGCGACCCGTTACTAGCCAATGATGTGAATTACCACTGGATGCCACGTTGCATGACCTACACCGTGAGTCAGTACAGACGGCTTCTAGCTCCTTGCGTGGAGCGAGCTTGGCGCGGGCATTGTCAGAGCAATTGGCGCAGATGACTATTTAGTGGAGTGCCCCCCTGGAAGTGGTCCAGTCTTGTTAAGAGAATTTGGCGCATTTTGAGCCTCCGAAAGGAGGACAAAATGAGCCGTAAACGCTACAACCCCGAACAAATCATCAGCATGCTTCGCGAAGCCGAGGTTGCCCTGGCCCAGGGCCCGTCGGTAGTCGCGGGGATCGTCGTTAGGTTTGAGGATCTCAAGAACGATATCGGGTGTCCAGGGGGATTCGGACCTACCCCGATAGTTCGAATCGATACCCTGTGCCGCGTCGTGCGGTAGAATGGTGGGTTCGTAGCGAAGACGGACGATTCGTTTTTCCGCTCGGTCAAATTGACGGGCGTGAAACAGGAGGAGGCGGACCGCGCCTGATCTGACGGGGCGGCCGTGAGGTTTCCGGCCTACATGCCGTCCTGCTGCGCGTCGCCGTGGAACGTGAAGTCGGTCTCTTCCAGGTCGGTGGATGTGAAGTCCTGTAGCGTGATGGTGCCGCCACCCGGGACCGTGATCACGGTATTGCTTCCGTTCTGCACGACGGTCAGGTCGCTGAACGCCGTGATACCGGTGAAGGAGCTGAGGTCGATGGTGTCCTCGCCGTCGGTGAAGTCGGTGATCGTGTCGTCGCCGTGCCCCGCGGCGAAGACGAAGGTGTCGTCCCCTTCCCCGCCGGTCAGCGTGTCGTCGCCGGCGAGGCCGGTGATCGTGTCGTCGCCCGCCCCGCCCGTCAGCGTGTCGGCGTTCGCGGTGCCGGTGTATTGGTCCTGGTAGAAGGTGAAGTCCGACGCGCTCAGATCGTCGAACGAGACCCCTTCGAGCGTAATTCTGCCCCCGCCCTCGTAGCCCAGGTAGATCACGGCGCCGTCGCTGCTCTGCCAGGTGTACAGGTCGTCGAAGCTCGTGATGCCGGTGAAGGCGCTCAGGTCGATCTTGTCGGTGCCGATGGTGAAGTCCGTGATCGTGTCGCGGCCGCTGTCCTGGTTGAAAACGAAGGTGTCGGCGCCGTCACCGCCGGTCAGCGTGTCATCGGTGGTGCCGCCCTCGATCGTGTCGTCGCCGCTGGTGCCGACGTAGTCGTCGAGGATGAACATGTCTTCGGTGAGGTCGGTGGACGTGATGCCCTCCAGCGTGATCGTGCCGCCGCCGAAGCTGGACAGGTCGATCACCGTGGCCGTTTCGTCCACCCCCGTCGTCAACGGATCGTCCGCCGTCTGCGTCATCACCGCCTGCAGCTGCGCCCAGGTGATCTGGGCGTCGAAGCCGGTCAGGTCGATCTTGTCGTCCGCGGTGCTGAAGTCGGTGATCGTGTCGGCGCCCTTGTTCATTTCGTCGAACTTGAAAGTGTCCGCGCCGGTGCCGCCGGTCATGGTGTCGTCGCTGTTCCCGCCGCGCAGCACGTCGTCCACGCCGTCGCTGCCCGTGATCTGGTCGAGCACGAACATATCCTCGGTCAGATCCGAGGTCGACGTGATGCCGTTCAGGATGATCGTACCGCCGCCGAACTCGCTTAGGTCGATCTTCACGCCGATGATGACGCTGTTCTCGTCGGTGACCGTCGTGAAGTTGTCACTCAGCGCATCCCAGGTAACGGTCGACGAGAAGGACCGCAGGAAGATCTTGTCGTTGGCGGTGTCGAAGTCGGTGATCGTGTCGTCACCGCTTGTATCCCTGAACACGAAGATGTCGCTGCCGCCGCCGCCCGTGATCGTGTCGTCTCCCGCGCCGCCTTCCAGATTCTCGGAGCGGGAGGTGCCGGTGTAGACGTTCTGGTAGAGGACGAAGTCGTCGGCATCGAGATCGCTGGTGGAGACGCCGGTGAGCGTGATCGAGCCGCCGCCGTGGGACGACAGATCAATCACGGCGTTGCCGTCGGCGTTGTCCGCGATCGTCAACTGACTGAAGTCGGTGATGCCGACCAACGCGCTCAGGTCGATCTTGTCGGTGTCGGCGGTGAAGTCGGTGATGGTGTCGGCGCCGTGACTGGAGGCGAAGACGAAGGTGTCGGCGCCCGCGTTTCCGGTCAGCGTGTCGTCGCCGGCGAGGCCGGTGATGGTGTCGTCTCCTGCGCCGCCCTCCAGCGTGTCGGCGCTCGCCGTGCCCGTATATTCGTCCTGGTAGAAGATGAAGTCCGAGGCGCTCAGGTCGCTCAGCGAGACGTTCTGCAGCGTGATCTTTCCGCCGTCATGGTAGCCTGTGTAGATCACGGCGTCATCGCCGTCCTGCCAGCACCACAGGTCGTTCATGCTCGTGATGCTGAGAATCGCGCTCAGGTCGATCTTGTCCGTGCCGGCCGTGAAGTCGGTGATCGTGTCGGCGCCATGCTCCAGACCGAATACGAAGGTGTCGGCGCCTTCGCCACCGGTCAGCCTGTTGTCGCGGGAAGTGCCCTCGATCGTGTCGTCGCCGGCGCCGCCGGCGAAGTCGTCGAGGAGAAACATGTCCTCGGTCAGGTCGGTCTTGGTGATGCCCTGGAGCGTTATCTGGCCGCCGCCGAAACTCGACAGGTCGATGACCGTGGCGGTCTCGTCCACGTCCATCGTGG
>LXNI01002248.1_pt1 | contig 13953 bp, 13 predicted proteins | sample 809091 | NCBI WGS metagenome assembly LXNI01 (sample SAMN04870527, study PRJNA318959) | sponge metagenome | biome: 01000161; feature: marine sponge reef; material: water | host: Sarcotragus foetidus | place: Greece: Milos, Mediterranean Sea | collected 2013-05-29 | depth 5-7 m | reverse complement strand
AACTGGAAGATGTAGTCGCCGGGGTTGGCGCCGTGGCGGTAGATCGGCTCCTCCGCGATGGCGAAGGGTGGATCGACCTCGGGGACGCCCACATACTCGACGATCCGCACGCCCGCGCTGTCTTCGACCTGGGCGGGGACGTCGGTGGGGGACGGGGGACGGTCCGCACAGGCGCCGAGGACGGCCGTGGCGACAGCGAGGGTCGGGCTCCTGGTCATGAATCGTCGGTCCTATTCGCCGGAGGAAGGTGGGCCGAGTCATAGAGGGACGCCGGGGCGAAATGGTTGTCCAGCCCTTATCGCGATGTCACCTTCACTTTCCATTATGTAATGTGGACATGACAAATGAGGAGTCCATCACCCCTCCCCCTCGTCACCAGCCGTAATCCACCCGCCAAACCCGGGATCCGCAATCTCCCAACCTCCTCTCCCGGCGTCGACCTCGAGAACCGAGTCGGCAGTATGCTCCGGGTCGTACGCCTCGCCGAGCACGGGGAGAGGATTGGTGGCGGTTCACCCTTGAGCCGAGCGAGGGCAATCTCGGCTTCGGCCCCGGCACCGGCTTTAGCCATGAGCAGATAATTATCTCATGATGGATAATCGTGGCTAAGCGGGCTTCGGCCGAATCTGGAGGCTCGGTTTCTCCTTTGCTCCCTCACCCCACCCCCGGCCCACAAACCTGCCACTCCACCACCTCAAGCGACTCCCCCAGCAACGCCGCCCCCCGAACCGGCGAGATCAGCTCCTCCCCCACCGCCCTCCACACCAGCCGCCTGAACCGCTGCGGCCTCTCAAACACGCCAAACCCCTGCTCATCCCCCATCGGCTCCGGCTCCGACGTCAGCCAGCCCCGCGCAAACGTCGCAAACGCCCGCCGAACCGCGGAAGCCCGCAGCACCCCCACCTGACCAAGCCGCACCAACATCGCCGCCGCCGACACCCCATAAGCATGCTTGAGCCGCACAATCTCGTAGTACGTCACCCGCCGCCGCCCCACCCCGACCCTCTCCCGCAGATGCCGCCCCGGAACCAGAAACGCCCCCGCGAATCTGTCCATTGCCTTCTCCAGCGAGATCGCGGGATTCCCGGTCGACCGGATGATCTTGTGCGCGAGTTCGTGGGCCAGCGTGAAGCGCTTCCGCTCCACGTTCGTCCTGCTGGACACGACCACCGCATCGGCCACGACCCTGCCCTGCCGCATCGCCCTGCACGCCAGCCCACCAATCCGCTCGGGAAGGTCGGCCTCAACCACCTTGATCCCCCTTTCCTCCAGGAGCCCGCACAGGCTGGGCACCGGATCCATGCCGAGATCCCACGCCTCGCGAAGCCGATCGGCGCGCCCGTCGATCTCGTCCACCGTGGCGACGCAGTCGCAGTGACAGTCCACGAACGAATCGCCCGCCGGCGCAATGCCGAGAATCTCCTCGATCGTCAGATACCGCTCGAGATTGTCGATCAGGACGGCCTCGGCCCTGGCTCGGTCGCGGCCGGAAGTGCCGGGGTGCTTGCGGAACTCAAGCCCGTCGAGGACCTCGATCCGGGAACTCATGAGGAAGTCCAGCGAGACGTCGAGCGCCTTGCCGAGAGCGGCCAAAACAGCCGACGACGGCATCATCCTGCCCGCCTCGTACTTGCTGATCGCCTGCGCGCTGACCCTCGGGTCCATCCGCTCGGCAAGCGCCCGCAGAGAAAGGCCTTCCCGCTTGCGGGCGAGCCGTAGTCGCTGTCCGAACATGCCGTGTCTCCGCTCTTCGGGGGACTGATGGTTGACATAATACACGTCCTGGGGTAGTATTGTCAACTCTCAGTTGATAATTTATGGGCGGAAGACCCGCGAACAGGGGAATCGGTACACAGTCAGCGGAACGATGAGGACGAAGATGGAAGACACGACGCGGCAAGCCCCGAACATCATGGAACTGATCGCGAACGCACCGTGGCGCGAAGCCGTCACGTACCGCGACACCTGGCCCCACGAGTATGTGGTCGTCAGGAAGGATGGTCAGGAGAAGTTGCTGGCCGCATTCTGCGAGCGGATCGAGCGGGGCGAGGGGGTCGAGTGCCGGTTCTTCCACCAGAGGCGACCGTACCTGTTCCTGGGAGACTACAAGTACTGGATCATGGTGGATTGTGGTGATGTGGATTTGGAGGCCGAGGAAGACGAGGTGCTGAATCGGGCGCGGCTGTATCGGGATCGGCGGGACTTCGTGATTCAGTGGGGGGATACGGGGAGGCGGGGGGACTATCCGGTGGGGGCGGCGGAGTGAGGGGTGCGGCAGGGCATGTCTTGCCACGGGAGGAGATACCGTTAGGTAGTGGCCATGGGCGGGTCGTGTTGTATATCGATGCAAAATCTGTAACGTCGCCATGAACACCGACAAACCGGAGCACAATCCGGGCTAAGTCGCCGAAGGTATGCGAAAGCACGCTGGACGCGCACCAGCAAGTTCAAGGATACGGTGCGTATGTGGTGGGTGCTTACAGACATGCACCACTTGCGATCTCGCTGGTGCCTAAGCGACTATACAAAGCACTAGCAACCACACTCCTCGGGAGGTCATGACGATGGCACTGGAGCACGATCTGGTCGTAAGAGGCTTGGAAATCCTTCTTACCATTGCAGGTGTGGCGGCATTGGCGTGGAAAGGGTTCTTTCTCCCGGCCGTCGAGAAGGCTACAAAGAGCGCAAACAAGGCGCTCATCGCACCGGTCAAGGAAACGAAGGAAGCTGCAAGCGGTGCGATGAAAGCGGCCCAACGGGCCGTTGATGCCGCCGAGAGTGCCATGAAAGCGGCGCAAGCAGCGGAACAGGCTGGCAGCGAAGCCAAGGTAGCCGCCGACATGGCAAGCGCTGGTACTCGTGAGACCGGTATCGCCGCCGAAATGGCTAAGCGAACGGCTAGGAGAGCTGAGTCGGCATCTCTGGGTGCCCAACAGGCTGCCAAGGGTACCCAAAATGCTGCCGAGAATACCCAACAGGCGGCCGAGGGTGCTCAACAGGCTGCCCAGGGTGCTCGACAGGCTGCCGAAGGCGCCCAACGTGTAACTGTCTCCGCGGAACAGACGGCCAAAGGGGCAAAAGAGGCTGCCACAAAAGCTCAACAAGCGGCTGAAGGCGCAAAGCAAGCAGCCACCAGTGCAGAGCAAACGGCTGTGGATGCCAAGACTACCTCCAGTAGGGCTCACGAGGTCGGGGAGGATGCCAGACGGGCCGCCACCGCTGCCGAGCGGGCTGCCAATGGGGCTAAGACTGCGTCCGAGTCTGCCCAGGAAGCTGCTGAAGGGGCAAAGGAGACGGTCGCCACAGCCGCAAGCGCAGCCAACGGTGCCAAGCAGGCTGCGGTCGACGCCAAACACGCCGCCGAGCGAGCCGTTCAGGCCGCTGATCAGCTAAGGGAGCTTTTCCAATCTCGCAGTGACTAGCCTAACGCTTTAGTCAGCACAGCACCCGCAACTGGCGGGCTTCTTCATGGCCAAGACATTCCGCCGACAAGCACAAGGGCGGTGGTTAGGTAGGTAGTCATGGAGAGAGTTCGGCATCGCGTCAGTTACTACTAGGTCGCCGAACCGAACGTCGCCATGGTGCGAAGTTGCGGAATGAGGACCGAGCGTCGCATGGTCCCTTCGCTTGACACACGCCCACACAAACCGCCATCCTAGCGCAATCGGATCGCGATGCGAGGTGGGCACTTCAGGCAAACGGAAGAAGAGGAATGACCGATCGACGCTTTTCCCGCCACCCCCTTTCGTCCCTCTGTGGGGACATGGACACGGAATCGTTCAAGGCCCTGGTCAATGATATCCGGGAGCAGGGGCAGCTCGAGCCGATCGATGTAGTCGGCGACGAGATTGTAGACGGATGGCATCGGTACCGAGCCTGCCAGTTGCTGGAGCGTGAACCGAAGACACGGGTCCTCCCGGAAGGACTGGAACTGGTGGAGTACGTCCTGGGAAAGAACGCCCATCGTCGCCACATGACGGCTGAGCAGCGGGCGGCGGTCGTGATGCTTGCGGTCGAGTGGATGCCGGATCATCGGCCTGCGGCGAAAGGAAAGGGCGACATTGTGTCACCCTTATCAAACGAAGCCGCGGCTGCACGCGCGGGCGTAAGCACGCGGACGATCCAGCGGGTGAAGGCGCAGATTCGGGCTGGGCACGGGGAAGCGCTGGCCACGGGATCCGAAACGCTCCGGTCGCTGGCGGCGAAAGCGAGAAGAGCCGCAGCAGCTGAGACGCGGGAAAACGCGGGTACGGCGGTGGGCGAGAAGGCGAAAGAGAGATCGAAGGTGGTCGAACTGCGAGACCAGGTTGCGTTCCTGAAGACTGAGATTGAGAGAAGGGACGCGCGGATCAGTGAGCTGATGGAGGAGGTCGAGAGACTGACCCTCGAACGGGATGAGTTGATTGAAGGGGGCGGCAGCGGGCTTCGATCGGCATGACCATGCCGCAGGAGCCCTGACGGAATCACCCGTCACTCACACTCGCGCGTGGCCGCCCGGAGATTTTCCCCGGGAGATGGCCATCCAGCCATCGGGCCATGCCAGTCAGTGACTCCGCTTCCAGCCGAATCGCGGAGCCCGACGACGGCGAGGAGTAAGACGGATTGCGACTCCCGATAAGGAGGACGACCTTCCGGGACCAACCCAGCGGACCCCGTTTTCCGATACGCTTCGGCCCCCCTGTGAGGAGGAGCAACCACAACATGCAGCTCTCACGCACCCCGCCTCCCCTCTCCATCACCCTCCTCACGGCCGCCCTTCTCGCCCCCACCCCCCTCTTCTCCCAACAAGTCACCCAACTCCCCTCCCGAGACCAGCCCCTCGATCCCGTCTTCCAGGAAGTCTTCCGCGTCGGCGTCCTCGACGGCGAGCCCTGGGAGATGTTCGCGACGATCCCCAGGGTCGCATTCGACGCCCGGGGCAACCTCTACGTCTTCGACCGCGCGCCCGGCAGCAGCAGCGCCGATCTGCGCGTTGTGATCTTCGACCCCTCGGGCACATTCGTGCGCGAATTCGGATCGGTGGGCGACGGGCCGGGCGAATTCAGGCAGCCACGCAGCTACGCGGTTCTGCGTGACGGCACGGTGGTCGTAGGCGATATCGGACACGAGGCGTACCAGCTCTTCGACCCGACCGGCGAATTCCTGCGCATGGTGCGCATGGCCAGGACGGAGACGAGCCGCCGGGTGGGCGACGTGACGGTCACACTCCAGGTCGTGCGGGCCATTCAGCCGGACCCCAGGGGCGGGGCCGTCTACACGCTGGAGGACGCGGAGACCACGGACAGCAGCACTGGGGAAAGGTTGGCGCCCGCGTTCCGGACCATCGCGCGTCATCGCCTCGACGGGGAGGATGTCGAGACCAGCGCCGCCGTCCGCGCATGGCATCCACCTCGCGGGGACACGGAGAGCAGCGTCAGTGTGTCCGGCTCCGACGACATGAGGGACATCATTTCCGGGCAACTGCGGAGCACCCTGGACGCGGGCGCAAGCGCGTTTCGGAACCCTCCCATCTTCGAGCCGGCGGTGCGGATGGCCCTGCTGCCGGACGGCGGGATCGTCTACTCCGATTCAACGGCGTACGTGCTTAAGATCACGGGTCCGGGCGGCGGACCGACGGTGCGGACGATCACGCGGCCGTTCCACCCGCAGCCGGTGACGCCGCGGATCGAGGAAGAGTACAGGCGGAAGCGGGATGAGCGGGAGCCGGACGTTCCCGCTGGTCGAATCAGCATCACGCTTCAGCGGGAGTCGTTCTATCCGGTAATCCCCGTCATCCGACGTGTGCGCGCAACGTGGGAAGGCCGGATATGGGTCATGCGACAGGGCGACGAACTCCTCGAAGACGGACCCATCGACGTGCTGACCGCTGACGGGGAGTACGTCGGGACCTACCGTACGGGGGCGACAAAGATGCCGGACGCGTTCGGGCCGGACGGGCTGATTGCGTTCGTTGAGTTGGATGAGTTTGACGTGGCAAACGTGGTGGTGCGGAGGGCGGATCCACCTTGACTTGAGGCGCTGGTCACGTATACGGTAATAGACAATACGTATACGTATATCATAGCCCTGCCCCATGAAACAGAAGCTCACCATCACCGTCGACCCCGAGGTCCTCGTTGCCGCCAAGCGCTACGCACGATCGCGCGGCGTGTCGCTGTCGTCGCTGGTCGAGCGCGCGCTGCGGGACGAAGCTGCCGTCGGCGAGCCATCCTTCACTTCGCGCTGGAGAGGCCAGTTCCGCCCCGCGAACCGTGACGACGCCCGGTACGCCGGCTTGGCCCGGAAATACCTGTGATCCTGATCGACACGGACGTACTGGTCGACGTTGCGCTCGACCGTCAACCGTTCTCCGACGAGGCTTCCGAACTGCTCGATCGCTTGCAGACGGGCCCCAAGCGTGCGTTCGTCGCGTGGCACACCCTGGCGAACTTCTACCACCTCGTCGCGCCAACGGGGGGCGGTTCGAGTGCGCGCGCTTTCATCGCCGAACTGATTCGCTTCGTAGCTGTCGCGGAGTGCGACACAAATGCGATTGCCTATGCTGCCCAACTCGAATTGGCCGACTTCGAGGACGCAATGCAGGTCGCTGCGGCGCGCGCCTGCGGAGCCCGCTTCGTCGTCACAAGGAACGCGGGGGACTTCAGGCGCTCCACGATCCCGGCGATCACACCCGCGGAGGCGCTGGAAGCGTTGTTCTGAGGCGGGCTGCGGGGCTCTACCGCCTCAACCCTTCACCACCCTCCGCAGCTCCACCGTCTGCACCCCGAGTTCGTCGACGCAGAGGACCGCCACGAAGCCGCCGTTCACGGCCAGCACCCACAGCCGCTCCGATGCGGTCACCCGCCCGACAAGATCGCCTTCCTGCGAATACACGCTCCAGGCGCTGCCCCCACCGGGGACCAGGCCACCGTAGTGCGGCACCCACAACGCGTCCCCAACCGCCCGGGTCCGCCCGTAGAAGGGAAAGTACCGGGGCAGGTCGTCACGATCGATGCCGTCCAGGTCGGGAAGGGAATCACGGCCCGCGCGGGTAAGCCTCGTCAGCTCGGCCGGGACGTCCGGTGGCAGTTCGTGGACCGGCTTCCCCGCGGCGTCGAATGCCGGAATCACCGGATCCTTGTTGTCGACGATGAGAAACTTGTCGCCCATGACGACGACAAAAGTCTCGCGGCGATAGGGGTAGATGCTCTTCCTCTCCGGTGAGTCGTAGTACTCGTAGCCCAGGTATGTCCCGAGGCTGGCGACGAAGTTGCCGTCCGCGTCGTACCTCGCCAGCCCATGCTCGTCCCGGCGAATCGTCGCCCTGTCGGCCCAACCGAACGCCCACCCGGAAACCAGCATGGATCCGTCGGGAAAGATCCCCGCGACATGCGCCGAGTTGTAGTCTCCCCAGGGCCGGATGCGCACCGTGCGCTCCACCTCGCCCGCGCGGTTGCGAATCGTCACCCGCATGAGCCAGGAGTCCCAGGTGTAGAGCTTGTCGCCGACCGCCTGCAGCAGGTCGAGGTTGCCGTAGTCGCCCGGGCCTTCCCCTTGCTGGCCGACCGCATGGAGAAAGCGGCCGGTCGACCGGTCGTAGAAGCGCAGCGAGTGCGTGCTCTCCTCGGCGATGATGAGGAAGTCGTCGTTGAGCACGGCGCCGATCACCTCGTGAAGCGGCTCATTCGGATCGTCGCCAATCGTGAAAAGGGGGGTGTCGTCGATCCGCGCGTCGAACTGCTGGGGCGATCCGCGGTCGGTGGCGCTCAGTTCGTCGGCCGGGGAGCCAGCCAGCAGGGGCAAGAGCAGGGCGGAGTGGATGAGTCTGGACATTGTGGCGTACTGCGCAGAGTCGGCGGGGAGGTGATTGCAAACCGCACCATACATTCTGACAACTCCAGTTGTCATCCAGACCCCCGCCCCACCCGATACCTCACCAAACTCACCCTCCCCAACTCATCCTCCTCCACGGCGACCATCACCGCCCCACGCGCCGCCACCACCTCCTGCCTCCGGGGAAGCGTCACGACCCCGAGCACCTCGCCCGTTCCGTCCAATACCGTCCACTGCGCAAACTCCCCCTCCGGTTCCTCCCGGCGAAGCCAGAGCGACTCATCCTGGCCCACGACGAAGCTGGTGACCGCGGGCAACATCTCGGGAAGCACTCCAGAACGGCGCACGGGCCCCTCGAAGTCGGCGCTCTCCGGCGCGCCATCTCTCTCGTCATCCCGCATCGGGAATATCTCGCCCACCTCGGTTTCGCTCAGCGCCCGGCGCAGCAGGTCGTCCGTGAGCGGCGCGGGGGTGTAGGAGTACGTCCGCGAAAACACCGTGTCGGCCGAGGGACCGATGCGCGTGACCAGCACCGACGGGCCCGCGGCGTCGTCTTCACGAACCACGATCACTCCACCTCCGCCCGGTATGACGGCCGTGTGGGTTTCGCGTTGGAATGGGACCTGGATTCGGAAGTGACGGCCGTCGCGAGTCAGGTTGAACTCCGTCCAGTAGTATTCGGACCAGGCCAGGGTGTCGACGATCTGGCCGTGTTCGTCCATCGTGAGCAACGGAGAGCGGAATCCTGCCCGTCGAGGGCCGGGATCGGGAATGTCCTGGGGAGGCCGCACCATCCAGTTGGGGCTCACCAGCGCCAGGCCGTTCGACAGGATGGCCGAAGGGGGCGACCCCGGCGCGTAGACTACCCGTGAGCCGGCTTCGTCCACGCTCCAGCGTTCAAAGTCGGCCACCCACGTGCGGGAATCGAGAAATCGTCCATCGGTCGCAAACGAGTTGACGCGCATCAACTGGCGGTCGGTCGCGACCAGGGTATCGCCCGCGAGCCAGATGGCCGAGAGCGACATGAACTCGCCCGGCCCTTCGCCGCTTCGTCCGATCGCGCGGATGACTTCGCCCGCCTCGCCGATGACCTGTATGGTCCGGTCCTGCCACTGCGCCACGAACACGTCTCCATTCGCCGAGATGACCGCGCCGGGCGGGTTGAAGGTGAGTTCGGTCGTGGCGACCCGTTCCGCTTCGATTGCGGGCCAGGCTGATGGGTCCAGCGATTCGGGCGTCCCCGAGGCGGAGGGAGCCGGATTGGAATCGCAGGATTGCAAGGCTGCGGTTGCGACCGCGAGGAGTGCGAGTAGGGTGGGGATGTGGGGTCGGGTGGGGGATGGGAGTTTCATGGCGTCCTGGGCAGGGGCGGACAGGCGATATCCGCTTGGAGGGGAACGAGAAGATACCGGTGGGCGCCGCCGACCGACCACCCCTTGATCAAGTCCTAATGGAAATCGCTCATCTTCAGCCGATCCCTGGTCAACCGACCTTGACTGTCGTGAACCGTAACGTGACACTATACGGTGAAGATCCAGAGCATTGCGCGCCGAGGTCTCCGCTGGAGAAATCTCCGACCTGAACCTCGAAGACTACCACTGACTCGGAGCTCCAAAAGCGGATGTTGAATCCTCCCCACCCCGGCGCCTTCGTGAGGACCGAAGTCATCGAAGCCCACGGTCTGACGGTAGCCGCCGCCGCGAAGGTGCTCGGAGTGTCCCGGCCGGCGCTGTCCGCGCTTCTGAATGGCCGGTCCGATCTGTCGGGTCTCATGGCGCTGCGTATCGAGAAGGCGTTTGGTGTCAAGATGGACACCCTCATGCAGATGCAAGCGTCCTACGACATCGCGCTCACGCGGCAGCGGGAAGGGGAGGTGACGATGGTCGAGACCTATCGGCCGTCTGCCGAACCCGCGCTTCCACCTGAGTAGCTCATGATGTAAACGGCACTATACAAGATGACAACTGCAGTTGTCATTCCACACAACGCCTGCCAGCCCCGCCGTTCAACCTATTCCCGCCCGGACCGCTGGAATCTCAGTAGCCGAGTCGCGTCGATCGTCTCCTCACCAAGAAAGAAGAGCGTCTCCCCGTCCCCCCCGACCAGACGACCCGGAAGCCCGGCGTAGACGTCACGCAGATTCAGAGCATCGTCATACTCGGCGAGCAGGGACACGCCGCCTTCTCCGGAACTCCCATACTGTCTGTACAGACTGCCGCCGGCATAGGCAGCGCCCGCGGTGAGTGTCGCCCGTTGGATCCACTCGCGCGTTGCCTGATCCATGGCACCCGGCTCGTCGCGCGGCAGCAACTGCGACCATTGGGGCGGCTCCGACGCCTGCGTGCAGATGTGAGCGCCGGTTTCGGAGAACAGGTGAATGGCTGGCGCAATAGCAAGTCCGAGGGCCAGCGTACCGCCCGGCAGGGCGACGCCCCACACGCGATCGACGATCATCTGCGTGTCGAAGAGGAGTCGGTCCGCGGGAAAGAACGATTCCGAAACGGACCCGTCGAGGGAATAGAGCCGGGCCAGGTGGTCACTGCCGCCCGGCGAGCCGATCAGGCCGCCAATGAGAAAGGTGGAATCGTCGATGGCCACCACGGCTCGAGGGTGCAGTTGCTCCCGGAGCGGGAAAGTCTTGAGGACTTCCCCCGATGAGTCGAAGAGCGTGGCAAGCACTCTGCCTCCGTCGAGCGCCACGATCCGGTCGTCGGAAAGGAAGACGGCGTCGAAGAGAGCCGTGAACTCTCCAGGACCCTCGCCCTGGCCACCCAGAATCCGAATGACGCGGCCGTCCCTGGCCGCAACTTTCAGGTCACTGCTTCGGCTGTCGGTCAGGAGGAGGTGGCCCGATGGGGAAACACTCAACGCCCGGACGGATAGCACGGGACTGGGGTCGGCGGTTGGGAACACCAGAGGTTCAAGCGGTGCGAAGGCGTCGGCGAAGTCCCGCGTGTCCACGTTCTCCGAATGGGGCTCGCATTGAAGGCCGGAAGGGGTTTCGGGCTCCTGATCCCAGTTGAATACAAGCAAGACGGGAACCAGAAGCGGCAGGTATCTGGCCACGGTGGGCCGGGGCGATCCAGGATCGATCATGGTTGTGTCCTCGCGCCAAACGGTCGCGAAGCGGCGCTCCGCCGACGAAACCTACCCCTCCTGCACCACCCCCCGCACCTCCACCCGCTGCACATATGGATAGGGTTGCCCAGGAAGATCGCCGCCTCGCCCACGAGGTGCTCGCCAGGGATTCGGCACAGTGGGCGCGTGCGCCCTACCCAACCATCAACTCATACACCACCAGGCTCTCCACATCCATGTCGTCCAACTCCGCCCCCAGCACCAGCCCCCCGGCCACATCCAGAAGCCGGAACGTGGGCGGTGCCTCCACCACCCCCAGCCACTCCCCATTTGGCGCGATCACCGTGTACGGCGGCCTGTCGGTCAGCCCTCTGGACACCCGATAGGAGGGCAGCCAGACCCTCCCTTCGGCGTCCGAGAGGGGGGAACTGAATAGCGGCAGCGGCCGGCCGACGCTGCGCTCATAGGGGTCCATGGTTGACTTGACGACACTTGCGACCATGTCATCGGGCAGGCCGGGGTTGACCCTGCGAACGCCGGCACTGAGCTCGGCTTCGATTGGCTCCAGCATCTCCTCGGTCAGCAAAGTCGGCTCGGCCTGCCAGCGCACGATCTGCGTTACGGTTCCTTCGGACAGACGCCAGGTCGCCTCCGCTCTGTCGGACCTGACATGGACAAAGTGTCCGTTGGCTACCATGACCTCGCCGACGGCCTGGATCGGGTCCCAGTCAAACTCCGGCGGGGGCCGCGGCCTGAAATCGTACCACGCGACCGTGTCGATGGCGCCGGTCTCAATGTCGAACCGGGCAAACGGCGCCGTGAGCCACTGCTCCTCGAATGCGGACCCGTCCCGGTAGTTGGCCAGCAGCAACTCGCCGGATGAAATGATGCCTGTCGCACTGAAGCGGCCGAACCGCACGTTCGTGGTGCGCGCGACCGAGTCGCCGGCGAAGAGCGTTATCCGGGCAAGGTTGCGGTCAACCACCAGAATGCTGTCCCGACCCAATGCGAATATGTTGGTGACGTAGTCCACTTCGCCCGGTCCCTCCCCCTTCCCTGCCAGTACCTCGGACCTCGCGCCGTCCGGGCCAAGCGCGACCACTTCGTAGTTGCCATGGTCGTAGACGACCGCGCTGCCGTCCGGCAGGAGCCGGCCAACGGTGACCTCCCGGAAGTGGTAGTCATCCGGGCTGGCGCCGTGGCGATACCGCGGTTCTCCCGACAGGCGCAATGGGGACGGGGTGGTCGGCGTTCGCCCGTGGGTGACAATCCGCACGCCCGCGCTGTCCGCGATCCGAACGGGGACATCGCCGGCCATCGGGGCCCGTGGCGCCTCCTCGCTGGGCGTGTCAACGCCGCAGGCCGCCACCCCGGCCACGAGCAGACAAACAAAGTGGGTTCGGCCTGGCATCTTTCGCTCTCCTTCGATCTGGCGCCATCCGTGACGCAACCTTATGGGTCGGCTGGACCTTCCAATAGCATACCGCATCGGAGGCACTCCCGGTTGGGCAGCGAGGCCCATCGCAGATGAAAAGGGACGGATCAGTATGAATGGAACGGACAGAACCCCCCGTGGGATCGTCATGATACTCCTGGCCGGGATCGCGACGGCGACATCGGCGTGCGAGGACTTCGACTCCCCCTCCAACTGGAGCACCGTCCGCGAAACGCTGCCCTCCGGGGCCGTCCTCGTAACCAACACGCCATCGACCGATCCGGCACCGACGCTGACGCTGGTCGAAGAACTGCGAGTCGGTGCCCTGGAGGGTGGGCTGCCGGAATCCTTCGGGGCGCTCAAGGGCCTGGTGGCACTCCCGGGGGGAGGTTTTGCCGTTCTCGAGTCGCAGGCTCAGGAGCTTCGTGTCTTCGGTGCGGACGGGTCACACGTCGCGACCCACGGCCGCGGCGGTGAGGGGCCCGGCGAATTTGTCGACGCGACGGGGCTGATGCTGGACCCAGGGGGACGCATATGGGTGGCGGATCCGCGTGGCCAGCGCATGTCGGTCTTCGATCCGGTCGATGGGTTACTGGAAACGCTTCGCTTCAGATCACTGCGTCGCGGTTTTATCTGGACAGGCACCATGACCGATCGTGGCCACATCCTGAAACCCTCGATGTCGCCCCAGAACTTCCGATCGTTGCTGCGGGTCTACGATTCCACGATGACGCAAATCGATTCAGTCCTACCTGCGGAAGAAGAAGAGGAAGTGGAATACGATCCCCGGGACAGTCGCGGAAGCTTCTACTATGAGAGGCCTGGGGACGGATTTGGCCTAATGACTGTTCCCTACTTTCCGGGAAGCACTACTCATACCGATCGCAAAGGCGAGATGTGGTCGGGGACGGTGGCCGATCCGGGTTACCGCCTGGCAAGGTACGCACCCGGCGGCGACACGACCCTGATCATCGTCACCGAACGACCCCCGGTGCCCGTCACTCAGACGGAACGCGATTCGGTGATCGCCGAGATCCGGGAGAGGCTCCAGGAATTTGGTGTGACCGAAGAGATGGACTGGTCCCGAATCCCCGACGTGAAGCCGTCGCTGGAAACCATCTTCACCTCGACGGAGGGCAACGTCTGGGTCGGGATTCCGAACCTGAGCGGGGGGACGGACTACGATGTGCTCTCGAGCGATGGCTCCTACCTGGGCACCGTGGCTGCCGGCACCCTCGAGGTGTACCGCTGGCTGCCGCCGATTGTCGTGGGGGACACGTTCCTGGCGGTGGTGACCGACGAGTTGGACGTGCCGTACGTCGTCCGCGCGAGGATCGTGCCGATGGAGTGATGAGAGTCGTCCACAACCTCTACCGATCCGGCGAATCGTCTCGCCCGTCCAGTCGATCAACTCGACTTCGTAGTCCTCGCTGGTCTCGAGCCATACTCCATCGTCTGGTTCGCGAGAACCCCGACCTGCTCCTCGCCCACGCGGGAGGCGAGCACTAGGAGCTTGCGCCGCAGAAGCGTAGCGGACGTGACGGAAACCAGGGAAGGGCACTGGGGGATCGAAAGACTCGGGGGTGGGGGGATGGGGGATCCGAGCCGCTGACGGGGCGGGAGGGCCG
>LXNI01002247.1_pt1 | contig 13960 bp, 13 predicted proteins | sample 809091 | NCBI WGS metagenome assembly LXNI01 (sample SAMN04870527, study PRJNA318959) | sponge metagenome | biome: 01000161; feature: marine sponge reef; material: water | host: Sarcotragus foetidus | place: Greece: Milos, Mediterranean Sea | collected 2013-05-29 | depth 5-7 m | reverse complement strand
GGTACATCTGTCGCAGCAGCTGACGCAGGTGACGAGACGCTTGACGATCCTGCGTTGGACCGTTTGGGGAGCCGTAAGCGCAGGCCTGCTGGTGTCGGTAACTCTGAGCTTCGCTCTCAGCCGCTTGCTTAATCAGCCCCTGGAGCGATTGACAAAGGCAAGCCGGGCAGTTAGTTTCGATGCCCCTCCGAGCCGGGTGGCGGAAGAAGGGCCGACCGAAGTGCGAACGCTGGCCCGCAACTTCAACGAGATGTCCGAGCGGCTTTATGAGCTGGAGCAGGGGAGAAGGCGGCTGCTGAGCGCGGTGGTGCATGAGTTGGGGCGCCCTTTGGGCGCGATCAAGGCGGCGGCGCAGGTTATGGGGCAGAACGGTACGGATACTGATGTGGTCGTCGAACTTTCTTCGGGCATTGACGACCAGGTGGATCAGTTGCGCCGCCTGTTGGACGATCTGGCTATACTGGCCCGGAATGATCTTCAGAATATGGCGCTTGATATCGTCACCACCGATGTTGAAGCGTTGGTTCTGGAAGAGTGCCGCCGTTATGATCCGCGCATGAGCGAGAAGGATATCGAACTTATCACGGACTTTTCGCCGACGATGACGCAAGCGGCAGCTGACCCGATGCGTTTGGGGCAGATAGTCGGCAATCTGTTGGACAACGCGATCAAGTACACGCCGAACAGCGGGCAGATCCGAATTGCGGTTGGTACGGAGGCGGACCGGATGGTGCTGACGATCGAGGACTCCGGGCCGGGCATCGACCCGTCCGAATTGGAGCGCATTTTCGACTTTCTCTACCGTTCCCCGAGGCAGGAGCGGGTGCGGGAAGGGATGGGGATTGGACTGGCGCTTTCGCGCCGGCTGGCAGAGGCCCAAGGCGGCACGCTGACTGCGCACAATCGCGCCAGGGAAACGGGCGCAAGATTGGTGCTTTCTCTTCCGAAGAACCTTCCCCAGACTCCAGTGGCTGGCGACCTCTAACACCTGTTGCCTAGACTGTTCACTTCTCTTCATTGCGATTTAAGGTTGCTTTAAAGTTGCCATAGGATTCTGATAAGGACTCCAGCGGCGGATCCTGCTATGCTATCTTCTGAAGGAGGAGTCGATGCGGAACATCCTCTCAGATGTTGGAGAGGAGATGTGTTGCAGATCAAGGAAGACATACAGTGCAACCAAAGACCGTTAGTTTGCGAACTTTTATAGTTGTGGTTGGTACCCTGGCGATGGCATTTGTGATTGGGCTGGCTGGCATAGGGAGGATTGAGATTGCGCCGGCCACTGTGGATGCCACTACACCAGAGTACCGGCCGCAGACCTACACATACATTACGCAGGAGGAAGGACCCGATCACCCCGACCAGGAATTGCTGTCCCGCATATATGAAGGGGCAACCCAGTCAGTAGTCAGCATTCAGGTGCGGCTCTCAGAGTCCCGTTCCTCCGATCCGACTCAGGGACAGTGGGGACAGGGCAGCGGTTGGGTTTGGGATGAAGAAGGGCATATCGTGACCAACAGCCACGTCGTTGAAGACGCGGCTGACATATTCGTTAGCTTTTACGATGGGACGTGGGCAGAGGCCGAGCTAGTGGCAAGGGATGCGCAGTCGGACCTGGCCGTGCTTCGGGTGGAGGCTCCTGGAGGCATGAGCCTGCAGCCGCTCGAGCGAGCGCCGGGGCTGCCTAGAGTCGGCCATTATACGATCGCGTTGGGCAGCCCCTTCGGCCTTGAGAACTCGATGACTTTGGGCATCGTCAGCGCGCTGGGGCGGAGCTTACCCGTGGGGGATCCGGGCCGGACTGGCCGGTACTCGCTGCCGGAGGTAGTTCAGACCGACGCGGCGATCAATCCCGGCAATTCGGGCGGGCCGCTGCTGAACCTCAGTGGTCGGGTGGTGGGTATCAACTTCGCGATTCGTACACAGGAGCGTTCTGTAATGGGCGCAAGCGTCAATTCAGGTGTGGGCTTCGCGATACCGATTACGGTGGCCGAGAGGGTCATTCCGGCTCTGATCAGCGAGGGAGAGTATCTCTATCCATTTCTCGGTGTTTCCGGCAGAACGATTTCGGCGCCGCTGGCCCAGTCAATGAACCTGGACTCTGATATTCTCGGGGTTGTGGTGGGTCAAGTGATGCGCGGCGGCCCATCGGCAGATGCAGGTCTGCGCAACGGCGACATTATCGTCAGCATCGACGGGGCGGAGGTGCGCAACTTCGAAGACGTGATCAGTTACCTGGTTATGCAGAAGTCGCCCGGCGACACGGTGGAGATTGGTGTGCTGCGCAGAGGCAGAAACCGCACCTATGACGTGGAGTTGGGCACGCGGCCCCCGATTGAGAGCAGCGGCGCCGCTGTGCAGGTGATAAACAGTGGTGTAGCAATCGGGATTGCGGTTGATGAAGTGTCAGACGAGATAGGAGATATCGCGAAGAGTTCCGCCCGCAGTGGGATCCGCGGCGGCGTCAGGGTCTGGATCGTCACGTTAGAGGGAGACGAGAAGACGGCGACGGTGTTGGTTGACGCTTCGAGCGGCGAAGTACTGAGCCTGGAAGTGGAAAGCGGCAATTGAGAGTGTGGGGTTGAGCGCGCCCCTGAAGTGACGGGGGCGCGTGCCGCATTCCCATTCAGTTGACATATACCTCCTCCAATAAAGTAGGCGGGGAGCCGGGCAAGGACGCCCGGCTCCTCACTTTTTTTGGAGAGCCTCTATGAATGTAAGGTGCGTTGTGATTTGGCTGAACTGTGAAGTATGTGATTATGTGATCGGGAGAGTTGACGGCGCCGGCGCGAATTTCGGCGCTCATTCACAGTCCATCAGTTCAATCATGGACCGGGAGGAAGATCGATGACTGAAGTCATTGGCGCGATACATCAGTTCCACGAGGCCGACTACGCTGAGGATTGGGCGCGGCGGTTCAAGCCGACGCCGGAGCGGCTGCACCTGTTCGAAACAGTTTTACAACAGCTGGATAGCGCAATACCGGCAGAAGGCCATGTCGTCGAACTGGGAATCGGGCCTGCTTATCTGGCCGAATATCTGTTAACGCGGCTGCCGCAGATCTCGTACGAAGGGGTCGACTTTTCGGAGCCGATGCTGAAGCAGGCGGCGTCGCGGCTGGAACGGTTTGGGGCGCGCGTGCATCTGCAACAGGCTGACCTGCTGCAAGACAGTTGGACGACCAACTTGTCGCGCCAGCCGGCAGCGATCGTGTCCACCTGGGCGCTGCACGATTTGGGTGGTCAGGCGCAGACGTCTCAGGTCTATCGGGCCTGCGCGCCGGCGCTGCCTGAGGGTGGAATATTGCTTAACGGAGATTTTATCAAGCCGGATGGCACACGGCATCCTTTTGAAGCGGGCCGGTTCCCTATCAGCCGACATCTGGAACTGCTTGAGGAGGCCGGCTTTTCTGTCACGCGCTGTCTGCATTTGTGGGAAGAGGAGATCGAGGCGCCAACATCGGCCCACAACTATGCCTGTTTGGTGGGTATCGTCTGATCGAAAAGCTGTGAGGTGTTTCAAGACCACGAGGCGATGACATAGTTAGCCGTGCACCCAAGTTATCATGAGCGGATTTTCTTCCGCCGGCTTAAGCCGGTTTTCCCGGGCGGCGGACGAGACCTTGACGGTCTGGAAAGGAGAAGCTATGGCTGAGGCGCCGTTTGAAGTTGACAAAGCCCATCGCTGGTTTGGAATCGATTTGAATAACAGTACGATGGACGCCCTGGAGGCCGGGCTGGTGACACCGGCGTCGAGGGAACCGTACATTCATGCGGCCCACGCCAGTTGCTATCACTGGATGCAGGTGGGCACGGTAGCCAACCATGCCCGAGGAGAGTTTGTGGTGGCAAGTGTCTATGCGGCGGCGGGGTTAGGCGAGGCAGCCCTGCGGCACGCGCGCCGGTGTCTGGAGCTGATAAAAGCCAATTCGGATCAGATGGAAGATTGGGACTATGCTTTCGCCTATGATGCTTTGGCGAGGGCCTACGCCGCGGCCGGAGAAATGGACGCGGCGCGTAAGGCCAAGGGGCAGGCCCAGGGCGCCGGAGATGCCATTGGCGATGCGGAGGATCGAAAGATCTTCCTGAGCTGGTTCAGAAGCGGCGAATGGCACGGCCTGTAGCAGGCCTGCTCACATCCGATCTGATAGCAGGTGTTTCCACCCCCAGGAGCGCGGAATGCGCTCCTCTCCGCAAATTGTTTCAGGCTTCTTGCCACTTCTCATACACTTGCAGGCCGCGCCTTTCACGAATGCCATCTCGCCAGGCTTCATTGCGATTGTGGGTGCGTTGATACTTTATGCGCAGGCCGGTGCTGGTTGACTCCTGATGGCGGCTGTACCACTCTTCCAGCTGCTGTTCCAACCCATCCTGAATAGCTGCGAATTCGTCCCAGCCGGCGCGGTTGAGCTGTTCACCGGGATCGGTGTCCAGTTCGAACAGGTCGTGGGGGCCGTTGGGATAGCGTTTGACGAACTTGTGCTGGCGGGTGCGCACCATGCGCAGGTCGCCGTATTCGCCGTAACGGGTATCGTCCCATGCGCCGTTGCCGCTGCCGTCGAGCAGATGGGCGTAGCTAGCGCCAGCATAGTTGCGGCTCTCGTCGAGGGAGATCCCTGCCCAGTCACAGATTGTGCTGAAGGTGTCGTAATGATCGACACAGCGCTCGCTGACCTGTCCGGCTTGCACCAGGCCCGGGGCGCGGATCATCAGGGGGACGCGGGTTGAAATCTCGTACATATTGAGAGGCCGGGTGCTGTTGCCTTTGCCCCAGAAACCGTTTTGGCCTACCGAACAGCCGTGGTCCGAAGTGTAGATTATGACGGTATTGTCGAGGCTGCCGTCTTCTTCCAGCCGGCTCAACAGGCGGCCTACCTCGCGGTCGATTTCGGCGACGGCGGTGTAGTAGCCGATGTAGCGGGTGCGGATCTGCTGGTGGGTCGGTTGGAAGCCGCCGGCCAAGCCCTCGTTGCGCTGCCAGGGATGGGGGTGGTAGGGGGGTATATCGGTGAAGGCGGCGTCTTCAAAGCGGGCGGTCAACTCCGGGTCATGGGTTTCGGCCTGGTAGGGGGAGTGGGTGGCGATGTAGCCTACCTTGAGGAAGAAGGGTTGATCCGGGGGCGCGTCGTCGAGGAATTGGAGCGCGTGGTCGGTGATGAGCGTGCTCTTGTTTCCGGTCAGTTCCAGGGGCTGGCCGTTGAGGTGATAGGTGTAGGGGCCGTTATGGGCCCCTTGCCAGCGGGGGAGGCCGAAGGCCCAGTCGAAGCCGGGCGGCGTACGGTGCGAACGCCCCATGTGCCACTTCCCTGAGAGGCCGCAGTGGTAGCCGGCGCCGGACAGGAGTTGCGGCAGCGTCTCTTCTGCGGCCAGCCAGTTGTGGTCGCCGATGACCGGTTCGGCCTCCTGCAGCCAGTCGTGGATGCCAACCTGCGAGGGCGTGCGCCCGGTCATGAGGCAGGCGCGGGCGGGCGAGCAGACGGGGCAGGGGGTGAAGGCATCGGCGAATCGGGCTCCTTCGGTGGCTAGCCGGTCCAGATTGGGCGTCTGCAGTTCGCTGTTGCCATAGCATCCATTTGCCCACTGGCCGTGGTCGTCGGTGAGGAAGAGAAGGATATTGGGGCGGTCCATTGGAGGTTCCTGTTGGATGTGAAGGACGTTCAGAGGTCGTGAAGCAGGGTTGAAAATCCAGGTTATGTGGGAGGATTGATAGATGAATTGTCGAGATACTCGTCAAGCAGTAGTCGCATGATCTATTCGCAAGTGATCAATTGCTGCGGGTGAGAACTCAAGATAGGACTCAACCTGCCATCGTTCGACAGTGGGAAAATCCATTAGGAATTCTGCGATCGAAGAACCCTTTATTAGATAGGCCACGAGTGTCTCAACGGGAACTCGCGTGCCGGCGAACACGAGGTCGCCGCTGTGGACTTCGGGATCCCGAGAAACTACTTGCGCCAACTCAACTTTGTTGCGCGCCAACGTGGCCACTTTGTGAATATCCTCTCGAATAATTCCGCACGGACGGCACATTCTGGCGATCAGGTTAAGAGCACGTTCGTGCCGGCGGCGGGATTTCTTTTCTTTGTCGCTTCTCAGGCTATCGTATTCTCCAGGGTCATGCCGTCGATCGTTATCCGGACGATATCGCCACTTTGCAGGGTGAACTCGTCGGGCGGGACGATGCCGGTTCCGGTCATGAGCAGGGCTCCGTAGGGGAAAGCCAACTCGCGCACCAGGTATTCGGCGAGATCGGGGAAGGTGCGCTTCATCTGGCTGGTGGAGGTTTCGCCGGCGAAGGCGATTGCTCCGTCCCGTTCGATTTCGAGGCTGATGGCGAGGTCGGTCAGCGCGTCGGCTGCGACGAGGCGGATGCCGGGGCCGACTCCGGCCGAGCCGTCATAGGTTTTGGCCTGGGGGAGATAGAGGGGATTTTCGCCTTCGATATCGCGGCTGGACATGTCGTTGCCGACGGTGTAGCCGACGATCTGACCGGCTGCGTTGATGACGAGACACAGCTCGGGCTCGGGCACGTTCCAGGTGGTGTCGGCGCGGATGCGGACGGGTTGGCCGTGGCCGACTGTGCGCCAGCCTATCTGCTTGAAGAAGATTTCGGGGCGTGCGGCGTCGTAGACCTGCTGATATACGTCGGCCGCGGTTTCGGATTCGGCCTTGCGGGCATCACGGCTGCGCAGGTAGGTGACGCCGCTGCCCCAGACTTCCTGTTGGTCATCGAGCGGCGCGAGCAGTGCGCCGGCGGCGGCATCGTTTGTTGCGAGCTCGGTCAGCAGTGAAGGCAGCTTGTTGGCGGGAAGGGCCAGCAGCGTGCTGAGCGTCACGCCGGCGGGCAGCAGTTTCCCGTCCACGGCCCAGCGCGGCCCGGCGGGTGTACTGTGTCGAGTGAGATACATATGCGCTTGCTCCTTCTCGGTGGCGCAGAATTCGGTTGCTGGATTATCCGTTTTGTTTCTTCCATTCCACATACTCGGCCCAACCTTCGTCGTTGAGCGGGTAGTATTTGCTGAGAGCGCCGCCTTCGGCCAGTTTGATACGGCTGAAGACCTCCCACTCTTCGTGTTCGAGCGTGTGCTCCAGGACGAGGGGGATCATCTGGCGGGGGACGACGACGGCGCCGTCGTCGTCGGCGATAATGGCGTCGCCCGGCAGAACGAGTACGTTGCTGATGTTGACGGGGACGTTGAGGCCCCAGGGGAAGAGTTCGGCCTGGGATGCGTAGTTGGGGGTAAAGCCGACGGTCCAGAGGGGCACGCCGACTTGCTGGATGTTGGGCCAGTCGCGCACGCAGCCGTCGACGACAATGCCTGCGCCGCCGCGACCCTTGAAGTAGGTGGCCAGCATTTCGCCGACGCAGCCGGTATAGCGGCTGGCGAAGGCCTGGATGACGAGGATGTCGCCGGTTTCGACGGTCTCGAAGACAGCCCAGAGTGCGCCGCGTTTTTCGGCGCCTTCCTGGGCGGCGCCGGAAAAGACATCTTCACGTTGGGGCATAAAGGCGAGCGTTACGGCCGGGCCCACGACTTTGGCGCCGGGTGTGCGCGGCAGGGGGCCCTGGATGAATGTGTGGCGGATGCCAAAGCGGTGCATGGTGGCGCTGGCGGTGGCGGTGCTGACATCATGCAACTGCTCTATAAGGTCCGCGGACGGGCGGGTGACAGGGCCGCCGTCGATGGGCAGGGAGACGCCGGCGGAGGGGACCTCGATGGCAGAATAATCGTGGGTGGGCCTGCTCATATGGCTAATTCCTCAACTGGTGGATCCGGATGGCTTGGATGGGTGCGCCGCGGTTCGGGTAGGGCGCGATGGTTCTCTGATGGTATGCGAAGAAGGCGTTTCCCGCAAGCGGAAGGGCTTTTGGGAATATGGCAGTGGCAAAGGATTGGCCGCCGGTTTCTGCGCGCTGGTTGCGTTGAACTGTCATGTAGGCGGGGTGCAGTCGTGAGGGGCACGATGACGTTTATTTGGGGGATGCGGTCTAACTTGCTGATTCGGTTGAGGGGGCGCGAACTTGTGTGCTACAATGACGGCAGGTACCAATCGTTTATGTGCCGCCCGGACATACAGAGAGAATTGTTCCCCGTGCCTTTAGAACTCCCCTCGACCTTTGCCTTCAGCCAGTCGAGCTTGCAATCTTATGTGAACTGCCCGCGCCGGTTCTGGCTGGCCTATGTGGAGCAGCTTTCGTGGCCGGCGTTAGAGGCCGCGCCCTACGACGCGCATGAGCAGATGATGAGACAGGGGAGACAGTTTCATCAACTGGTGGAAAGGGCAGAGGCCGGATTGTCGACTGATTTGCTGACTGAGGGGCTGGATTATCCTTTGGATGAATGGTTCGAGAGCTATTTGCGGCACCGGCCGGCCGACTTACCGACGGACGTGGTTGAGGTCGAGCGTGTATTGAGCGCGCCTTTGGGGGTGGAGGGCGGCCAGTACCGGTTGGCGGCTCGCTACGACATGATCGCGGTGGGTGGAGATGGGGAAGACCGGCGGGCGGTGATTCTCGACTGGAAGACCACTAAGCGGGTGACACGGCGTTCGGTGTTGCGGCAGCGCATGCAGACGCTGGTGTATCCGTTTGTGCTGGTGGAGGCGAGCGCGGGACTGCCCTGGGGTCCATTGGCGCCCGAGCAGGTGGAGATGCGGTACTGGTTCACTGCGGCGCCGGCGGAGGCTGAAGCTTTTCGTTACGACAGTGCTAAGCATGCTGACATTCGCGACCGGTTCGGGCAGATACTGAATGAGATTCTGCGCGGGGAAAAGGTGAGGGACTTCCCTAAGGTGCCGGATACTGATGAGAATCGGAAGCGTTACTGTAGCTATTGCATCTATCGCTCGCACTGCGACCGCGGCACTGTGGCGGGAGACCTGGAAGCGTACGACGAGGAGGAGTTTTCCGACGTGGATTTGGAGAGAGAGCTGGAATTCACGCTGGAGGAGGTACAGGAGTTGGCGTTTTAGGCAAGACTCTCTGAACGCCATTGCGGGAGCGAAATGGATGTAAAATACTTTCAGGGTACCGATACGCTCCTGAGCAGTTTTTCGGAGGGTAAGATCGTTGAAACCGGCGAGGTAAATGAGGATGTTCTGATTGAAGTCGACGCCGAAGGGAAGATTGTTGCGTAACGATCGAGCATGCGGGTGAACATATTGATGTTTCGAAACTTTTCTTTGAGCAGGCTCCCGTGTGAAGGGCTTGGTTGGTTCCGGGACGATTGGAGGTTCTGTGTTAACCAGACTGCAAGTATCCGGCTTTAAGAACCTGGTCGATGTTGATGTCCGCTTTGGCCCTTTCACTTGCATCGCAGGCGCGAACGGGACGGGTAAGTCCAACCTGTTTGATGCGATACAGTTATTGAGCAGACTTGCCAGCGACACGTTCGTTGATGCGGCGGCGTCAGTTCGAGCCGAAGAAGAAAAAGCAACTTCGGTTCAGAGTCTGTTCCATCGAATCGGGAGTGAGTACGCTGAAAGCATGTCGTTCACAGCAGAGATGATTGTCCTTGATGAAGGTGTTGACGATTTGGGTCAGAAAGCAAAAGCTACGTTTACCTTTCTGCGCTACTCTTTGGAACTGGGTTATCGCGTTGATGAGCGACTACCGCTTTCGGGTTCATTTGAGCTTGTAAAGGAGAGCCTGGAACACATCAAACTTGGCGAGGCGTGGAGACACCTCCGATTCCATCATAGCGCGAAAGATTGGCGAAATTCGGTTGTAAAGGGGCGCAGGGCTGCTCCCTTCATTTCTACTGCAGAGCACGAGGGGAATAGGGTCATCCGATTACACCAGGATGGCGGCAGCAGTGGACGCCCCCAATCATTCTCTGCTAGCAACCTTCCCCGCACCGTACTTTCGACCGTTAACGCGACCGAGAGTCCTACGTCTCTTCTTGCCCGGCGAGAGATGCAGTCGTGGCGTCTTCTCCAACTGGAACCGTCTTCGCTGCGCCGACCTGACGAGTATATGACGCCTCCGGGGATGCGCCCAGACGGCTCCCATCTGCCTGCCACACTCTATGCGCTGGCGCACAATGGGAATCAGGCAGATTCTGACGACCATGATACCTGGGTCTATGAACAGATTGCTTTGAGATTGTCGGAGCTAATCGATGAAGTCTTTGAGGTCAGCATCGACAGAGATGAGAAGAGGCAGTTACTGACTCTCCAAGTGCAGGACAAGAACGGCACAACTCATCCAGCGCGTTCTCTGTCTGACGGCACCCTCCGTTTTCTGGCACTGGCCGTATTGGCGCTAGACCCTACTGCCCAAGGCGTAATCTGCCTGGAGGAGCCTGAAAACGGAATTCACCCCGGGCGAATTGCAGCCATGTTGGAGTTGCTGCATGACATAGCGGTCGACGTCACCCGACCTGTCGCCACGGATAACCCGCTGCGCCAAGTAATCGTTAATACATACTCCCCGGCGGTCGTGCACCTGGTTCCTGCAGAGAGTCTGCTCATCGCAGAGACGGAACAGGCTATCCTCAATGGAAAACGCTTTCAGAAGGCCGTATTCAGGTGGCTGCCAAACACTTGGCGCAGCGTTGCAGCTCCTGAAGAGAAAGCCGTGATGAAAGGAAGACTGTTGCATTATCTGAATCCAGTTCCAGATAACGGCAGCCAACTCAGTTTACAAATTGGAAATTCGGAATTGTACTGACGATGGATGAACTCCGCTATACACTTCTTGCCGAAGGAAGCAGCGATGTTAGTCTCCTCCCTATTCTGGACTGGTTGCTCATTGAAAATGGAGTGCGTTGTCTTGTTCAGTCGGCTTGAGCAGATCTGAGGTTTGTGCCTCTTCCTGACACACTAAGGTTGACTGACAAGTTAAGGGTTAGTCCCGTTTCTTATCCCTGCGATCTCTTGTTAGTTCACCGAGATGCGGACAGGGAGTCCCGAGAAAAGCGAGTGCAAGAGATAAGGAAGGCAGCGAATCTCTTGCCAGAAGGACTGTCACCAACTTTCGTCTGCGTTATTCCTGTTCGGATGCAGGAGGCTTGGTCACTGATTGATGGAGCCGCAATCAGGGCCGCAGCAGGGAACAGGCGCTATGCGGGACGATTGAGAATGCCTGCTGTAAATCGCCTGGAGAGTATACCCTATCCAAAGGATGTCCTGAACGAGCTACTCAGACAGGCCAGTGACCTCAATAGACGCCGGCAAAGGAATTTCCCTGTGGCAAAACACGCGCGCCTGGTTACAGAGTTCATAGAGGACTTTTCGCCGCTGCGACAATTGAGCGCATTTGCCGCTCTCGAGGAAGAAATCAGCGCTGTAATTCAGGGAAACAACTGGCAGTTCTGAATTCAGCACTCTAATAGAGCTTCTCACACAATCCCCTATGCCTTCCCAACCCTGGATCCTGAAGCCTCATGTTAAGCCTTCGGCGGCGCTGCGCGCGGCGGTGGGTGGGCATCCGCTGGTGGCGGAATTGCTGGTGCAGCGGGCGTTCGATACGCCGGAAAAGGCTCTGCCTTTTCTGGACAGCGGGGCCTACAGGCCGGCGCGGCCGAGCGCGCTGGTTGGGCTGGAGCAGGCCGCGCGGACGCTGTTCGATGCGATCCACGAGGGTAAGAACTTCCTGGTGTGGGGGGACTTCGACGTGGACGGCCAGACGAGCACGACGGTGCTGGTGGCGGCGCTGCAGGAGTTGGCGGGGCCGGAACGGGTCCGCTTTCATGTGCCGAACCGCTTCAGCGAAGGGCACGGAATCCACGCTCTGAAGCTGCGCGCGTTGTTGGAGGATGCGAGTTTCGAGCCGCATGTGCTGCTGACCTGCGACACAGGCATTGCCGATGGGGAGGGGATTGGGATTGCCAAGGATGCGGGACTGACGGTCGTTGTGACGGACCACCATGACTTGCCGGCCGAGTTCGCGGACGTCGAAGCAGGCGCGGACCCCCCCTGCGGGGAACCGGCAGAACGGGTTGGAGACCAGAGCGTGCGCCGGGCAGACGCGATCGTCAATCCCAAGTTTCTGCGCGCCGGCAATCCGCTGCGCACGCTGCCCGGGGTGGGCGTGGCTTTCAAGCTGGTGCAGCAGCTATACGAGCTGGCGGGAGATGCCGATGGCGCGGCCCAGTTCCTTGATCTGGTTGCGTTGGGTATTGTTGCCGATGTGGCGGAACAGATGCATGACACTCGTTACCTGCTGCAGGTCGGGTTGGACAGGTTGCGGCGGACGGAACGGATCGGTTTGAAGGCGCTGATGGAGAGCGCTCGTCTATCGCCGGAAAGTGTAGATGCGCAGTCGATTGGCTTTCAGATCGGGCCGCGCATGAACGCGCTGGGGCGGCTGGATGATGCGACGGTGGCGGTCGAACTGCTGACCACCAGTGACGCGATCCGCGCGGGGCAGCTGGCGGCGCGGATGGAGCGGCTGAACAACGAGAGGCGGCTGCTGACCAGCCAGATCGCGCAGACGGCTTTTGACATGCTGGAGCGGGACCCCGTTCTGCTGGACTTCAATGCGATTGTTCTCGCCAATCCCAACTGGCATGCAGGCATCATCGGTATCGTGGCATCGCGGCTGGTTGAGGAGTATCACAAGCCGACGGTGCTGCTGTGCAGCCCACCGGAGGAGCCGGCGCGGGGGAGCGCGCGCAGCACGCCGGGGGTGGATATTGGCGCGTCGATCGCGGCGTGCGCGGATCTGCTGCTTCATCACGGCGGGCACCCGGGCGCGGCGGGCGTGACGTTGGAGGCGGCGAACATTGACCGCTTTCGCCGCGAGCTGAGCCGTCAGATCGACCGGCACCGTATTGATGCAGGGCCGGAAGGTCTGCTTATCGACGCGGCGCTGCCCTTTTCCGAGTTGAGCCTGTCGATGGTGGAAGAGATCGAAAGGCTAGCTCCTTTCGGCAACGGCAACCCGCTACCGAAATTTGTCAGCCGCGGCCTGACTGTGGTTCAGGACCGCCGGATCGGGCGGGAAGGCGTGCACAGGCGGCTGCTTTTGCAGGACGGGGAGGAGCGGAAGCAGACGGTATTGTGGTGGCGCAGCGCAGATTTGGAGCTGCCCAGCAGCCCTGTAGACATAGCATATACGCTGAGCGTTAACGAGTATGGCGGTGAACGGACGCCGCAGCTGACGCTCGAAGCGATCCGGCCGGCGGAACGGTCAGCGCGCCTGGCCGCGGCGGCAGGTTCGGCGGATGGACAGGCGGGACAGTGGAAGCTCCATGATCTGCGCCGCGAAGGGGTAGGGGTGGCCGAGCTGCCCAGTTTCGACAGCGCGGTGTGGTTTGCTGAAGGTATGCGTTTGGGTGAGGTTCCGTTTCAGTCGCGGCTGGAGGCGGCCGAGGCGGAAGCGGGCCGTACGGTGGTGTTGTGGAGCAGTCCGCCGTCGCCGGAGCTGCTGGACTGGTTGGTGGAGAGGCTCGCTCCTTCTGAACTTTATCTGATAGGCCGGGACACGGCCGAGGCGCAGCCCGACGCGGTACTGAAGCAGGTGGCAGGGATGGCCAAGTGGTCAATGCAGACTGGCACGGAAGGGGCACAGGGCGACAAGGTCGGGGATGGTCTGCTCCCGATTGACAGGCTGGCCGCTCGCATCGGGGTAACGGAAGAGGTCACTCGTTGCAGCCTGCTGTGGCTGGAACGGAAGGGTCTGTTGCGTATCCAAGGGTGGGAAAGCGGCGATGCTGCGCGCATCAGGCCGGGGGATGGGAGGGAGAGTGACAGTGAGGAGCGTGCGCTATTGCAGGAGGAGTTGAAGGCGTTGCTGGCGGAGGTGCGTGCATACAGACGTTTTTTCTTGCGGGCGCAGGTGCAGGCGTTGGGGCTGGCTGGGGATTTCGAGGAGGCAGATTGAAGTAGGGTCTTTTGTTTTGCGACTTTTGAATTTTGGGAGAAAAACAGCTCTTTTGTCCACGAAGGGCCGCGGAGAACACCTCTTTTATCCACGAAGGGCCGCGAAGGACCACGAAGGGCCGCGAAGAACACCT
>LXNI01002246.1_pt1 | contig 13966 bp, 13 predicted proteins | sample 809091 | NCBI WGS metagenome assembly LXNI01 (sample SAMN04870527, study PRJNA318959) | sponge metagenome | biome: 01000161; feature: marine sponge reef; material: water | host: Sarcotragus foetidus | place: Greece: Milos, Mediterranean Sea | collected 2013-05-29 | depth 5-7 m | reverse complement strand
GCCCGCCGTGATGCTCTCGCAGCGGCAGACCAGCGCCTCATCCGCAGGCAAGGCGGTGTGCGGCCGGAACAGGCAGTCGAGCAGCGGGCGCATGGCGCGTTCCCGCTCCAGCGCGGCAACCAGCCCTTGGAGATCCGCGCCGGCCGCCAGCCGGGCTGCAACGCGCCCCGAAAGCGCGGCGGCGCGCGCGCCGGCAATGCCGCCGGCGTCCCCTGCGACCAGCAGGGTTTCCTCCGCCGTTCGGCCCAGGGAGTCCGCTACGGGCGTCCAATGGCGCTGCTCCGCCTGCCAGCGATGCGCAAGGCCGGCCTGCCGGGACAGATGCGTCTGCGGGACGACGCCCTCATGCAGCAGCAGCAGATCGCAGGCCAGCTCGCCGCCGTCGAACCGTACAGAGTCACCCGTCGCCGCCAGGCCGCTGACGCTGGACCGGAACGCCACGCCGGCGCGTCTCAACCTGCGCTTCATCGCCACACCCCTGGCGAGGTCGCGCCAGCCGGACAGCGCGCGCGCCAGGGCGGGCGCTGCATCCAGATAGTCGGCGCTTTCCGTAGTCTCCAGGACGGCCGCCACTTCCGCGCCGGCATCCAGCAATTGGCAGCCGACGAGCAGCAGCAGCGGCCCCGATCCCGCAAGCACGACGCGCCCGCTCGGCACAAGCCCGGAGGCCTTGAGCAGGGTTTGCGCGGCGCCCGCTCCCATCACGCCCGGTTTTTCGGCGCCAGGCACCGGCACCGGCCGCTCCATCGCTCCTGTCGCAATCAGCACGCGGCGGGCCGAGAGCGTCGAGGCGGCACCCTCCCGGCTATAGGCGATCCGGGCGCCGGCATCGAGCCGCCAGACGGCGCTGTTCGGCCGGTAGTCGATGCCGGCTTTGCGGAAGTCCGCCGCGAGCGCCCGCCCCGCTTCATATTCCTCGCCGAGTATCGCGGCGAGGCCGGGTCCGGCGCGTTCGATTCCGCGATAAATCTGCCCGCCCGGTTCGGGCTGATCGTCCAGGACGGTGACGGCGAGGCCGTGCGCCGCCGCTTCCACAGCCGCCGCCATGCCTGCCGGGCCGGCGCCGACGATCGCCAGATCGATGCTCATCGCCCGGGTCCTGTCCCGTCCATCCGGCGCGCGGCGCGAAGACCCTCGCGCACCGGCGTCATGCAGGCCTGGCGGCCCGGCTCGCCGTCGATCTCCACGAGGCATTCGAAACACACGCCCATGGCGCACCAGGGCCCGCGCGCGCCGCCATCGACCGGCGCCTGGCGGAACGCCGCGATGCCGGAGGCGAACATGGCCGCGGCGACGCTGTCTCCGGGCGCGGCCAGGACCGGCTCGCCGTCTATCTCTATGGTGACCGATGCCTCGCGTTCAGGCAGCCGTCGGAACATCGAACCTCCGCGCGCTGAAGGCCTCGAACCCGTCCGGCGCCCTGCCCTCGGCAATCCAGTCCGGCAGGCGGGCGACGTGGACGGCGGCGAGCGTGACGCCGCTGTGCATGGTGGCAACAAAGGCGCCGCGGTGGCTTGCCGACTCGTCGTAGATCGGGCAGCGGTCCGGCGGAATGACCCTGAGCGCCGCCCAGCTCCGCAACAGCCTCAGCCGTTCGAGCGCCGGAAGGGCGCGGATAGCCCGCCGGGCCAGGCCGCGCGCGGCTTCCAGAGTCGTGCCGGTGTCGAAGCCGACGCGCTCCTGCGTGGCGCCGATCATCACCGTCCCTTCCGCCGTCTGGCGGAGATTGCCCATCGGCATCGGCATGAACCGTTCCGTCCGTTCGGTCACCAGCACCTGGCCGCGTTCCGGCACGGTCGGCACGTTCAGGCCGACCTGCGCCGCCAGCGGCGGAATGCCGTTGCCCGCCGCCAGCAGCAGCTTTGGCGCCTCGAACGCGCCGGCATCGGTCTCCACCCGGAAGCCGCGCCCGATGGTGCGGACCCGCGCGCCCGGCCGGTAGCGCCCGCCTCTCGCCGTGAAGCCGGCGTGGAGGGCGCGCAGCAGATAGAGCGGCCCGCAATGGCCGTCCTGTTCCGAGAAGGAGGCGCCGACGACCTCCTGCCCGAAGCGAACCCCCGGCGCCACCCGCTCCAGTTCGGCGCGTTCGACCATCCGGGCGTGGTAGCCGCCGCCCTGCGCCGCCATGGCATCGTTGAGCCGCCGCTGCGCTTCCCATTCTTCGTCGCCCAGGCACAGGATCGCGCCGCCCGGGCGCTCATGGTGGATATCGATGCCCGTGAGGTCGGCCAGCTCCGCGGCGAAACCGGCATAACGGTCCGCCGAGTCCTGCGACCATTCCTGGTAGCGCTGGAGGCCGAAGCCCTTGGTCTGCACCCAGACGAGCCCGAAATTGCCCCGCGCCGCCCGGAAGGCGTCGTCGCCCTCGTCGAGCATCAGCACGTCGAGCCCCTTGCCGGCGAGCCCATAGGCCGCCGCCGCGCCGACCATGCCGCCGCCGATGACGATGATGTCCGCCGTCCCCTCAAGCATGGTGGCCATGGTGGGATAGCGGACCGGTCTGCGCAAGCCATGTCCGGGACCATCGCGAGAAACGGGTTTTCGCCGGCCTTCCCCCTCAAATCCGCTCGATAACCGCCTCGGAGAAGGCGCGCATATTGGCGAGCGCTTCCTCGCGCGCCATGGCGCCGAAGGCGGTCTGGCAGAGGAGATGGCCGACGCCCGCCTGCCTGAGCGCGGCGACCTGCTCGCGCACGCGGGCGGGCGCGCCCCAGATCGAGCCCGTCTCCATCGCCTGCGCGACCGCCTCGCCGTCGGGGACCGCGGGGTCGCTCATGGCGTTGAGCATGGCGGGGTCGATCTCGAAGTCCGGCGGATTCAGTGTCGTGCGCAGATGCATGATGTGGGCGCGCGTGGCCACCAGATGCGCATAGAGCCGGTCTTCGGCCTCGGCGTCCGAGTCCGCCACATAGACATTGCGCCAGACCGCGGCGTCGCCCAGCAGGCGGGCCCGCTTGTCCGGAGAATGCCCGCCCGCCTCCAGCCCCTCAGCATAGAGCCGCCAGCGCGCCGGGATCGCCTCCAGCGGCAGGCGCGTCGTCAGGAGCGGCAGCCCCGCCTCGCCGCATTCGCGAAATGACGCGGGCGAGATCGCCGAGCGCCAGAGCGGCGGCCCCGGCTGTTGCACCGGCCGGGGGCGGATTTCCGGCATCTCGAACTCGTGGAAGGCGCCCTTGTGGCGGAAGGGCGCCTCGGCCCACACCCGCTCCAGGATGGAGACGGTCTCCGCCATGCGCGCGCGGGAATCGCCGCTGCGCAGGCCGTAGCCGATGAACTCATACTCGTTATAGACCGTGCCCTTGCCGATGCCGATGTCGATGCGCCCGCCGGAGAGGTTGTCGAGCAGAGCGATCTGCGTCGCCAGGCGCACGGGATGGTGGAAGGGCGCCTGCACCACGGCGAAGCCGATGCGCAGGCGCGTCGTGCGCATGGCGAGCGCGGCGGCGAAGGTAAGCGCGTCGCAATAGACGCTCTCGCCGGTGAAATAATGCTCGGTCAGCCAGACATCGGAGAAGCCCGCCGCTTCCGCGGCCTCCACGAGCGCGATCTGGTCGGCGATGCGCTCCCGGTCGGCTTCCGGGGCCGGCGAGGCCGAGAGCGTCAGCCAGCCGAATTTCACGCCTTCGTCTCCAGGTCCGCTCCCGTCATCGCCCGTCTCCCCCGATTTTCGCCGCCCGCGTCCCGGACGGCTTTGCATTTGGCGGCAAGCTGGATTATGGCAGGGGCATCCAGGGAACGGGAGGGGGCGCTTCCCCATGAACGCTACCAATATGCGCAAGGTGCTCTGCGTCCAGGGCATGCCGAAGGCGGGGCTGGACCTGTTTGCGGCCCGTGACGACATCGAGGTGGAAATCGTCCATGAGGGGCCGGATCTGAACCTCGCGGAGCATCTGGGCGATATCCACGGGATCACGCTATTCGGCACGCAATATACGCGCGAACTGATCGCCGCCACGCCCAATCTGGAAGTCTGCTCGCGCTTCGGCGTCGGGTTCGATTCCGTGGATGTGGCGGCGCTTACCGAGCGCGGCGTGCCGCTCATGATCGCCGGCACAGCCAATTCGGTGACCGTGGCCGAGCACGCCATGTTCATGATGCTCGACCTCGCCAAGATGGCGCGCCAGTATCATGCCGGCGTCGCGGCCGCGAATTTCGGCGTGCGCAACGAGTATTCGGCGCTCGACCTCTACGAGAAGCGGCTCTTGGTCGTGGGCTTCGGGCGCATCGGCTCGCGCACGGTGACGCGCGCCGTCGCCTTCGAGATGGATGTGCAGGTCTATGACCCCTATGCGGACCCGGCGGCCATCCGGGCGGCGGGGGCGGAGCCGGTGGACGACCTCGATGCGGCGCTGGCGGCGGCGGATTTCGTCACCGTGCATTGCCCGCGCAACGAGGAGACCTATGGCATGATCGGCAGGGCGCAGCTTGCGCGGATGAAGCCGACCGCGATCATCGTCACCACGGCGCGCGGCGGCATCGTCAACGAGACGGCGCTGATCGAGGCGCTGCAGAACCGCACCATCCTGGCCGCCGGCATCGACGTGTTCGACCCGGAGCCGCCGCTGCCCGGCAATCCGCTCTTCACCATGGATAATGTGCTGCTCTCACCCCATTCAGCGGGCGTGACGCAGGAATCGATGGACCGCATGGCCATGTTCACCTGCCAGAATGTCATCGACGTCTTCGACGGCAGGCCCGTGCCCGCCCATGTGGTCAACAAGGAAGTCCTCGGCTAAGGAACGCAAACAACATGCGCAAGAACAACGTCCTCGAAACCTGGAAGGCCGGCGGCGCAGTCGTCAATGGCTGGCTCGCCATCCCGAACGGCTATTCCGCCGAAGTCATGGCCAGCTGCGGCTGGGACAGCGTCACCATCGACCTCCAGCACGGCATGGTCGATTACACCGCCGCCGTGCCCATGCTGCAGGCGATTTCGCTTTCCGACGCCACGCCCATGGCGCGCGTGCCCTGGCTGGAGCCCGGCATCATTCAGAAGCTGCTCGACGCCGGCAGCTACGGCATCATCTGCCCGATGATCAACACTCGCGCGGAATGCGAGCTCCTGGTCTCCTGCTGCAATTACGCACCCAAGGGCTCGCGCAGCTTCGGGCCGATCCGCGCCGTCATGTATGCCGGCGCGGATTACGGCGAGCACGCCAATGACACCGTGCTGGCGATCGCCATGATCGAGACCCAGCAGGCGATCGACAATCTGGACGCCATCCTGTCCACGCCGGGGCTGGACGGCATCTATGTCGGCCCGTCGGACCTCTCGCTCTCGCTCGGCCACGCGCCGCAACTCGACACCGAGGTGCCGGAGGTGGTGGCGGCGATCGACACCATCCTCGCCGGCGCGAAGAAGCACGGCGTGCCGGCCGGCCTGCATTGCGGCTCGCCCGAATATGCCGCGCGGATGTTCGAGAAGGGCTTCCAGCTCGCGACCATCGCCAATGACAGCCGCCTGATGGCCATGAGCGCGATGGCGGCGGTCGCGGCCCTCAAGGGCAAGATGGCCGACAGCAACATCTCCGGCAGCCCCTATTAGGGCGCAGCCGGGCCGCTGCGCTCGATATTGCCGCTGCGCAACGGGATCCCGAATTCGCGGCGGCAGATAGCGGCGAGCCGCGCCACGCCCTCGCGGATTTGCTCGACACTCGGATTGCCGAAGCAGAGCCTTATGCGCGAGCGCGCCGGCGCGGCGTCGGCGGACCATTCGGGGCCCGGATTGATGGCGATGCCGGCGGCCGCCGCCGCAGCCGCGAGCTTCATCGCGTCCACCGTCTCGGGGAAGGCGACCCAAAGGAAAATGCCCCCTTCCGGCGGCGTGAATTCCGCCGTTGTGCCGAACTGCTCCTCCAGCGCCCCGGTCATGGCGTCGAGCTTCTCCTTCAGCAGCACGGTCACCCGGTTCACATGGCCGTCAAAGCAGCGGCGGCAATAGTCCGCCAGCATCATCTGCTCGAGCGCCCCGGTGCCGGCATCCGTCTTGCAGGCGGTCATGCGCGCGATGAGGGCGGCGGGGGCGGTGATATAGCCGACGCGAAGCGCCGGCGCGATGGTCTTCGAGAACGACCCGCAATGGATGACCTGCCCGCCTTCGTCCAGCGCCGCAATGGCGGGCGGGCGCCGTCCCGCCCATAGCAGGTCGGCATAGCACTCGTCCTCGAACACCGGCACGCCCCAGGCCGCTGACAGGCGCAGCAACTCGACCCGGCGCTCCTCCGGCATGATGCTGCCGCCGGGATTCTGGATCGTCGGGATGACATAGATGAATTTGGGCTTGACGCCCTCCGCCTGGAGCGTGGCGAGCGTTTCGGCCAGCAGGTCCATGCGCATGCCGTCTTCATCGAGCGGCACGCCCACCGGGCGCACCCCGAGCCGGCGCAGCCGGGCGAGCGCGCCGCCATAGCTGAACTGTTCGACAATCACCGTGTCGCCCGGCCGGCAGAACAGCTCATTGACGAGGTCGAGCGCCTGGTTGGAGCCCGAGGTGATGAGCACCTGCTCGGGCGAGATCGCAAGCCGGCTGCGCTGCATCAGCTTGTCGGCCACGAACCGGCGCAGCGGCAGATAGCCGAGCGGACCGCTCTCCAGCCCGTAAGTGGCGAGCGTCGTCCCCTCGCGGCGGAGCGCCGTCGCGGTCGCCGCGATCATGTCCTCGACCGGCATGCTCGCCGCATCGACATTGCCGCCGATGAAATTATAGGGCGGGAAGCCGCGCCAGCCGGGGGCGGGCGGCGGCAGGTCGGGCGCCAGCAGGGCGTCGTAATCGATAGCGGCGGTCAAGCGATGGCTCCTCGGTTGCGGCAGGGGCGGGTCATCCGGGCGAGACATGCCGGCGCAGCCGGGCGGGATCGGCGATCCGCGCCTGGCCGCCGCGGACGGCGACGCCGTGCTTGCGCAGGCTCGCCAGCGCCCGTGAGAAGGTTTCCGGCTTCATGCCAAGCCGGTTGGCGATCAGCTTCTTGTCGTAAGGCAGGTGGACATGGACGGGGCCGCCGCCCGGCCCTTGGGGCGGGCAAAAATGCAGCAGGAAGGCGCTGACGCGCTGGGAGGAATTCAGGCTGCTGCCGCTCTCGATGCGGGAGACGAGCCGCTTGAGATTGACCGCAAGCGACGCGAAGGTGCGCACCACCAGTTCCGGGTCGCGGCGCAGGCGCTCGATATAGCCCGCCACAGGCACGGCGAGCAGCCTGCCATCCTCGACGAATTCGGCCGAGACCGGATAGCCGTCCGCCATGCTGATCGCGCCTTCGGCGAAGGACTCGCCGGGGCCGAATATCTCGATAATCACCTCCGAGCCGTCCGGGCGCAGGCGATAGAGCTTCACCCAGCCGGACAGCACGCCGAAAAAATGAGTGACCGGATCGCCCTGCTCGAAGATCTGGGTCCGCTTCGGGCAATCGCGGACCTCCGCGTCCCGGACAAGCGCGCACAGCGCGGCCGGCGCCAGCCCCTGGAACAGGGGCAGGTAGCGAACGGTTTCCAGATCCGCGCCGCTGACGGCCATGGCTTGTCTCTCCGGGACCGGACGCGCCGCCCGGCAGGCTTGGCAGCAAGGGTAGCAATGCCGGGGGCCGGGCTGCAAGAAACCGCCAGCCGGGAACGGCTTGACGCCTGTCGAGGGCGCCGGGGCCGAATTCGCTGGGGTCGCCGCCGGACGGCGTACGGGCGCGCAGCACGCATGATCGAGACTCGCGTTGGCGCGGACGGGCGGGGTGCTGACCCGGCCGCTGTCGTTCATCCGCTTGCGGCCAACGGCCGGCCGTCCGTGCGCGGCGCACGACGGATGGCGCGGCCTGATGCGCCTGTCGTGGAACGAAATCCGCGCCCGCGCCACCGCCTTCGCTGAAGACTGGAAGGACGCGGCCTACGAAAAGGGCGAGACGCAGAGTTTCTACAAGGCCTTCTTCGACGTGTTCGGGGTGCAGCGTCGGTACGTTGCGCGCTACGAGGCGCATGTCGCCAAGCTCGACAACCGCTCGGGCTTCATCGACCTGTTCTGGCCGGGCGTGTCGATGCTGCCAGTCGCCAGCGGCGTCACCATGCCAAACGCTTGCGATGGTTGGACCGGAGACTGTACAGGGACACGGACGCGCGCGAGCGTTCGACGGCTGGAGTCCTTTACGCAATCCGTAACGGAGGTTACAGTCGGCGCGCATGATCCGAAGCTTCAGAGACCGGGAGACGAGACGCTTTTTCGAGGGTCAGCGCGTCGCGGCTTTTCAGAGCTTTGCCAGACAGCCGGTACGCCGTTTGGTCCTGCTGGACAGCGCGGAGACGCTCGGGGACCTTGCCGCGTTGCCGAGCAACCGGCTGGAAGCGCTGCGGGGCGACCGCGCCGGTCAGCACAGCATTCGGATCAACACGCAGTGGCGCGTCTGCTTCCGTTGGACAGAGGACGGGCCGCACGATGTGGAGGTCGTCGATTATCACTGAAGGCATCTGACATGAACGTGAAGAACGGAATGAGGCCGGTGCATCCGGGTGAGATCCTGCGCGACGAACTCGACGAGCTGGGACTGTCCGCCAACGCGTTGTCGAAGGCGCTGGGCGTGCCGGTGAACCGGGTGACGATGATTCTGAACGGCCAGCGGGGCGTGAGCGCCGACACGGCGCTGCGGCTCGCACGGTATTTCGGGACGACGCCGCAACTCTGGATGAACTTGCAGAAGACCTGGGAGCTTCGCCAAGCGGAGATCGTGGCCGGTAGCGAGATCGACAAGAAGGTGACTCCCCGGCAATCGGCGGCGTAAGGAGGTGGTGGTCTATGGCTGTTCCTGACTTCCAGTCGCTGATGCTCCCTGCCCTCAAGGCGTTTGCCGGCGGTGGGGAGCCGACGCTCGCCCAAGTCCGCGAACGGGTCGCCGTCGCCGAGGGACTCTCAACCGAAGATGTCCGGGAAATGCTCCCGAGCGGTCGGCAGGCAGTGTTCGTGAACCGCGTGAGTTGGGCGGTGATCTACTTGGAACGCGCCGGGCTACTGGCGCGGGTCCGTCGCGGTGTCTATCGGCTCACGGACGAAGGCGAACGCTTGTTGTCTGGCGCGCCTTCGCGCATCGACATGAACCTGCTTGGAGAGTACCCGGAATTCGCCGAATGGTCGCAACGGACGAACGCTCCGCCTCCCGGCGAGAATGTGGCGCCCAGGCAGAACGAAGAAATCTCGGACACGCCAGAGGAAGCACTGAACCGGGCCGCCCGACAGTTGAGCGGCGCTCTGGAAGCCGATGTGCTGCATCGGGTTCGCGACGCCGCGCCTGCGTTTCTCGAACGCGTGGTCGTCGATTTGCTCATCGCGATGGGCTATGGCGGCGGCGATGCCACGATGGGCCGCGTAACGGGACGTTCGGGCGACGGCGGAATCGACGGCACCATCCGGGAGGACGCGCTCGGCCTGGATGAGGTTTATGTACAGGCGAAGAAATACGCTGAAGGCAACGCCGTGGGCGAAGGCGACCTGCGCAACTTCGCGGGCGCGATCGACGCCGCGGGCACGACCAAGGGCGTGTTCGTCACCACCGCCGGTTTCACGCGCGCCGCCAAAGACTATGTGGCGCGAAGTCCGAAACGGATCGTTCTGATCGACGGTGCGGAACTCGCCCGCCTGATGGTTCGGCACGGAGTCGGTGTGAGAACGCGCGCCGTTCACGAGATCAAGCGGATCGACGAAGACTACTTCGATCAGGAAGCGCCGTAGGCCGTGCGCCTGTCGTGGAACGAGGTTCGCGTCCGCGCCGCCGCTTTCGCGGAGGACTGGAAGGACGCGGCCTACGAGAAGGGCGAGACGCAGAGCTTCTACAATGCCTTCTTCGACGTGTTCGGGGTGCGGCGGCGGAACGTCGCGCGCTACGAGCAGCATGTCGCCAAGCTCGATGACCGCTCGGGCTTCATCGACCTGTTCTGGCCGGGCGTGCTGCTCGTCGAACAGAAAAGCGCCGGGCGCGATCTCCGCAAGGCGTATGAGCAGGCCGGGGAGTATTTCGATGCGCTGCCGGAACGCGACCGCCCGCGCTTCATCCTGGTGAGCGACTTCCAGACCTTCGAGCTTCACGATCTCGACGAGCGGGAGGTTGTGGTCTTCCCGCTTGCGGACCTGCCGGCGCATGTAGAGTCGTTCGGCTTCATCCTCGGCGTGCAGCGCCGGACCTTCCGCGATCAGGACCCGGCGAATATCGAGGCCGCCGAACTGGTCGGGCGGCTGCACGACGCGCTCGCCGATGCCGGACACCGGGGCCACGATCTGGAACGTTTCCTCGTGCGGATGGTGTTCTGCATGTTCGCCGACGACACCGGGGTATTCGAGCCGCGGGACATCTTCCTCGACTTCATCGAGACGCGCACCAGCGGGGACGGCGCCGATCTCGGGCCGTGGCTCGCGCAACTGTTCGAGGTGCTCAACACGCCGGAGGACGAACGCGCGGCGACGCTCGACGAGGACCTGGCGCGGTTCCCCTACGTCAATGGCGACCTGTTCGAGGGGCATTTGCGGACGTTCTCGTTCGACGCCGCGATGCGCGGGGCGCTGCTCGACGCCTGCCGCTTCGACTGGTCGAACATCTCGCCCGCCATCTTCGGCGCGCTGTTCCAGTCGGTGATGGACCCGGCGGAGCGCCGCGCCCAGGGCGCGCACTACACCACCGAGAAGAACATCCTCAAGGTGATCGAGCCGTTGTTCATGGACGACCTGCGCGCCGAGTTCGCCCGGCTGAAGGCGAGGCGCGACAGCCGCCGCCGGCCGGACCTGCTGGCCTTCCAGGAACGGCTCGGCCGGCTCAGTTTCCTCGACCCGGCCTGCGGCTGCGGCAATTTCCTGATTATCGCCTACCGCGAGTTGCGCGCGCTCGAAACCGAGGTGCTGAAGGAGGTCTATTCCGACGGGCAGTTCGCGCTGGCGGACATCCTTTCGGTCGTCGATGTGGACCAGTTCCACGGGATCGAGCTTGGCGAGTTCCCGACCCGCATCGCCGAAACCGCTTTGTGGATGATGGATCATATCATGAACATTCGGCTGAGCCTGGAGTTCGGACGGACCTTCGTTCGCATCCCGCTTGAGAAGTCGCCGCATATCGTCCACGCCGACGCGCTGGAAACCGATTGGTCCGAACTGCTGCCCCCGGGCGATTGCTCCTTCGTGCTGGGCAATCCGCCGTTCGTGGGCTCGAAATACCAGACGCCGGACCAGCGCGAACAGGTGCGGGGGATCGCGGCGCTCGGCAAGAGCGGCGGGACGCTGGATTACGTCGCCGCGTGGTTCATCAAGGCGGGGGAGTATGTGAACGGCGGCGATGCCCGGATCGGCTTTGTCGCAACCAACTCGATCACTCAGGGTGAGCAGGTCGCGCAGCTATGGCCGGTCCTGTTCGAGCGCTGCAAGCTGGAGATCGCGTTCGCGCATCGGACCTTCGCATGGGGATCGGACGCGCGCGGCAAGGCACATGTGCATGTCGTCATTCTCGGCCTCGACCGGCGGGAAGCCGCGCGGGCGGAAAAACGCCTGTTCAGCTATCCCGACATCAACGGCGATCCGGAAGAGAGCAGCCATGCCGCGCTGTCGCCTTACCTGTTCGATGCGAGTGGGCTGTCCGACCCGCATCTGGTGGTTCGGGAGGAAAGCGCGCCGATCAACGGGATGGGGCGGCTGAAGACAGGCGTTCAAATGATCGACAACGGCATACTCACATTCAAGCGGGATGATTACGAATCCTTCATCTCAAAAGAGCCGGGGTCGCAAAGATATTTTCGCAGGTACATTGGCGGCGACGAATACATCAATGGGTTCCACCGCTGGATTTTATACCTTGCCGAATCTTCACCCTCAGACCTGGGACGACTACCCGAGGTCAGGGAACGTATCAGGCGAGTGCGGGAGTACCGCGCATCGAGCCGACGCCCGAGTACGGTTGCCATGGCCGCCTATCCGACGAGAGTCGGTGTAGACGAACGACTATCCGAGCCTTTCCTTGTTCTACCGAACACGAGTTCGGAACGGCGGGAATACGTGCCAATCGGATGGTTGACGCCTGATGTAATCGCGAATCAGAAGTTGCGAATACTCCCCAACGCCACTCTTGCTGATTTTGCATTGCTAACATCAGCCATGCACATGGCGTGGATGCGGGCAATAACAGGGCGCATGAAAAGCGATTACATGTATTCCGTGGGCGTGGTGTACAACACTTTTCCGATGCCACCGAAGAGCGCAAATCTGTCGAAGCTGGAACCGCTCGCGCAAGCGGTGCTCGATGCCCGCGCGGACCATCCGGGTGCGACGCTCGCCGACCTCTACGATCCCGATTTGATGCCGCCGGACCTGCGACGGCCGCACCGGGCGCTAGACCGCGCCGTGGACCGGCTCTACCGCCGCACTGGATTCGCTTCCGAGCGCGAGCGGGTTGAGCACCTGTTCCAATTATATGAGAACATGAACACTCCTCTGGCGGCAGCGGCGAAGAACAGGAGACAATGAAGGCGGTGAATGAAGGTGCAGTTCCTTACTACTGCACCCGATTGATCGGTGGCGGGCATTTTGGTATGGCAACGCAACGAAATCGTGAAATAAGGAAACGAGGTCGACCATGAATGTCAAAGAGGCCGTACAAACGGCAAAGGAGTACGTCGCCGAGCTTTATGCGGATGAACCGGCTAGGCATATCGGCGTCGAAGAAGTGGTGTTCGATGAACTCAACAATGCTTGGAAGGTGACCGTCGGTTTCTTTCGGCCATGGGACGAGAAACTTGACTTGTCGGGAATCCTAGGTGCGGCCGCTGACGGAGAATCCGCTCTATGGAAGAGGCGCTCATTCAAGGTTGTACAAGTCGATGACGGCACAGGTAAGGTGAAGTCACTGACTCACCGCTCCTTGTCTTCTCTGAGTTAATCGGATGTCTCCGGCAAACGCGTTTATAGACACCAATCTTCTAGTTCTGTTACTGGTGGGCAGTGTAGATCGGAGTCTGGTAGAACGCCACAGACGAACACGTAATTTCGTCTTGAAAGATTATGATCGACTCATGGCAATAGTTGACACTCTTGAGCAGGTGTACGTTACTCCAAACACGTTGACCGAGACTTCAAATTTGCTCCATAGCTCTAAGGACATTCGCTTGATGAAACAACTCAATCTTCTTACGGAACAAGCAATAGAGGTGTATGTCGCAGGCAAAGTCGCCGTGAATAGCGGCGTATTCAACCGTCTTGGATTGACGGATGCCGTGCTTTTGGAATCCATATCAGCCGACCGACCGCTAATAGCCGTGGACTTTGATCTATACGGTGCAGCGTTAGCAAAAGGCGATAATTTTACCTATAACTTTACACATTGGCAGACGTGGTAGATGTAGGAAGATTGGATTTGTATGCGCTTCGGCCACTCACAGACAACCTAAGGATTGATAGAGAAATGAAGAAACAGCGCGGCAAGAGGTTTTCAAATCGATCACTTGAATTCTTCGACTTGATTCAGCGCTTTGAAGCAAAATCCTCTCAGGCCCACGTGACCGGAGCGCAAGGCGCTATTGAGAGATTGAGACAGGAAGGCAATGGATTCTGGTCTGAAGATCAGGGGCAACTAGAACGCTGGCGATAGTATTGCGACGTACTTTGGAAATTTGTTGTAGCAGATTTAAGCAACCGCAGGTTCAATCAGAAGCAGGATTTGGCAACTGCTCTGAGGGAGTTTGTCGCAGAGTTTGAACATTCGACCCATAGAATGTTCGAGATGCTCTATGGAACATCGGAAGATACAAACTCGGATCCAAACGTCCGAAGAATGTTTGCTTTGTTTGAGTGGGTATATCGATCCTCCACTTACGCAATTCTAGCCTACTGGCTTGACGAGAAAAATGAGGGGAAGTCCACCACCATCCAAGTTAAAATCTTTCGAGATCAACTTCCACGGATCGACATTGGAGAAACCGTTGTCCATAGAGAGATGAGAAAGCCGAAGAATTGGAAGCATCTTCG
>LXNI01002245.1_pt1 | contig 13968 bp, 13 predicted proteins | sample 809091 | NCBI WGS metagenome assembly LXNI01 (sample SAMN04870527, study PRJNA318959) | sponge metagenome | biome: 01000161; feature: marine sponge reef; material: water | host: Sarcotragus foetidus | place: Greece: Milos, Mediterranean Sea | collected 2013-05-29 | depth 5-7 m | reverse complement strand
CCGGGTCGGTCAATTCGTCCGAATTGACCTTATTTGACCCGGTGATCCACGCCTCGCGGCACGGTACACGTGGATGGCCGGGTCGCGGTTTGTCCTCCGGCCGGCGAAGCCGGTCCGGTGGGCTCGGCCATGACGCAATCATTTTATGCCTCGTCGCCGCACCACTCCTATGGTGGCTCAATCGGGTCCGGACCCCAGGACGGTGATCACACCTGAAAATGAGGGTGTGACGGAATGGTGCGTGATAGGTTGGCGCAGCTACCGCACCGGGAGGACGACATGGCACTAAGAGACAAACCCCCGTTCAGGGCCGACCACGTGGGCAGCCTTTTGCGCCCCGCCGCCCTGGCCGAAACCCGGGAGAAACACCGGAAGGGCGAGGTGTCGGACGAGGATCTGCGCCGCATGGAGGATGCCGCCGTCCTCAATGCCATCGGCCTGCAGGAACGGGTCGGGCTCAAGGGCATCACGGACGGGGAAATGCGCCGCGACTATTGGCACCTGGACTTCATGTGCGGCTTCGACGGTGTCGCCCTCAGTCAGGAAACCTACGGCATGAAATTCAATGCCGGCATCTCGGTCGCGACGACCTATGTCAGCGGCAAGGTCTCTTATCCCGAGGGCGGCAACATGCTGGACCATTTCAGGCACCTCAATTCAGAGGTCCACGAGACCGCCAAGTTCTGTTTTCCGACGGCCGGCATGTATCACTTCCGGCCGGGCCGCGACGGTGTCAGCGAAGAGGCCTATCCGGATCTCGAAGAATTCTGGGAAGATATAGGAAAGGCCTACAATGATGCGGTGATGGATTTCATTGCCAACGGCGCGACCTATCTACAGATCGACGACGTCAATTTCTGCTACCTCTGCGACCGGGAGCAGCGTGAACGGGTCGCGGCGAGGGGCGACGATCCCGACGGCCTTCTCGACACCTACATCAAGGTCAACAACGCCTCCATCGCCGGGCGGCCGGACAACGTCACCGTCACCACCCACATGTGCCGCGGCAATTTCCAAAGCTCGTGGATGGCGCAGGGCGGCTACGAGCCGGTGGCCGAGAAGATGTTCAATGAGACCGATGTGGATGGTTTCTTTATGGAATTCGACAGCGACCGGGCGGGGGACTTCGAGCCGCTCCGTTTCGTGCCCAAGGACAAGATGGTGGTTCTCGGCCTGGTGACTTCCAAGTTTCCCGAACTGGAGCCCAAGGATGAGCTCAAGGCCCGGGTCGAAGAGGCATCCAGGTATGTGGATATCGACCAGCTTTGTATCAGCCCCCAGTGCGGCTTTGCCAGCACCCACCACGGCAACAAGCTGAGCGAAGCCGAGCAGGAAGCCAAATTGGCCCTTTGCGTCGAGGTCGCAAATGATATCTGGGGCGAGTGATTTCAACATTCGGATTCCCGGCATGGCCATTGTTCCGCGCGAGCGGCGGCTTAACGCCGCGATCCGTCCGGATTGCAGTCGGCATGCTGCCGGAGAAGCCCGCGCCAAAGCGTTCATCTGACGACGAAACGTGACAAGTCTAGACGGGTAGGGCCGACAGCCGGCTGTGTCTCCGGTGATAGACGCCCCAGGCTACCCCAAATGCAAGAGTGCTGATCTGGGCGCCCAAGTCCGGCAAAAATAGTGCGCAGGCGAGTCCGAAGCGAACAAGGCGGTCCGCGAAACCGAGGGCATTGGTGTCACGGCCGCTGACGACGGTGGCCAGAAGCCAAAGCGAAAATAGCAACCGGGCGAGTGCCCACAGAAACTCCGCTCCCGAAGAAACAATTCCGGACAATACCGAAAGCAAGCTTGGCTCAATCGCCAGGGCAAACGGCACCATGAGGGTTGGCAGCAGCCAACGGTAGGCCTTGATCGCCGATCCAAGAATTTCGGTGTCCGCCAATTTGGCCGCGGCAACCGGAACCAGCGCGGCGGGCAACAGTACCGCCGAGTAGGAAGTAAGAAACAGCAGGAAAATGCCGAATTGGGTCGACGTGAAGCCGAATGTTTGCGCCGCCGGACTTAGGATTAGCATCCCCGTTAGCAGGCCAGGATGGCCGGGGATTCCGGCAAGGCCGGCGGCGAGCGCGGACAGCATCGTCAAAAATATGAACACAATTCTGTGTTCTATCTCCGTCAGCGGCTGATTTCCGAGGAAGGAAATTGCCGATGGGTCGGTGAAGGTGAGTCCCGGTGACTGGATAGAGACGGTGTACGCTCCAAGAACGAGCCCAAAGACAAGTAGGGACGCGACTTTCGTCCCGAGGCCGGAGGAGAACTCCAACAGAGATGGTCCCTGGCGGCCTCCCCCCCCGCCATGCTCCCAGTACAAGCGCCAAAATAGCGGCGGCGCCGAAACCGAAGAGAATGCCCCCTTTACCAATCAGGTGTGCTGATGAAATCCAGGATGTGATGACCAACAAAAGAAATCCGGCAACCAATACGGTTGATTTGAGTCCGGCCAGCCATGACACCCGTTTCAAGGGGGAGGCTGAACTGGCTAGGATGATGTGTTCGTCACGCGGCAAAATAAGGAAAAGCCCGATGCATAGCGCCAGTGCCGGTGAGAACATCGCGACGATGATCGATAGATATGAAATGCCGGTGATGTCGGCGAGCACGAAACCCGATCCGCCCAGAATTGGCGGCATGACCTGGGCAATGTATGCGGCAACCATTAGTAACGCGGCAGCACACGTATCCGGCCAATTCAACCACCTAAATAGTGGAATGATCACGATGGCGGCCACCATGGCGCCTAAAAACGCGCCTCCCAAGACGCTGCCAACGATCATGGCAATGAGCAGGGATAAATAGACGGGGCTGAAACGGCTACCCCTGAACAACCAGATTGCGGCTACGCCCAAATGTTCCGGCAGCGTCGACCACATGACGAGTTGAACGGTTATCACGGCGGCGATCATCATCATTGGAATGACGACCAGAATTGGGCGCGCCGGCTCCGAATCAAATAGACCGGCAATACCGGCCTGAACGGAATCGGCGCGGATTTCCCCTTCCGATTGGAACCAAATCAGCGCCACGAGAGCCGTTGCCGCAACAACCACGCCCAGACCGGCCCATCCAAATGTTCGTCTCGTGAGTTCCACAAGTACGGCGATTCCGCCGACTATCACCGCTAGGAAATAGGGATCCTCGTCGACGGCAAGCGGCATGAGCCCCTCGTCCATGGTGCCGGTCCACAAGTACAGCCGGAGCAGAACCCCAATCCCAACGGTTAGGAAGAGCAAGTCGGCAATGAGGGCAGGCCACCGCGTGGCCTCCCGTTGGCCCGCGGTGTAAGGCCGGCCGGCAAACAGAAGGAGAAGAACGGCGATCAGAACCGGCAGAACCGCAGCATAGGTCGCCTCGATCCAGGGCAGCACGAACAGACCGTAGAGAATAAGGAGGCCCGAGCTGATGGTATGCGTATATGAGCGCGCCGCGTTCATTTCGTTACATGCTAGTAATCGGGAAAGCGGGATGCACCCATAAAAAACGGGGCCGAACGGCCCCGTTTTTCGTTTCGGGGCGTTAAGCCCTAGAATATGTTCTGCGCCGCCACCATGGCATAAAGCATGGGGATCGACAGCATGGTGTTGGTCCGGGACGCGAGCGCCGCGGCGCGAGCCGCCTTCGGCTTCTCTTCATCGCTGGCTTCCACCAGGCCGATGACCTTCTGCTGATTTGGCCAGATAATGAACCAGACGTTGAACGCCATGATCAGGCCGAACCACATGCCGATGCCGATCATCGCATGCTTGCCCACGTTGTCGGTCAGGCCGATGGCCAGCGCGTCGACGAGGTAGCCGTTCATCCATGCCAGGATCAGGCCCCAAACGACCGTCGACAGGGCTGCCCAGCGGAACCAGAACAGGGCCACGGGCATGATGTGTTTCGGAATCGCCGGGCGAAGCTCCTCGGGGATGGTCGGAACGGTCGGCGTCTGGACGAAATTGAAGTACCAGAGCAGGCCGACCCACATGACGCCCGAGAGGACGTGCAGCCAGCGAACGAAGAAAGTCCAAAATTCAAATCCGAATTCCATGGTTGACTCCTATCTACGCCCTAAGCGCCAATGCCGTTGACAACCAAGATCATCACAACGGTGATGATCAGACCTAAAATGATAGTACCGGTAAGTGAGTCGAGTGGATTTCCCATCAAACTCCCCTTTTTGCTCCTCGATGCCACGAATCCGAAGGTGGGTTTCGCGGCCATTGTAATGCCATGATTCGGCGGAAGTACACCCAAACTTCTTTGTGGTTAATGGCGGGTTAGTCCGGAATTACCCGGAATTCCGCGCTGAGCGCGCGTTTCACGGCCTCCCGGCCCGATTGAATGGCGCCGTCGATGGTGGCCGGCAGGCCTGTGTCGGTCCAGTCGCCGGCCAGCCAAAGATTGGCGATTCCCGTCGCCGGGCCGGGTCGCAGGGCGTCCTGAGCGGGGGTCTGCGCGATGGTCGCCCGCTGCTCCTTGATGACCCGGCACGGGGGAATGGGGGCGTCGGACCGATTTAGGACGGGCGCCAATTCCCGCCAGATCAGTTCGGCGATGACGCCGGCCGGATTAGCGGCGATTTCAGTGGCGGCGCTGATGGTCACGGAAAGAATATCGCCGCGGCGAAAAATCCATTGGGCTTCGGTCCCGACCAGTCCCAGAAACGCGCCCCCACCCGGCAGGTCGGCTTCACCGTCCAGGCGGTAATGCAGGTTGACGATGGGACGGGTTTCCCCGGGCACACCGACATCCGGCAGCAGCCGGGCGATCTCGGATGGCGGCAGTGCCAGCACCACCTGGGCGTTGCCGGTGCCCACGGTGCGGTCGCCGAAATCGAGCCCCGTCGCCTGGGCGCCCGAAATCCGAAGACTGCGCAGCCGTTCGTTGAATACGGCCGTCACCCCGCGGCCGCCGAGATAGGCGAGCGCCGGGTCGACCAGCGCTGCGGACAGGCCTTTCCCGGCCAGATACGGCCGGCTCCCCGCAGCTCCCTTGGCGAAGGTCTTGCGGACCATCTGCCATAGCAGCCGGGCCGAGCCCTCGGTGGCGTCGGTGTTGAGGACCGCCCGGGTAAGGGGCTGCCAGAAGCGTTCGAATAGCGGCCTGTCCGTATCGACACAGTCGGCAACCGTCGCCTCCGGGCCCGCAAACGCCAGCCGGCCTGCATCGATCAGATCGCCAACCCCGCTGCCCGGCACACGCCCCTGTTTTCCCAGCAGCCAGAAGGGCAGAAACCCGTCCTTCGGCTGGAGGGTCCACGTCTCCCCGTTCATTGCGTCGAGGAAATCGAACCGCGGCGGGTCCAGCGGGGATAGCGCATCGGGCGCGCCGATATCGGCCAGATACTCAAAAACGCTTTGATTCGCGCCGACAATCAAATGGTTGCCGTTATCGATCAGCCGGTCGAGGGTCCCGTCGTGGAATGAGCGGCAACGCCCGCCCGCCTGTCCCGCTGCTTCATACAGCGCGACGCCGAGCCCGGCCCGGACGCCGGCGACCGCCGCGGCGAGGCCGGCCACGCCTGCGCCCACCACATGAAGCGCGCGTCCGTCTGAGGAAAACCCCTGATCGTTCATTCCGATACTTGCCCCCGGAACCATTTGGTCTCTATATCCCATTGTCAGGGGCGCAAGCCAGCGATACCCCTTTACGAGAGGCAAATGACCCGAGCTCTCAGCTACTGCGCCGGGGAGGTCCGCCGGCACGACCGGGACCGGTTTCTGACCACGCTGTTCGCTCCCGGCGCGGCGCGGGAGGATTATTACACGGTTCTCGCCTTCAATCTGGAAATCGCCCGAACCCGCGAGGTGGTGAGCGAGCCGCTCCTCGGCGAGATTCGGCTTCAATGGTGGCGGGATGCGGTAACCGCGGCCTATGCCGACGACGTCCGAACCACCGGCCACCAGGTGCTCGATCCGTTGACCGGATTGATCCGCCGGGCCCGGCTGCCGGAAAGCCTGATCCAAGCCCTGATTGACGGCCGGGGCGCCGATTTGTCCGAAGAGCCGGTTGCGGACGAGGCGGAATTGGAAGCCTACGCCGATGGCACCGCCGGGGCGCTTAACCGGCTGTTGGCGGCTGTGGCGGCCCCCCATTCCGATCCCGGTCTGATTGCTCAAGTGACCGAGGCCGGAATCATCTGGGGGATGACGGGTATACTCCGGCGGGTCGGCTTCGATGCGCGCCAAGGACGCATTCTGCTGCCGACCAGCCTGTTTCGGCGCCACGACGTCGACCCGCACGATCTGTTCGGCGGGCATTTGCCGCCCGGCCTGCGAGCCGGCCTCGGTGAGATGGCGGACGCAATCCGGGCGCGGGCCAATGCTTTCCGGGCAAACCCTTCGCCCCGGAATGGCGCAATTCGCAGCCTGTTCATGCAGGTCAGCCTTGCCAACATGTACATCGGCCGGCTGCGCCGGCTTCGCTATGACGTTTTCGGGTCGGATATCGAGGGCGGCCGGGCGGGCCGTCAGATGCGCCTCGCCTTCAGCGCCCTGTGGGGAGGCTATTAGTCCGGGGCGGCGGCGCCGCATCGTTGTGGTCGGATCGGGCCGCCCAGTCGATGGACATGATGTCCAGTGCGGACACGGCGGGAAAAACCGGTGGGCCGCCGGCGACATATAGCCGCACCACGCCGTGCTCGGTGTCCGGGAAGACATTGCGGCTGTCGTCGAATTTGCGCACCTCCAGGACCGTCATGAGCTTGGTCTTGGTGTTGCGGCTGCGCCAGGCAAAGGTCGGGTTGGCCTGACGCGGTTTGCCGAATGGCGCGATCACCCGCTTCCATTCATCGGTCGGATTGCCATAGCGTTTCTTGAGGTACGCCAGCACCCTCTCCTGATCGTCCGAACGGAACAGGGCGTGAATGTGGCTGGCCGCACCCCGGTCATAGCGGGCCAGCGCCCGGGCACCCTGATAAAGGATGGTATTGACCCGGAACGCGCCTTCGACCTCGCCCGGCCAATCGACAGGCACAACGCAAAAGGCGCGCCGGCCCCGCTTGGAGACGCAGGCGTTGGGCTCGCCGGCGCCCTGTGTCGGCTGCGGCTGGCCGATGGTCACCGACTCGCCCAAGGCGAACAAAGCATCCCGGAGCGGCGCTCGGAGCCGCTTGACAGGCTGGACCGGACGGCCGCGCCGAGAGACGGCGGCGCCGCGCCTGTCATCCCCTTGGTTCAGTTTTGCCGATTGGTCTTGCGCGCGCGCACCCGCGGAATTGTTGGGCCTGGCGCGTTCGACCGGCGGCTGTGGACCGGCCTTTGGCGCATCGTTCCGCGTTTGAGCGGGCTGTTCTTCCTCGTCCCCGCCGCTCCCGAACAGGTTGCGGAATAGCTGACGTACCGAAATCGGCTCGCTGTCGAGTTCGCCCGAAGAGGGCGCGTCCGCCGGTGGAGAGGCGGGCGCCTGCGATTGCGTCTGCGGTTGAATTTGGGGCTGCGGTTGCGGTGCGTTGCCCGTTTCGGCCATTTTGCTCACGGTGGATGCGGGCTCGCCCGACTGTTCCTGCCGCGCCTTGATCAGAAACTGGGCGATGTCAAAGAAGCCGCGTTGCAGCGCGATGTCGAGGGCCGTCCGGCCGTTGCCGTCTTTGCGGTTCACGTCGGCGCCGGCCTTCACCGCCGATTTCACACCGGTCAAATTGTTGCCGCGCACCGCGTCGAACAACAGGGGCGCCATGGACTCTTGAGACCGGCCGGCAGGCGCCTGCTGGGCATGAGCATGGGAAGCAGGTCCCAGCATGAGTGCCAGGACGAGACCGGCAATAATCCCGCGGCCCGCTCGATACCATAGCCGAGCAGGTCCGGAAGCCGCTGTGACGCGTCTATTCACGCCGTTACAACCTCCTGGGGTCTGTACTCAATTAGCGGATTCTCCTTTTTGCGCCCTCTCACCCTGCACCTATCACCCTTGAAGGGGGCGAGGGAACCCGATGCGGTAACGCGACTACTTCCTCTCCCCCTGACGGGGGCGAGGGAACCCACCGAAACTCCCTCTCCCTCTCTGAGGGAGAGGGCCGGGGTGAGGGTGAGGGTGATATGGAAATTCCCCCTCACCCAGCTACGGCTATGGCTCGCAGGCTCGCCAACCCTCTGCATCCCTCTCCCCCTGACGGGGGCGAGGGACCTTGTGCCGCGCCGTCCTCATCCTCGCAACACTCCCATGGCGGCTCAATCGGGTCCGGACCTTAGTTACCTTCCTGGTGTCTTATACGTTATTCGGGTTCCTTTGTTCTCTCCCAATTCCCCATATGTTGGGGGTGTTTCTCTTGGGGGGTGTTTTGGGGAGAATTTAACGGTTTGCGCTAGGCCGCGCGGCGGCTCTCCAACCATTGATCGAGCGCGGCCAGCGCGCGGGCGCTGAGGGCGGCCTTCCGGTCCCGTCCTTTGAGCCGTTTTCCTTGCTCATTCTTGGCTGAAATCGGGGGAAAAAGGCCGAAATTTACATTCATGGGCTGGTATGTTTGGGAATCTCCACCACCGGTGATGTGATTTAGCAGCGCTCCGAGAGCGGTTTCACCCGGCGGTGGGGTGCCCGTCTCTCCCAGGCTCTCGAATCCAACGAACCGGCCCGCCAGCAGTCCGACCGCCGCACTTTCGACATACCCCTCGCAGCCGGTGATCTGGCCGGCGAAGCGCAAATGGGGGTGTGATTTGAGCCGGAGGCGCTGGTCCAGCAGCCTCGGTCCGTTGATGAAGGTGTTGCGATGAAGCCCGCCGAGGCGGGCGAATTCGGCGTTTTCAAGACCGGGAATGGTCCGGAATATCCGCTTTTGCTCGCCGTGGGTGAGCTTGGTCTGGAAGCCGACCATGTTGTAAAGCGTGCCCAGCGCATTGTCCTGGCGGAGCTGGACCACGGCCCGCGGCTTCCGGTCCGGCTCGCGCGGATTGGTCAGACCCACCGGCTTCAGCGGACCGTATGCGAGCGTCTCCCGGCCCCGCTCCGCCATTACCTCGATGGGCAGGCATCCCTCGAAATAAGGGGTGTTTTCTTCCCACTCCTTGAAGGCGTGCTTTTCTCCGTCGAGCAGGGCGTCGATGAAGCTCTCATACCGGGCATCATCGAGCGCGCAATTGATGTAGTCCGCGCCATCTCCCTTATCGTAACGGGACTGAAACCACGCCTCGCCGAAATCGATGGTGTCCTTGTAGACGATGGGCGCGATGGCGTCGAAGAATGCCAGCTCTTCGGCGCCGGTGATCTTGGCGATGGCCTCGGCGAGAGGCTTGGAGGTCAGCGGGCCCGTCGCGATGATGGTCCGTCCCCAATCCTCCGGCGGCAGCCCGTCGATCTCCTGCCGCCGAATCTCAACCAGGCTCTCAGCCTCCAGCGCGGCCCCCACCGCTTCGCTGAAATGGTCGCGATCGACCGCCAAGGCGCCGCCGGCGGGCAGCTTGTGACGGTCCGCCTCGCGCATGATCAATGAACCGCAGCGACGCATCTCCTCGTGCAGAAGGCCGACCGCATTGTGCCCGGCATCGTCGGACCGGAATGAGTTGGAGCAGACCAATTCCGCCAACCCGCCGGTCTGGTGGGCATCGGTCTTCTTCACCGGGCGCATTTCGTGCAGCACCACGGGCACGCCAAGGCGGCTCAACTGCCACGCGGCCTCGGAACCGGCGAGGCCGCCGCCGACGACGTGAACGGGGGGCAGGTTGGAACCCATGAGGCTCTATCTAGAGCAGTTTCGGGCCAAATTGAACCAATTTGATGGCGCTCATCGGTTGGCCGGGCAGGCGCGGGCCGAAGGGCGATGCCTGCGCATCGGACGAGGCCCGCAACTCCCGGTGCCGGGCTTGCCGCACTCCATGTCATGCCCCAAGATAGCGATTGGACATTTCCAGGGGAGGCAACCCATGATTACGGTCGTCGTGAACTTCAAGCTGCCGGACGGCACCACCCGCGAAAAGGCGTTCGAGAACATGAACAAGGCCGCGGCAAGATTCGAAAACATGCCGGGGCTGATCCGCAAAACCTTCCTGTTCGACGCCGGGCGGGGCCTGGGCGGCGGCGTGTATACCTGGGAGACCCGCGAGGCAGCCGAGGCGGTCTATGCCGAGGGCGGACCCTGGCGGCAGTCGCTGCAGGATCTCTACGGTGTGGTACCGGACTTGTCCTGGTTCGAGACCCCGGTGATCGTCGATAACGCGGCGGGCGAGATCAAGTCGGCTGCCTGATCCCGCAGGCGCGAGCGGCATGTCGGTTTGGGCCGAGACCACCCTCGGCACCTGGGGGCGGGTCCACCGTTCCCGGCTTCGGGCGGCCCGGCCGCTGGAGAGCAACGCCGTCCCGGATCTGGTACGCGCCGAAAACGATCTGGGCGTGGTGATCCACGGCGGCGGCCGGTGTTACGGCGATGCGTCGTTGGACACCGGCGGGCGGGCCATCCTCACCCGATCCCTCAATCGGATCGTTGATTTCGACCGGGCCGCCGGCGAGGTGGTCTGCGAAGCCGGTGTGACGTTCGAGGAACTCTCATCGGCAATCTTTTCCCATGGCTGGTGCTACCCGGTGTCGTCGGCCACCGCCGCGGTCACCTTGGGCGGCGCGTTCGCCAACGATATTCATTCCAAGAACCACCATCTTCTCGGCGCTTTCGGCGACCATACCAAGTGGGTCGATTTGGTGCTGGCCGGCGGTGAGGTGGTCCGCGCCTCGCCGGCGGAGAACACCGATCTGTATTTCGCCAGCCTCGGCGGCATGGGGCTGACCGGCGCCGTTCTTCGAGTGTGTATCCGGTTGATGCCCATCCCGTCCAACAGCGTCGATGCCCGCTACGTTCCCTATCCGGACCTCGACGCCATGCTCGACGCCATCAACGGCGGCCGGGAGATCGAGGAGTTTTTGTTCGGCTGGATCGATGTGTTCGCGCGCGGTTCGGCGCTCGGCCGCGGCATCCTGGAAAGCGGGCGGCTGGCCGCCGCCGACGGGGGATGCGTTCCGCCGCCGAAGCCCCGATCAATTCCCTTTGCGCCGCCGGCCGGTCCGTTTCTTGCTCCGGCCATGCGGCAGGTGGCGCGCCGCCGCTATGAAAAATTACCGTCGCGCGGAGTCGGGGTGCGTAAGGACCTGTTTTCGTTTCTATTTCCCCTCGATCACATCAAGGGGTTCAACAAGCTCTATGGCCGGTCCGGTTTCTACTCCATTCATGCCGGGTTTCCGCCGGCCGCCGAGCGCGCCGGCATTCGGGCCATGGTGGAGGAAATCGCCGCCGCCCAGGCAGGCTCGACCACCGCGGTGGTCAAGCCCATGCGCGGCCCCGGGCGGGGACTGATGTCATTTCCCATCGAAGGAATGGTGCTTGCCGCGGATTTGCCGCGCCGGCGGGACACGCCGCGGCTTCACGACCGGCTTGAGGCGCTGGTGCTGGATCACGGCGGAAGGCTTTATGTGGCCAAGGACGCCCTGATGTCGCCCGACGGCTTCGCGCGGATGTTCCCGAATTTGTCGGCGTTTCGCGCGGCCCTGGAGCGGTTCGATCCGAACGGCCGGTTTCAGTCCGACCTCGCCCGGCGCCTCAAGATCCGCGGCTGACGGACTACACAAAGCGGACGAATGCCTGCCAGGCGGCCTGGGCGAGAATGAACGGCAGCCAGACGGGTCCACCGAAATACAGGGAAATCCGAGCAGCCCGTCCCAGGGCGGGGGTCGCCGCATTGGGTGCGCAGCGCCAGACGCTGCGAAACAGCCAAACCAGGGTCACGCCGAACGCGCCCACCGTCGGCAGAACGAACAGCGGTTTCCATACCAGGAGGTTCATAATTCCGGTCCCGGGTTCGTAGGGCGAGACCGAAAAAGCGAGATTCAGAAACGCGCTGGCCCCGAAGGCGGGCCAAAACCCATACCACCAATAGAGCGGACCCGGTTTCTCCTCGCCCGCATAGGCGCGCGCGAAATAGCCTTTCGCGGCCCCGCTCACGACATCAGCCCGGGGACCGCCCGCCGGCGCCTGATCATGGCGTAGAGGATCAGCACGGCGGCGATCAATAGCCCGGAACTAAGGCCCAACGACCAGCGGATGCCGACGAACTCGCCGAACACGCCGATTGTCAGGCCGGAGAACGACATCAGCCCCAGCGCCGACATGTTGTAGAGGCCGATAAATCGGCCGCGGGACTTCACCGGCGCTTCCAATTGAACCAGCGTCTGGAGCATGGCCCCGTAGGAGAAGTGGAAAAATCCGGCAAGGAACAGCAGCGCCGTCGACAGGACAATATCCCGCGACAGTGCAAAGGCGGTCATGAAGCAGCCCCACAGGAACACCAGCACGAAGGCGGTCCGCACCCGGGCCCGGAGGAAGCCGCCGCCCTCCAGAATCACCACCGCCGCGAGGGCCCCCGCCGCATTGGCGGTCAGCAGCGTGAAGTACTGGTTCTCGGCCCGCTCCGCGCCCAATGCTATGGCAAAGGCCGGCAACAGGGCCTGGAAGGCATTGCCGACCAATAATGCCGCCATGCCGCCCAGCAGGGTTATATACATGATCCGGGGCAGGGTCTGAACGTGCTTGATGGTCTCGACGATATCCGCCAGGCCCCGGATGGGTTGCCGGGGCGTTTCGTCGGCGGAGCGGAATTTCGGCCCGTAGGGCGCCTTCCACAGCCACAACGTCAGCGGCAAATAGATGGCCGCGTTAACCAGGATACCCAAGGCCGGGCCGAGCCACAGCATCAATGCGCCGCCGACCACCGGTCCCAGCAGGAAGCCGAGGGTCCGGGCGCCGGCGAGCAGGCGGACGCCACTATGCAACTGGGCGGCGCCGACGATGTCGTGGATCAAGAGTTGCGCGGCCGGTCCCCACAGCACGCCTGCGAGCCCGTGGATGATCAGCAGCACGACCGCATGCCATTGTTCCAGGCCGTCGTAGAAGAACAGGACCCCCCACCCGAGGGAGACGAAGATGAACATCCCCATGCCGATCTGGATGATGCGCCGGGGATCGAACCGGTCGCAGAGCGCGCCAGCGGAGATGGAGAACAGCAGGAACGGCACCCAGTGGGAGATCACCGCGAATCCTTGCAGGCCGGGCGAGGCGAATTTGGCGAAGATCACCCAGTAGCTGATCACGTGCTCGATGGAGTCGGCCATCATCGCCAACATGGTGCCGACGAAATAGATGCGGAAGCCCGGATGCCGGAGGGCGGCGAAGGATTTCGGCGCCGTCGCCTCCGCACTGTCGATTGAAGAGGTGTCGGTCATGACCCGGCCCTGATCACTGGTGTCCGGTTAAGATATCTGGACAGGTTGCATGGTGTTGATTCTACTGGTGTCCAAGCGTTTTGCGACGATTTGGACACGAAGTCAGGACCAACACCATGCGGCACTAGAATAGCGTTTTTCATGACATCTTGAAGCATGTTCCTTGGGATGCGTCCGCCGGCGTGTTCCGGCCTTCTGCCTTGAGACGCTCGAGCATCACCTTCTGGGCGTAGACGACGTTCACCTTGATGCCGGTTTGCTTGGTGAACTCATCGAGGAAGGGCTGGATCAGGAACGGCTGACGATAGGAATACAGATTTACTTCCTCCGCGCCGGCGTTTCCCGAGCCGAGCACCGGCAGCATCGCGGCGGCGGCGGCGATGAGAGCGATGGTCTTTTTCATTTTGGTCCTGCCCTTAAGTGTTACCCGGTTCAATTTTGCGAACCATTATCAACGACTATCAGACTAAAAACGAAAATGCAAATCATTATCATTATCATTACCGAATTGGGAATTGTTGATACGTCCAACGCCGGCGCCCCGGTCACGCGACGATGGATGACGGCAATCCGGAAGGTGCCGGTCGGTCCGGCCCCGGCCTCCGCGGGGTAAAGGGTTTCCCGAGGGCTTCCCGAGGGATCAAGGCCCAGCGAAGCTCTCCATCCCCGATCGGCGAGCAGAAAAGTGTTGAGTGCCCGGCTGGGCCATTGGTTACAATGAGTTAGTCCCTCTAACCCGCCCCTTGGGGCGTCACCAGCCGGGTGAAGACCATGGTCCTGCCTTAT
>LXNI01002244.1_pt1 | contig 13973 bp, 9 predicted proteins | sample 809091 | NCBI WGS metagenome assembly LXNI01 (sample SAMN04870527, study PRJNA318959) | sponge metagenome | biome: 01000161; feature: marine sponge reef; material: water | host: Sarcotragus foetidus | place: Greece: Milos, Mediterranean Sea | collected 2013-05-29 | depth 5-7 m | reverse complement strand
GCCGCCGATGGTCAGCCCCCAGACGGTCAGCACGGCGTTGTTGATGGTGTGGATGCGGTGCATGCCAGCGTAACGCTGGTCGACCGTATCGCGGGCCTCGCGATAAGTATTAATGGAAGGCGCTACTTCAAAGGCCCAGCGCAACTCGCGAGCCAGCGCGCAGTCTGCTGGAATCTCAGCCAAGCCCGCCTCCAAGGCTTGTCGAGGATCGCCCAGGGCGAAGGCAGCCGAGATGACAGCGGAGAAATACATGGCGCCGTAGATGCCATTGCGCCGGTGGCTGATGCTGGCGTCGCGCCAAGCGAATTCGGCCGCCTTCTCGGGATAACCGGGCGCGGCATAACCCCAGGGGTCGGAGCGGATATCGGCGCCGATCCAGTAGATGAAGGGATTGTCCACAACCGCGGCTTCACCCTCCGGTACGCCGGCATGCAGATTCGATAGCGCGATGCCTTCCGCGGTCGCCGCATGGGGCAAGTATTTCATCCAGGCAGCGCCCACATCGGCCAGGCTGAAATCCACGCCGTAATCTTCCAGAATCAGCAAACCAAGCTGGGTGTAGATGAGGTCGTCATCGGTGGGCACACCATCCATTTTAGCGCGGGTGAAGTCTTCGCGCGGGCTGGTGAGATATTTGAGATCCTGCGGGCGCTCGGCCTGGCTCCAATAGTCGGTGGGCGGGAAGGCGTCGCCCAGGTACTCCGCCCAACGCGCCATCTGGTCGACTTCCCAGCACTCGACGATTGAGCCCAGAACACAGCCGGAAAAGCGTCCCAGAATGGCCGCCTCCAGCCGGTCGCGATAGGTGTCGCGCGGCAATTGCGTCCAGTAGCGGCGCTCGCCATCTGGACGCAGCGCACGGATGCCGGGCAAGTCATCCGGCTCGGCTTGGCGCAGCGCCGGGTCGTCTGGCAAGGCGCGCAGCTCGGACAGTTTTTCGGCGACCAGGGCCTTGATTTCCGCCACCTTGTCGGCCACGCCGGCCGCGCCAGTCTCGGTCTTGAGCTGGGCCCAGAGGTTAATTTGTCGGTCGAGGTTCTCTACTGGATCCGGGTAATTGTTGTTTGACATGGGGCCTCCTAGGTCGATTCAATTGCAGTATGCATAGCAATAGCATTTGTAGGGGCGACCTATCAGGTCGCCCGCGTATTCGCATTAATTTCGTGGGCGAGCCACGGGCTCGCCCCTACGATACGCTGGGTGGTATGCCCCGATTCACCCGGCGTGCACTTGTTCCGCCAGGGCGATGAAGCGGTCGATGGTGTCGTCGATGGCGAAGGGCGACTGGTGATACAAGAAGGTATGCACTGTATTGTTGAAATTCTTGGTCCAGTGCTTGGGTATGGCGCTTTTGCCATAGACCGCGCCCCAGATGCTGCCGGCGGTAGCGGCGGTGCAGTCATTGTCCTTGCCCATGGCGACCGTTTCGCCGATGACCTTGGTCAGATCGTCGCCGCCAACGGTCAAGCCCCAGACGGTCAACACCGTATTGTTGATGGCGTGCGCGCCGCCCATAACCGTGTAGCGTTCCTCGATCAGCGCGGCGGCATCGCGGTAGTTGGCCACGTCCGGCGCTTTGTCCAGGGCCCAGCGCACTTCGCGCGCCAGCAGACAGTCAGCCGGAATCTCCTCCAAGCCGATGCGCAGCGCGTCAACTGTATTGTCTACAGTAAAGGCTGCCGAGATGGCCGCGGAGAAGAACATGGCGGCGAAGATGCCATTGCGGCGGTGGCTGACGTAAGCATCGCGATGAGCGAGTTCGGCGGCTTTTTCGGGCCAGCCTGGCACGGCGTAAGCCCAGGGGTCGCTGCGGATATCGGCGCCGATCCAATTCAAGAAGGGATTGTCGACTTCGGCCGCCTGCAGCGCCGGCACGCCCTTGCGCAAGTTGTCCAGCGCGATGCCCTCGGCGGTGAAGGCGAAAGGCAGATACTTGACCCAGGCCTCGCCTAGCTGCTCGGTCGTGAAATCGAGCCCGTATTCTTCCATGATCATCAGACCGAGCAACGTATAGTTGAGATCGTCGTCGGTCGGGACGCCGTCCATCTTGGCGGGCGTGAAGTCTTCGCGCAGGCTGGTCTCATACTTCTTCATGTGGGGCTGTTCGGCCTGGCTCCAGTAGTCGACCAGCGGATATTCGTCGCCGAGGTATTTCGCCCAGTCTTCCATGCGCTCGACCGTCCAGCCTTCGACGATGGAGCCGAGTGTGCAGCCTGCGCAGCGCGCCAGCCAGGAGCCCTCGAGACGCTCGCGAAAATCAGGCGCCAACTCAGTCCATTGGCGGCGCGTGCCGGCCGGCCGCAGCGCGAGGATGGACGGCAAATCGTCGGGTTCCGCTTGGGCCAGTTCGGCGTCATCGGGCAAGGCGTCCAACTCGGCGATCTTCTCCGCGAGCAAGGCTTCGATCTCGGCGACTTTGTCGGCGACCACAGACGCGCCGGCGCCGAATTCGACCTTCTGTTGGGCGTAGGCGTTGATCTTGCGTTCCCACATCCCGATCTTTTCCGGATATTCAAAAAGACGCATGGTATTCTCCTGTTTCTAAGTTGTTCCAATCAAGCGCACAATAGTTTGCGGGTGACTCACAGAGTCGCCCCTACACATCATCTTTAGCCGGCCATTACGCGGTCGGCCTGCGCGGCGAAGCGATCGACCACGTCGTCGAGGGCGAAGGTCGGATGCCCGTTCAGGTAGCAATGAATCTTGTTGTTAAAGTTGCGGGTCCAGTGCTCGGGGATGGCGCCGGCCCCATAGACAGCGCCGAAGATGCTGCCGGCGGTGGCGGCGGTGCAGTCATTGTCTTGGCCCATGGAGACGGTCTCGCCGATGGTTTTGGTGCAGTCAGCGCCGCCCACAGCCAAGCCCCAAATCGTCAGCGCGTTATTCTGGAAGGAATGCGACTTCCACATGCCGGGATAACGCTCCTGGACCAGCGCGTCGGCGTCCTTGTAGCCCGAAACAGACGGCGCCTTGTCGAGCGCCCAGCGGATTTCACGCGCGGTAATGCAATCGGCGGGGATTTCTTCCAGGCCGATGCGCAGCGCCTCCATTGGATCATCGACGGCGAAGGCGGCTGAAATCGCGGCTGACCAATACATAGCGGCATAGACGCCGTTGCGCCGGTGGCTGATCATGGCGTCGCGCCAAGCCATCTCAGCCGCTTTTTCGGGCCAGCCGGGCGCGGCGTAGCCCCAGGGGTCGCTGCGGATATCGGCGCCGATCCAATTTTGGCAGGGATTGTTGAGCGCGCCCGCTTCCATAGCCGGCACGCCATTACGCAGATTCTCCAGCGCGACGCCCTCGGCCGTGAAGGCGAAGGGCAGGTACTTGACCCAAGCCGCGCCCATGTCCTCGACGCTGAAGTCGGGGCCGAAGGTTTCCAGGACCAGCAGACCGAGCAGGGTGTAGTTCAGGTCGTCATCGGAGGGGACGCCGTTCATTTTTGAGGGCGTGTAATCATGGCGCACGCTCATTTTCAGGCGGGGCAGATGCGGCTGTTCCGCCTGGCTCCAATAATCCACCAGCGGGAAGGGATCGCCGAGGTAGGCGGCCCAGGCCTCCATGCGGTCGACCTTCCAGCCCTCGACGATGGAGCCGAGTGTGCAGCCGGCGCAGCGCGTCAACCAGGCGCCTTCCAGGCGATGGCGGAAGTCCTCGGGCAGCGATGTCAGCAGGCGGCGGCTACCGGCCGGGCGCAGCGTTTTGATCGCCGCCAAGTCATCGGGCTCGGCCTTTGCCAGCTCGGGATCATTTGGCAGCGCGTCCAGCTCGGCGATCTTCTGCTTGAGAAGCGCTTCGATTTCCGCTACTTTTTCGGCCACGCCCGGCGCGCCGAATTCGACCTTTTGCGTGGCGTAGCGGTTGATCGTTAAATCCCAGCCTTCTACGGTATCGGCATAATCAAATAGTTTCACGACTCTCTCCTATCTCACTGTATTTAAGTAAATCGCATATAGACGGACATCTCCAGGGCGGATGCCGGTGAAATCAACACGCAGGCGAATACGACCAGAGGGATGCGATATCGCGTCTCGGTCACCCCAAGTCACCAACTGATTGTATCCATTTTCTCTGAGCAAGTCACAGTTTTCGCGGGAATAAGCGGGCAGCGGATTTAAGCGCTCGTCGAGGATTGCGACGCTGAGGCCGCTATAGTCATGGATGCCATCGACATTCAAGAATAGCTGCGCGGCCTGGCCTTCAAGGTCGATTGGCGCGGAAACGATATGAGGGGCGCGCTCCGATTCAGCGGCTAGCGGCCCGCCCATGTAAGCCTGCAAATAGCCTAAACGGTCGCGCCCCCAGCTGGCGACGCGGACGCCGTCGCTTTTCTGCTCGGGCCAGGGACCATACCAAAACAGCGTTTCGTCGCCGACATTCTCGAAGCCCTGCCCCTGGATCAGCGTGGGAAAGTTCAATAGCTGATCGCCCTGCGGCGGCTTGAGCCAGCCGTCTTCCGCCGCCGAAACGATTGGGAAATTAGGGATCGGCTCGCGGTAGTGCAAGCCATCGTTGCTTACAGCCAGACCCAGGTCCATAGTGGTCATGCGGCGGTCGTTTGAGGCGTGCCCATTCCACATGCCGTAGAAACCGAGCACGACATTCCCGCGATTCCAGAGGCCGGCGCCGAGGTGAATCTGCTCGCCGGCGTCGCCACCCACTATGCGCGGGCGCGGCGCCACATCAACGCGCTGCAAACCGAGGACGGAAGCGGCGCTCCAATTTTCGAAGTCGTAGGAGATGTGGCTGGCGAATTGTCGGAAGCGGCCGGGCACATGCTTCCCGCCCTGCCCGGCGATGACATACATATCGTCGATCTTCCCCCCGCCGGCCATTTCAAACCAGGGACCGACGGGATTACTCGCTGATTCGCGCCAGCGCAGACCGTCGGGGCTGAAGGCGACGGCGAAGCGATTGCCGTAGCGCTCATCTTCAAAAACCATCTTGAAGCGGCGCGCGCTATCCGAGTCCTCCGGGTCGTGAAAGACGACGCAGGCGGCAATATGCCCGTGCGCGCCCATATCGACCAGATTGTTATCGAGCGTCCCATTATATTCGACCAAGCCGAGACTCGGCTTTTCCCAGTGGTAGCCATCATGGCTCGTCGCCAGATGTATACGCTGGAACCAGGTTTCGTCCGCGCCTTGGCCGAGGTACCACATCCAAAGCTGGTCGCCGCGGCGGATAACGGTGCCGTAATAAGCGACGTGTTCGCAGTCGGGCGCGCCATCCGGGCCGGGCGCGAGTACGATGCGCGTCCGTCCGCAAGTCGCGCGGTGGCTGTTGAGCTGAAGCTGAACGCCGCGCTGCAGCGGAATAGCGTGGTCGTCAAAAGGGAAGAGGGTGATCTCGCTGAGGCTGCGCTGCGAGGCGCTGCTTTGGATTTGCAAGGATGTGAACACCTGTCGCGGTGGTTAATCCGAGAAAGGATAACACTTTGGCAAAGGCGCGTCAAAGAATGCGTCCGGCGCGCTTCATTCGATGCGGAAGAGCTCGCGCGCGTTGCCTCCGAGAATGCGCGCCATGTCCGACTCTGAGCAATCTAGGGCGCTGACGTACTGCATGATGGCGTCGATGGTCACCCAGGGATGGTCGCTGCCGAAGAGCAGATTGCCCGCGCCAGCGAAGTCCAGGGCGAAGTTAATGGCCAGCTGCGAGGGCGATACCAGGTCGAGATAGACGCGCTGGTAAGTCTCGCGCGGAGACTGAGTGATGTGGTCGCGGCCGCGGCGCTTGACCTCGGTCTGCTCGACCACGCGCCCCATCAAATAGGGCAGCACGCCGCCGCAATGCGGATGCACGACCGTCAGCTGCGGATGACGCTCCATGGCGCCGCCCAGGATCAGGCGCAGCATGGCGAACGAGGTATCGATCATGAAGCCCGTCATAGGAATCATGCTGTGCTCGCGGATGGCATCGGCCCAGGTCGGCACGGTGGGATGCAAGACCAGCGGTACACCCAACTCCGCCGCCCGCGCATAAAATGGCTCGAAGCGGGCCTGGTCCAGCGGATCGCCATTGATATGCGACGGCAAGAAAACGCCGCGCAAATCCAGCTCGCTCACGGCCCGCTCCAGCTCGGCGATGGCGGCGGGCACATCATTCAGCGGCAGCGAGGCGATGCCGACGAAACGATCGCTATGCTGGGCGCAGAGCTCGGCGACGGCGTCGTTGCAGATGCGCGCGCCCTCGATGGCCAGCGGCGGCTCCAGCATATCCGGCGTGGGGATGTTGACGCTGATGACGCTCATATCGACGCCGGAGCGATCCATATCGGCCAGCTTGCGCCCCGGGCTGTAGTCGTCGAGGTCGAGGCGGAAGCGCTGCACGCCGCTGTAATCAATCAGGTAGACGCCGTCGCCGCCGCTGGTTCGCAGGCTATTGCGATTGCGCGTCAGCAGCTCGGCATATTCGCGCGGGAATACGTGGCTTTGACAATCGACAATGAAGCTCATCGTTCGCTCCCGAAGACGCCGCTGTATCGTTCATCGGCGGCGATGGGCAGAAAGGCGCCGGCGTCAAGCGAGCGAATGGCGGCGTCGATGGTCGCCAGCACTTTGAGATTGTTGCGCCCGCTAAAATGCGGCTCGTCGGCGTCTGGTCCGCTGGCCAGCCATTCCTGCCAGCGGTCGAAGAAGAGCGACCAAGGCACGGTCGGCGGACGGTCGCCATCGAGGTCGACCACTTCGAAAGGCCCGCCGCGCTCGGCAAATTCATAGGTCATTTCGTTCTTGGACATGTGCAAGCCGCGGCAGCGCAGCGCGCCCTTGCTGCCTTCCAGCCGCAACTCGTAGCAGTCCGATTGCGTCGAGTAGCCGGCATGATAGATCATGTGTTGGCCGCCGCTGAAGCGGAAGAGCCCGTTGATCATGCAGGCGCTGTCATAGACCGACCAGGACGGCAGGTAGCCATCGCAGATGACCGACTCCGGCTCGAGCTCGGGCAGGACGGCGAAGAGGCAGTCGAGGTGGTGGCAGGTCATCTCCCAGAGCACGGGCTGCTCAAAGCCGGCCAGGTTGCGCGCTTGATGGCGCGGCTTGGCGTTGAAGAAGTAGATCTGCTCGACATGGCCCAGCGCGCCGCCGCGGACGAATTCGGCGGCGGTCAGATAGTGGCGGAAGTAGCGCATCTGCTGTCCGACAGCCAGCTTGACGCCGCGCTCGGCGGCCAAGTTCACCAGCGCCTGCGAATGGGCGAAGTTGTTGCTGAGCGGCTTGGCCACCAGGGGCGAAAGGCCTGCTCGCAGCGCGGCCTCGGTCTGCGGATAGTGCCACTCGGACGGCGTGTTGATCAGCACGGCATCAGCGGCCGCCTCGGCGAAAGCGCGGTCGAGGTCGGTATATAGCGCCGACTCCGGCAACGACAAATCCGCGCCGGCCTGCTGCAGCGCGTCCGGGTTGACATCGACGACGGCGACTGCTTCGTGCCAGTCTTTTTCCGCCAGCACGCGCAGCATCGAACGGCTGATGCCGCCCATGCCGACGATGATCGAGCGAATGGTTTTGGTCATTAGCGTCTCCTTGTTTAGTTCTCAGAATATTAATTCACCACAGAGGCACAGAGGGCACAGAGAAGAAGCCTTGTTACTCGGTCGTGATTTCGCGCCGCGAATGATGCTGCCTAATCCGCTTCCAGCAGCGCCAGGAGCTGGTCGCGGTTGTTAAGCACGGCGGCTCGGCGGTCCTGCCATTGATGCGGCTCGAGGCAGTAGTAGCCGGGGTAAGCATCGGCTTTGAGCGCGGCTACCTGCCCGGCCAAGTCTACCTCGCCGTCGTTGATGGCGGCCCAGCCGTCCGGCGTCCAATTCTTAAAGTGTACATGAGCGATGATATCGCGCAGAAGGTCGTAACCATCGCGCCAGGAGGCATCGCCGGAAGCCGCGCCATTGGCCGGGTCCCAGACGACCTTGACGCCCAGTGTCCGGGCGATGGTGGCCAGGTTGGCGCCGGTGTTGCTGTAGATGCTGGCGGCGTTCTCCAGCACGACCTCAATGCCTTCGCCGGCGCAGAGCTCGATGGCCCGCCCCAGATGATCGTAGATCTCGGCAGGGACGGGGTCGTCGGGTCCACTGCGGCGGAAGGTGAAGAGGGTCATCTGGCGGATGCCCAGGCGTTCCATCAAGCGGAAAGCTTTGGGCAAGTCCTCATCAAAGGCGCGCGCAATCACATCGGCATCCAGCGGGCCTTTGAAGAAGCCGGGGCTGACGCCGATGAGATCGAGATCATGCGCGGCGACCGTGTCGGCCACTTCTTTTACGGCGCGCTCGGTCACTTGCGGGAAGCGGCCGCCTTCCAGCTTGCGCAGCTCGTAAGCGCGGATGCCCAGCGGCAGGCAGTAATCGACCGCCGCAGCGAAGGAGTCGTCCGCTTCGTCGCTGATAATCGCCAGTCTGTTTGTCCAATCAGTCATCAAGTTCCTCCGTCGATTTCTTCCAAAGGGCGCTTCGCCAAAGACGCCAGGATAGTCGGCACGTAACGCATTTGCTGCGACATGGCTTTGCCCAGGCCCAGGTGGCTGAGCCGCGCCGGATATTGGCCGATGACCGGCAGGCCGCGTTTGAGGTATGCGCCGATCTCGGGGTCGCCGCTGAGCTCCCAGGCGGCCGCCAGGGCCTCCAGCGCCCACTGCGTACACTGGAATGTGCCGCCCAGCGAGCGATTGGGGCAAGATGTATAGCGGAAGTAGCCGCTTTCGTGATCGAAGGTCTCGTTGATCAGCCAGCGCGCGCCGCCGATGATGGCCTCGGCCACGGCTTGGTCGCCGGTCAGGTGATGATAGCGCTTCAAGCCCGAGATTAAGACGCAGATCATGAAGCCGGCTTCGCCAATGCAGCGGGGATAGCCGCAGCCGCAGTGGGGTTCGCCCAACATGCGATCCCAGCCGCCGCCGGGCGTCCGCCGTTCGAGCACGCGCTCGACGATGATGCTCGCCGCGTTGAGGCAGTCGGGGTCGTCCAGGACCAGCGCCAGCATACTCAGGTGGATCAGGTGCCAGCCGGAGTCGCGCGCGCTCTTGTAGTCGTAGTAGTCGAGCCGTCCAGGCTGGATGAGCCAGTCCTTGGTTTTGAGCAGGGAGTCGTAGACGGCTTGGTCGCCCGTTAGCAGGTAGTGCAGCAATTGGCCTTCGACCCACATATGCGCCGGACCCAGGCTGGTGCCCTTCATCTTGCTGCGGAAATAGGGCGGCAGGTAACCGCCGAGGTGACCGGGAATGTGCATGGCTTGCCCGCCGATCTCGGCTGGCTGGCGCGAGAAATTGATGGTGTCGACATCGGCCAGATGGCGCGCCGCGTCCGCCGCCCAGACGGCCCAGCCCGGTTCGCCGCCGCGCAGGAACTCGCTGTAGCCGACATAAGCAGGGTCGTATTCGTTATTGCCCCAGGACCAGGCGCTCTCGCCGTACCAGTCGCCGTAGTTGATATGACCGTAGGCGCGATAGTGCTCTTGATCGTCGAAGAATGATCGCATGGCGATATCGGCCAGCTCCTCGTAGCGCGGCAGCACCGAGTCCTTGCGCGCGCCGATAGCGTTCAGCGCGCCGCTGGCATTCAGCGCGTCGATATCGGGGCGGACCAGGATGCCGCCTTCCAGCCAGTCGAAAGCGGCCGTCGGGTCAGCGCCGAAATCGAGCAGGATCTCGCTGCTGAGCGCCATGCCGGCTTTGAGCTTGTAACCCTCGTCATCGAGCCAGAAGTAGAGGCGATGCCAAGCCTCGTCGTCGCCGGGCAGGTCAATACCGCGGCGGTCGGGGAAGAGATGGATGTCGATGCCGTCGCCGTCGACAGCCAGGGCCTTGGGATAGGTCTGCCAGAATTGTCGCAGGCCGACGCCAAGCGACTCGGAGTCTCCCTCGACGCGGATGTGGCCACGCGCGCGGCCCTCGCGTTCGTCGCCGTTGATGCTGTGCGCCAGGTCGTGATCGTGGCGCAGCTGCCAACCGTCGTCGCCGATGGGCTGTCGGACGCCTTGATGCTCCACCACGCTTGCGCCTGCAAAGGGGATGCGCAGCGAGAAGGAGCGCAGCTTGAGCAGTGTGCTTTCTTCGCCGGAGTCGCCGACGATATTGACGCGCATCTCGTCGCCGCATTCGGGCGGGATGTCGCCGCCGGCGGCCGCGGCTGATAGCGCCGGGCTGATGACTTCGAGGCGGTGGTGGAATTTGACGAAGGTCTGGTCGGGAAAGATCTGCAAGCGCATTGTGCTGCGCAGATGGGCGACGCCGTCCGCGTCTTGGTGGTCGACTTCAAAGCGGAAGGCGCCCGAGGCCTCCTGCTGTATGGCGTGAACGGGTCCGGCGCTGAGTGTCAAGCCGTTGGCGAGAACCGACTTAAAGCGCCAATCCGCCAGGGACAGGCTGCGTCGGTCTGGCGCCTCTATCGTCAGTCCGCCGCCCCCCGGGTCTACACGCGACGACTGCGGCGTCGGGGCTTCGATACCATTGATATTTGCGATAGACGACTGCGGCCTCGGGGCTTCGATACCATTGATATGCGCGATGGCTGATGTTGAGCTCGATCCTGCCAGGCCGGCTGGAACGCGCGAGTCGACCAGCGCCCAACGCAGCGAGCCGTCGCTCCAGCGGCTGACCCCTCGGGCGCGCGCTGGCAGCAATTCGTCGCCGGATTCCAAACTGCAGGAGTCGATCTGATGCGCCGCGCCTTGCTCAAAAGGCAGGCCGAAGGTGAGCGGCAAGCCGGTAAGATCGCAATCGCGCGGATTGATCAATTCCAGCGGGACGGAAAGCGCCTGCCCCGCGACCGGCTGCGGATCGCGCGTCGAGAAGCTCAGCCTTTCGCTGGCCGATTCGCCGGCGGGATCCCGAGCAATAATTTCTGCGCTATATTCGGCGTCGGCTTGCAGGTCAGGTATGACCAGGTGATGCAATCGGGAGGCCGCTGCCGATTGCGACGCTGCATGCTCGCCGTCTGCAGCGGACACGTTGATCGCGACCGAGGCGACGCGAGAAGTCAGGAATTGCAGATTAGCGCTGCGACTTCCGTTGGCGCCGGCCTCGACGCGCCAGCTGAGATTGCGGATCTCGGGCGCGAAGCTGCTGGGCTCGGGGCGTTCGCTCAGCAGCAGCACATGCTCGATGCGGTAGCTGCCCGGGCCGGGCGCGATGAGGTTGAAGATCTCCATTTCGCCGATGAAGTCGACCGGCTGGTCAGCGACAAGCAAGTGCAGGCGATTATCCAGGCGCGTCGGCTCGATGCGGCCGATGTCTTGGCCGCGCAGGCGCAGGATCAGCGGGCTGGGCTCGCCGGCTTGGAGGTAGATGACGACGCCGATGTAACGCGGGCCGGTGTGGTCGGCCTGGTTCTGCACAGTCTGCCAGAAGCGCTGGCGCAGGGTCGATGGGACGCCGGCGGCCGCCACCGAAGCCGGGCGCACGGCGCTGGGGCGCGGGTAGCCGCTGATGCCGATATCGGGCGTCCAGCCGTCCAGGCCTTCGCTGTCGACCGCGCGCCAGCAGAAGTTGCGCTCGTCCGCCAGCAGCGCGGCGATGCGCTCCGGCTCAATGATGTCGATATGGGGCAGTGTTTTCATTGGTTGACTTTCTCAAATTGACCAAGCAAAAAGATAATAAATTAAGCCACAGAGTACACAGAGTAAAAACGAGGACACAGAGTAAAAATGTTTAGCAGCAATATGGTAGCGACCCTTTTCCACATCACGGAAAACGAGCTGAAGTGCGCGAGCGTCGTATTGATACCATTTCCTCTGTGTCCTCAAAATCACTCTGTGTACTCTGTGGCAAAAGAAAAACTCCTCGAGACGAGATTTGCATTATCTAATTGCGCACACTCTTATCGCGGATGTGTTTCCGCCAATAAGGAAACATATAAGGTTTGCGCTTGCCTTTGAAGTGCAGCACCAGCGCATCGGGATAATGGCCGTTCATTTCATAAGCCTTTGCCGTCGAAAAGTTGTAGCGCGCGCAGGGCAGGAAGCGGATGTCGATATCGCCCAGGCGCCAGTTGAAGCTGTCCTGCCGGGCGAAATCGACAGCAGCGAAGAGTTCGCGCAGGGTGTCTTGATCGCCGCCCCAAACGCTCTGCTTCAGGTGCGCCGCGCGGAATTCGCGCAGCCAGATCTCGTGGAAAGCCGCCGCGGCCTCCAGGTCATCACCGTGCGCGAAGTTGATGCCGGCGTTGATGGGCCACTTGCTATCGCCGTCGCGGTAGGTCAGCGCGGCAGCGAAGTCCTCAGCGAAGACATGCGACAGGTCGCCGTTGATCAGCAGGTCGCTGTCGAGGAAAACGGTGTGTCCGCGGGCGGCGCGCAGGTAAGCCAGCCAGGCGATGGAGCGCGAGAGCATGGGCTGCTGCGTATCGAGCTGGTAGCGGATGATTTCGATATCGGCACAGGGCGGAAAATACGTGTCACCGTCGCTGAGCACGACCGCGCGGCAATCGGGATGAAAGCGCCGCGCCGAGGCGAACATGGTCTGAATGTACTGATGCGGCTCGGTGACGGTGATGGTCGACGTAGTCTGGTGGATGCTGGCCATAGTCTGGTCGGTCACATCCATGTAGAAGGTGACGAAGGTGATGGGCTGTGTCGAATTCACGTTGCTGCCAGTCATGAGGGAGTCCGTTCAGACATTTTTACCACCGAGTACACCGAGTTTATTGATGGCACAGAAGTAAATGCAAGTAAGCAATTAAACAATCTGCCACAAATTCTACCCCCTCTCTATCCCACCATCTCTATGGCGGGCATCCCCGAATCATCGGGGGGAAGCTTCGACGTACCTGTGCTGCTCCCCCTCTCTGATGATTCGGAGAGGCGGCCGGGGGTGAGGTAGAACATCGCTGCCCTCGGTGGTAATTTTTTCAACCATACAACTTTTCAAACTCGCGCATCAGGTCGGCTTTGAGCTCGAAGCCGATGCCGGGCGCTTGCGGCGGCTGGATACGCCCGTCGATGACCGGGATATTGTCGCCGAAGCCGCCAAAGGGCTGGAAGACGCGCGGGTAGGATTCGTTGCCGAAGAGGCCCAGGCCGGCGGCGATATGCAGCGCGAATTGATGGCCGCCGTGCGGGATGCAGCGCCGGTGCGACCAGCCGTATTCCGTCAGCATCTCCAGCGTGCGCAGGTACTCGACCAGTCCGTAGCTCAGCGCCGGGTCAAATTGCAGGAAGTCTCGTTCCGGCCGCATGCCGCCGTAACGAATCAGGTTGGCGGCGTCGATGGTCGAGAAGAGGTTCTCGCCAGTGGCCAGCGGCAGGCTGGTCGCGGATGCCAGCGCCGCATTGAGCAAGTAATCCAGCGGATCGCCGGCTTCTTCGTACCAGAAGAGGTCGTAAGGCTCGAGCGCTTCGGCGTATTGCAGCGCCGTCTTTAGGTCGAAGCGTCCGTTGGCGTCAACCGCCAGCGCCTGCCCATCGCAGACGATTTCAAGGACAGCCTCAATGCGCCGCCGGTCCTCATCCAGCGAGTCGCCGCCGATCTTGATCTTGACATTGGCGTAGCCCATATCAAGGTAACTCTTGATCTCGTCTTGCAGGGCGCTGAGTCCCTTGCCCGGGTAATAGTAGCCGCCGGCGGCATAGACAAAGACGGCTTCATCGACCGCGCCGCCGCGATAACGCTGGCCCAGCAGCTGATAAAGCGGCAAGCCTTCGATCTTGGCGACCAGGTCCCAGAGCGCCATGTCCAGCACGCCGACCGCCACCGAGCGCTCGCCGTGGCCGCCCGGTTTTTCGTTGGCCATCATGATGTCCCAGGCTTTGGCGGGGTCGAAGTTGGCGCCCTCGTCCGCCAGCAGCGCATCGGGACTTGCGCCCAGCAAGCGCGGGATGAAGCGCTCGCGCAGCAGGCCGCTCTGCGAGTATCGTCCGTTGGAGTTGAAGCCGAAGCCGATCAGCGGCGCCCCATCGCGGATGACATCGCTTTCTATGCCGACGATGGAGACGGTCATCTGCGAGAAGTCGATGAAGGCGTTGCGGATGGAGGACTTGATAGGCACG
>LXNI01002243.1_pt1 | contig 13973 bp, 9 predicted proteins | sample 809091 | NCBI WGS metagenome assembly LXNI01 (sample SAMN04870527, study PRJNA318959) | sponge metagenome | biome: 01000161; feature: marine sponge reef; material: water | host: Sarcotragus foetidus | place: Greece: Milos, Mediterranean Sea | collected 2013-05-29 | depth 5-7 m | reverse complement strand
ACCTTCATGCCCGACCGGGCCACCTGGGTCGCCCTGCTGCCGATCGGCCGCACGGACGGGTACCCATTCGAAGCGAACGGGACCTGCGAGGTGCTGATCAACGGGCGCCTGTACCCGGTCGCCGGCGGCGTAAACTCGGCCCACACGATCCTCGACATCGGCGCTGAGAAGACCGTCGAGGTCGGCGATGTCGCCACCCTCATCGGGCCCGATCACCCGTCCGTGCTCCCGCACACCGTCGCCGAGCGCACGGAACTCGGGTTCCTCCGCATCATTCAGGGCATGAATCCGCGGCTCCCGAGACGCGTGGTGTAGCGGCCGCAGATGTCAGCCCGGGCCGGCACCCTGGTAGCGGTAACCGCCGTAACCATACTCTCTGTCGCGTCCGAGCCCGTGCCGGAGCACGCCCGCCCTCCGGAGCCAGCCCCTCTGCCGGGGCACGCCGCTCTGGTGGAACCCCACCAATGCTGCCCCTACTACCCCTACGACGGCTCGCTCACCTTCGTCCGCATCCGCACCGCCTCGCCGTACGGCGGATCCCGGCGCTGGGGTGGCTGGGGCGGCTGGGCTCACGACTACCCCGACGCCGACATCAACATCTCCGCCATCCTCCGGGAGCTGACGCTGTTCGACACCCGCGAGCACCCCACGGGCGGCAACGTCCTCACCTTCGACGATCCCCGCCTCACGCATTTCCCGATCGCCTACGTGTCGGAACCCGACGAGTGGCGCGTCACCGAGAGCGAGGCCGAGGGGCTTCGCAACTACCTCCTGAAGGGCGGCCTCGTCATCTTCGACGACTTTTTCGCTCACGAGATGGCCAACCTCGTCCATCAGATGGGCGTTGTCTTTCCCGAGCTGCGCTTTCTGCCCATCGAGGAGACGCACCCGATCTGGGACTCGTTCTATCGCCTCGAGCCGCTCTCGATCTACCTCGAAGGTCCGCGCAAGTACGGCACGCCCCACTTCCTGGGCCTCTTCGAGAACAACGACCGCAACGGACGGCTGCTGGCCATCGCCAACGCCGGCGCCGACATCGGCGACCTGTGGGAGTGGGCCGCCGAGGGCTGGTATCCGGTCGACCCCACGAGCGAGGCGTTCCGCATCGGGGTCAACTACTTCATCTACGCGGTCACCCACTAGGGCCGGGTCGAAATGGACACGCACCGCACCCGTGGCCCGCACCCCATCGGACTCCTCGGCCTGGGCATCTACCTGCCCGAACGCGTCATGACGAACGACGAGTGGGCAGAGCACGTCGACACTTCGCACGAGTGGATCGTGGCCCGCACCGGTATCCACACGCGGCGTATCGCAGCAGATGAAGAAAGCACGGCCGATCTGGCGCTGGCCGCGGCCCACGCAGCTCTGGCGGACGGCGCATTTGAGCCTGCGGATATCGACGAAATCGTACTGGCGACAGACACGCCCGAGGTCTTCGCGCCGGACACTGCGGCGTACGTACAGGCCCGCCTCGGCGTCGGCAACATCCCGTGCTACGACCTGGCCGGCAGCGGCTGCGCCGGGTTTGTGCTGGCGCTGGATGTCGCGCGCTCGCGGGCGCTCGCCAACGGACGCCGGATGCTGGTGATCGGAGTGGAGCTGATCACCCGGCTCATGAACTGGAACGACCGAAACACCTGCGTGCTCTTCGGCGACGCTGCCGGCGCGGCAGTGGTGGGGTCGGGCGCAGGCGCAGTCGAGATCCTGGCCGCCACGGCGGGAACGGACGGCACCAAGAGCGACATCCTCGGGCTGGAGACTGGAGGCACGCGTCAGCCCGTCACCATGGAGCGGGTGCAGCAGGGACTTCACAAGAACCTCGTGATGGACGGACGCGAAGTCTTCCGCCAGGCCGTCCACCGGATGAGCGCGGCGTCCCGGCAGGTGTTGGAGGAGGCCGGCGTCTCCATGGACGATGTGGCGCTCGTCGTACCCCACCAGGCCAACCTGCGCATCCTCAACGCCGTCGCGGCGCGGTTGGGCCTCTCCGAGGAGCGCGTCTTCATCAACGTCCAGAAGTACGGCAACACGGGCTCGGCGTCGGTTCCCGTGGCCCTGTGGGAGGCACGGGAAGAGGGGCGGATCAAGCCCGGTGACCTGGTGCTGCTGACGGCTTTCGGGGCCGGGTTTCATTGGGCGGCGATGTTGCTGCGGTTCTAGGAAGACCGCGGACAGGCTCCTCCCGGCATTGGAGCGGAGATGCATTCGTTCTGGTCGGCCACGCTTACTTGTCCGCCACTGTAATGATAACTTTACATAGTGTCATGTATAGTATACATTTCTCGTGTTCCCACAACCTGAGCCAGGGAGGCTACCGGTACAGATGGTCAGTAGTCAGTTCCTGCAAACGACCGCTAAGGTCATGAACGCTCTGGATGATACGCCGTACAGATTCCCCGCCGTCCATATACAGACGCTGGGTCTCAAGAAGATGCAGGGAACGACCAATCTCCCTTAAACCCGTGATCAGCGGACTGTCCGAAGACATCCAAGAGTAATGGGAAGCCGTTAGAAGGTCGCGGCCGATCACTCTAGCCTCCTCTTGGACCTCTTGGATCCTCACCTCTCGTGCCATACGTTCCGCGCGAAGATCAAGGTCGGCCAGTTGGCGAGACGACCGCTTGATCAGATCAGCCAATTCTGTCCTGGCTTGAGCGGAAAGAGGAACGTCATCGATGACGGTGGCCTTCAAACCAGCAGCTTGATCCTTTGCGGTTCTTACGTACGTAGCAAGCGTGTTCCAAGACTCGGGGCCAAACGTTAGACGGTGGGAAGCTGCGGACTCTAGTTGGTCGGCCAGGGTTCTAAGTCGCACATCGAGGTTTCGCTGTACCGCTTGGTCGTCAGCTGCAATTTGTCGTAGTTGTTGCCCCGCTGCGCCGAGTTGGGTCCGCGCTTGGTCAAGCCACGGATTGACTTTCCTTTCCTCAAACTCGTCGGCGTCAATGAGGACATTTACAAGGATGGTCGCCAGGTCGGATACGAAACGACTTCCGGAACTGTCCGCACCGATCCCGTGGGGATTTGTGGCCAACCAATTGGCGATTTGCTCGATTACCTCGTGCGGTTCCGCGGGGCGCGACTGCGTAAGGTGGCGTACATAGGGCCTATGGTTGCTGTAATACATGGGCTGGCTACCCCTGGGGACCACAATCGCAACTACAATCGCGTTCTCGTCCTTGGCGAACTTTACCGTGGGTGTGATGGACGGTCGGACAACGCCATTGCAAACACCCTCGATTCTTCGGCATAGGGCGTCCCGGCCGCTCGCTGTGTCCACACCTTTGAGGCAGACAAGACTACCGTCGTCATCCTCAACGCCGAGCAGGATGGTTCCCCCATTGGAGGATGCGAATGCGGCGATTTCTTTGCTGAGTTCGTGGGCGTTCTTGGGATATGAGCGCATGAATTCAAGATCTTGACCCTCGCCACGCTCCCGCAGAAGTGGTAGCTCCCGAGAAAGCGCTTCGTCGATCCATTCCTCTAGTCGTTCGGTCATCGCGCCAGACTCTGTGACAGTAGTGTTGAGGGAACCACGTTTCGCCCGCTGGATGATAGCTCATGCGCTGTGGCGGCGTGTTGCCAAATTGGCAGGATCGTCTCCCGGAAAAGGGCTGCTGCCGTCGCCGACCATGTCATGCGACGTGTGCGTTTGTGCAGTCCACAACGTTTCAGCTGGAACGTCTGCGCGCCCTCACGGGCTGGCTAATTGTGACCAACCGGACGATCACGCGCCCACCCCGGACCCTGCGGCGCTTCAGTACGCTCCCCAGCCGTCCACGGGCGCTCGAAGTAACGATCGATCGTGCTGACGACCCGCTCAGCGTGCGCCACCACGGTCGCGGCCGTCGGATCGGCGGAGTCACCTGTGTTGGAGGCGGACGCCGCGCGGGCCTGAGCGCGCCGGAGCCCCCACTCGGCAGCCGCACGCGCCTCGGTGGTTGCGTCCTCGTCCGCGGCGAGCGCCAGCAGTTCGTCGACGACGACATTCTGGACCACCCGCACGAGCGCCGCTTCCGTCGTGCCCGCCACCCTGCCCCACGCGTCGTCCACCAGCCGCCCAACCACCTCCTCCAGGCTCGGCAACGACGGGTCGCGCGCATGGAAGGCCACCACACGGGCGGTGCGGGCAGGCGCCAGGACGCCCCCCACGATCTCGCTAGCGACAGTCGTGGCTGCCCCGATCTGATCGAACGCCGGACCCGCCCGATTCGACCACGCAGGACCACCCGCGACCCATCCGAACGACCGCGGCGCCAGAATTTCCAGCACCGACTCCGGGATCGCCAGCTGCTCCGGCGCCAGCGCGTCGCTCAGGAGCCCCATCGCCCTGCGCACCCGGTCCGCGGACACCAGCTCCGTCACCGGCAGGATGTCGCCGCGCACCCCGTAGCGGTACTCCATCCCGCCGATCGTCTTGATCGCGGCTTCATAGGTCGCGCGGTGGCTGAAGTAGACCGGCGCGAACCGCTCTCGGAGCTTGTGCATCGGCTCGCCCGGCTCGATCGCGCGCTCGTCGAACGAGTCGATCATGAAGCGCCGGACCTCGCTCACGCGTTCGAACTCGTCGAGGACGTCGCTCCCGTTGATCCACCAGGTCGCGTCCGGGTGCGAGTTGCCGGCACCGGCATCCGGATTGGTGATGAAGCGCCAGCCGCGCTCCTGGGCTTCGAGGAGCAGGCCGCTCAGGAATTCCTCCTCGCTCTCGCCGGGAGGCGGCGAGGCATAGGCGTAGCGGATCGCGAGGGTGTCGTACGCACCGGGGCCCGCGCGGTACGCCCCGGAAAGGTCGAGGCGTCCATCACGCAGCTCGATCACCGGCGCGGGATAGTCCATCACCGACGCGTGTCCGTCGCTGATCGAGATGAAGTTGTGGGCGAGCCCCAGCGTGTGCCCGATCTCGTGCGCCGAGTGCTGGCGCCGGCGCATCATCACGAACTCCTCGCCGTCGACGCCCGGCGGCGCGCCCGCGTACCAGTCGCCGTCCACCCCGGCCGCGCCCGCGAAGGTGTTGTAGTTGGCCAGCGACCGGTACGAGTCCATCCGCACGGCGGCCTTGATGATCTCTCCCGTGCGGGGGTCGGCGAACGACGGGCCGATCGACGAGCCCGCCTCGGTGCGGTGGACCCACTGGATCACGTGGTAGCGGGCGTCCATCGGATCCATGTCGGCAGGTATGTCCTCGACCCGGAAGGCATCGATGAACCCGGCCGCTTCGAAGACCTGGCTCCACCATACCCCACCGATCTTGAACGCCGTGCGGTACGGCTCGGGCACGGCCGGATCGAGGTAGTAGATGACAGGCTCGACGGGTTCGCTCATCTCCGCCGAGGGATCGGCCTTGACCAGCCGGTGGCGGCGCGCCAGCGCTGTCTGGTAGTCGTCGTCGAATGGCTTGCCGAAGTCGAAGTAACCGGTGGCGAAGACACCGATCCTGGGGTCGAAGCGCCGGGGTGTGTAGCCATCGTCGGGGAGCATCACCAGCGAGTGATGCTGCCGGAGCGTCATCGCCCGCCCGTCGGGTGTGTGGCGCTGGATCTCGGCCCCCGGCCTGTCGCTCTCGAAGGTGAGCGACGCTTCCACCTCGGTGTTCTCGGGGAACGCCTTCGTTCGGGGAAGGAAGATGACGCTGCGATTCGCATCGAGCCGGTAGCTGCCCTGGTTCGCCGCCTGCAGCCGGGCCGCGATGCCGACGACATCGCGCAGGAAGAACGAGGTCGCGTCGACCAGCGTCCGCCCATCATCCTCGGCGACCGCAGTGAAGCCCCCGACCGTCGAGGTGGGAAACGACTCGTCGACAGACCGCACGAGCGCTTCGGTCGGATTGGTCTCGGCGCGGAAGCCGGGGTTGTCGAGCACGAGGAGCACCTTCGGCCCGACCCGCTCGAAGTGCGCGAGGTAGGCGCTCTGGATGTTGCCCCGGTCGAGCCCCAGCGCGTTGGAGCCAACCCCGGTGGCCAGCGACGTCAGATAGAGGAACTGCTCGTCCCAGCGCCCGACCTCGAGAAGGAGCCGGCCTCTGGCGTCGTCCCAGTAGAGGGGGAAGTAGCCGGGCTGGGCGTCCATGCCGCGGGTGTAGTCAGCAATGGTCGGGAGGCCGTCGTCGGTCGCGGGGGACTGGGCGGCCGCCGGAAACGGCAGGAAGAGCAGGACCGCGGCGAGGAAGAGCGTGGTTGCGGACGCCACGGGAGACCGAGGGGGCAGATGCGGGATGGCGGTGTTCACTGGGCGCATTTTCGGACAGTCCTTTTCGGGGCTGAGGAGGTGGCTGGCACAGGGGCTCAAGGCTTGTTGTCCCAACCTGCGTACTTCGTAATGGACAAGGCGGCCGGCCTGTCAGCGAGGCTGCCGGCGCCGGAGCCTTTCGAGCAGGTCCACGGGCACGCGGCTCATTCGGGGATCAGTTCGCGTGGCTCCCGCTCCCTCACGTGACGGCGCATCCAGTCGAACATCTCCCACACGGTGTGCAGGACCGATTCGCGGGCCCGGTAGCCGTGGCTCTCGTGCGGCAGCATCACCAGGCGGACGGTGCCCCCAAGACCCTTGACGGCGTGGTACATGCGCTCCGACTGGACGGGGAAGGTGCCGGAGTTGTTGTCGATGACGCCGTGGGTGAGGAGCAGGGGCTCGTTGATCTTCTCCGCGTGCATGAATGCCGACATGCGGAAATAGACTTCCGGCGCCTCCCAGAAGGTGCGGGGCTCGTACTGGAAGCCGAAGGGCGTCAGGCTGCGGTTGAAGGCGCCGCTGCGCGCGATCCCGGCGGCGAAATCGTCGGAATGGGCCAGCATGTTGGCGGTCATGAACGCGCCGTAGCTGTGCCCGGCGATCCCGATGCGGTCACGGTCGGCCACGCCCATCTCCACGAGCTCGTCCACCGCGGCTTTTCCGTTGGCCACCAGCTGCTCGACGTAGGTGTCGTTCGCCGTGAAGCCGCCGACGATCGGCATCGCGGCGTCGTTGAGGACCGCATACCCCTGCGTGAGGAGCAGGAGGTGCGAAGCGCCGGAGATGGTGGTGAAGCGGTGGGCCGAGCCGCGGACCTGCCCGGCTCCGTCCTCGTCCGCGAACTCGCGCGGGTAGGCCCACACCAGCACCGGGAGACGCGTGCCGGGCTCGTAGCCGGCGGGCAGGTACAGCTCGCCCGAGAGGGGGATGCCGTCGTCGCGCTCGTAGTAGATCTTGCTCTTCGTGATGCCCGCGAGCTGGGGCTGGGGGTTGGGGAAGGATGTGAGAGCGGTGCGGTCGCCGTCGTTGGTGGTGACGAGGTGGTAGTTCGGGGGCTCGTCGCTGGTTTCGCGGCGGATGACGATCCGGCTGGCTCGTGCGTCCACCAGGCCGACCACGGTCTCGTAGCTGTCCGGGCCAGAGTGGAAGAGTCGCCGCAGCTCGGCAGCCGCCAGGTCCAGCCGGTCCAGGAATGGCCGGTCGCCCTCGGGGGATCCTCCGGGGCCTGCCAGGAATATGCTCGTCCCGTCCATTCGGGCGACGGGCTTGCCGGCCGCGTCCTGCGTCATGACCGGGTCGCCGGGGTTGCCGTACCAGTCATCCGTGCTGCGGTCCCAGAGGAGTGCGGGTTCGGTGCCGGGGGAGGACGCCTGTACGGCCCAGGTGCGCGTCCGCCTTGTCGGCCAGTCGAATTCGTAGACCAGGGCGGTCTCGCCGTCCTCGCCCCACAGGACAGGGTAGCCGAAGCCGAAGGCACCCGAGCCGAGGCGGTGCTCGGTGCGGATGAGTTCGGTGCCCTCTCCCTCGAAGGGCGCCGCGAGGGTCAACACGCGGTCGCGGTGGGGCACGTCGCGCGCCGGATTGCCGCCGTCGAGGGCTTCCACATAAGCCAGGACGGCTGGCGCGCCGGGCCGCCATGAGAATTGGCGGAGGCCCGCACGGCGAAAGCCCAGGTGCTCCGGCCCGCCCTCGTCCAGGGGCAGGGTTGCCAGGGTGCGGAGGGGCTGGCCGCCGCTGCCGAGGATCTCCACTTCCCTGGGGAAGCGGGTGTCGGGCACGAGGTACGAATAGGGACGGACCGTCCGGACGGAAAGGAAGTACTCGCCGCTGGGCGACGGCTCGAGGGACTCGTACACCGCCGGGGCGCCGACAGGGCGCGCGTCCCCGCTGGCCGCGTCGACGAGGGTGGGCTGCGACGTGAGGTAGTAGTCGTAGAGGGCCTCGTCGTGGGCGTCTTCAAGAAGGTCCTGGAAGGTCCAGGACGGGGCCGCCTCGCCCCCCGATTCCTGGATGACGGGCCCGACGGGGATGCTCGCCGGCACGGGCACGGGGCCGCGGTCTTCGGGGACGAAGTGGCAGAGCAGCGAACCGCTGTCGGGCATCCAGACGCAGGGCTCGCCGCGGGCGCCGTTCAGCAAGGGGGCGGTCAGCGCGCGGGCGGTGCCCGTTTCCGGGTCGGCCAGCCAGAGGGCGACGCCATCGGTGGTCGTTCGCGTGAAGGCGAAGCTGTCGCCGGCGGGCGACCAGAGCGGTGGCCCCAGACCGTCCTCGGCGCCGGTCACATCCCGCGTGTCACCACCGTTCAGGTCGACTACCAAGAACCGCACGAAGGGCGGCGCGGCGTGCATGCCGTTGGTGACCGGGCTGATCCTGCGCCCGGCCAGCCGCAGCATGGGCGCGGCGAGATCCTCGATCCCGGGCATGCTCTGGCTGTGTGCGAGGATCATCCAGTCGCCGGACGGGCTGACTACCGCTTGCGGGAAGGGGGCGGCGTCCAGGATGTCGATGACATCCGGGGGTGGGATGCGGTAGGCGTCCTGCGCAACCAACTGGCCGAATGATGGTACAAGCAGGGTGGCGAGCACGAGAACGGGTGCGGCGCGACGAATCGACATGGTTTCAAGCTCCTGCGCGGATAGGTCCTGTTGCGCTCATAGTAGGCTTGACAGGCTGGGCGTGACAGCGGTGGCGCTCGGTCAACCCGTATCAGCCGACCGAGGGCGCCGGTTCAGGGCGCATGAGTTCGGACGCAACGTTCGTATCCACGACGAACATGGGTGCCGCTTAGGAGAAAGCCGGGGGCTCGCGCATCGGGCTGCGCGGAGGAAGTTCAAGTTCGACGCCTCCAAGGGACGCGAAGCACTCACGGGTGAACGTTGCGAGGTCGCGATGACCGGCACGACCGTCGTTGACGGCGGCACGCAGGATGATGCGTACCTCTTCCTCCAGCGATCGGTGGTTATTTGCGGCGCGCACCCGAAGGCGTGTCTTTACGTCGTCGTCCAAATTGCGGATCGTGATGCTCGCCATAGGCCCTCCTGGTCTACCCGCCCCCCACCCCCGCAAACTCCCCCTCGTTGATCACCACGAAGGTCCCCGTCGCCCTCGCCACCACCTCCCCGTCCGACGCCCGCCGCGCAGTCCCCTCCATCTCGACCAGCTTCCGCTTCCGCGCCGTCTGCCGACCCTCCAGGAGCAGCTTCTCGCCCTCCCGCGCGGGCTGACGGTAACGGATCTCGCAGCGCGCGGTGTAGGCGCGGGCGCCGCGCAGGTACAGCCAGTTGGCCATGACATCGTCGAGGGCGCTGTAGAGCATCCCGCCGTGGATCACGCCCGGGTAGCCCTGGTGGTTCTCGCCCGGGGTGAACTCCGAGACGCAGGCGCCGTCCTCGAGCCGGAAGGTGAGGTGCAGGCCGATCGGGTTGTCGGGGCCGCAGACGAAACACCGGTTGGCGATGCGGGGTCCGCTGCTCAACTGACCGCCCTCCGTCCCGGCACCGCCGGCACCTGGATCGGCTCGAGCCCGGCCGACTCCAATTCCGCGTTGAGTTCGGCGACCTCGTCGGAGTACACCCCGCGCAGCCGCGTCAGAGCCCCTTCCAGCTCGGTCTCCAGATCGACCAGCCGCTCCAGGAGCTGATCGGTCGGCCGCGCGTCCAGGTCTTCGCCGCGCTGGGAACTCGCCGCCGTCATCACGAACTGCAGGTGACTGCGAATGCGCGACGGGTTCGCGAACCCCGCGCCCCGCGGCTGTACCAGGACCTCCTCGACGTCCGTCAGCGCCGAGTTCGCCCGCTCGGCCGCCCCCCGAATCGCGTCGTTCGCTTCACTTCGGTCGGCCGCGCCACCAGCGTCGTTCCGCACCTGCCGCAGTCCCTCCAGCGCATCGTCGAGCGCGTCGAGCCGGTCCCGCGCGCGAATCAGGTAGTCGAACTGGGCCTGCAGATCCGCAACCGTGATCTCCTCTTCCAGGCGGGGATCCATGCGGACTTCGAACTCGGTCCCGACAAAGGACCCGTCCGCTTCCTCGATTATCACCGCGTAGATCCCCGGCACCGCCCGCGCCGACACCCGTCCCGAACGGGGCGGTGGGTAGTCCAGGTTCCAGTTGAAGCGATTGAGGCCGGGACCGGCGGCGACATCGGTGTAGGTGCGCACCGGGTCGCCGTCCCGCTCCATGATCCGCACCGTGACCGTCCCGGTCGCATCCGGCGGCCGCCTGAAGTAGAAGGTCGCGCCTTCGGGCGGGTTCCTCGCCTTCATGTAGCGCGGGATCATCGCGCCGTAGACGTGGTCGCGCACGTAGTGTCCTTCCCGCTCCTGGGCGGCGGTGCGGTACGCGGGTCGCACCGGGTAGAGGACGAGGTCTCCCGCAGGCTCACCTGCCTCCACATGCCGCAGCGGCGTGATGTCGTCGAGGATCCAGAATCCCCGACCCTGAGTCGCTACCACCAGATCGCCCCGGTGCACCACAAGGTCGGTCACGGGCGAGGGCGGCAGATTGAGCTGGAGCGGCTGCCAGTGGGCGCCCGCGTCGAACGAGGCGAAGAGACCGAACTCGGTGCCTGCGTAGAGGAGCCCGGCGCGCTCGGTGTCTTCGCGGACCACGCGGGTCGGGTGGTCGGGCGGAAGTCCGTTGGCGCCGTCGGTGAGAAGCGTCCAGGTCGCGCCGAAGTCGGCCGTCGAGTAGATGAAGGGGCGGAAGTCGTCGAGGCGGTAGCGGTAGACGGCCATGTATGCGCTGCCCGGCGCGTGCGGCGAGGCGTCGATGCGGTTGACGGTCGCGGGCTGCGGCATGCCGGGCGGCGTGATGTCGGTCCAGGTCGTGCCGCCGTCGCGGGTGATGTGCACGCGTCCGTCGTTGGAACCGGTCCAGAGCACGCCCGCGTCGTGGGGCGATTCGGCGATCTGCAGGAGCGAGGAATAGATCTCGACGCCGGTGACGTCGGGGGTGATGGGGCCGCCGGCCTGCCCGAACTTGCTCGTGTCGTTGCCGGTCAGGTCGGGCGAAATGACCGCCCAGCTGCCGCCCTCATCGCGGCTGACCGCCACGTACTGCGAGCCGTGGTAGAGCACGTCCGGGTCATGGCGCGAGAAGAGTACCGGCGCGTTCCACTGGATCCGGTAGCGCAGTTCGCTCTCCGGCGCGCCGTCCTGGCGCTCGGGATAGGGGCGGATCTGGCGGAACTGCTCGGTGCGGCGGTTGTAGCGGGCGAGGCGGCCGCCGAAGCAACCCGAAACGACGATGGCGGGGTCGCGCGGATGGACCGTGACCGGGCCCGTCTCGCATCCGCCGTGGGACTCCCAGTGCTGCAGGCTGATCCCGGTGCCGGTCGCCGAACTTGGCAGTGACAGCGTCGAGTTGTCCTGCTGGGATCCGTACACGCGGTAGGGGAACTGGTCGTCCACGGTCACCGAGTACATCTCGGCCGTGGGCTGGTTGAATTGCGACGACCACGTGCGCCCGCCGTCCACGGTCACCACCACGCCGCCGTCGTTGCCCTGCACCATGACCGCCGGGTTGTCGGGCGAGATCCACAGGTCGTGGTGGTCCGAGTGCGGCATGGGGATCGACTCGAAGCTCTCCGCGCCGTCGGTGGAGCGGAAGAACCCGCCGCCCGCTACGTACACGACGTCCGGGTCGGTTGGATCGGCAAAGATGTTGTAGAAGTACCAAGGGCGACCGAGCAGCCGCGGGTCGTCGCTGACCAGCGTCCAGCTGTCCCCGCCGTTGAGCGAGCGATAGATCCCCGATCCCGGCGCGGCCTCGATGATCGCGTAGAGCCGGGCCGGATCGGAGCGGCCCTGCGTGATGCCGATCTTGCCGATCAGCTCCGACGGCAGGCCTCCGGCGAGCTTCTCCCAGCTGTCGCCGCCATCGCGGCTGCGGTAGATGCCGCCTTCGCGGGCCCCCGAGATCATCGTCCAGGGCTTGCGCTCGGCCCGCCACATGGCGGCGAAGAGCTCGTCGGGATCGTGCTCGTTCATGAGCAGCTCAATGGCCCCAGTGGAGTCCGAAACGGAGAGGACGTTTTCCCACGACTGGCCGCCGTCTCGGGTGCGGAATACGCCGCGCTCCGGGTTCGGGCCGAAGGGGTGCCCGGTGGCGGCGAGGTAGGCGACGTCGGGGTCGTCCGGGTGGATGCGGATGCGACCGATCTGGCCAGCCTCGCGAAGGCCGAGATAGCGCCAGGTGGCGCCGTCGTCGTCGGAGCGGTAGACGCCGCGGCCGGTCGAGACGTTGCCGCGGATGGCGTCGGAGCCGGTGCCGACGTAGAGGACGTCGGGATTGGACGGCGCGACGGCGACCGCGCCGATCGAGCCGATGGGGATGCCGTGGTCGGAGATGTTCTCCCACGCCTGACCCGCGCTCTCGGTCTTCCACACGCCGCCGCCGGTGGCGCCGAAGTAGAAGGTGTGCGGCTTGGTGCGCACGCCTGTGACGGTGGTGACGCGGCCGCCCCGGAAGGGGCCCAGTTCGCGGTAGCGGAGGGCCTGGAGCTCGGCGGGGGGGACCTGCCATTGGGCGGGGTCGGAGGGGTCGAGCGGGGGTGGCGGGGCGGATTGGGCGGTCTGGGCGGCGGCCGCGGATGTCAGCTGCCCCACGGTCAGTGCGGTCAGGCCGAGGGTTCGGATTGCCATGATGCCCCATCTCGGCAACCCTGACGTTACGGCAGAGTCAGGGGGAAGCGAATCACGGCAAGGAGTCACGTAAGTTCAACTTGGACTGCACGATCTGCCATTCTTGCCGATGAGTTCGAATCTGAGTTTGCCGTGCTGAAGTTACCGGAAAGCTGTGCAGAATGGCGGGAGTCAAAGCGGCCTCCGGGTGGCATCTGATGCGGCCCGGGGTGTTCGACTCGCGTCCGGTCAACCGATCGGGAGGGACAGACCGACCTGAACGGTGAGGTGCCGTGTCTTGCTTTCGTCGTCGTCCACGGAGGCGAGCCCGAGCGAATAGAGCGCGTCGAGTCCCAGCCGGAGACTGCCCGAGACGGGAATCTCGACCCCTCCGCCGAAGGCCAGACCGAAGTCCAGGGTCTTGATGTCGAAGTCCGAGAAAGGCGGATCGTAGCATGGCGCGACGATGCTCGTCCCTTCGAGTGTGCCCTCCAACTCGCATGAGCGCTGATAGGCGGCCCACGGGCCGGCCGTCAGGCCGACCGAAGGCCCGTCGCCTGAGGTGGCGACCCGGGCCAACGCCGAGAACTGGAAATAATCGATGTTGAGCGTCACGGTGCCACCGCCAACCGATCCCCCGCCGCCTTTCCGAGCGTACGAGCCGCCGAGCCGTAGGCTGAACACGCTGGAGACGGGAACGCCGAGTTCCAGCCCCGCGACGATGCCGGAAACGGACTCCTCCTCGACCCCGGCTTCCTCGATGGCAATGGTGGCGAAGCCGACCCCGCCCTTCAGGCCCAAGGTCGTCTGGGCGGTTGCCGGGGCGGCGATCAGAGTGAGCCCCAACAACCAAGTGAACTTACGCATGGCAGGCAGGTCCTAGTGTGTGATGGAAGGCGTGTGAAGAGCAGAACCGAACGTCCCGGTTCTCCCACCAAGATAGCGTGTAATGGCCCGACCGAATACGGAGCGCGCAGGCACCGGTTGCAGGCCGGGTCCTACATTTCGGTTGCGGCGTGCCCGGCGGCTTCCCGCAGAGCCAACGGCCTTGACTGCCTTCCGGTGCCACCGCGTTCGGCCATCACGGCCGGCCTTGTGATGCGAGACCTGCGGATGTAGGA
>LXNI01002242.1_pt1 | contig 13976 bp, 10 predicted proteins | sample 809091 | NCBI WGS metagenome assembly LXNI01 (sample SAMN04870527, study PRJNA318959) | sponge metagenome | biome: 01000161; feature: marine sponge reef; material: water | host: Sarcotragus foetidus | place: Greece: Milos, Mediterranean Sea | collected 2013-05-29 | depth 5-7 m | reverse complement strand
AAGTACAGACACCGCATTGATTAACGATGTTTCTAAATCGCTTCCCGTGAACCACCACGATCCGAATACGACCACCGCAATCCCAATGACCACAGGTACGAAAACGGCGGAAACTCGGTCTACAAGACGCTGGACTGCGATTTTGCCAGTCTGTGCGTTCTCGATCGCTTCGACTATTTGATGCAAGGTGCCATCTTCACCTAATGCAGTCGTCTCAACCTCAACACGGCCATCCACGTTGATAGACCCTTCGAACACCATGTCGCCCACCGTCTTCGAAACTGCTGCGCTCTCGCCAGTCAACAAGGCCTCATCGATGCTCGTTCTACCAACTAGGACAAGCCCGTCTGCCGGAATTCGATCGCCGGGTCTAACCTCAAACACACTACCCAGTTCGAGATCGTCAACGGGTCGATCACGCCATTGCCCCGTCTCGTCGCGTAGTCTTGCAGTCCTTGGACGAAGGTCCATGAGCTCCTGTACCGCCGCCATCGTCGCACGTTTCGCGCGAGATTCCAGCCGTTTGCCTAGCAAAATGAACGTCAGGATGAGTGCAGCCGCTTCGAAGTACATTTCGCCTTCAGCGGCCTCCCCCATTTGCAGCATCACGTACCAGCTATATAGATACGCAGCAGTCGTTCCCAACACCACGAGTACATCCATATTTGCGCTACCGCCGCGGAGTGCGTTGTAAGCCGCTCGATAAAAACGTGCGCCAACCAATAGCTGCAGCGTAGTCGCAAGCACGACTTCAGCCGCAGGCATCATGTGGATTTCATCCCAGCCAAAGAACTGCGCGAACATCTGGATCAAGAACGGAACGCAAATCACGCACGACACAATCAGAAGTAGCTTCTCCCGATCGTCGGCTCGTTCCGCGTCCCGGGATATCGAGGTGTGCTCCGTCGGGATCAGCAGCACAAATCCCACTTTCGTGATCGCATCGACCAGAGCTGAATCCGAAAGGCTACGTGCGACAAAAGTCACCTGCACGCGTTCTTCGGCGTAATTCACCTCAGCCGCGAGCATTCCAGGTACGTTGAGTAGCGCCTCTTCGACCAAGTCCGCTTGGCGCGATTCAGTCATCCCTTCAATGAAGTAGATCCTGGATTGGGTACCGACGTTGAAGCCAGTACGTTCAACAATCGATTTCAGATCATCAAATGCGACGATCGTTGGATCGACCACAAGCGTTGCTTTCTCGAGTGGCAAGTTGACGTTCGCTTTCTCGATACCATCCGCCCGACCAAAGGCTTTTTCAAGACGAGAGACACAAGCGCTGCAAGTCATACCCTTGATATCTATCGAGACGCGTTTACGCGCTGCGGTCAGAGCGACCATACGTTAGGAGGTAATAAACAACCCTACCATCGCAACCCAAACAAATAATAGAAAGTGCCAATATAGGGCGCACTGATCTATTGCGTTCTTCATTCGGGTAAACGAACCGTCGACTTTTATGTAGCGGATCGCGCGATACCAGGCGATTAAGCCACCGAGGAGATGGACTCCGTGAATACCGGTAATCGTGTAGAAAAACGCATTCGCCGGGTTGCTTTGTGCCGTGTAGCCAAGATCGAACAGTTGCTTCCAAGCCACCAACTGCAACACCAGGAACACGAACGTGAGGATCCCTGCTGTAATGAACCGAACTCGTACAGCGTCGATCCGCTCCTTCGGTAACGCTGCTCTAGCCCATTCAAACGCACCACTCACGACGAACAGCACGAGCGTGTTGAACCAGATCAACCATGGTTCCGGCGTAGAAACCCAATCGGTACTAAACGCCTTCCGCATGTGATAGGCAGAAAATAAAAGAAAAAACAAAATGCCGACGACACACAAAAACAAGACCAACGCCACTTTGCGATTGGTCGCGGTGAAGTAACTCGTGTGAAGATCTACGACGTTGCCTTCTGGCGGAAGCCAGGGCTTTTCCATGATTTTCTTAAAGAAGCCCATGTATGCGTCAGCTAGTCGTGAAGAGAATTGAGGGGGACATTTGCGCGACGCCATACGCCGCGTTATGAACCCTTTAAATTAGGAAACGGTCACCAGACCGCTGACAAAAATTATAAAAATGATTCGGGCTTCTCAGCAGCACGGTTCAACGACACGATGAGTACGCAGCGTGAATAACTCCTCTCTTCTTACTGGCAAATCAAGCGATTTCTTGAAGATCGGCGTTGGTGCCGCAGCTCGCGGCGACCTCGATACCCTGAAACGAGTCCTTGAGTTGAAACCGGAGTGGCGCAAACGAGTGGGCTCTCACGGTCGAACCATGCTCTGGGAAGCTTCTTACCGAGGACGGATCAATGTAGTTTCTCATCTTCTCGATACCTACGACGACATCGATATCGAGGCGCGCGGATGTCACTACACGCCGTTATTGGTCGAAATCAGTCCGTTGTGTGCTGCCATTCTTAAAAAACGAACTGCGGTTTCGAACCGTCTAGAAGAAGCGGGCGCGATGCGAGACATTGTCACCCTCACGTTTCTAGGTGAATTTCAGGAAGTTGAACGATTGATCCGTAACGACCCGAGTCTGGTTACCAAAGAGTTCTTTCAGCATGACCCGCATTTTGACGCGACATTGCTGCACTATGCGGTCAGTGGAGTTCACCAGGACCTTGTCCAATACCTCATCAATCAAGGCGCAAAGGTCAAACCGTACAGCGAGCTGCTTCTCCGATTCGCACTTTGGCGAGGAGACCCCTCGATCCTACGTTCCTTACTTGAAGCCGGACTCGATGTTTCGCAGAAAGCCTTGCTTCGTGGCGACATCGGTGAAGAGCGACTTGTCGAGCTCCTCGAATCGTTTGGGGCGAAAATCGAAATCGATGCTAGTGAGAATGGTTGGCCGTCCTTGGTCTACGTGTGTCGCGGCGACCGAGGCGGTAACTCGCAGGTTGTCCAGGAACTACTCGACCAGGGCGCGGACGTCAATATCACGAATTACAAAGATCAGACTGCGTTGCACTGTGCCGCGAAAGCTGGCTTTGTGGAGCCAGTTCGAATTCTCTTGAGTCACGGCGCCCGTGTAAACGCACAAGACCGAGAAGGCGATACACCTTTACATGCAGCATGTCGCTCATCTATCAAGAACCACGCGCGACTGCAGGAGGTCGTCGACTTACTCGTATCAAAAGGTGCCGATCTAGCCGTCAAAAACAGGAAAGGTCGCACACCGAAGGAAGTCCTTCGGCGATCCACAAACCTGACCTTCTGACTTACACGGCTTTCGCGCTCGTTGGTTGTACCGCGAACGAATCTGGGTGCTAAGCGCGAGCTACGACACAAATTGGCATTCTGCCCGACTGTGAAGTTAAATTCCTGAAATTTCGCCGCTACCGCGAATCTTGCTCGATACCTTTGGCCTACCGTCGTAAATCACGTTGCCGGATCCAGTGATCGAGACTTCAAGCGAATCTGACGCGTGCACGTGTGCGTGGCCAGACCCAGTTACCTTAACTTCTGACATATCCGATTTAAGTCCTAAGCCGCGAAATTCGCCGCTGCCGATTAAACTGACACTGCTCGCGCTTGTCGTACCGCTCTCGACCGCAATATCACCAGACCCACGAATCGAGACTGCGAAATTGTCGAATTCCCCTTGCTCAACCGAAACGTCGCCAGCACCATTTATCGCGATATCGATGTTCTCGCACTGGATTGCGCCTATCTCGATGTCACCAGCGCCGTTAATGTCAACGTTTAAACTAGATGCGGTCAAATCCTTCGCGGTCATTTGACCTGCCCCCGAAATCGTTAGCGACTCCAGAGTTCGATAGTAGATAATGCCTTCTATCTTCGGGTAAGGTCGAATGCAGCGAACAGAACCCCCACAGCGTTGCTTCAACTGCAGTGTACCCCGGCGGACCACGACATCGAGCTGGTCAGGGTCTCCATTAGTCACGTTGAGCAAAACGCGATACTCATCACTAGGCACAAGCTCCACGGATCCACCTACCTCCATCCTAATCTTGGAGTACTCATCTACGTTCTTGTCTATCTCGTTTCCGGCAACACCACCCGCGACTAAAAAAACAACAGCAAGAACGAGCGAGCGTCTTAGGAATAACAAAGAAAACATCAGAGAGACTTGTAGAACCAATTAGCCAAGTAGACACCACGCATTTGAAATAGTTAGACTGGCGAGAATCCCGAAGCTATTCCGCACGGTCGACGAGACATAAGTATTCACACGGTCTTACTTCAAGTAACTTATCGATATAACTGATTGATTTAGTTAGGTATTAACAGACGTTGGGATCGGATGTTCGTCAAACTCCAAGTATCTAAGTGTATAGAAGATACCTGCGAAACCTTGTGATTAACTACGGTGAGAGGATCAGATCACACGGTGAAAGCGCGAGAGCTCCCCCAACCAGCTATTACTCCTCGGACGACGCCGCCCAATAGAAAAACGACACACCACGACGACTGCGTTGGGTTTTATTTGGACGTGACCAATGTACCGTCAAGGAGCTATGAACCGCCGCATCGCCTGGGTTTAGCTCCACCGCGAACGCGCCTGGCGTTGACTCATCAAACCCTGGTAAACCGACCTTACTGTCGAAACGCTGTCGATGGCTACCTTTTACGTAATACAGGCAACCGTTTTCCTTGCTTGTCTCGTCCAGCGCGATCCAAAGCGTCGCGCCTTTACTCCGATGACCGATTGCGTCAAAATGAGGGTCTATCGCTGTCTTTTCCCCCGGAATTCGATCGAAGAATGCCGCGGTCGCCGGTTTTAATTCATCACCAATTAGCTGAGTGACCACCTGAGCTGGCCGACCATCGCGAAGCAACTGATCGAACCATTCATCATTGACATTGAGGTTCTTCAACGTACCTTGAAATAGTTTTGCTTTTGCAAACTTTTTGCGGTGTTCGCCGCGTTCCAGATACGCTTCAGTGCGGCTATCGAGTTCAGCTAACTCTACAGCATCAAGAAAGTTTGGAATCACGACGCATCCGTCGCGGGAAAACGCTTCCTGTAAAGCGCTTAAGTCCATCTATTTCACCACGTTCTTCACAACATCGATGCTGGAGCTAACCTCTGCAGCCGCAGCTTTAGACGCGCTCAAGTCGCGTCATTAGATACATGGGGTAACGCTGATAGCCGCGATGCCCATTTCACCGCCACTCTCGCTTTGGAGACCTTCGATACCTTGAATCAAGCATAAATCGTAGTTGTCGGCGGCCGAACGAAAACGGTAGATGTCCTTGACTTCGCAATTAAGCCACGACATGTGAGAGCCTGCGCTTCGGATCATTTCACACTTGGTACCGGTGGCGCTAGAACCGTATTTAGCGCGTTCTGCCGCAACCAGTGCCTCTATCCTAGGAATCGCGCCCTCGGGGATTTGACGCAGTAAATCGCGATACTCCTTGCTGATAGTCGGGTCCGTGCGAGGTTCCGCCGCGACACCAATCCAAGTGATGCCCTTGACAGCGTCGCGATCTGTCGTGCCTAGGCCGTAGGCATAAATAGCACCTAAGCGTGCTTGGCTCATTTTGAACCCTAGTTGCGCGCCAACTTCGAGATAAGGCTTGGCGTCGTCGTATCGGCGCATCTTGTAGAGCTGGCCACCGCGTGCGTTTGCGTTGTAATAGTGAATGACCTCAAAGCGATTCATGTCATCTACATCCGGAAGCTGACCTTCGACGACGATCTCTTCCATTGGCTGTGAAATCGGTATTTGAACGTTGCCTTGCCCTTGAGCGTAGTTGATCACCCCCAACAACAAACACGCTAGTGTCAACCCAGATCTTATAAGGGGTCTAGCCTTCAAAGAGCACAAAATCACTGACTCCATCATGTTTTAAGTCTTTCCACGCAGGAAGCGGAATGACGCAGACATATGTGGTGAATTTGACCACGATTTAACACAATTTACTAAACTCTTTCCAGCAATCACACAATATATCTAATCAAATCAATATGTTATTGTTGGCACATATGTTGCCTATAATCAAAAACAGCCGCGCGAAAGGAATCAACCGATGGACGTTTTTTTTATGATTGTGCTGATCGTAGCGATCAGTTGCGGTACCGGTGTGTTAACGACTTACTTTAAATCGAAGCACAAGTACGGGAGTGATCCAAAACTCTTAGACCGAGTAGATCGGCTTGAAGCGATGGTAGGAGATGGATCACTCGAAGATCGAGTACGTGCCCTTGAAACGATCGTAACCGACGAAAAACGTCGACTCGACCGAGAAATTCAAAATCTCTGACTAAGCTGCCGTGCCGCTTCGCCAAACGCGAGTATATTTGCGTCACGTATTTTCAGCGTTGCCAGTTTCAAATTCCATCAGCGAGCGAATTATCGGTCAACGCTACTCCAAGAGTTGACGGTTAGTATCCCTTGAAAATCGAGTCTATCACCGAAAACTTCGGCGCGGTTGTCACCGATGTGGCACTTGATACTGTGTCGGAGCAGGATTTTCGAAAAATCGAAGAGGCATGGTTCAAATACTCGGTTCTCGTATTTTCGCAACAAAACCTCACTAATGAAGACCATTTCGCCTTTAGTCGCCGCCTTGGGCGACTAGAGAAAGGTCTGCCACGTTTCAAAAAAGCCATGCGTGCCAGTATCGGCAACACCGACCAAGACGGACGCGTGCTGCCGCCGGAGCACGTGGGTCGTGTGTTCAACATCGGTAATTCGCTTTGGCACACCGATAGTTCCTACAAACGAGTCGCAGCGAAAGCATCACTCTTAGCCGCACACGAAGTACCGAGCGAAGGTGGCGAAACCGAGTGGGCAGATATGAGAGCCGGTTACGACGCGCTTTCCGATGGCATTAAGAGCTACCTCACGGACAAGATCGCCGTTCACAGTTATGCGTTTAGTCATGCGTGGCACTACGGCTTACAAGTCATGTCCGAAGAAGGTTTGCAGCAACTTCCTCCGGTCAAGCATCCGCTTGTACAAATACATCCGGACTCGAAGCGTCACATACTCTTCGCCGGTCGACACGCCAGCCATATCGTTGGTGAGGACTTCGTGACAAGTCGAAAGCTATTGCGGGAGCTGACCTTTGAAGCCGCGCAACCACCACGAACGTTCGGCCACCGTTGGACAGTGGGTGATCTAGTCCTTTGGGACAATCGCTGCGTCTTGCACCGAGCGCGGTCGTCACCGCCTGACCAAGCGCGCAAGATGGTGAGATCAACTGTCGCGGGCGACGCGCCCGATAACGAATGGGCCGCTGACGACTAACCGATCAGTAAATCACGTACCGGTAAACACCGGTGCCTGTTTCGTGACGAAAGCCTTTGCTCCAGTCTTATGGTCGTTTGAATCGAAACACGTCATCATGTTTACGGCTTCGAGATCCAACACTGACGCCAGATCCGCCGTTAATGCACGGTTCAGATTCTGCTTCATAAGACCTGAAGAGATCGGCGGCATGGAGGCAAGCTTTTCTGCAAATTCCAGTGCTTCATCTTCATAGGTCGCCTTATCAAACACCTGGTTTACGATCCCTAGACGGTGCGCTTCGTCCACGCTGATGATGTCTGATGTGAAATAAAGTTCGCGTGCCTTGGCTGCCCCAACGAGCTGCGTAAGGAAGTACGAACCACCATAGTCTCCAGACAGCCCAAGTTTGTTGAATGCAGTAGTGAATCGAGCGTTCGAAGAAGCGACACGTATATCACAAGCCAAAGCGAGCGAGAACCCGCCACCCGCTGCCACGCCAGGAATCGCTGCGATGGTGGGTTTAGGCATCGTGTGTAACACTTCGACGATCGAAGTGCTCTGGCGCAATCCAGCCGCACGTTCCTCTATCGCCGGGGGCTTCGCGTCGTGAGCTTGATCGGCATCGTTGCTCGAAGAGGCGGAGGCATTCGCCGCGAATCCCTTCACATCGCCGCCTGCTGAAAACGCTCGCCCTACGCCTGTAACCATGAGCGCGCGACAGTTTGGATCTGCTGCTAGTCGTGGCAGCGCCTCATCTATTCCCGCCATCATTGACGGGCTGAACGCATTGAGCGATTCCGGTCGGTTCATCGTCAACACGGTCAGAAATCCGTGTTGAGTTTCAATCAAATGATCTTCGGCGCTGCCTGTTTCGTTACTCATGCGAGTTCAAACCCCTGATAGTTGTTGTTGACGACTTCGTCACATCGTTGGACATAGTTTGGAAAGCCTATATGTGGCATGAAAACACGCGGCTTGCCAGGGATATTGGCGCCTAGGTACCACGAATTGCACGTTGGGTACAGCGTCATATCTGCAATCGCGTTGACATACGCAACCCATTCCTCTTCCGCGGTCGACGCTGCGTTGATCGCGTGGTGATTGTGCTTACGCATGTAGTTCAAACAGTCAGCGATCCAATCCACGTGCTGTTCAATTGACACAATCATGTTGGTCAGCACAGAAGGACTCCCGGGTCCGGAAATCATGAACATGTTCGGAAAATTCGCGGTCGTTAAACCTAGATAAGTTTTCGGTCCTTCCGACCACTTCTCACGCAGAGCTTGCCCGTCGTTACCGCGAATGTCCACGCGTAAAAGCGTGCCTGTCATCGCATCGAATCCGGTTGCAAAGACCACTACGTCGAATTCAAACGCGGTCGATTCCGTCTGGACTCCATGTTCGAATAAGCGTTCGATTGGATCCTTGTTGATGTCGACTAATTTCACATGCGGCAGGTTGTAGGTCTCGTAGTACTCAGTATCTAAACACAGGCGCTTGCATCCAATCACGTTGTCCGGTGCAAGTGTTGCCGCAACTTCCGGGTCATGAACGATTTCTCGGATCTGCTCTCGCACAAATTCCGCCGCGATGTCGTTCGCTTCTTTGTTCAAACCTAGGTCATTGAATGCGCCCATGAACGCGAAGCCACCATGTTCCCAGCGTTTTTGCAGCTCCGAAACTCTCTCTTCTTTATCGACATCCAGTGCCGATTCATTTCGACCAGGCATCGTGCCGCGTATCGCGGCCGGCGCCATCTTGTTGAACTCGCGAAACGCCTTGTAGTCGTTTTTGACGCGTTGAACTTCATCAGGATCGGCTTCACGATTCCGCGCGGGTATGGAAAAATTCGGCGTCCGTTGAAATACCACAAGCTGACTCGCTTCCTCCGCCAGATAAGGAATAGCTTGAATCGACGACGACCCGGTACCAATGATCCCAATCCGCTTTCCCTTCAGGTCGACTGGTTCGTGGGGCCATTGGCCAGTGTGATAGGTCTCGCCCTGAAATTGTGAGATACCTTCGATCTCTGGTATATTTGTGGAGGAAAGGCACCCCGTGGCCATGATCAGAAAACGAGCTTTGACGGTTTCATCGCGATCAGTCGTAATGCGCCACCTTGACTCATCTGCTTGATAGTGAGCAGAAACAACCGAAGTTTCAAACTCGATATCTTGTCTTAAGTCAAAGCGGTCAGCCACGTGATTGGCATATCTCAGGATCTCCGGTTGACCCGAGTACCGCTCGCTCCACTCCCATTCCTGTTGTAGCTCGTCTGAAAATGAATACGAGTATTCCAAACTCTCAACATCGCAGCGCGCACCCGGATAGCGGTTCCAATACCACGTACCGCCAACATCATCGGCGCGTTCGAAAACGACACTCTTGAACCGCAGTGCGCGCAATCGATGCAGCATATACATGCCGGCGAATCCAGCGCCAACAACAACAGCATCGAAAGTTCGTACAGATTCACTCATAAATAATCTCGGCCGGTCGTGGAGCTAATAGATGGAGCCGAGCGGCCAAAATTTTAGCTGGCTGATCTGCGTTTCAGATCCCTGTGAACGCATGCCTATACCGACGCTATCGGATCGTGATGGGTAAACGCGTAGAGCAACAGCTTTACGGTTGTTGACGAAGACTTCTACGATGCTGTGATCAACGAATATTCGTAACTGAATCGCTTCCTCAGACTCGATCTGAACTTCAAGCGTCTCAGGCGCGCGGCAGCGTACACCAGGATCAAGCGACGAGTAGCCGTTATCAATAGTCACGAAACTAGTGCGAGTCCGGCGCGAATAGGTTGCGCGATCAGGATACCCGCGCTCACGGTAGACCAAGATGCGAGTGAATTCCTCCTTTTGCGGTGATCGTAGAACACTCAACTCGACCATAGATGCCTCACTCGGCTGGATGTCCATTTGTAACTCGTATGCATTCCCTTCAAGTCCGTTCTCAGGTGCACCCTCAAATTCACGCAATAGCACCTCTTCATTAGCTGGCAGCGTGAACGGTTCGATTTCTGCAAGGTCGCCTCTTAACGACTCGATATCACCGACTGGCGCAACGTCGACGTCATTCCCTGATTCCGTTAAGGTCAATTGACGCGGAAGGGACATGATCTGATCCCAACCTTCAGAGCGTTTTGCGGGATTCATGTTGAAAATCACGATCACGGATCCGTCTTCTAGTGGTGTAGCAGAAGGTGCGTGTACTGCGCCTGGTCCAGGTGGACCGAAGTTGAATTTTTCGCCGTAGGTCACCACGAATTTCTGGCGTTCTTGGTCGTAGTCACCGAGAAGGTATTGCCCTCCGCTAGAGTGACTAAAGAACAGCAATATGTACTTGTCACCAATGGGCCAAAAGTAAGGGCACGCGCCGTCGTCGCCGACCCGCGAATAACGATCACCTTCAATGAACGGATGTAGATATGTCCAATCGCTTAAGTTCTCAGACTCAAACAAGAAATCCGTCGCGACCCGTTGCCCACCCGGTCCGTCAGATCTTTGCCCTGCGGATAACGAGTAGTACTTATTCCCCGACTTCCAGATACAAGGATCGAATACGTTGAAAGGTGCATCTCGCTCAGGCATCGGAATCACCGGACGATTACCGACCTTTTCCCAGTTCAACAGCAACGGGTCTGAGGACAAAGCCACCATGTTGCCTGCTTTCGTACCGTGGTACATAGCAATTACGCGGTCGTCTTCAACAAGGGTCGCGCCGCTGAAGCATCGGTCCTCTGGATTCGGATAGATGCAGTAAGGCAAATCCTCCCAACGAATGAGATCACGCGAGATCGCGTGACCCCAGTGTTGTCGAGGATCTTCAGGCGGATACGCTTGATAGAACAAGTGCCAGTGATCTTTCCAGTAGCACAAACCATTCGGATCGTTGAGCGTACCTTCAGGATTGACGTAGTGAAACTGTGGTCTATGTGGATCCTGATACGCTTTACGAACTTCCTTCATCCGCTTCAGCAGTTCGTTTGAATTGAGCGCGTCACGTTGCTCAAAGAGGTTTGTTGGGAACTGCGTAAACGGTACTTTTGAGGTGCGATCTTCAGTCATGTTGTCGTCTAATTTCTCCGCGGGGCGATTTTAGGACGCGATTCCTCTGCAAAAAGGACATGAGGCACCCACACTTGAGAGTATCCTCAGTCAAGCATCAATTTGTATTTGTGCTCTATGAAGCAACTCGACTTAAGAATTCGAATTCAAGAAAAATTCATGCCACATTTGTCGGAACTCTATTTCCCCAGAACGCGTGTAAAGTCATGAGCGGCTCCTGCTCGCAACGTAATCACGATGACTTTGACGTATCTATTTGATGTCATCAGATTAGTTGCTGATCGTAGCCATCACTGTTTTGTTCGATTGGGGGTATCCAACGCTAACTAAGAGACATTTAAACTCGAAGCTGCGCAGCGAGTAGGCATGCACAAATACCATGGCGGGCATCCGTTCGAGCGTGGGTTCACGAACTCAGAAATTCGCCGATATTCATATTTCAAACTGATATTTACATATACGATTTTCTGGTTCTCTACATAGAATAGCCTAGTCAAAAATGCACGTGGACAGGGGTGACTGAGGTGCAATCGAGAAACCAAATACGCCACGATTTTTTCGCTGGTATTTCCAATCATTTTCGTTCCGCTTTCATCGTTCTGATTGCCTCACTACTTACGGTAGGAGTCGTTCAAGCTCAAGAAGATGCAGAAGACGAAGAGGCAGTAGAAGCTACAGAGCTTGAGGATGCACCTGTCATTCCGGCAACACCCATTGAAGAAGTGGTCGTTACCGGCAGTCGGCTCCAACAATATCCTGGCGATCAAGCGAGTCAGACGATTGTGTTAGACCAAGAGACCATCCGTGCAATGGGTGAGGTCACGCTTGAACGCATTCTGAGGCAATTACCACAGAATAGCAACCCAACGAGCGAACGATTCGGATCAAACCTAAATCAGGCAAGCAACTTCACGGGCGCTTCCACCGTAAACCTTCGAGGGCTGGGTAGCGAATCGACGCTCATTCTCGTTGACGGCAAACGTATCGGTTACAACGGAATCTTAGGCGGCGTCACTGACGTGTCCGCGATTCCACTTTCCATGGTCGAGAGAATTGAAGTGGTCTTGGATGGCGCATCCGCAATCTACGGCTCAGATGCTGTAGGTGGTGTAGTCAATGTAATCCTGCGCAAAGACTACGAAGGCGTTGAATTAAACCTTAATTACGACACACCAGACGCAGCCGGTTACAACGAAACTAGAGTCGCTTTAAACACTTCGCAAGTTCTTGGCAATGTTCAAGTACGTGCAGGCTATCAACGTGCCGATCATACGGGCTTGGACGCATCAGATCGCGCAGTCACATTATTCCAACAGTCGATCTTCTCAGGACCACAGCTCGATGTGCGATTCTGTTGCTCGTCAGCCGGCGACCCATTCCCGATCATGTATCGATTGGATGGAGCCGTCATCTCGTTCCCGGAATTCCAAGCGCTCAGCGACGAAGACAAAGCCCGTGCCGAGGCAATTTACTATGCCGTACTACCGGACGGGTTCAACGAAAACTCGTCTATATCCGAGATAACGCAATTCGGCTTGCCGAGTTGGGGTGCCGAAACGCAAACCGGCTACTCAGTTCTTCCGGAAACAACCCGCGACAGCTACAACGTTGGTATTTCTACTGAATTGACCGATTCAGTTTCGCTAGATGCGCAATTTCGCGGCGAGATGCGGAACACCGTCAATCGCCGCGGGTACGTTTCACTTACTGGCGAAACATTGACGGGTAGAAGCCCGTTCAATCCTTTTGGGCGTAGCGTGCACGTTCGAGGACAACGACGAGACATGCCGCAGCCGTTTACCGAATCAGATGCCAATATCTTGGACTTCAGCTTCGACTTAACCGGCGAACTCAGTGATCGTTGGGATTGGGAAATCAGCGCTGGGAGTTCGCGTGAAGATGCCGACACGTCACGGTTTTTCGATCTTGATATCGCAAGCCTTCGCGCCGGAATGAATTCTGATGGCGTAACACCTTCGCGACAGTTCCTTTTTGGTCTAACCGCGGAAGATTGCGCTGCACGAGGTGGTAGCTTCGGCTTCGGTCTTTGTATATTGTCGATCGATCCACCGCCGGCAATCAATCCATTTGGGGATATTTCCGCCTACTTACAAGACGAACTCCTCGCATCAAGTATGAATAGGCAAACGCGCTTCAGTGGTCTGTTGAAAGGAGATGTATACGAAACGGCAGCAGGTTCGGTTCGATTCCTGGTAGGTGCCAGTAACGAATCCACCGGGCTTGAGACCTCCTCAGAATTTTCAGTCGCCGTGGTTGGAACGCCGCTGGGTGACATATCAAATTTCCACACCGAGGCATCGCGTTCAAACTGGGCATTGTTCTTTGAAGGCGCAGTCCCACTGATCTCCGATAGTAACGCGCGACCCGCAGCACGTCGCCTGAACTTGACGTTTTCGGCACGACGTGACTCATATGCCAATCCCGATGTCACCTACTATGAGGACGGGGTAGGCGCGGACGCTCAGGATCTCCCAGATCCAGGTGCAGAAACAACGTGGGGGGCTGGGCTTGTCTACGCACCAGTTGAAAGCGTCAGATTTAGATTCAGCCACCAAACAGCGTTCGTCGCACCACAGCTCAATCAGCTACTAAGAGAATCATCTCAAGGACCTAGTGCACCTTTCCGAGGCATATTCCTAGAGCAGCCCGACGGCAGTCTCGTCCAAAC
>LXNI01002241.1_pt1 | contig 13980 bp, 9 predicted proteins | sample 809091 | NCBI WGS metagenome assembly LXNI01 (sample SAMN04870527, study PRJNA318959) | sponge metagenome | biome: 01000161; feature: marine sponge reef; material: water | host: Sarcotragus foetidus | place: Greece: Milos, Mediterranean Sea | collected 2013-05-29 | depth 5-7 m | reverse complement strand
TCAGGGCCGCTACCCGGGCGTCGCACCGCATGATACCGGCTGGCTAACACTGCGTTACCGCCAGCTCTACAATCAGGTCTTGAAGCCGGCTGGTCGAGCGATCCCGCTGGTGATGACCGAACTGGGCGTAGATGGCCTTGTCGGCAATCGCCCAGGCCCGCAAGACGCAATGGGATGGCAGCACTTTCAAACATATTGGGCGCAGCACGGCTTCGGTTCCTGGGGGCCCGGCGCATATGCTGAACAGCTGGTCTGGTATGATCAGGCAATGCAACAGGATTCGTATGTGTTGGGCGGATGCATTTTCGCGCTGGCGGGCAGCCCCGGCTGGGAATCCTACGAGATTGGCGGGCATGTGGAATCAGTGCTGCACCAATACCTGAGCGTCCATCCGCAGCGGTAAGCACTTAAAACTTCCCACTGCCCGGCGAGCAGATGCCAAATGGCTGACTACCGATACTCGCAGATCAACCACAATCCTTCGTTGCTGTGGAAACTCTGAGCGAAATTCATCGCGGTCTGGCCCAAACTGGTATCCTGTTCTTCATCGCACTCGGTGTCTGGGCCATCTGGCTCCGTGTTCGCTCCCGCCCGCTCGACGGCAGCTGGTACGGCGCCGCCGCAATCGGCGAAATACTGATTATCATTGAGTTTCTGTTGGGGTGGCTGCTCTACGGCCAAGGACTGGATGGGAATCTGTCACGCGGATTTGTGCATATTCTCTACGCTACCGTCGCCGTCATCACCCTGCCGGCAGCTTATCTATACCTGAGTCGTATGCAGGACGAAAATGTAAAGACTATACTATTCGCAATCGTCTGTTTCTTTCTGATGGAGGTCATTATTCGAGCCCGCTTTGTGGCGCTGGCGTAATCTGCTATCAGTGTGAATTCCGTCTGACACCAGGACGCTTCGCACCGTCCGCAGCCCAATATCGCCGGCGTCTCGAATGGCTCAATACTATACTTGAACTTCAGTAACGACATCAAAACACCTTCACCAAGACCATGTCCCGTTCCGTGCTCGTTCTGAACGCAACATTCGAACCCTTGAGCCTTGTCTCTGTGCGCCGAGCAGTCGTTCTGCTCCTGAGGGAAAAGGCGGAGTTGGTCGAGGCGACCGAACGCCTGCTCCACAGCGCCAACCAGGCCTTGCCCGAACCACTGGTGATCCGTCTGACCCGCTACGTGCGGCTGCCGCATCGGTCGGTGCCGCCCACCCGCAGCGCTGTCATTCTCAGAGACGCGTACACCTGTCAATACTGTGGCGACACCCCGGGCAAGCACTCGCTGACAGTGGACCATGTCGTGCCCCGCTGTCGCGGCGGCAATCACAGCTGGACAAATCTGGCCACCGCCTGCAAACGCTGCAACTGCAAAAAGGGCGGCATGAGCCCCCGCGAAGCCGGCATGAAACTCTTGCGGCGTCCGTTTGAGCCGACCTATGTCGCCCTCGTGCTTCTGAGCAATCCCACCGCCGCCTCCCGCTGGGAGACTCTGATGGGCGCGGCATTTTAACCGCTCAGCTACTAGGCCGGCGTTCACCTGGAACCCAAAATTACTCTTCAGAGAAATACATGAACATGCCCGAACAGGAAACACTGGACGCCGTAATCCGGCGCATTCACGATCTGAACGAGCATTCGCTCCTGCAACTGTCCCAATATTTGGGTTATCTCAAGTGGCAGGAGGAACTGTGGCAGAGTCTGCTGGAAGAAGAAGAAGGTACAGATGAGGCCGGTTTCGCCCTCGTGTGGAAATCCGACCTGCTGCAGCTGTTTTCCCAATCCCGCCAGAGTGCTACCCGTACACCCGACCTGATGGAAGTGCGGATCGACACCGCCAGCTGTGGCATGGTGCAGCAGCCGGCCCTGTGGCAGCATCCACCGGTAGACGGCAGCGCAGTTGTCGAGTATGACCTGCACGTCCCCGCTGAGGTCGATCGCTTGCGCATGCAGTTCGCGATCGGCATTCGCGACGGCGCCCAGATGGAAGACGACAACTTCTGCGCCTTCCGTGTCCTCCTTAACGGCGTGCGCATCTGGAGCAGTACAAAACAGAGTTGTGAGTGGGAGCGCTTCGTCACCGACCTGCCGAATCAGGCCGGGCAGCACGCGGTCCTGCAGTTAATGACAGACGGACTGGGCAACAGCCGTTGGAACTGGGCCGTCTGGGCGGAGCCGCAACTCCTCGGATACGCTGCCAAACTGCCACAAGCGGATAGCAACAAGTGAGGGGCAAACTCTTTGCCCCAGCAGTTCCCCTATTGATCTCCCTTTTTCTCGCCCTGCCATCCAGTTGACGGAGCCCCCCAATGCCGGTCCTCGACTTCATCGCTTGGACTCTGCTCGTCCTCTGGGCGTCTCTCCTGGCTGGTGGGCTTCTCTTCCGTAGGTCCCGCGCCCGGTCAATCCCTTCCTGGATTCAGACAGCCTCTGCGGTGACCCTGCTCCTTATGGCCTGGTACGGTTATCTGCTCACCCGCGCCGGCACCGACGGCGCCCGCTACGCCTTCGGCGTCGCCGCCGCCATCACCTTCAGCCTCATTGGCGGCAAGCTTGTGGCCGGCTCCTCCCCACTCAGGCGGACCAATTATGGCATCTCCCTAACTGCCGTTAGCTATCTACTGTTCGCCGGCGCAATCGCGCAATATGGCGGCGGCTTCGGAAGCGTTCGACTGTACGTCCTGATCCCGTGGCTGCTCGCCGGTGTACTGGTTGGTCGCGCTGTCCTGTTGTGGAAGCGTCGCGGAGATCCCTTACAGGCGTCGGCGGCAGTTGCATACACACTCCTGCTCTTCACCGCTTCCGGCTTTGCCACCGGCCTGGCGATCACCGCACCGCGTTTTGGCGTCCTGGCCGTGGGAGCGTTGCTCCTGGTCTTCAGCGACTTGGTCCAGCTGTTCGAGCTGTCCTCCTCCCCTTCTTGGCTTCCAGATTCCCAGCCATCCGGCACAGGGAACAGGCGCAGGCTCTTGCCATGGAGCGGCAATGCAACGCAGCTGCTCCGCCCGCCCGCTCACGCCCTGATCGTTGTCTCGATCTGGTCGGCGCTCCAGAATCCCATCGGCGTCCAGTTTTCGGTCTTCGGCGCATGATCGACAAACGTCTCTGAATTCAGAAACTCCCTTTCGCCTGAAATTGTATAGCCCAATGGACGGATCCCCGTCGCAGCCTCCCGCTTCCTCACAACCAACTTCGATTCTCTCCTTCCCCCGTTTCCATTTGACCAACTATTCGCTATAATGACACGGTACGAATTTCACATCGCCGCAACGCCATCCGCCTTCCGCAATACGTAATTCGAGTCAGGCCATGTCCACCACGACTTTCCCCTTCGGCCAGGAGATTGCTTGGCAGCCAAACCCAGACTGGATCGCGCAGAGCAATCTGCAACAGTTTATGGATCGGCACGGCATCGAGTCATATGACGCACTCCTGGCGCGCTCTGTCGAAGACATTGCCTGGTTCTGGGATGCGGTGATGGAAGATCTCGATATCCGCTTCACCCAACCCTATTCGCAAATTGTTGATCTGTCGGATGGCGCCCAGTTTCCCCGCTGGTGTGTCGACGGGCAGATGAACATCATCCACAACTGCCTCGACAAGTGGCAGACAACCGCGACCGCGGCCGAAACCGCTTTCATCTGGGAAGGAGAGGAGGGCGGCAACCTCACCCTTACCTACGCCCAGCTTCATCACGAAGTCTGTCGCTGTGCTAATGCCCTGCGCAGCCTTGGCATCGGCAAAGGCGATGCCGTCGGTCTGTTCATGCCGATGGTCCCCGAGCTGGCCGTCGCTTTTCTGGCCGTGATCAAGATCGGTGGGATCATCCTGCCCCTTTTCAGCGGGTACGGGCCATCCGCCATCAGCAACCGCCTCACCGATGCCGGCGCCAAAGCCGTCTTTACTGCCGACGGATTCCTGCGCCGCGGGCAGCCGGTACCAATGAAGGCGACGCTGGACCGGGCCCTGGCCTTTGCCCCCAGCGTACAGCACGTGATCGTCTGCAAACGACTCCCTGCCTCGTCGCCCGCGTCGCAGATTTCCTGGAAAGAAGAACGGGACTATTGGTGGCATGAGCTGGTTCCTCCACAGCCAACCGAGGCCGAGACCGCCCCGACCGCGGCCGAGGATCCGCTGATGATCATCTACACCAGTGGCACCACCGGGCAACCCAAGGGTGCCGTCCATACCCACTGCGGTTTCCCCATAAAGGGCGCCCAGGACATGCGCCACGCCATGGACGTCAAACCGGGTGATCGCGTCTACTGGATGACCGACATGGGCTGGATGATGGGGCCTTGGCTTGTCCTCGGCACGCTGCTCAATGGCGCCGCCATGTTCTTCTTCGACGGCGCCGGCGACTATCCCTCAGTCGACCGCGTCTGGGAGCTCTGCGCCCGCCATCGGATCACCCTTCTTGGTCTTTCCCCAATGTTGGTGCGGACGCTGATGCCCCACGGCACTGACTTGGTGACCCGGCATGATCTGTCGCAACTGCGGGCAGTCGGTGCAACCGGCAGCCCTTGGGGCCCTTCCAGTTGGCGCTGGGTCTTCGAGAATGTACTCGAAAGCCGCAAGCCAATCCTCAACTATACCGGCGGCACTGAAATCAGTGGCGGCATTCTCGCCGGCAGCTTTTTCGAGCCGCTCAAGCCCGCATCCTTTGGCGGGCCGATCCCAGGTATGGATGCAGATGTGGTCGACCAGTCCGGCAATCCTGTGCGCGGAGAGGTGGGCGACCTGATAATCCGGCAGCCGTGGATCGGGATGACGCGCGGCTTCTGGCAGGACAACCAGCGCTATCTGGAAACCTACTGGAGCCGCTTTGAAGGCGTCTGGCTGCACGGCGATTTCTGCGCTATCGACGAAGACGGTATGTGGTATATCCTCGGCCGTAGCGACGACACCATTAACGTCGCTGGCAAACGGCTCGGACCGGCCGAAGTCGAAACCTTAGTCAATGCCCATCCCGACATCACCGAATCCGCAGCTGTGGCCGTGCCCCACCCCTTGAAGGATAACGACGTAGTCGTGTTCGCCGTCCTCAAACCAGGCATCGACGCCAGCGAAACCTTGCGCACCGAGCTGCAAGAACGCATCACCACCGAACTGGGTCGTCCGCTCCGGCCCAAAGAAGTCAGATTCTCCGCCGCGCTCCCCAAAACGCGCAACGCCAAAGTGATGCACCGCGTCATCCGTGCCGCTTATCTGGGCGAAGATCCCGGCAACATAAGCGCCCTGGAAGATCCGGCGACCATGCAGGCGATCCAGAATTCGGCATGAACCTCCTCACCCTCGAAAATGTCTCCAAGCAGTTCTCCGAACGGCTGCTGCTGGATGCTGTCTCCTTCTCCATTAATGCCGGCGAACGCATCGGCCTGATCGGCGTCAACGGCAGCGGTAAGACGACCCTGCTGCGCATAGTCGCCGGCCTCGAAGTGCCTGACAACGACAACGCCAACGTCACCACCTGGGGCGGCGTCCGTATCGAGATCGTCGAACAAGAGCCGCACCTGGACGAGGAGGCGACCGTTCTCGAGCAACTCTTCCGCAGCAGCTCCCCACAAATGTGCCTGCTGCGGGATTACGAGAGTGCCAGCCAGCGTCTCGAACAAGAATCGACAAATCAAGCCCTGCAGAAGCGCCTTCTGGAACTCTCCGAAGAAATGGAGCGCAGCGACGGCTGGGCCGCAGCCGCCAACGCAAAGTCAATCCTCACCAGGCTGGGCATCAGCAACTTCGACGCCCGCATCGCAACCCTCAGCGGCGGGCAGCGCAAACGCGTAGCCCTTGCACGCGCCTTGATCGACCGCGCCGACCTGCTGATCTTGGATGAGCCCACAAACCATATCGATGTCGATACCATCGAATGGCTCGAGAACTACCTCACGACTTCGCCCGGCGCCGTGCTGATGGTCACCCATGACCGCCATTTCCTCGACCGCGTTGCCAATCGCATCGTCGAACTGGATCGACGCCAACTCGTCTCCTATGCGGGCAACTACACCCGCTATCTCGAACTGCGCCAACTGCGCCACGAACGTCTGGCCGCCGTGGAGAAGCAACGCCAGAAGCTCCTCAAGCGGGAACTGGACTGGATTCGGCGGACCCCGATGGCCCGGGGAACAAAGCAAAAAGCGCGCCAACAGCGCGCTGCCGAACTCCAGCGCATCCACTACGACGCCGACACCGATCGCGTGGTGATGGCCCTCGCAACCCGCCGCCTGGGCAATAAAGTCCTCACAGCGAAAGGTCTGACAAAATTCTACGACGGTTCAGTCGCAGTTAATCAGGTTGACTTCTCTCTCGAGCCAGGCGACCGCATCGGCCTCCTCGGCCCCAATGGCGCCGGCAAAAGTACCTTTCTCGACATGCTGGCCGGCCGGGCCAAAGCCGACGCCGGGCAGATCAACTGGGGTGAAACAGTGCGGCTCGGTTACTACGACCAGCAGACGCGCGACCTGAAGGACTCGCAGCGTCTGATCGAGTTCGTCGAGGAGGAAGCACCGCTGATTCAGGCCCGCGACGGCAGCCGCGTGGAGGCCGCCCAGATGATGGAGTGGTTTCTCTTCCCGCGCAAAATGCAGTGGGGTCGCATCGGCAGCCTCAGCGGCGGTGAACGACGACGCCTCTATCTCCTGCGCACCCTGATCCACCAACCCAACGTGCTTCTGCTCGACGAGCCAACAAACGATCTGGACGTGCAGACGCTGACAGTGCTCGAAGAGTTTCTCGACGCCTTCAGCGGCTGCCTCATCGTTGCCAGCCACGACCGCTACTTCCTCGACCGCACCGTTGATTTCATCATGCCCTTCGAGGACGGACGCCTGGGCAGGCGCTACCCCGCCCCCTATGCAACTTTTCGGCGGCTGCACAGCCAGCACCACCAGGACAGCCCTGTCGCTCACTCCAATGATGTCACGCCATCGGGACGGCCCGCGGCAAATGGTCAGGCGCCGCCGCGGTCGCGCCCGGCCGGGGCAGACAGAAAATTAACTTGGAAGGAAAACCAGGAGTTGGCGCGCTTGGAGTCGGAGATCGCCGGCTGGGAAGAAGAGCAGACGAAATTGCAGCACCAAATCAACGATTGTGGCAGCGACTACCAGACCCTGCAGAGCCTGTCTTCCAAATTGACATCAGTCGAGTCGTCGCTGGAATCGGCCTTCGATCGCTGGGCCGAGTTGTCCGAGCGCCAGGAAGCCTGAGAACCGCCGTCGACTACTGATAACTGAGAAAGTGTTGCCGTCTACTACTTGAACTGCCGGCGCAGCGCCTCGAGCGACTCTTCATCGTAGAAATACTCAAAGTGGTGGCATCCAAGGACATCTACCTGCAGATCGGGCCAGTTGCCGCCCCGCACAGCCCGCGCCGACGCCACCCCAACCAGCAGGTCATTCGGCCCCAAAAACTGATCCAGACTCTTATCCAGTATGCGCGTCAACTCCGTCTTGGAGAAGAGCTTGCGCCAATTCACCGGGCCGTCCATCTCGGAGTTTATGCCGATCTGGATATAGTACTTCACGTCCACCTCATTGCGCGGGTCATTCAGCTTTTCATACAACTCTGCGCTGGGCGCCAGGTCCCGCACGCCGGTGGTCAGATTGGCAATCCCAATCACCAGAAGCTGTGCCAGTAGCTCATAGTCCATCAGCCCTGCCTGATTGAGTATTATGGTTGCCAGCCAGGGAATGAGCCTGTGCGATTCGGCCAGCGCCGTGCCCGTGTTGTGGGCGCCCACCATGATGACCCTCTCCACAAACTGGTGCCCACTCTCCATCTCGACGCACACACGGGCCACCTGTGTCCCCATACTGTGGCAGAAAATATCGAGCGGCGGACCTGAGTCAGTGCCAAAGCCAAGACGCCGCAACTGCGCCGTCATTAGCAGACCGCTCTCCCGGATGCTGGTGTTGATCGTCTCATAGTCGAACGCCAGCGCCAGGTCGTAATCATCCAACTCCTTCAATACCGGCAGTGCCCTCTGCACCAGCTTCTCAGTGCTGCTGCCGAAACCGTGGGTGATAAGCAGCGCCCGCCGCGCCTTCGCCACGTCCTGCGGCGTCACCTTCGAATACTCCGGGACGCCGCCCTCCTCGCAGCTGACTTGCCGCACACCAAGATCCGGCGGGAGCTGCTGATAGAATAGCTTGTAGAAAAGCACGCGCACGGCATGTTTCGCATCTCGGACCGACGGTCCTGCATCAGTCTCCTCGTCGCTGGCTGCCGGCTCCTTACGCGTCGCAGCCTCAGCCAACCGCCACTCTTCCTGCAAGTAGTTGATCAGCCGGCCGAACAATCCCTTCACGCCGCGCCCAGTCTCCCCCTCTACCGCGCCTTCTCCCTCTGCACTTGAACGTCTCCTCTGCCAGACGCCCGAAGTGCCGGGATTTGCAACCGCCGCATCGGGGATTGGCAAATGCGTAATCTCCACCGCCATTCGCCTTCTGTCGCCATACTGGGACAGCGTTTGGGCGTCGGTTGGATGTCCAACCATATGGTAGTACTCACCGTCAAACGCCACCGCTACAATCCCCGCAATCTCCGGGTCATTTTCCACACTCAGCGCAATGCGCAGCGGGGAATCGGCGCTGATCGTCGAAAGCTGTTCCGCCGACGTGTCCAACACCAGCACGCCGGGCGCCGCCCCCGCTGCTCCGGCGTTGTGCGAGAACGAAAGCGGCTGGAAAAATGGCGCGGCTTCCGGACTTTTCAGCCCTGGCGGCAACGAGATCGGATCATTCGCATCCCACGCGAAGTGGCTGAGACTGCTGACAACCAGCAGACCTCCCAAACCCGCTGGCTTCTCCACCGTAATATCCAGGTCCGTTCCCACATTGATCCGGTTCTGCCCTTGCACCATGGTGCATTCTTCCTGTTTTCTCAGGGCTGTAACCGCTACCTGCTTCGTAATCCAGCGATCATGGGTATCGTCCCGTTGTACCATCAAATTGCGGACACGGGGGCCGTCGTAACGAATGCCGTTCATCAATTCGGCCAAGGGGCCGAAAGCCCGCGTCTGTTCGGACCCGCCCGGTTCGTTCAGATCCGGCATCTCCAACACGTCAAAAGATGTGGGAACGCGCGTTGCGAAGACCTTAAGGATCTCCGTTGCCGATTCCGTGCCGGGGTCCTCCACCGTCGGCTCGATATTGTTGACGAAAAACTCCTTGCCCGGCGCCACCAGCTGATAGGGCGCTCGCTCCGGGTAGACCCGTCGGATGCCAAAATGGGACGACAGCGCAAAGACCGTCACATAGAGATTCTCGGCGCTGTTGTTCCGAAACGTGACCCAGAGCTTGCGCCCCGGCGGCAGTATCCCGTCCTGGTTCAGAGGTTCGCCGTCCTTGGGACTGGTAAAGCTGGCCCGCGAGTAGGTCTGGACATCAATGCTCAGCGCCTCTTCCATCAACGCCATCGGCGCGGGATTCTGCAGTGTGCGCACGTTGTTGAAGGTCGCCAGATGATGAAGATACGCAGCCGTCTTGGCCGCGCCCGCCTGCGTGCGAGGCGGCGTGTCGTGCACGATCTGAACGCCGCTTCCGTCCTGAATGACGTAGGCATCGTTTTCAACCGCGACATGAAAGCGCGTAAAACTGTCCGATTGACTTCTTCCGACCGCATGCAGGAAAGGAGACGAGGGGGCCGTGGTCAACTCCGCCAACAAAAATGGATCGGCGCAGGTTACTTCGTACATCAATCTCTGGTAGCCGTAGGCCGTCACCTTCGCCCTGGCAGGCAGCCTGAAATCGGTCGGGCGTACCCCCTTGATCAAGGCATAAGACGAATCGACTCTGGCTTCCTTTACCTCGCCGATGCCGAGACCGCGACCTTCCAGCGCACCGCCGCCGGCCGGGAACAGCTCCACCTGGCTGCCTGGCGTAAGGCCAACCGCCGCCCCGCCGCCAATGCGGATGATCACATCATTCCCCGCGTCTCCCGCTTCGCTGGCATCGATGACGTTCAGGTAGGAGCCGGCGTGGGGGGTCATATCACCGAAAACCGCGCGGTTTCCGGGCCCTTCCAACTGCGGGATCTGCCGGGCGTAAACACTCTGGACCTGGGTCTGCACTGCATCGTGCACCTCTCGCCAGTTCATCTGAGAGTGCAACTCCTGCAGCTTCTGCAGCAGGTGAAAGGTCATCGCACCGTACCAGGCGCCGTTGGTCGGCGAGCGGTACTCGTGGCTCATCTCCTCATCGCGGCAACCGGCCAGCAGCACATGGTCGCTGCCCAGTTTCCCGGACCAGTGGCGGCTGGCTACCGTTCTCGTGCCGCTGGCTTCGGGCAGAACCGTGGCCGCAGGGCGGGCGCGGCGGTCCGCGCCTGTCCGGCGTACCGGGACAAGCGCACGTGTGCCCGAACCGGCGTGGCAGCAGTCCAATACAACCGTAACCAGCGCACCTCTATTCTCGGCCGCAGCGATCAGCGCAGCCAGCTCCTTGTCCAGAATGTCGTAGACCTGGTTGCCGTTTTCATCGGTTGTGCGGCTGTCGCACGGAACGAGCGTCTCGTCGTATCCGTCCGGTTCATTGGGGTCGTCAGAAATGGACTGCGAGCCGTGCCCGCTGAAATGGAAGAAGAGTTGGTCGCCGCTGTTGACCTGCTCGATCAACCAACGCCAGCCGTTGACGATGTTCTCGCGGGTGGGGAGCTTTTCATCTGGCTCGCCGCCGGTCGATGTCAGCAGCCGGATGTTTTCCGTCGGCACGCCCAGCCGTTGCGTCAGGAATCCATAAATCGCTCTGGCATCGTTGGCGCAACCGCCTAAATCGGAGACTACACTGCTTCGGTAATGATTGATGCCGACAACCAGAGCAAACAACCGGGGAGACAACATTCGCAATCCTTATAGACAAGTGAAATGCGCTATCACTTCGCGAAATGAGAGCGGACTGTTTATGGGAAATAGAGCGATCATAGCACATTGGCGAAACAATGAATAACTGGAATTTGCAAGAGATTCCCCGTCCGGCCATCGGCGGGTCAGTACAATTTTCGTACCGTATGCACGACCTGGATTCCAGTCGGTTTCCCGGACAACGCGGAAATCCGCCGCGCCTGCCGGTCTGACCGGGGATTCAGAGGATGTAGTATATTATTGGGGGAATTGCCACAAAAGTCCGAGCGGGGAACTGTCTAGCGGAATGCACGCAGCGAATTATTGACGTAGCAGTTCAGGAATTGTTTCGACCTTTCTTCGCAGTACGACTTTGTCAGGATACTGTGCACGTACTCGTTGCAGGAGCGTAACCGGATCAGGATCGTGATCGACCAGTTTGTCATCACAAATCGCCACGAATTGACCCAAGTGGGTCATCACCAGTTCTGCGTGTAACGCCTTAAATTTTTCTATATTCCTATTCATAACGGATCGGTTCGGATCAACCGGAAATGGCGAAAACGTACGGGTTATGGTGTCCAATAGTACTTCCGCGACTTCGCGTTCTGTGGTCACGGCCAGCCTTTCAACCTGTTCATAAATGTCATCCGGCACTTCCAGTACAATCTGTGTACTCACTTAGCTTACTCCTATCAAAACAGGACGTCTATTTGTTCGATGCTCAGGTTTCGCCGTTGTTGACGAAGAGAGTGCAATCAGGGCAGGTGGTGAAACATGAATGTCCAACTTCTGGACTTGGCATCGGACTTTCCACCGAAACCCTGTGCATCTTTTTTGCCCCAATGGCGTAACCTGAGCTTATCACTTTGTCCTGAGCAGGCCAACCCTCACTCACCCCAGGGCAATTGCACACAACCAGGACAAAACCTTGTGAGTCTGCCTGAATTGGGTAGGGGCGCCCCTTGTGGGCGCCCTTCGACGGCTCTCTTGATGTTCGAATTAAGAAGCGAATGTCCCCTCACTCACCCCGCGTCGACTCACCCTGCTCAAACCACGCCGGCGGCTCGGGCAAAGACGCCACCAGAATCTCACCAAACTCCTGCCCCTGCCGCGTCTCGACAATATCCCCCAGCAAGCCAAGCTCCTGCGCAATCGTACCCCGCCGCCCCTGCGCGTCCTCCAGGCGCTCAGCCGAATTCTCGCCCGCCAGCGCCACCAGCAGAGCCAGCCGGCGAATCGGCGCAACATCCTCCCACGGTGTTAGCGCGTCCACAGCAAGCGTCCACTCCTGCGTCTGCGGCTCACCGTTCCCCGGATGATGCCAGCGCAAGGCCAGCGTGCCCAGCGGCCCAGCCGCGTCGCCGTGCGGTTTCAGCCGGTACACCACAGTGTTCTCCTGTCCCACGTGCAACTTGGCAAAATCCTCTTCATCATCCTCGAACGACGCATTCGCAGCCGCCCGGTTGAGATAACCGACCAGTCGCCACTCCTCGACCGTCTCGGCGTCCCAGGACACCTGCGCCCGAGCTTCATCCGCCGCCGGGCTGAAAAGCTGTGCAAAAGAGTCCGCCGCCAGCAGTCCCTGCGCCTCTTCCGGCGAATATACATACCGGTACCAGCCGTCGCCGTCGTTGCTCACCTGCTCCAGCAGGTCGTCATTGTAGTTCCCGATGCCCACACCCACCGCGACCAGGCGGATCGGATTGGCCTCAGCCCGCTGCCCGCCCAGAGATTCAATGATCGACTCTGCGCGCGTATCGCCCACGTTGGCCACACCGTCGCTGATGAAAAAGACGTAATGCAGCGCCTCAGGGTCCTCTCGCCGCCCCTCCAGCGCCAGTTCATAGCCCTTGCGCAGGCCGGCCTCGGCATTCGTGCTCCCGTTAGGGCGGAAACCGCGCAACGATTCGGCCAGCGCCGGATCGTCAGGGGCCGCGTGCCGAACTGTATACTCGCCCAAAACAACCTGTGAAAACTGGACAAGCGAAATCCGATCCTCCGCCGACAGGCGGTTGATCAACGCCTCGACGAGCGCGCGCGCCGTGTCCAGCTTTTCGTCCTCTTCCATCGAGCCCGAAGCATCCAGCACCACCGAGACGTGGCGTCTGGTAGGTATTTCCGCCGGCGCCGCTGCACTGAGTCCCATTAACGCCAGCCAGAAGTCCGGGTCAAGCGGATCGGTTGTAACAGTCAGATCGAGATGGAATGTTTCCTCGCCTTCAGGTCGGGGATAATCCCATCGCAGCGCGTTGAGCCACTCTTCAACGCGTATGTCATCCGGTTCGAGAACCAAGCCCTGGCGAGCAAGCGCGAGCGAGCGGCGCCAGGAAGCATCGTCTGCGTCAAGGCCAAAGGTAGAAGTCGTTTCGAGACTTGTAGGAACCACCGGAGGCAGTTGCGCCTCCGGCTGGCGGCCGCGCCGGTTACCGCGCCCGGAATCAGGAGAGGGGCGATGCGCAATTGCGGAGCCGGAGCTCGAAGAGGCGGATTGCATCGCCACCCGACCGCCCGAAGCCTGCCGGCCTGAGCTCGGCGCCTGTTCCGCGCTCTCAGCCGGCGCCACACCAGCACACCCGGCCAGGATCAGCATCAACAGTCCCAGAAGCAGAATGCCATTCATCCTCCGCCACGATCTGGCGAATGGCGCCCAAATAGGACCGTCCGTTCCTGCAAATATGGTCAGGCCGCGTGCGCGGGCCACTGGTTTTTCTCCGTTCGCTCTGTCGGCATTACGTAGCATCGTTACCCTCCTTGTCGCTATCGTCTCCTCCGTCTATACGCCAATCATGTCATGTGGAAGGAGAAGCAATCCTGGTCGCGTGCAGCAGTTTAAACGGTTCCCCGGCGGCCCAACTACGGCAACACGGGAGGCCCGCCTGCCCACTGTACGTCTCAGCGCGACAAGAGGTTTCCTGATCCTGGCAGATGAATCAAAGGTTACTATTCAGCCTTAACTGAATCGCAACTCTGAACGAGGGGAGCAAAGGTGTTCTTTCTCCCCACATTGTTGTATTTTGGGCGGTCGGGCCTTCGGCCCTCCCTTGTGCAGGGGCTGCGCCCCCGCAACGCCCCCCTACAAAACCATCGCTCACCGACCTTGTGTGCTCATTCCAGCCGTGCGGCTCCAGCAGCGTGT
>LXNI01002240.1_pt1 | contig 13986 bp, 15 predicted proteins | sample 809091 | NCBI WGS metagenome assembly LXNI01 (sample SAMN04870527, study PRJNA318959) | sponge metagenome | biome: 01000161; feature: marine sponge reef; material: water | host: Sarcotragus foetidus | place: Greece: Milos, Mediterranean Sea | collected 2013-05-29 | depth 5-7 m | reverse complement strand
GTCCAACCAGGCCTCGGCGACCTATGCCGTCGCGACGGTGGATGACGACGAGAGCGAGGCGGACGGAGCGGTGCGGGTCGCCGTGGTCGAGAGTCCGGGCTACCGCGCCCGGCGCGGGTCGAGGGAGTTCGCGGACGTCCATGTCCGGGACAATGAACTCGCCCTGGCCCTGTCCATAAACGATGCGACGGTCGAGGAAGCCCAGGGCGCAAAGCTGGAATTCACGGTGCGCCTGATCGGGGAGCCGACGGAGTACGTGAGCGTGAACTACGAGGCCCGTGACGTGACGGCGACGAACCTCGAGGATTACGCGGGTCCGTCCGGCACGCTGCTGTTCCGCCCGTTCGAGGACACCGAGAAGCGCATCAGGGTACACGTCTACGACGACAACCTCGACGAGGGCGAGGAGACGATGGAGCTGGTGCTCTCGCGACCCTCCGGTGCGCGGATCGAGGACGGCGTCGGGGTCGGGACGATCGTGGATTCGGCGCCGGACTGAATCGACGAAGCTGTCGGGTACCCGCCATTACGCCGGCGGCGCGTCTTCCAGCCCGAAGATCAACCGCGTGCGCCGGCTCAACGCGGCCGTGTCCATCAGGACCAGGTAGTCGATCGTCTTGAACTCCCGGTCGATCGCGGGGCGGCTGCACACCAGGGTGCCGTAGCGGAGATAGGTGGCGAAGAGCGGCGGCACCTTGATGTCGGGTAGTGCGGCTACCTGATCGTCGGTTGCCTCGCAACGAGTGTGGGGCAGGGGAGGCACGTCGAGGTCCGTCATCACCTCGCCGGCCGCCTTGAGTTGCCGGTAGAGCCGGATGCCGGCGGCCTGGTCCTGGCTGGTCAGGGAGCAGCAGCCGAACAGGTAGCGGCAGCGGTTGTGGACGAGGTAGCGGGCCAGGCCCTTCCACAGCAGGAACAGCACCGTGCGCTTGCGGTGTTCGCGGTGGATGCAGGCGCGGCCGATCTCGACTGACCGGTCGAGGACGCTTCCGGGTATGGCGTCTAGTTCGTACTCGCCGGCCGAGTAGAAGCCGTGGCCGCGGGCGGCCATTGCCGCCGTCTGCATGCGGTAGGTGCCGATGAGCTGGCCGCTCTCTTCCTCGACCAGCATGTGGTGGCAGCTCGCGTCGAAACTGTCCGTGTCGCGGCCGGTGGCGAAGGACTCCTCGAGGCCCTCGCCGAGTTCCAGGTTGAAGACCTCGAACCGCAGCGCCAGCAGCCGGTCGATGTCGGAGGCCGTGCGCGCGAACCGCAGCCGGTAGCTGCCGACCTCGATCTGGCCCTGGGGCAGGAGTTCGGGGCTCGGAATCGCCGTAACGTCCGGCTCGCTCGGAGGATGGATGCCGGGAGCCGGATCGGTCATGAGCCGGCTCCGGTCGCGGCGCGAATCCACTCGCTAGTGAGAAGGTGCAGGAAGAGGCGGTCGTCCTGGCGGCGCAGCAGGCCGGTGACTTCGACCGGCTGGCCAACCCATTCGAGAAGCTCGCGCCCCAGCGGCCGGCCGCCGAAGTCCACGAGGTGGACCAGCTCCCGTTCTCCGTTCGCCGTTCGGACCAGCAGGGCGGCCGGGATGCCGCCGCGTATGCAGAGGGAGGCGCAGTCCCGGTGCGGTTTGCCGCGCCCCGGCTTCATCGCGCCCATATAGCACTTCGTGTCGACGATTTCGCCGACGACGGTGTGGCCGCGTGTGACGACGCGTACATCGGTGTCACGCGTTTGTGCATCAGCTGGAATGGGGGCCGAGGCGCCGGTTTCCAACTCGCCGGGCAAGACCCTTTCCGCGGAGGGTCCCGCCCTGGTCCATCCTTCGGGAAGCTCAAGCGAGTGCACTTCGAGCATCGCCGCCTCCGGGTTCCGGATCAACGTGCCGGAGAGCTGGATCTCGCCGGAGGGCGCGCTCGCGTCGGGCGCCCCGTCCACGTCGAGTCCGTGCTTTCCAACCCCAACCAGCAGATAGCCCTGAGCCGGTCCGTCCGCGGTGAGCAGGCGGGGATGGGGATCGAGGAGCAGTTCGCCCTCGTAATCTCGCACCGTGCCGTACTCGAACACTCCTTCGTCGAACCGCTCCAGCAGCAGCGCCAGGCCGGCGCCAAGCGCCGCTGCCAGCAGCAGGAGGCCGATCACGACGCGGCGCGCGAACCGCGCAACGCCGGACGGCGTCTCGTCGAGGTAGCCAACGTAGAAGTGGTCGTGTCGGTCGTGGGTCACGAGGGTTCCTCGGCAGTGGCGGTGACGACGACCCGCGCCGGTTCCGCGCGCGTACCGGCGGGATTCGGCCGTGGATCGACCAGCACGCGGTCGCCCTCGACGCGAACGTTGAAGGTCGGGATCGTCTCGGTGAAGGGCGGTGGCGAACATCCGTCCTCGGGCCGGTACTGGTAGCCGTGCCACGGGCACGTGATGCAGCCGTCGATGACGCGGCCCTCGCCGAGCGGTCCATTCTGGTGCTGGCAGACGTTCGAGACCGCCGCGATCCGCTCTCCGGCCTCCGTCCGGTAGCGGAAGACGGCCACGCGTTCGCCGCTGAGCAGGAAGATGCGGGCGCGGTCGAGCGGGATGTCCGAGGCCGCGCAGACGTCGACCGCTTCGTCCACCGCGCCCGTCGCACGGGCCGGAAGTCTCTCCCGCCAGCCGGCGACGAGGTGGAGCGACGCGATGCCCGTGAACCCAACGCCGAGCAGGCCCGCCAGCACGGTGGGTCGCTCGGCGGCCTGCAGGCTGCCGAGCGCTATGTGGACGAGGATCAGTCCGTAGGCCACGTAGACCAGCATGTGCAGCGACTTCCACACCGGCGCCGTCAGGTTGGCGAGCCAGAAATCGTGCGAGGTCGCCGCCATCAGGAACAGGACGAGGAGCGCCGCAAGGCCGAGCGCCTGGAACGGGAACTGGGTCAGGCTGTCGTAGTCGCCGTTGCTGGCCAGCACGCTGACCAGGGGATTGAGGACTCCGAGGCCGTGAAACTGGACAATGGAGAAGCCGCCGTGCGCGGCCGCAAGCAGGAACATGCAGACGCCGAGATGGCGGCGGTTGTAGAGCAGGGGCAGGAAACGCCGGTCGAGCCGGCACAGCGGCCCGATGGCCAGCACCACGTGAAGCAGCAGCAGGGCGCCGGCGCCCAGGCCTCGGATCAGAAGAGTCTCGACGGTCGCCTGGGGTCGGGTCGCGATGCCGATGCCGATGAACAGGCCCAGGAAGGCCACGACCCCTGAGGCGATGGCCAGGTCGTAGAGCTTCTTGTTGCGGTTCCAGAGAACGGCCTGGTACTCGGCGCTCATTGCGGCTCGTCCCGCGGTGCCGGGGTGTCGGCGCCGGTTTGGGAAGCGTCGACCTCGCGTGCTTCGGGAAGGCTGTCCGCCAGCGGGGGGACGGGCCGCCAGAGCAGCGCCGCGGCGAGCAGGACCGCCAGGATCGGGAACAGCACGGTCCAGATCAGGCGGTGGCGCCGTCGCAGACCGCGGATCACCCGTCTACCCGCCTTCCTCGACCGGCAGCCGCGTCACGGTGCGCGTTGCGCTCCACGGGTGGTTGCCGTCCGGCCAGCCACCGTCGCAGCAGCACCGGCCACAGTGCGGCGACGCCCGGAAGGACGATCAGCCGGAACCCGAGCCCGGTCGTCCTCGCGGCGGGGTCGACGCGGCCCACGCCGCGCCAGACGAAGAACGGAGCGAACACGAGTCCGCATGCGACGTACACGGCACCGAGCAGTACGACGACCTCGGCGGCGCGCACGATGGACATCGGACGAAAGTATACGCGGGCCAGGGGCCCGCGACGCCTTTCGTGGCTGTGGTTGAAGAATCCTGCCGTAGACTCCGAGCGCTCTGACGCCTTCGACGAGGCAACCCGGGACTTGAGGAAGAAAGCATGCCGGTCACATATCGTTCGAACGCTTCGATCCGCATCGATAATCCGAGTTCGTTCCTGCTTGCCGCTCTGCTGGCCGCCTTGGCGCTGCCTGCCGCCGGCCAGGAGATGACCGTCGAGGCCTACGAGCCGCGTTCGACGCTCAAGGTGCCGGGCGGCCCGGTGACGCGGGCGAAGTTCCCCTTCGTGGACGCCCACGGCCACCTGCGCGGCGGCGACCCGGCGCGGATCGACCAGATGGTCAAGACGATGGACGAGCTGAACATGGCCACCTTCGTCAACCTGAGCGGCGGCAGCGGCGAGGGCCTCAAGGCGGGCATCGCCGCCACCAAGGGCCGCTACCCGGGCCGGTTCGTCGCCTACGCGAACGTCGACTTCTCCGGCATCGGTCAACCCGGCTGGGGCGAGAAGGCGGCGGCACAGCTCGAAGCCGACGTTCTGGCCGGCGCGCAGGGCCTCAAGATCTACAAGAACCTCAGCATGTTCCAGACCGACAGCGACGGCAAGCGGGTGGCGGCGGACGACCCGCGGATCGATCCGGTGTGGGCGAAGGCGGGTGAGCTGGGCATCCCGGTCCTGATCCACGTCGGCGAACCGTCGCCGTTCTGGGACCCGTGGGACGAGCACAACGAGCGCTGGCTCGAACTCAAGATGTTCCCGAGGCGGCGTCGCGACGATCCCGCGCGCTTTGCTTCCTTCGAGCAGACGATGGGCGAGCAGCACAACCTGTTCCGCAATCATCCGGACACGATCTTCATCAACGCCCACCTGGGCTGGCTCGGCAACGACCTGGCGCGACTCGGCAAGCTGCTCGACGAGCTGCCGAACGTCTACACGGAACTCGGCGCGGTCCTCGCCGAACTCGGCAGGCAGCCGATCACGGGCGCCGCCTTCATGGAGAAGTACCAGGACCGCGTCCTGATGGGCAAGGACTCCTGGGATCCGATCGAGGGCTACCACGTCTACTTCCGCGTGCTGGAGACGCGGGACGAGTACTTCGACTACTACCGGAAGCGCCACGCCCACTGGAAGATGTACGGGCTCGGCCTGTCCGATCAGGTGCTCGAGAAGATCTACTTCCGCAACGCCCTTGAGATCATCCCGGGCCTCGACCGGAGCCTGTTCCCGGAGTGAGTTCCGGCCAGCCCCTCAGGGGAAAGGCGAACCGCCGCGAGCCGGGGCAGGAGACGCTGCCCGCCCAGGGGCTGTTCCGCGGCCGGACGGTCGCGCGACGGTTCGAGTCGCCGGACGGCTTCATCGTCCTGGTCGGCAAGACCGCCGCCGACAACGACGATCTGAGCCTGCGGCTCGCCCGCCCCGCGGATTTCTGGCTGCACGCGGCGTCGGGCGCCGGGTCTCACGTGCTGGTGCTCAACGATTCCGGCGTCGACCGCCTGCCGCGGGCGACGAGGGACTTCGCGGCCGCCTTGGCGGCCCGCTACTCGAAGTCCCGGGCAGGCGGGCGGGTGGCAGTTCACCTGGCCCGCGGCCGTGATGTCAGCAAGCCGCGCGGAGCGTCGCCCGGCCGGGTCGCGCTGCGGCGGTCCGAGACCGTCTTCGCGCGCCCCGCCGATGCGGGTGCCCCCGATTAGGGGCCGCCGGTCGCTTCGCCGCCCTCCACGGCTTCCGGTTCCGGCGAGCCGGTGCAGTCGCCGCAGTGGACGTCGTCGACCGGCTCGCCGGCGGCGAGGGACGCGACCCAGTCGCGGACCCTCACGCCGTCGGACTCGAAGCTGTAGAACTGGGGCCGGAGCATGATCGTGTGCAGTTCGCCCGCCGCGATGAAGCTCCGGTAGTTGTCCTGGCCCTCGAGCGCCGCGTCGATGTCGGCCTCGTTCGCGTCGAGCAGCGGCTGGAGGCCGTCGTCGATGTTCGTTCCGGCAATCTGCAGGAACTGGAGCTGGACGTCGTCTTCGGCCGTGTCGTAGCGGGTGAACATGGCCTCGGGGTGGGCCTTGGCGGCCTGGATGTAGAGCGCCTCGAACGAGAAGCTGTCGCTGTCGACTTCGTTCATGTTCTCGAAGTGGGAGAGCGCGGCCAGGGTCCCCCAGGACTCGTGCGGCCGGCCGTCGGCGAGGTTCCGGTAGCCGCCGGCGCCGTCGCCGAGCGCGGTGACTCGCGCGTCCGGATAGTGCTCGGCGAAGTGGCGGGCGTAGACCGGCGACGGGATCGAGCCGGCGCTCGAACCGGTGATGAATACCGTTTCGGGGCCCAGGAAGTGCTCGTAGGTCCAGTCGAGAGCCGCCCTGCCGTTCGTGTAGCCGCGGTGATGGATCGTCACCTCGCGCGCCGGCTCCTCCTCGGTGGCCGGCACTTCGTACACCGCGTCGCGGTCGCCGATGTGCACGTCGCCGGTGCAGTAGGGCACGAATACGAAGCTGTGGTCGGCGAACGGGTTCTCGGGGTGGTTGAAGGCGGCAATGCCGTGGGCCGTGCCTTCTTCGGGGTCCGCGCCGCTCGGGGAGTGCATCTCCTCGAGCGCCGTCATCGTGTAGGTCGGTCGACCCTCGGGGTCGCAGGTCTGTGCGGTCCAGCAGCCGCCGCCACCCTGAAGGTAGAAGACCACCTGCGTCGGATCGGCGGCGCGGACGAAGAACTGGAACGGCGAGCCGTCGGAGCAGGTCGTGTCCCCGCCGGGCGTGATCGTGTTCCAGCCTTCCGCGAGGTCGGCGAGCGGCGCCTGGAGATCGACCGGTTCGGGGGCTTCCTCGGCCGGGGCGCATGCGAGGGCGGCCAGCGCGAGAAGGGCAGCGGTCAGGATGCCGATGGTGGAGTGGCGGTGCTTCATTGGTCGTTCTCCTACGTTTCGATTGCGGGCCCTACCGGCCGGGCGCCAGGGCGGTGAGAGCGTCGAGGTCTGCCCCCGGCTTGCCGTCGGGGCGGAACGCCTGGATGCAGACGTGGTCGGCGCCGGCGTCCCAGTGGGCCTGGATGCGCTCGCGGATCTGGTCTTCCGCGCCCCAGGCGACCAGGGCGTCGACGAGGCGGTCGCTGGCCTGGAAGTCCGTCCAGTCGTCCTCGGTGAAGCCCAGCTCGAGCAGGCTGTTCTGGTAGTTCGGCGCGCGCAGATAGACGTAGAGGTTGGCGCGGCCGATCTTGCGGGCCGCTTCGGCGTCCGACGTCAGGATCACCTTCTGCTCGGGACACAGGAGCGGCCCGTCGCCCATGATCTCGCGCGCCTTTCGAGTGTGTTCGGGTGTGACCAGGTAGGGGTGGGCCCCATCGGCGCCTGTTGCGGCGAGCTTCAGCATCAGGGGGCGCAGGGCGGCGATCACGATCGGCGCTTCCTGCTCGGGCTCCGCGCCGCGGTAGAAGGCGCTGCCGACCGCTTCGAGGTACTCGCGCATCTTCGGCACGGGCGGTTTGTACTCGTGGCCGCGCAGGTGGGTGACGAGGTGGGGGTGGGAGACGCCGAGGCCGAGGACGAAACGCCCGGGCAGCATCTCGGAAAGCGTCTTGTGGACCGCCCTCGTCGTCATCGCGTCGCGAGCGTAGATGTTCGCGATGCCCGTGGCGTGTGTGATGCGCGAGGTGCGGGCGCCGAGATACGCGATCAGCGCGAACGGATCGCGACCGACCGCCTCGGGAGTCCACAGTGCTCCGTAGCCCTGCGCTTCGATGGCGGACGCAAACTCGGCCGCCTGGGGCGCTGAAAGACCGTCGAGGCCGGCCCAGACGCCGAGCCTGCCGAGGATGTTTGTGGAATCCGTCATCGCCCGAAGCCTCCAACCTGGAATTGAGGGGCGACCGTATCAAGAGCAACCCGGTCTTGCGGTGCTAACGTCCCGGCCCGATGACGACCGCCAATGCCAAGCGCGCCTGGGCCTGGGAGCACTGGTTCGGCCTGGTGGGGCTCGCGGTGTTGATCGCGGGCGTCTACATCGGCCTGTTCGTCGCGCCGAGAGAGCGCAACATGGGCGATGTCTACCGCATCCTCTACGTCCACGTGCCGTTGCAGTGGAACGCTCTGGTCTGCTTCTTCGGGGCCGGCTTCGTGGGCGCCGCTTCGCTGTGGACGCGCAAGGCCTGGGTCGACGGCATGCTTGCCGGGGTGATCGAGGTCGGAGTCGTGCTCGAGACGGCCGGCCTGCTCTCCGGCATCGTGTGGGCCAAGCCGACCTGGGGCGTCTACTGGGCCTGGGATCCCCGGCTGACCTTCACCTTCGTCATGTGGCTGACCTTCCTCGGCGTGCTGGCGCTGCGGCGCTTCGCCGAGGAGCACCGGCGGGCGCCGTGGACGGCGGCGGCGAGCATCGTCGCGTCGGTCAACGCGCCCCTCGTGTACTACTCCGTGAACTGGTGGCGCAGCATCCACCAGATGCAGTCTTCGCCCGAGACCGTCCACACGACGATGATCCAGCCGCTGCGGATCAACGCGATCGCCCTGCTCCTGATCTGCGTGTGGTTCGTCGCGCGACGCGCGCGCATCTCGTTGGCGCGTCGGCAGGCCGAAGCGACCGCGCCGCCGCCTCGCATCGCGCCGGCAGAGAGCGGAGCCTGAGCGCTTTCCCCGCGCCGCGCATTCTCACGACGGGCTGACCGGGAGACATCGATGACCGCGCCGAACTACGAGCAGATCCTGGTCGAGGACCGGGGCCGCACCCGCATCCTCACCCTGAACCGGCCGGACAAGCTGAATGCCTGGACCCGGCAGATGAACTTCGAGTTGGTCGATGCGATCGAAGCCGCCAACGAGGACCCGGGACTGGCGGCCATCGTCGTCACCGGTGCGGGACGCGGCTTCTGTGCCGGCGCCGACATCGGAGCGCAGTTCAAGGCCCGGCTCGAGGGTGGCGAGGCCGCGGCGGAGGTCGACCGCAGGCCGCCGCGCCCCTGGGTGGAACTCGTGCGGGAGTCGAAGCCGATGATCGCCGCGATCAACGGCGTCGCCGTGGGCGTCGGCATCACCCTGGCTCTGCCCTTCGACGTGATCGTGCTCTCGGAACGGGCCCGCGTCGGCATGTTCTTCGTGCGAATGGGCCTGGTGCCGGAACTCTGCTCCTCCCACTTCCTGGTGCAGCGGGTCGGCTGGGCGAAGGCGAGCGAGATGTGCCTGACCGGACGTCTCTACGACGCCCCCGAGCTTGAGGCGATGGGCTTCGCGAACGCCGTCGTGCCGCACGACCAGACGCTGGATCGGGCGCTCGAACTCGCTGCGCGGATCGGCGAGAACGCGGACAGCTCGCTGCGCGCCGTCAAGCGGTTGCTAACGAAGAACGGCTCATCGCATGACCTCGACGCCGTCCATCGCCGCGAACTCGAGGAACTCCAGGCGGCCTACCAGAGCGACGCTCACCGCGAGGCCGTCGCCGCCTTCATGAAGCGCTGACCGGGTGCGCCGTACGCGAGGTCAAGGCAGCGCGAACGCCATCAGCTCCGGCACGCCGTCCGTCTCGCGCCTGCCGGCGACCGTCAGCGCGATGTACTGCCGGCCCTCCCAGAGGTAGGTCATCGGCGTGCCGAGCCCGCGTGCCGGCAGCGGCACCTCGGCGATCACGTCGCCGGTGCGCTTGTCCCGGGCCACGAGCCGGTTGCCGCCGTCGTCGTCCGGGGCGTGCTGGCCGTGGATCAGCAGGGTCTTCGTCAGCAGCGGGCCGGTGTAGGTGTCGCCGCCCAGGGGCGGCAGGTCGAGGTCCTTCAGGCGTGGGTGGTTGCGCAGGGTGTCGTTGTTGCCGAGCGGCTTCATCCACACGTGTTCGCCGGACTTCAGGTCGATCGCCGTCATCCGGGTGTAGGGCGGCTTGAACAGAGGCAGGCCCTCCGGCATCTCGGGCCGCCTGCCGCGGCCGCCGTGGGTGTAGCGGAGCGTGCCGCCTTCCAGGGGGTCCGGCGTGTAGAACGTGACCATGCTGAATGCGTTCCGCGACGGGACGTAGAGCCAGCCGGTTTCCGGATCGACCGCGGCGCCGTACCAGTTCGCGCCGCCGCCGGCGGAAGGCCGGAAGATCGTGCCCTGCTTGCCGCCTCGTACCGGCAGGGACGGAGGCGTGTAGAGCGGGCCGATCTCGTAGTCGGCGATCACGTCGAGCGCCATCTGCCTGATCTCGGGGGTGAAGTCGGCCAGATCGTCTTCGGCGACGCCCTGGTACTCGAACGGCGCCGGCCTGGTCGGGAACGGTTGGGTGGGCGAGGCCGTGTCGCCGGGCATTGTTGCCGGGGGCGCCGGACGGTCCTCGATCTCCCAGACCGGCTCGCCGGTGACGCGGTCGAACACGTAGAGGAAGCCCTGCTTGCTGACCTGGGCGACGATCTGTTGGGGATCGGCGCCGTCCCCACCCGGAAGGTCGATCAGCGTCGGCGCGGCCGGGAAGTCGTAGTCCCAGAGGCCGTGACGGACCGCCTGGAAGTGCCACAGCTTGTCGCCGGTCTCGACATCGACCGCGACCAGACTTTCGGAGTACAGGTTGTCGCCCGGCCGGTGGCCGCCGTAGAAGTCGTTCGTCGCCGTGCCGATGGGCAGGTAGACGATGCCGTGCTCGTTGTCGCCGGAGAGCATCGTCCACACGTTTGCGTTGCCGGAGTAACGCCAGGACTCGTCTTCCCAGGTTTCGACGCCTTCGTCGCCTTCCTGCGGCACGGTGCGGAACACCCAGCGCAGCTCGCCGGTGCGCGCGTCCCAGCCGCGCACCCAGCCCGGGATGGACTCCTTGGTGATCCGGCGGTCGGCGATCGAGGCGCCGGTGACGACGACGTCGCGGACCACGACCGGCGGAGACTGCATCGAGTAGAGCAGGGCGTTCAGGTAGTCCCGCTCGCCGCGGTTGGCGCGCGGCAGGCCTTCCATCAGGTCGACGCGGCCGCGATCCCCGAACTCCTCGATCGGCCGCCCGGTGCGGGCGTCGACCGAGAGCAGGTAGCCGTCACCGGTGCCCCAGTAGACGCGGCTGTCGGCAGCGTCTCCCTCCTGGCCGTTCGTCCAGTAGGCCACGCCGCGCTGGTTCCAGACCACGGTCATCGTCGTGGTGCCGCTCTCGTAGCTCTTCGGGTTGTAGGCCCACACCGTCTCGCCGGTCGCCGGGTGAACGGCGGCCCCGATCGAGATCGGTGTGTTGAGCAGGAGCAGGCCGTCCTGCATCAACGGCGTCGCCTTCAGGTTGCGGATGAAGGGGGCGCGGCCGGCGCGCCAGAGCAGGGGATCCTCGTCCTTCAGTCGATCGAAGATGAGGTCACGGTTGGCGTACCACTCGCCGCCTGCTTCGTTCTTGCTCAGAAACCCGTCCACCGAACGCCAGCGCCAGACGTTCTCGAGCTCGCCGAAGTTCGAGGCGTCGATCTGGTCGAGCGGCGAGTACTTCGTCGACCCCTCGTCGCCACCGTAGCTCGGCCACTCGCCGGCCGGGGCTCCGCTCTGGGCGGCTGCCGGAGCGGCCAGGAAGCCCGCGCAGACGGCGGCTGCTACGGCGATACGGATCGTCTCCATGTTCCTGTCTCAGAGTGGGCGGCGAAGGCGGTCGCCAATCGTACCTGTCTGCCCACTGGGTGCGCCGGCCTGCCATCCATGCGCCCGATGACGGTCGCATGGACTGGTTCGCGGGTGGCGCGGGTCGCGCCACCCGGGTTCTGGCCGGCATCTGCTGGTGGCGAAGTAGGGACACCCAACCGGGCCCTGCTTCCCGGCGGCTATGCTCCCGGCGAGTCGATGGGAGGTTCAGGGCAGCTACGCGTAGGCATCGTCGGCGCCGGGTTCCTCGCCGAAACCAGGGCGCGTTGCTGGAAGCAGGTCGTCTCGGCCCGCGTCGCCGGCGTCGCCTCCCGGCGCCGCGAACGCGCCCAGGACTACGCGGCCCGCTTCGACGTACCGGCCGTGTTCGACGATCTCGACGCGATGCTCGCGAGCCCGGCGATCGATGTTGTCGATCTATGCGTACCGAACAGTCTGCACCGGGAGATGACCGCGGCCGCGGCCGCGGCCGGCAAGCACGTGATCTGCACGAAACCCCTGACCGCCTACACCGGCCAGGATCTGCCGGAGGACGCAAGCGACGCGGAGGTCGCCGGCCGCGACCGCTCGGAGATGCTGCGGGTCGCCGAAGCGGACGCGCGAGCGATGGTCGACGCGGCACGACGCGCCGGCGTGCAGCTTCTCTACGGCGAGAACTGGATCTACGCTCCGGCCTTCCGCCGCGCGCTCGGGCTGCTGGAACAGGCCAACGGGGTCCTCCTCGAGATGAGGGGCGGCGAGTGCCACAGCGGCTCCCACTCTCCCTACTCGCGCGTCTGGCGGCACACCGGCGGCGGCGCTTTGATCCGGCTTGCCGCCCATCCGGTCGGCGCCATGTTGCACCTGAAACGGGTTGAGGGCCTGCGCCGCCGGGGCAAGCCGGTACGCCCCGCCTGGGTCAGCGCAGAGACCGCCGATCTGAGCGCGGTCGCCGGCCTGTCGCCAGACGAGCTCCGCATCGCCGGGGGTTGGGGCGAGGTCGAGAACTGGGGCTGCACGGTGATCGGTTTCGACGACGGCTCCCGCGCCGTCGCCTGGGGCGGCGACCACGTCCTCGGTGGAATGGAAAGCGGCCTCGACCTGTTTGCCAGCAACTGTCGGCTGCGGCTCTCCCTGAGCCCGAACGACATGCTCCGGGCCTACGCGCCCGACCGCGGAGTCTTCGACGACGCCTACATCATGGAGAAGATCGACTCAGGCGCCGGCTGGACGACCCCGATGCCGGACGAGGACTGGACGTCGGGTCAACTCGGCATGTGCCAGGCGTTTGCCGCGAACCTGCTGAGTGGCCGGCCCGCCGAGTCCGACGGAGAACTGGGCCTGGAGGTGGTGAGAGTGCTGTACGCCGCCTACGTGTCCGCTACGGAAGGACGGCGGGTCGACTATCGGAGAAACCAGGGGGACCGGGAATGAGGAATGAAGGTCGGAGCAGGAACGAGTCGACATCCAACGCAAGCCCTTGATCGACGGATTCACGCTCGTCGCTGCGTGGAGCTTGGCCAAAGCGAAGTCGGCCTGTCCACGAAGTGCCTCAAGCAGAGTCTGCGGCCTTGGCTGAGACGGCTTGCTCAAACTGTTGTCTCCACACCCGGGGTGAGACTCAGGGCGCAGGCGTTCCTACTCGTCGTTGCGTCGGACGTTGCTGGCGGATCTGATCCTGACCCGGTTCTCGGTGACGACGACGATCGCTCCGTTGCGCAATGCATCGGCGTGGTGTTCGATCAGTGTCCGCATGGCATCGGCCCGCTCCGCCGGTGTCATCTCGACGAGCCGCACGATGCCCGGGTGCGGCAGCCCCCGCAGAAACACAAGTTCCCCGAAGTCCTTGTCCTCGGTGATGAGCACTCGGTTCTCCTCCCGGGCGAGTGCCAGCAGCACTTCGTCCGAGGCGTGCGGGCAATGCTCGCGGGTGTACAGGACGTCGTGTCCAAGGTCCCCCCAGGGCCGCGCGGAGCGGCCGCGAGTCCGCGCACACGTCGAGCAGGAACTTCAAGAAGCCTCGCGGACCGCGACGCGATCATGCACGTGTTCGCCCGCCAGGGAGCGGTGCGCGAACAGAATGCAGGCCCGGATATCGTCCGCTTCCAGGAACGGGTACTCGACAAGCAGGCTCTCGACGGTCTCGCCCGCAGCCAGATTGGCCAGCACATGCGCCACGGCGATGCGCATGTCGCGGACGATCGGCTTGCCGCCGAAGACGTCGGGACGCACGGTAATGCGGTCAAGCAGTTGGTTCTCGCCAATCATGGGGGTTCTCCTCGATGTCGCTGTCTCGGCCTCCGGTCTGCCGTCCGGACGACCGGCCAACGCTATTCTCGCACGCCGGAGCGATCGGGAAGAGAGCCGCGGACAACGATGTGGCGACGACGTGCGACGGCTGGAGAAGGTCATCGCCGAATCGTCGCCCGACGAGGTCTACTTCCCGTTCCAGGCGAGGAGACGCTGAGCGTTCCGGAGAAGGCGCCCGCCGATGGGCGCACCTCGTGTGTTTCCGCGGAAACGCCCGCGGCACACGTTTTCGCGGAAACGCCGCCGCCGCACGCGCGGGAACGTGCGGTCCCGACGGCTGGAGCCGGACACGTTTCCGCGGAAGCGCGAGCCGGTGTCCAACCGACGAACGGACAACCTTCACCCCACGGCGCCTGGCTCGGCGACTCCCAAGTCCCTGTTTCCGCGGAAAC
>LXNI01002239.1_pt1 | contig 13994 bp, 14 predicted proteins | sample 809091 | NCBI WGS metagenome assembly LXNI01 (sample SAMN04870527, study PRJNA318959) | sponge metagenome | biome: 01000161; feature: marine sponge reef; material: water | host: Sarcotragus foetidus | place: Greece: Milos, Mediterranean Sea | collected 2013-05-29 | depth 5-7 m | reverse complement strand
GCGATCAGGGAACTGGCCGGGATCGCAACCAAGGACACGGTGAAGGGGAGAAGAACGGAATGGGTCCCGCTGCTTGAGAAGGAGATGGAGAAAGCCCGCGAAGCTCAGGACGAGGTTCCTTCCCTCTGCGATTCTCGGGAGTTGGAACAGGCGGTCGCAGCCGTCTTCCTCCATTCGCAACCGGTCGGACGGAAGGCGAGGACCAGCGAGTTGCTCCGACTCGTGGGAGGTGCCGGACCCGACGCAATCGAGTTGCGAAAGGGGCTTCGGCGATGGCGCGATACATCTTGGTTCTTGGACGACGAAGACGAAGGCGCCCAAGTCGAGGACGCTGACAGCCTGCCCGGGTCATGGCGTCTCGGCAACGCGCCCAATCTACGCCAGATGCACGACCAAGCGTGCCACGACCGGGTAACTGCGGAAGCGGTGGACGAACGCCTCAGAACTGAGATCCGCAAGACGGGTAGTCTCTGGAGCAGCGCCCAGGCCGCCGGTGCGACTGTCCACAAACTGCCCCGTTCTCCTCGCGACGTGGGGGACACGGTTCAGTTCCGCTTTGTGATCCTCGGCCCGGAGGCCGCTTCATCCTCCGGCAAGCCCAGCAAGGTGGCCCGGAGTTTCCTCGACCACGCCGCCGGCCCGGACAGTCCGCGGGTGTACCGCAACGCAGTGGTGTTGGCGGTGCCGTCCCCGGAAGGGGTAGACGCCGCACGCAGCAAGACCCGAAGCCTCCTCGGCTGGGAGGACGTGCAGACGCAACTCGCCGCGCGTTCCATCGATCCCGTCCGCCGCGAGCGCCTGCGCCGCAACATCAGGCAAGCGGCGGCAGAGCTGCCCGGCGTGATCCGGCAGGCCTACGGAATCGTCGTGACCGTCAACGAACGGAACGGGGTCCATGCCTTCAAACTACAGGGGAGTGGCCAGCCCTTGTTCGAGGAGATCAAGAACCATGACAAGGCCCGGATCGAGGAGACCCGTGTTAACCCCGAGGCGCTCCTGCCCGACGGGCCCTACCGCCTATGGGAGGAAGGGGACGACGCTCGTCTTGCCAGCCAGTTGAGCGAAGCGTTCGCCCGCTTCCCTCGGCTCCCAAAAGTGCTCAAGCCGGAGTTGGTTACCCGCACCGTCCTCAGCGGAGTGCGCCAGGGGTTGTTCACGGCTCGGCTGAGACGTCCCGATGAGAGCGTCCGGACTTGGTGGCGAGAGGATGTTGAGGCCTTGGCGGCGACCAACGACGAGTTCGAGATCGTCCTTCCCGCGAAGGCGCGTCTTGCCCGACTGGACCATCGACTTCTCAGGCCTGGTACGTTGCCAGGCCTGTGGCTCGCCGACGACGAAGATGCCTTCCAGCCCTTGGCCCTCAAGGCACTGCTCACGTATTTCGCTGGCGACCATGTGGCGACCGTAGCCAGAGAGGGCTACGAGGACCGCCTGCCGATCCCAGCCTGCCCCGACGACATCGTGGTGGTAGCGGTGGCCGAGGCGGTGGCGGATGGAACGCTGTGGGTCACGAACCCGCCCGCAACGGTGTGGAAGGAGCCGGTCCCCGCCGGGACGCTCACCCCGAACGCCGAGTTGCGCCCCGCACCGGAGCCGGTGGTAGCCCAAGACCTTACCCAAGAGGCTTTGCCGGAGGCTTGGTCGGAGAACCGGACCAGCGGTCTCTCGTTGACCCAAGCCCTCGGCCAGAAACGCTCTGAAACGGTCCCGTGGGGAGTCGTGCGCGAAGGAATCGCGGCCGCAGTCAATGCCCGCTGGCTTCTCCGAACGGCAGACAGCGGACCCGTCGAGTGCACCTACGACCAAGCTCACAAGGTGATCCTTGAGAAGCCGAAGCTCGGCAAGCGGCCCAAGCCTCCGCCAAGGACCACTCCCGTCGCGGTGGAACTGGATTCGGCGCAAATGCAGGACTTGGCTGAAAGGGCATCCGACCTCCTCGCCGCGATCGGTGCGGTAGAGTTGCGGTTCGGCGTGCAGGTGACCGCGCGTGGCGGAGTTGCGGACGAGGACCGCAAGCGGGTCAACGAGATCCTCGCCGACGTGTCGCCAAGGCTCAAGCTTGGAGGTCGAGGCGACGACAAGTCAAAGAGCTGACGCACGCTTTTTCGGACCGTCGGCCGCCCTCGGGGAACGGCCCCGGTGTTGGGGAGGCCTGAGCGAACCTCTCGGCCAGCCGTTCTCAGAGAGGCCCGGGAGTGGTGTCCGGTCAAGACCTCGGGCCATAGAGCCGTCGTCGTCGTTCACGTAATGTCGCTGATGTCGGTGAGATCCAGGTCCGGGTTTTCCGCCCTTGCGTACTTGACGGCTACCGCAATGGCGGCTCTGGGGTCGCGGTCTACCGCCTCCATCAACTTGCTGAGGCGATCCTGTTGCGCCGCCCGCTCCTGTCGGTCAGCAAGACCCACGGCCCGCTGCTTCGTGAGATACGGCCATAATCGCCACACCACAACGACTTGTACGAACGTACTCGCGGCAACCGACAGCATGGCGACGAGCTCGGTCCAGTTCATGCCCCGCCCTCCTCGCCATGCTGCTGCTTGGACTGGTCCATCTTCTTAGAGGCGAAGTGCGTGAGAGCTCCTTCAACCAGCCTGATGGCAAAAGCGTGGGGCGAGAGAGCCCTTTTGGCCATTTCCTCTGGAGTCTCTTCACGGTCCACAGGTTTTGGGTACGAGGCGTCCAGTTCCTTCTGGTAGTCGTCTCGCAGGCGAACCATCGCCAATATCGTCCTACCTGGATTGACTGGAGTTTCGGCGAGGATCGTGCCAAAGCATTTGGATACCGCGTCGGATATCTGTAGCAGGTGCCCGTAGTCGAGCGGCGGTATATTCATTAGGCGTTGTCTCTCATCGATGAAGTGGAGGGCACTCCGCTTCCTCGTGCGGCGCGACGGGAGGCGTGAACCGACTCCGTGGCCGGAGGGTGTATTGCTCCCGAACGCGAACGAGCGGAGATTCTTGGATCCTGGAAGAAGAAACATCTAAGCGCGGAGACCCGGGATCAAGAAGACCAAGCCGGAAGACGATTAGACGGAGCGCCCTCGGCCGACGGGATCGACGCGCTACCAAGCGCCGCGTTCGGGTGTTGAAGCCATCGTCAGAGACGCAAAACACGGCCAGGGATGAAGTCGTTCTTGCTTGAGCGCTCTGCACCACCAAATGCCCTCCATTTGACCCGATCTTCCCGCTCTTTCGGCCCCGCAGACCCCGACACCCCCCAACGGCAAGAAGCGCAGATCGTGCAGTCCCAGTTAGACTTACGTGATTTCCTGCCGTGATTCTCGTCCCGACTTGATCGCTTTGGGAGCAGGAGGTCGCCGGTTCGAATCCGGCCGCCCCGATTGGAGTTGGGGGATTTGGGGGGTTCGATGTTCGCTGATTATGTCCGCCAATTGGACGCGCAATCAACCCCTCGGTACTCCCCGAAGGCTTTTCTGAACCTCGGCCCGCTCAAGCAACATCGTGCTTCTTGATCCAGTCGCGCAGGGCGTGGTCGATCCGTGTCTGCCAACCGCGCCCTCCGGCGCGGAAATGGTCGATGACCTCCTGGGACAACCGGATGGTGGTCGATACCTTCGGTCGCGCTTTGGGGGGACGCCCCCGGCGTACGGGCGCCTTGGCGAACTTCTCCGGCCAGCCGTCCTTCGAGAGATCGGGGGCTGTGTCCGGGTCAAATCCTCGGGCCGTAGAGTCGTCGTTCTCGTTCATTGGCCCTCCTCATGCTGATGATCCCGTGTTGCGTCGTCGCGGCGCGTCCAGACGAGACCACCGTCGCCTCGTCCACAAAGCCGACGGTGATGTAGCGAACCTCGCCGCAGTCCTGCCGGTCGTCTTCGATCGTCATCGTCGTGCCGGCGAACACGTCCGCTGCCCGGACCATATCCAGCCCTCGGGCTTTGATCGTCTCGGCGCGCGTTCGCCCCGTCGAACTCGATCCGCATGACTAATGTTACTACAGAAATTGAGCTGTCAGGGACGGTCGACGGTCGCCGAGGACCTCATGACAGAGGTCCGGGCCGTCCGCGTGGGGGGCGAGCATGGACATATCCCCGGTGGGGCAGTGAAGTTTCTCGACAAGGTTCCCGAGGATTCAACCTCAACGCTGCATCTCATCGGTCGAGTGAACTGAAAAGGGTGAATTCGGAATGTCCCGTCCGTCCAGTCAGATGTTGAGACGCATTGTACTCGCCGCGGTCCTCACAGCCGGCCTCGGGGCATGTGAAGGCGCCTACCGTGCTGGCGGTCTTCAGGATAGTGATCGGTTGATCACGCTCGCGACGGATACAGTGTATCACATCGGTATTACCGAGGGCGAACACGACTTCGTCCGGATTTCGTCTGTCGGCTTCGACGCTTCAGGACGGCTTCATGTACTGGACACCGATGCGCATGAAATCACGTCCTGGGACGGCGATGGCCGGATGATCCGGCGTTTCGGGTCGAGGGGCGACGGCCCGGGCGAATTCCGGACCCCGCGGGGTGCCTACGTGTTTCGGGACGGCACGGTCGCCGTCCGGGACATCGGCCATCGCGCTCTTGTGACCTTCGATTCGGCCGGCCGGCATGTGGGGAACATTCGATTGGCGCGGCCTGTCCCGGGCAACAGCGCGGTTGTGCTGGATGGCGCGCGTCTGGTTGGGCCCCATGATCCCTGGATGACCAGCGGCAACGTGCGTGACCACGAGCGGCCGGTATACCGGTTTTCCCTTGAGAACGACACTCTCGGATCCGAACTGCTCTTCGTCGCCTGGCGCTCGACCGAGGACGGCGTGAGCTTCGTCCCCTCCCTGCGCCACGCTGCGCTTCCCGACGGCCGGATCGTGGCCGCAGATTCAGCCGTGGGGTACCGAATTGACATCATCTCCACCGAGGGGGCGGTGGACGGTACCCTTGAACGGCCGGTCGCCCCGTGGCCGGTTTCCGAAGAAGTGATGGAAGCCGAGCGCGAGCGGCTGATCGCGGGTCTCCTGGATGAGAAAGGATTGGCTCGGGCCATGGAGGAGATGCAAGCCGCGATGGGAATCAGGCTCCGGGAAGTCGACCTGTCCCAGACCATGGAAAACTCCCGCGCCCTTATCGCGGCGCGTCGCTTTGCCAGTCACGTTCCGGTGATCGATCGCCTGCGAGCGGACTGGGACGGCCGGATCTGGGTTGTCCGGAGCGACTCGACGGGAGGGGGGGACGGACCGATCGATCTGATCACCGTGGACGGCGGGTACCTGGGCAGTTGGCACCCGGGAGACCTCGGACTTCCGGCGGCGTTCGGCCCGGATGGATTGATGGCCTACCGGCGAACTGACGAGTTCGGAAGGCAGAGCATCCTGGTCGTGCGATTGGATCGGGAGAAGCTGGATTGACCCGATCTTCCCCCCATCACCCGCATGGGCGCGGTACGCTGGGATTCGCGTCCCGTGCAGGAGGTCCCCGGTTCGAATCCGGCCGCCCCGCTTGGATTTGCGTGATTCGTTCTCCACCATGGCAACGCATGGCACGCGTCACGAATCATTTCCGGGGACGCGCCGGGGACGGTTCAGCCGATAGCCCACCACCGTTTCGACGCCGATATCGTGGTCGTAGTTACTCGCCAGAAGAAGGTCATTCCCGATCCAGCGGACAAACTCCGCCGGAACCGCCAGGGTACCCAGCCAGCGGCCCTGGGGGTTGAAGATGCTCCACTCACTCAATTGACGCTGCATGTCCCAGGTGTCCTGTGTCCACAGATTGCCTTCCGTGTCCACCAGAAGGTCGTAGATGGCCGGGTGATGCCGTCTTGGAAACTCGGGCACGGGCACGGCGGCGCGATCCCAGCCGTTGAAGGACAGGAAGCGATCAATGTAGTCCTCGGTCTCTCCGTCGGTGATGGGGATTGAATCGACGAAGCGCCTGAAGATTCGCCGCAGAACGCCGTTGGCCGAAAACTGATGAACTTCGTGCCGGTCCGCATTGGTGATGTAGACCAACGGTGGCGTGTCAGCACCCACCACCGCCATGGAGTTGGCGGGGAACGGAAGTATAGGCCAGTACCCGCCCTCGGTGGCCAGCACCTCCTCGCCCCCCCACCACCCGAACGAATGAACAGAGTAGGCGGAATCGATCCTGACATATCCACGCGGGTAGCGGAAGGTTGTCCCCGCCGTTGTCGGGCGGCGCCAGTTCGGCCGTGACAATCCCAATAGGAAGGATCCGTCGGGAAGGGGCAGGTATACCGATTCACCGGGAGCCTCATCGCTCGTCCGTATGGCTTCAATGACCGCGCTCGCGTCGATTCTCCTCTCCTGCAGCAGATTGCCTGCCGGATCGTAGTGGCTGATTCGACCGAATCCCGGGCCCCACAATACAATCGTATCCCCCGGGAGTACCTGGAGGCGCGATGGGTAGTCATGCTCACCGGGCCCCTCCCCAGCGCGCACGAAGGAGGTGGACAGGGCGCCCGAACGTTCGAAGACCAACACCTTTCTGTCGCCACTCGGTGCAAGCAGGACTACCCTGCCGTCCGAAAGAGGTGCGGCTGCGGTTATCTGCCAGACCAGGTGTGAAGAATCGTTGGCCGTAGCGCTGTGCCCGCCGAGGATGAACTCGGGTTCGGGGTCGACGGTCCAGGGCTCGGCGGTGTCCCAGACCGGCGCGTGGTTCTCGACGATCTGGACGCCCAACGAATCCTCGACGATGACGTCCGGCACCTGGACTTCGGGAGCGGGGGGACTACAGCCACCAGCGGCAAGGATCGGAACCAGGGCAAAGAGCAGCTGCGACCGGTGAAGTCGCGGCCTTGAGATCGCCAATGAGCGCCTGCGGCTACGAGTCCCATGACGTGCAACCGCAGGCGGACGGGGGCTGGATTCTCTACCTGTGTCGATCAAATCCTACCCTCCGTCCTGCTGCTCAAATCGCGGGACTGCCGAAATCCCCAGGTGCGGGATGGAAGTGAGAAGGACCGGGGTTCCGACCAGCCCCACCTACGGTGACAAACTCAGCGCAAACACCAGAAACGCCCGGTTCCCACTCTCCGAATCGGACGGATTCACGATGTAGGAAACACTGACCGGCGGCGCGAACGAGTCCGTGATGGGGAGTTCGGCACTCCCGGTGATGCCCAGGTTCACGAGCGCGAAGCCCTCGGTTGCGTAGAACGAGCTCTCGCCGGAAACCGCGCCCGCATGCAGGCCGATTTCGACATCGCCCGCGGTGAAGGGCACGCTCGCCTCGAAGTAGACCGGCTTGTCATCGTCCAGCACCATTCCCGCGTAGAGCGACACGGGGAAGGCCTCCGAGCCGGAGACGGCAACCGAGACCTCCTGGGTGTGTGCGTCCTTGTCGCGGAATTTGTCGGCGCGCGGGCCGGGGAAGTAGTAGTCTGTAAATCCCGCTGCGAAGCTGGCGCCCGAGGCGGTTTCATAGGTGTAGGTGGCCCAGAGGTCGTTCTCGTTGGCGCCGGATCCGGACGCGCTGATCGAGTACGATCCCCACGCGCCGAATTCGAGTCCTCCGAGCCCGATGGTGAGCCCGGGCTGGACCGACATGGATTCTCCGAAATCGAGACCGCGCCAAACATAGCGGCTCACGATGTCGGCTCCGATGGAGGCCGACTGGGCGGCGATGGGGCCCGCGAGGACCGCGGATGCAACGAGGACTACGGCCGGCAGGGCGAGGCGGTGGCGGACGGGGCTGGCAACGGTATGCGACATTGGGGGAGCTCCTTTCGTCGAGCTGGGGGGTGGGGCAATGGTCAAGTGTGTATCTCGTGTGTAACGATTTCGCAATGATCGGGCCTTTCCTGGAGGGCAACCGTCACTTCGGGCGTCAGCACCGACTCCGCCCATCCCTTGTAGACGCCGCGGGTGGGGGGCACGTCGGCGTAGTCCCGGCCGACCGCCACGCGAATGTGGCGTTCGCCGTCGCCGCTGTTGTTCGCCGGATCCAGCCCGGTCCATCCCAGGCCGGGGAACCAGCACTCCACCCAGGCGTGACTGGCGGCGGAGGCGGCCGCGGCGTCGTCGGGGCCCAGGTAACCCGAAACATAGCGGCACGGGACGCCCCAGATGCGCATGATCGAGGCCATGACGTGGGCGTAGTCCTGGCACACCCCGCATCCGGTCTCGAGAATGTTCTCGATCGGCGAATCGGCCGCAGTGCTGCCGGGTGTGTATTCGAAGGTCCGGTGGAGCGTGTCGCTCAGTTCGACCGCACTCGCGAGGGGGTCGTCTCCCGGCTCCAGGTCGTGGGTGCGCATGAAGCGGTCGAGGGCGGGGGAGGGGCGGACGAAGTGGCTGGGCTGCAGCATGAGCCAGAGCTCGGGGTCGCCGATCCCCCGTGCGAGACGGTTCCACCCATCGGAATCAAGGCTGTCCGGCACGTCTCGCTGAGGATCCGTCTCGACCGTGGAGCGGGCACGTACGACCAGATGCTCATGGGAACCGGGACGGTCCAGGAAATGGCCCTTGTTGTTGAACGGGCCATCGAAGGAGAAAACCGGTCCCCCCGGTTCCGTCTCGATCGAAAAGTCGAGCAGCACCTGCCGGCGGTCCTGCAGGGGTCGGACGTACAGGGTCATGACCGAGGAGTGCACCGGCGCGCTGTAGCGGAAGTCCAGCGTGTGCTGGATCGCGTGCCGGGTGATCACGTGGGCAGTCCTTCCGCGACGGGGTAGTCGACGTAGGCGGCGATTACCCGGTCGTGCAGGGTCTGGCCATCGTCGGCCAGCCGCTCGAACAGGCTGGATCCCGTCGCATCGCCCGCACCATGGGCTGCCACGACCTGTCCCGCATCGGCTTCGACCACGGCCGCCAGCCGCATCGCCATCCGATGAGGGGGCGCCAGAGGGTGCCGGTTGCCCAGCGGATCGATCCCCTCCAGCAGGCCCTCGATCCGCTGCAGGGAGAACCGCAGGGAGCGTGGGACCTCGGGGTCGCGAATCATCAGGTCGAGCACCTCGCCGCGTCGGACGCTCATTGTGTAGCGGCGACAGTAGAGCTCGTACGCGCCGCATACCCGCAGCAGGTCGGCCCACGAGAGCGCGGGTCGCTGCTCTGGCGCACACCCGATGCGGTCCCAGGTGTCGAGAAGCTTCGTCTGGTGCTGAAACCGTTCCACGAAGCGGCCCAATTCCAGGAATCCCCAGGCGTCATCGCGAGGCATGACCGCGTCCACCACTCCCGCCAGCAGCCGCAGCCGGTCGATGCCCTCGGAGACGAGCTCGGCCGGTCCCACCTTCCAGGCACGGGGGAAATCGCAATCCCTGAGCCACAGATAGCCCCGGTTCAGACAGGTCCACACCCGCAGAGGCAGCAGCGGACGGAGCTGGCTCGCGTTCGCGCGCGCCGTCCGCCAGCACGAGATCATCGAGTCCGGGACCGTGTCGTTCTCGACCAGCGAGCCCGCGAGCGTATAGGCGTCGGCCATCAGAAAGGCCTCGGCTTCGTCGGCGTCGGCGGGGGTGTCCGGGGGGGACTGGCCCAGCGTTCGGTAGAGCACCTGCCAGCCCAGCGCCAGCTCGTCGGCCGGCGTGTCCACCAGTCCGGCAAGCTGGTGGCGGAGCAGCCGGGCGGTGTGTTCGGTCCGTTCGATGTAGCGGCCCATCCAGTAGAAGTCCGCGGCCGCGCGTGCGAGCATGGTCGAGCCTTTCCCCCGTCGTCAGTCCCGCAGGACCCAGAGGTCCTTGCAACCTCCGCCCTGGCTGGAGTTCACCACCAGGTTGCCCTTCTGCAGCGCAACGCGACAGAGTCCCCCCGGCACGACGCTTTGTCCGTCCCGTCCGTGTAGCGTGAACGGGCGCACATCGACATGGCGCGGCTGGAGGCTTCCGTCCACGAAACAGCCCGCACGGGAAAGGTCCAGAACCGGCTGCGAGATGAAGTTCGTGGGGTCCGCGCGCAGTCGGCCGGCGTACTCCTCCCGTTCGCGCGCCGTCGACTGCGGCCCGACCAGCATGCCGTAGCCGCCGGAGCCGCCCACCTCCTTCACCACCAGATCCCGCAGGTTGTCCAGGGTGTGGGCGAGGTCTTCGGGCCGGCGGCAAAGGTGGGTTTCCACATTGGCCAGGATGGGTTCCTCGGCCAGGAAGTACCGAATGATGTCGGGAATGAAGGCGTACACCGCCTTGTCATCGGCGACGCCGGTGCCGGGCGCGTTCGCCAGAACCACATTGCCCGCCCGATACGCGTGAAACAGGCCGGAGGCCCCCAGGATCGAATCCCCGCGGAAGGTGACCGGATCGATGAAGTCGTCGTCGATCCGGCGATAGATGACGTCGATGCGCCGCAGACCCGAAGCCGTGCGTGCGTAGAGGTTTGCGTTGTGTACCACCAGGTCGCGCCCCTCGACGAGGTCGGCCCCCATCTGGCCCGCCAGGAAGGCGTGTTCGTAGTACGCCGAGTTGTACCGTCCCGGGGTGAGGACCGCCACCCGCGGCGTTCCCGCCCGTGCACTCAGGGACACGAGCGTCGAATAGAGGCGTTCGGGGTATGCGGAGACTTCGCGCACCCGGTGCTCGCGGTACAGGATGGGGAGGGCCCGCTTGGTGGCCGCGCGGCAGGCCAGCATGTACGACACGCCGGACGGGACCCGCATGTTGTCCTCGAGCACGGCGAAGCCCCCGCGCGTGCGAACGATGTCGGTGCCCCCGACGGCCACGTAGACATCGTGAGGCACCTTCACACCGCGCATCTCGACCCGGTACTGCGGACAACCGAGCACGAGGTCCGGGGGGATCACGCCATCGCGCAGCGACCTGCCCTCGTTGTAGATGTCGCGCAGGAAGAGGTTCACCGCGCGCATTCGCTGCTTGATCCCGTCCTCGATGTGTTGCCATTCGGCGGCCGTCAGGATGCGCGGCACGCAGTCGATCGGGATGATGTGCTCGGACACCTCCTTCTGGCCCAGGACCGTGAAGGTGATGCCTTCGTGAATGAAGCGGCGGTGCACGCTGTCCTGCACCCTGGCCAGTTCCTCGGCGGGAACCCGGGCCAGCATTTCGCCCAGGCGGCGACAGGCCGCGCGGGTCGTGCCGTCCTCCCGGAACAATTCGTCGAAGAAGCGGGGATCCAGATCGTAGTGCGCGAATGCTCCCGACCCGGCGGTGCCGGCAACTTCCCGACCGTTGCCGACACCGCCCATGGTGGTAGCTTCAGGGGCGTTCAAAGAGTTCCCGGCCTCAGTCGGGATCGCGGTAGTCACCGCCGTCTTCGGGGTCCACCATCAGGACGAACTCGGGGTACGCGTCCATCCCGAGTTCGGCCGAATCCTGGCCGATCTCCTCGACGCTCCGGGAGACGCGGACGCCCATCGTCTTCTCCAGCACGGTCCAGACAATGAACGAGACGGTGAAGACAAAGGCGCCGACGCTCAGCACACCGATCAGCTGAGGCACGAAGGTGACGTCGGGGGCCTTGATGCTGGCGGCCAACGTTCCCCAGATGCCGGCGAAGAGGTGTGCGGGGACGGCCCCGACCACGTCGTCGATTCTGTAGCGCTCAAGGACCTTCAGGCCGAACGTGCAGAGCAGCGCGCCGACCGCGCCGATGAGGATCGCCCACCTGCCGTCAAGGATGTTCGGTCCCGCCGTGATCGCCACCAGTCCCGCGATGGCGCCGTTCAGCCCGGCGAAGAGATCCGTGCGCCCCAGGATCGGCTTCGACACCAGGATCGCGGTGATCACGCCGGCCGCGGCCGCCAGGTTGGTGTTGACGAGTACGTTGCTCATCCCGACGGCGTTGGCCGCGCCCCCGAGGGCCAGCTGCGAACCCCCGTTGAAGCCGAACCAGCCCAGCCACAGGATAAAGATGCCGAGCGTGACCGCGGGGATGTTCGACGGTGCAGTCAGCTTCACGGAGCCGTCCTTGCGGAACTTGCCCCACCTGGGCCCAACGACGAGGGCCCCCGCGAGCGCGGCCCAGCCTCCGGTCGAGTGAACGATCGTGGAGCCGGCGAAATCGATGAAGCCCAATTCGTAGAGCCATCCCTGGCCCCAGGTCCAGGCGCCCACGATGGGGTAGATGACGGCGGTGAGGATCGCCGTGAAGACGAAGAAAGCCCAGAGGTTCACCCTCTCGGCCAACGCGCCTGAGACGATCGAGGCCGTGGTAGCCACGAAGACCATCTGGAAGAACCAGTCGGAGGTGACGGCGTAATCATTGGCCACCACTGCGGCCGCGGCGCTCGCGTCGCCGCCCAGCAGCGCGATCTCGTCCGCCGAGGGTCCGTAGAACCAGTCGAGCGCCCCGATGATTCCGCCGCCAACGTCGGTGTACATCAGACCGTAACCGACGGTGTAGTAGGTCAGCCCCGCAATCGAATAGAGTCCGATGTTCTTGAGGCAGATGACCGAGGCGTTCTTGGACCGGACCGAGCCGGACTCCAGCATCGTGAAGCCCGCGCACATCCACATGACCAGCGCGCCCCAGATGAGGAACGAGAAGGTGTTGAAGACGAACGCCGTCTCCTGCGCCGAGTCCTGAACCGCGGCCGCCACGCCCGTCGGCGCGGCGAGCAGGCCCGCCAGGGCGAGGACTCCGGCAAGGACCGCGATACCGCCGGGGCGGTGGAGGCGAACAGGGGACCATGGAGTGAAGGTGGGTGCGTTCATTGGCTCTCCAATCGGTTGCGGGGGCGTGCGGTTGGTCCGGCATATTTTCGGCCAACTGTCAATAGGGGGTCAACATACGACCCTGATACGCGTTCGCAAGTGCGACGGATGCGGGGGATGGGCAGACGTCGCCCTCAATGATGCAGAGTGGGGGGGTGAGAGAACCGGCTGGCGTGAAAGTCGGATTTGGAGCAGCGGTCCGGAAGAAAAACCGGGTATGGCGAAACGGGCCGATCCACGCGCGATGGATCGGCACCAGGCAACCCTCCCCGCCTCCGTTGTCCCGCTCGGGAACGGAGGCGGGGAGTCGACAGCCCGCGAGCTACTTGGAGAAGCTGGCCCGCGCTTCGTCGGCCGTCGCGAAGACCTTGGTGAGGCGAACGAATCCGCTGACCTCGAGTACTTCGCGGATGTGATCCGGCACGGAACAGAGCGCCAGACCACCGCCGGCCTCGTTCGTCTTCCTGATCGCGATCAGAAGCACGCGCAGTCCGGCACTGCTGATGTAGTTGAGGCCACCGCAATCGACCACGAGGCTGCTTACCCCGCGGTCGATGATCGCGCTCAGCTCCTCGTCGAAGTCCTTGGCGTTCGCGGAATCAATTCGACCGTCGACCACCGCGACGGCCGTGCTTCCGGAGTAGCTGGTCTCCACATTCATGTTTGGTCCTCCTGGTGCGCCCCTAGTGGCTGCACGAGGTAAAGGCGGTTCCAACCGTCCACCCGCTCGTAGTTGAGCGCGTGGACGAACGCCTTGGTGAGGTGAATGCCGAGTCCGCCCACGTGGCGGTCCTCGGCGGAAAGGTTCAGATCGGGTGCGGGCGCGTCCCGCAACGGGTTGAACGGCCGGCCGTTGTCCTGAAGACGGGCCTCCAGCCTTTCGTCCGTGAGGTGCAGAGCGAGTGTGATCACGGGTGTGACGTTCTCGCCCTCGAAGGCGTACGACACGACATTCGTCAGCAGTTCATCGAGGGCCAACTGGAACTTGAAGGTCAATCCCATCGGCAGCTCGTGCTCGAGGGCGAACTGCTCGAATTGCTCGACCGCCTTTCGGGGTTCGTCCTTGTCGAGCCCGATTTCCAGATCGATGTTGGCGTCCACCGAGATTCCTCCGGGTTCAGAGTACCGGCTCAAAGGGACCTGGCCCCAGGCGCCCGCCAATACTCCGTCGGGACGGAACCCGGCTGCGGCATGGGTGTCGAAACACGTAAGCGTAGCTCCAGTGAGAGGCTGCGGGGATGCGCGAGCGTACAGCATCCTAACATATCGGGCAAGTAACTCCAGGTCCAGAAGAGCGTTGTCCAATGAGAAGTGAGCATGAGCGGGAAGCGGGTTTCCAACGGGAAGTGAGCATGAGCGGGGGTGCGAGCAGATCATGGGAGCATGATCGTGACACTCAGCACCGAACGGATCCG
>LXNI01002238.1_pt1 | contig 13997 bp, 15 predicted proteins | sample 809091 | NCBI WGS metagenome assembly LXNI01 (sample SAMN04870527, study PRJNA318959) | sponge metagenome | biome: 01000161; feature: marine sponge reef; material: water | host: Sarcotragus foetidus | place: Greece: Milos, Mediterranean Sea | collected 2013-05-29 | depth 5-7 m | reverse complement strand
TCGTGGCCGCGCTCCGGCGCGGCGACCGGGTGGTGACAGCCGGCGGCATCATGGGCACGGTCGCGCGGGTCAGCAGCGAGCAGGAAGTGCTGGTCGAGATCGCCGAGGGCGTGCGGGTGCGCATGGTCCGCTCGCAGATCACCGATGTGCTGAGCAAGCCCAATCCGGGCCAGGCCGCCGCCGCGGCGCCGGCTAATGACGGCGCCAGGCCGGGCGGTGTGTTCGGCGGCCTGTTCGGCCGCTCCAACAAGGGCAACTAGCCCGCCAATGCTCTACTTCGCCCGGTGGAAGATCGTCGTCATCCTGGCGATTTGCCTGCTCGGCCTGATTTACGCATCGCCGAATTTCTGGCGGTCGGACAATCTTGGCGCCGACCTGCCGAGCTGGATTCCGCACAAGACCGTCAATCTCGGCCTTGACCTCCAGGGCGGCGCGCATCTGCTGATCGAGGTGCAGACAAGCGCCGTGCTGAAGGAACGGCTGGAGGCGGTGGAGGACAATGTGCGCCGCAGCCTGCGCGATGAGCGCATCGGCTATCGCGGGCTCGGCGTGCGCGGCCAGGCGGTGGTGTTCACGCTGCGCGAGCCCGGGGACGCCGCGCGCGCCCGGCTGCTGATCGCCGAGCGCGACGGCCTCGTCACGGTGGAAATCGACGATACCGGCGCCGCGCGGCTGGCCTATCCGCCGGAAGTGGTCGTCGATGTCGAAAGCGCAGCGGTGGAGCAGACGCTGGAAATCCTGCGCATTCGCCTGAACGAGCTCGGGCTCCGGGAGCCGACGATCCAGCGCCATGGCGCGGACCGGATCATCGTGCAGCTTCCGGGCGTGGACGATCCGGACACCATCAAGGACCTCCTGACCCAGACCGCGAAGCTCACCTTCCATCTTCTCGACCAGCGCAATGCCGATCCGGGCGCCAATGCGCCGCCTGGCGCGCGCTGGCTCAAGGGCACGGACTCGCTCGAGCAGGAGCGCGATTATCTGGTTGAAAAGCGGGTGCGGGTTTCCGGCGAACGCCTCGTGGACGCCCAGCAGACCTTCCAGGACGGGCAGCCGGTGGTGAGCTTCCGCTTCGATTCGGTGGGCGCGCGCCAGTTCGGCCGCACGACGGGCGAGCATGTGGGGCGCCCGCTGGCGGTCGTGCTCGACAATGAGGTCATCAGCGCGCCGGTGATTCGCGAGCCGATTCTGGGCGGCTCGGGCATCATCTCCGGGTCCTTCGCGCTGGCCGAAGCGCAGAATCTGGCGCTGCTGCTGCGCGCGGGCGCGCTGCCGGCGCCGCTCATCTATCTGGAGGAGCGCACGGTCGGCCCGGGCCTCGGACAGGATTCCATCGACGCCGGCAAGGCGGCGAGCATTATCGGCATGGTCGCCGTGCTGGTCTTCATGGTCGTGGTCTACGGCCTCTTCGGCCTCATGGCGAACGTCGCGCTGGTGTTCAACATGGCGCTCATCTTCGGCGCGCTGTCGCTGCTCCAGGCCACGCTTACGCTTCCGGGCATTGCCGGCATTGTGCTCACCATCGGCATGGCGGTGGACGCCAATGTGCTCATCTTCGAGCGTATCCGCGAGGAAGCGCGCGTCGGACGCGGCGTGATCGGCGCCATCGACGCCGGCTATGACCGCGCGCTCAAGACGATCATCGACGCGAACCTGACCACGCTGATCGCCGCGGCGCTGCTGTTCTGGTTCGGCTCCGGGCCGGTCAAGGGCTTCGCGGTCACGCTCGCCATCGGCATCCTGACCTCCATGTTCACCGCCATCTGGGTCACGCGGCTGATGGTTGTCCTCTGGGTCCGCCGCCGGCGCCCGCAACTTTTGCCGATCTGAGGGGCGAAGAGGCGTCATGCGACCGTTGCGGCTCATTCCACCCGACACCAGCTTCCGCTTCATCGAACTGCGCAAGCGCGCCTATGTCGTCTCGGTCCTGCTGATCCTGGCCTCCCTGGCCTCGCTCGCGGTGCAGAGCCTGAATTTCGGCATCGACTTCATCGGCGGCACGCTGATCGAGGTGCGCACCAAGGGCCCGGCCGATATTTCGGCGATGCGCCAGACGCTTACCGCGCTCGACCGGGGCGAAGTCGGTCTCCAGGAATTCGGCCAGCCGACCGACGTGCTGATCCGCATACAGCAGCAGCCGGGCGGGGACGCCGCCCAGCAGGCGACGGTCAGCGCCGTGAAGGAGGCGCTCGGCGACAGCGTCGAGGAATACCGGCGGGTCGAGGTCGTGGGACCGAAGGTCGGCGGCGAGCTGATCGAGGCGGGCGCAATCTCCGTCGCGCTCGCCCTGCTTGCGATCATGGCCTATATCTGGTTCCGGTTCGAATGGCAGTTCGGCGTGGGCGCGGTGCTGGCGCTGGCTCATGATGTCATCACGACGGTGGGCATCTTCTCCCTTCTACAACTGGAATTCAACCTCTCCACCGTGGCCGCCGTGCTGACCATCGCCGGCTATTCGATCAACGACACGGTGGTGGTGTTCGACCGGGTGCGCGAGAATCTGCGCCGCTACAAGACCCTGCCGATGACCGACCTCCTGAACCGGTCGGTGAACGAAACCCTGTCGCGCACGGTCATGACCTCCGCGACGACGCTGCTGGCGCTGTTCGCCCTGTTTTTCCTCGGTGGCGAGGTGATCCGCGATTTCGCCTTCGCGATGATCTGGGGCGTCATCATCGGCACATATTCCTCCGTCTGGATCGCATCCGCCACCCTCCTGTGGATGGGGGTGCGTCCGAACGCGACGGACGAGCTGCCCGACGACGCCGAAGTCGCCCGTACGCTCGGCGATCGATGACCGACATCAGCCCTGTCGTCCCGCAGGGTCGGCAGGTGGTCGAGAGCTATGGCGATGGGCGTTTCCGGATTTCCGGCGCGGTGTGGACCGGCTCGGTGCTGCTGCGCCCCGACGCGGCCCTGTCATGGCCCGTGGCCGCGTTCCGGGAGATCACGCTGGCGAGCCTCATGCCGCTGACGGAGGGGGAGGCCCCCCCCGAAATCCTCCTGATCGGCTGCGGCGGCCGGACGGAGCTCCTGCCCCGGGCGCTGCGCGAGGCGATCCGGGCCCAGGGCATGGTCGCCGACGCCATGGACACCGGCGCGGCCTGCCGCACCTACAATGTGCTGATGGCGGAAGACCGCCGCGTCGCCGCCGCCCTCATCGCCGTCGCATGACGCCGGGCGCGCGCTTCCTTGTCACACGCTGCCCCGAGGCGCGGGCGATTTCCTGCAGGCGCCGGTAGCGCTCGTCGTCGGTCTCGATCACGGCATCGAGCCCGTGGCGAAAGGCGGCCAGCGCCAGGCCCGGCTTGTCGGCGCAATCGAGCCGGCCGCGCAGCGTCTTCTCCGGGAAACGGGCGGCCGCGAGATCGACGAGCTTGCGGAAGAACAGCGGCCCGAGCGTGAGCGCGCCGCCGGGCGGACTTGCCAGCACGACGCGCGCTGCCGGGCACGCCGCCAGCGCCGTCGTCACAGCTTCAAGCGAGGCGGCATTCGGGATGATCGCTTCGGCGGCCTTGGTCTCGCGGTCTTCCGGGGCCATTATGGCGACAGAATGGCATGGGGGGCGCTCCAGCGCATGGTCCTGGTCTGCAAAACCGGCGGCGCCGGCGACGATGAACGGTGGAAGGCGGAATTGCGCCGGCTGCTGCCGGATCTCGAAATCCGGGACTGGCCGGATATCGGCGATCCGGCAGAGGCGGAGTTCGTGCTGCTGTTCCAGAGCGCGCCCGGCCTGTTCGACGGCATGACCGGGCTGCGCGCCATCCTCTCCGCCGGCGCGGGCGTGGATGGCTTTCTGGGCGACCTGCCGGCGGGCGTGCCGGCGGTTCGGCTGGTCGATCCGTGGATGCAAACCGCGATGGCCGCCTGGGTCGTCCATGCCGTGCTGCATTTCGCGCGCAACATGCCGGCCTATGCGGCGCAGCAGGCAAGGGGCGTGTGGCGGGAACAATTCGAGGAGCATTTCGAGCCGCGCCCTGTGGGCATTCTCGGCTGCGGCGAGATCGGCCGGCGCACGGGCGGTGTGCTCGCCGATCTCGGTTTCCGCGTCTCGGGCTGGACGCGCACGCCGCGCGATCTGGGCGGGCTGGAAAATCTCCACGGCGCGGACGGCCTGGACCGGATGCTCGTTGCGAGCGAGTTCCTTGTCTGCCTGCTGCCGCTGACGCCCGGGACCGAGGGCCTGCTGGATGCCGGGCGGCTGGCGCGGCTGCCGGAGGGCGCTTTCCTCATCAATGCGTCGCGCGGCAGGATTGTCATGCAGCGGGACCTGCTGGCGGCGCTCGATTCGGGCCGGCTCGGTGGGGCGTGGCTGGATGTTGCCGAACCCGAGCCGCTGCCGCCCGGCGACCCGCTTTGGCGCCATCCCGGCGTGCGGATCACGCCCCATGTGGCGGGCGTCACCAACCCTGTCACCGGCGCGGCGCTGGTGGCGGAGAACATCCGCCGGGCGCGGGCCGGCGAACCCTTCACCCATACCGTGGACCGAAACCGAGGTTATTGACCCCCATGACAAGCTTTCAGGGAAAACGCGCGCTGATTACCGGCGCCGGCACCGGCATCGGCCAAAAGCTCGCGCTCGATCTTGCCGAGGCCGGCGCGGCGGTGGCGATCTGCGGCCGCCGCCGCGGCCCGCTGGAGGAGACCGCGCGGCTCGCTGGCGGCGCTGTCGCCGTGCATCCCGCCGATCTGACCGACCCGGATGAGGCGTTCCGGCTCGCCGAGGCCGTCGGGCCCGTCGATATCCTGGTCAACAATGCCGGCTTCTCCTCCAATGTGCGCAGCACGCGCCATGTCGGCCCGGAGGAATGGCGCGCGGTCATGGATGTGAACACGCTTGGCCCCGCCATGCTGACCCGCGCGCTCCTGCCGGCGATGATCGAGAAGGGGGCGGGCGATGTGGTCACCGTCTCGTCCATGGCGGCGATCTCGCCGAGCATCATGGCCGGTGCCGCCTATAGCGCCGCGAAGGCCGCCGTCCGCGCCTGGATGGATGTGCTGGCGGCGGAGATGCAGCGCCACGGTATCCGCTGCATCACCGTGCTGCCGGGCGAGGTCGATACGCCAATTCTCGACCGGCGCGCCCTGCCGCCGGATGCGGCGGCGCGCGCGACCATGATGATGCCGGAGGATGTGTCGGCGGCGATCGTCATGGCGCTTGCCCTGCCGCGCCGGGCGACGGTGTCCGAGATCGCCATGATCGCGACCGAACCCCGCGACCGGACGGAGGACGTCCGCGCCGCGATGGAGAAAACCGGCTGAGCGGTGCCGCCGCGGTGTGATATTCTGGGACCGGTTCGGAGGCAGCTGTCTTTCGCGAAGGGGACGGGAGAGCCGTGGACGAAGACAGGGTTGAAATCTCGATCGCCAACGATGTGGACGAGATCGCGGGCGTGGCGGATCGGATCGACGAGTTCTGCGATGCGCGCGGACTCGGGCCGAAGGTCGCCTATGCGCTCAATCTGTCGATCGACGAGATCCTCACCAACACGATCGGCTACGGATATGACGATGACGAGCCGCACCGGATCGAGCTTGCGCTCAGCAGGGAGGCGGATGCGCTGGTGGTCGCGATTGTCGATGACGGCAGGGAGTTCGACCCTTCAGGGCCGCCGCCGGAGGTCGATTTCGAGGCGACGCTCGACGAGCGTGCCGTCGGCGGCCTCGGCCTCTTCCTGGTGCATGAGATGATGGACAGCGTGGACTACCGGCGGGCCGATGGGCGCAATTTCATCACGCTGCGCAAGAGCCTCGCCGAAGCCGGGTAAGACGCTGCGCGCTCAGACGTTGGACCGGCGGCTTTCGTCGTAATCCTTGCTGATGCGGTAGAAATGCGGCGTCACCGGGTCGAGACCCGCGCGCTCGTGCTCGCGGACGATATTGCGCGCAATGCCGCGCAGATGAACCTCGTCCGGCCCGTCGATAAACTGGAGCGCGCGGCCCCAGGTCCAGAGCCAGGAGAGCGGCGTATCGGGCGTGAGGCCCATGGAGCCGAACACCTGCATCGCCCGGTTCGCCACGGTGGTTTGCAGGCGCGCGGCCACCACCTTGATCTGCGAGACTTCGTTGCGCGCCGCCTTGTTGCCGTGATGGTCGATCAGCCAGGCGGTGCGCAGGCACAGGAGGCGCGCCATGTCGATCTCGGTCCGTGACAGCGCCACCGCCTCGCGCACCGTGTCATGGTCGATGGTGCGCTTGCCGAAGGTGGTGCGGTTGAGCCCGCGCTCGATCATCAGCTGCAAAGCCACCTCGCATTGCCCGATGGTGCGCATGCAATGGTGGATGCGCCCGGGCCCGAGCCGCGCCTGGGCGATGGCGAAGCCGCCGCCCTCCTCGCCCATCAGGTTGTCGTAAGGCACGCGAACATTCTCGAAGACGACCTCGCAATGGCCCTCCGGCGCGATGTGGTGCATGACCGGGATGTTGCGCGCGACGCGCACGCCCGGCATGTCGGGATCGACGAGCACCTGGCTCTGGCGGCGGTGGACCGCGGCGTCGGGGTCCGTCACGCCCATGACGATCATCACGCCGAGCTCGGGATGCGCGGCATTGGTGATGAACCATTTGCGCCCGTTTATGACCCACTCATCACCCTCGCGCCTTATGCGCGTTTGCACATTGGTGGCGTCCGAGGAGGCGACCTCGGGCTCGGTCATGCAGAAGGCCGAGCGGATCCTGCCGTCCAGCAGCGGCCCCAGATAGCGGCTCTTCTGCTCCGGCGTGCCGAACATATGGAACACTTCCATATTGCCCGTGTCCGGCGCATTGCAGTTGAACATTTCCGGGGCCCAGTAGATGCGGCCCATGATCTCGGCGAGCGGTGCGTATTCGAGATTGCTGCAGCGCGTGCCCGGCGCGTCCTCGGGCAGCGAGGGCAGGAACATGTTCCAGAGCCCTTCCTCCCTCGCGCGGTCCTTGATGCCGGCGCAGAAGGGCGGCGGAAAGACGCCCTGCTCCGTTAGCTCGTGCCATTCCTTGTCCCGCGGCACGATCTCGCGGGCCATGAAGCGGGTGAGCTGTTCCTGCAGCTGGCGAACCTTGTCCGAATATCCGAAATTCATCTCGTCTCGCTTTCAGGTGTCGTCGGCGCCTCAGCAGCCGTCGCCGTTCAGATGGCCCCGCTGGGGAGAGGCCGGATAGACGCCGAGGATGCGGGTCTCGCGGGAGAAGAAATCGAGCTCCTCCAGCGCCAGCCGGACGGAGTGGTCCTCCGGATGGCCCTCGATATCGGCGTAGAATTGCGTCGCCGTGAAGCCGCCGTCGGTCATGTAGCTTTCCAGCTTGGTCATGTTGACGCCGTTGGTGGCGAAGCCGCCGAGCGCCTTGTAGAGCGCGGCCGGCACATTGCGCACCTTGAACAGCAGCGTGGTCGCCACCGGCGCGCCGGGCGGCGGATGCGCGGGTTCGCGGGCGAGCACGATGAAGCGGGTCGTGTTGTGGGCCGCATCCTCGATATCGGCGCGCAGGATTTCGAGGCCGTAATGTTCGGCCGCGAGCGCGGATGCGATCGCGGCTTCTTCGGGGTCGGCGCGGCGCGCGATTTCCGCGGCCGCGCCCGCGGTATCGGCATGGACGAGCGCGGTGAGGCCAAGCTCGCGAATGAGCCTGCCGCACTGGCCGAGCGCATGGACATGGCTGCGCACGCGCCGGATCGTCGCCAGGCTGGCGCCCGGCGCCGCGAGCAGCTGGTGGCGCACCATCTCGAAATGCTCGGCGACGATATGCAGCCCGGTTTCCGGCAGCAGGCGGTGGATATCGGCGACGCGCCCGGCGATGGTGTTCTCGATGGGAATCATCGCAAGCGCCGCCTCGCCGTTCTCCACCGCGGCGAACGCGTCCTCGAAGGCCCGGCAGGGCAGCGGCTCCAGATCCGGATAGGCCCGGCGACAGGCGAGGTCGGAATAGGCGCCCGATTCGCCCTGAAAGGCGATCCGGCGGGCGGCGGCATTGGCGGCCATCGGGATGCTTCGACTTACGGCTTTGCGGCGAGAAGGTCTCGCGCGCGGGCGAGATCGGCGGGAGTATCGACGCCGAGCGGAACGCTGTCAACGACAGCCACGGCGATCCGCATGCCGGCCTCGAGCGCGCGCAATTGCTCCAGTTTCTCGCGCTGTTCGAGCGGACTCGGGGCAAGCGCGGTAAAGCGCTCCAGCGCCGCCCGACGCCAGGCGTAGAGGCCGATATGGTGGAAGAGCGGGCCGGGACCCGCCGGAGCCGTGGCGCGCGTGAAATAGAGCGCGCGCCCGCTTGCGCCGAACACCGCCTTCACGACATGGGGGTTGGTGCGCTCGTCCTCGCGCACGATCTCGGCGGCGACGGTCCCGATATCCACCTCCGGGTCGTCGAGCAGGGCGAGCGCAGCGCGAATGTCGCCGGGCGGGACGGTCGGCAGGTCGCCCTGGAGATTGACGATGCGGTCGAACCGCCGGCCGGGATCGAAGCTGTCGAGCGCGGCGCGGATGCGGTCGGACCCCGAGGGCAGGCCCGGGTCGGTCATCACCGCCTCGCCGCCCGCCGCCCGCACCGCCTCGGCCACTTCCGGCTCCGAGCAGGCGACGAGCGCCGGCCCGACGCCCGCCTCGACCGCGCGCGCCAGCACATGCACGATCAGCGGGCGCCCGGCGATGTCCGCCAGCGGCTTGCCGGGCAGCCGCGTCGAGGCCATCCGCGCCGGTATGGCGATAAGCGCCGGGCCGCTCACCGGCGGAGATTTACGCGACGCAACGCCGCATATCCGGTCATTTCAGCCGTCCTTACACTCCGAAATCGATACACGACTTTCCGGCGCAGGCCTTGCCGTTGTGCAAGAATGCCTTGGCGCACGCAGCCGTCAACTGGGCGACGAGGCGATGGACTTCTACGAGTTCAACAAACTTGCGGGCGGGCTGCTGCTGGCCGGCGTTGTGACCATCTTTATCGGCATGTTCGGCGACACGCTGGTGCCGAAGCATGACGGCGGGCATGGGGCCGCGCCGCATGGAGCCGAGGCGACCGCCGCCGCACCCGCGGCCCGGTCCGAACCCGCGGGCCCCGAGCCGGTCTCCGGCATGCTGGCCGAGGCTGATATCGCCCGCGGCGAGTCGATCACCAAGAAATGCACTGCCTGCCACACCTTCGATGAAGGCGGCGCGGCCAAGCAGGGGCCGAACCTCTACAACATCGTCGGCGCGGACATCGCCGGCCGCGAGGGCTTCGGATATTCCGACGCCATGGCGGAGCAGGAGGGCGACTGGACCTATGCCAGCCTCAACGCCTTCCTGTTCAAGCCGAAGAATTTCATCAAGGGCACCAAGATGACCTTTGTCGGGCTGAAAAAGGCCCGCGACCGCGCCGATCTCATCGCCTATCTGCGCTCGCTGTCGGCGGCGCCGCAGCCATTGCCGGAAGGCGGCGCGGAGGAGCCGGCAAAGGAAGGCGAGGCCGAGCCCAAGGCCGCCCTGCCGGCAGGTCCGGACCGCGGGCAGGCCGCGGCCGAACCGGCGGCGCCGGCGCTCGATTCAGTGCCGGAAGCCGACGGGCGGCTCGGCTGGCGCTTCTCGCTGATCGGCGCGGCCATGGCGGCCGAGCCGGCCGGGAGCCTTGCGGAGCGCCTGGCCGCCGCCGATCCCGATGCGGGCAAGAAAGTGTGGCGCAAATGCAAGGCCTGCCACACCCTCGACAAGGGCGGCAAGAAGCGCATTGGCCCCAATCTCTGGAACATCGTCGGCGCCGATGTGGCGGCCCGCGAGGGCTTCAACTATTCCAAGGCGATGGTGGCATTCGGCGGCCAGTGGACCTATGAGCGGCTTGACGCCTATCTCACCAAGCCGAGGAACGTGGTGAAGGGCGGCAAGATGTCCTTTGTCGGCCTGAAGAAGCCGAAGGACCGCGCCAATGTCATCGCCCTGATGCGCTTGCAGGCGGATGAGCCGCTGCCGCTGCCCTGAGGCGGCTGCGGGCGCGCCAACCGCATGATCCGCGCCTTCCTCGACCATCTGGGCGATATCGTCCGCCCCATCCACAGGCGTTATTTTCGCTCCGGTGTGGCGGTGGAGCGCAAGGACGACGACTCGCCCGTAACCCGGTCCGACCGCGAGGCGGAGCAGGCGCTGCGCCGGGCGATCGGGGCGGCGTTTCCGGAAGACGGGATATTGGGCGAGGAATTCGGCTCCGAACGCCTCGACGCGCGCCGCGTCTGGGTGCTCGACCCGCTCGACGGCACGCGCGCCTTCGTCAACGGCAAGCCGGCCTTCGGCGTCATGGCGGCGCTTCTGGAGGAGGGCAGGCCGGTTGCGGGCCTGATTGACATGCCGGTCCTCGCCGAACGCTGGATCGGCATTGCCGGCGAGCCAACGACCTTCAACGGCGCGCCGGCGCGCGTGCGCGACTGCGCCGGCCTCGCCGCCGCCGCGCTCAACGCCACCTCGCCGGACATCTTCCCGGACAGCGCCTCGCGCGCGGCGTTCGACCGCCTGTCAGCGGCCTGCGGGCAGCGGCATTTCGGCGGCGATTGCCAGCTTTACGGCCTTCTAGCTTGCGGCTGGATCGATCTGGTCGCGGAGGCCGGCCTCCAGCCCTATGACTATCTGGCGCATGTGCCCATCGTGGAAGGCGCGGGCGGGCGGATCGGCGACTGGCAGGGCCGCCCGCTCGGCCTCGAGTCCGACGGCGCCGTGCTGGCCACCGGCGCGCCGGGTCTTTTCGAGGCGGCGCTGGACCGCCTTCGCGGCCCCTGACGCCGCGCCGCGCACCGCCGGCCGGCGCTTGCGGGAGCCGGGAGGCTCCCCTATAGGCAGGCCGGAAACAAACCGGACGGGAGCATCATGACTATTCGCAAATCGGTCAAATATGTCGCCGGCGCCGCACTCGGCGTCGTCATGGCGACCTCCGCCATGGCGGCGGAATGTATCGCACCGGCGAATCCCGGCGGCGGCTGGGACTTCACCTGCCGGACCATCGGCAAGATCATGCACGATATCGGCGCGATCGATGCGCCGATCCAGGTGACCAATATGGCGGGCGGCGGCGGCGGCCTCGCCTTCAACCATGTGGTGAACGAACGCGGTGACGACCCGGACCTGGTCGTCGCCGCCTCCTCGGCCACCGCAACCCGGCTCGCCCAGAACGCCTATGGCGGCATGACCGCCGACCAGGTGAGCTTCCTCGGGGCGATCGGCGCCGATCCGGGCGTTATCGTCGTCGCCAAGGACTCGCCCTATATGGGTCTGAAGGACCTCATCGACGCGGTGGTCGCGGATCCCAAATCCGTCACCTTCGCCGGCGGTTCGGCCGTGGGCGGCTTCGACCATCTCAAGGTGCTGATGGCGCTCGGCCGCGCCGGCTTCAACGACATCACGGCGGTGAAATATATCGGCCTCGACGGCGGCGCCGACGCCATCACCCAGACGATCGGCGGCCACACCCAGGCCATGACGGGCGATATCTCCGAGGTGGTGGGCTTCCTCGCCGCAGGCGAGGTGCGCGTGCTCGCGGTCATGACCGATGAGCGTGTCCCGGGCTTCGAGGACATCCCGACCGCCAGGGAACAGGGCATCGACCTCGTCGCGGTCAATTGGCGCGGGCTTTACGTGCCGAAGGGCATCTCCGAGGCCGACTACAACAAGTGGTCCGAGGCGCTGGCGGCTGTCGGCGCGTCCGACGAATGGGCCGTCGCGATGAAGGCTAACGGCCTCGCGCCCTTCAACAAGGTGGGCAAGGACTTCCAAAACTATGTGAACAAGGTGGTCGGCGAAGTCCGCGAGCTGTCGCGCCAGATCGGGGTCATCAAATAGTGGCGGGCGACCGGGTCTTCGGTCTCCTGATTGCTGTCGTCGCGCTCGGCTATATCCTGAGCGCGACGCAAATCCAGCTCGGATTCCTGTCGGACCCGGTCGGCTCGCGCACCTTTCCCTATATCGTCGGCGGCGTGGCGCTGCTCTGCGGGCTCGCCATCGCCGCGCGGCCTGGCCTCGATCCCGAATGGCCCGCCTGGCGGGCGCTCGGGCGCATCGGGCTCACGCTCGCCGTGCTCTATCTCTTCGCCATCGCCCTGCGGCCGCTCGGCTTCCTGATACCGGCGGCGCTCGCCTCCGCGAGCCTCGCCTATCTGGTTCGGCCTGACGCGAGGGTCGCGGCCGCCGCCGGCCTTGGCCTTTCCGTCGGGCTCTTTGCAATCCTGAAATATGCACTCGGCCTGGGCCTCGCGCCGTTCGGCAGAATGCTGACCGGCTGAGCCGCGCCGGATGGACCTGCTGGCGCATCTGGCGCAGGGCTTCGCCGTCGCGCTCACCCCGACAACGCTGATGCTGGCGGTCGGCGGCTGCTTCATCGGCACCATCATCGGCGCGCTGCCAGGCCTCGGGCCCTCCAACGGCGTGGCGATCCTCATCCCGCTCGCCTTCTCGCTCGGCCTCGATGCGACCGAGGCGCTGGTGCTGATGACCTCGGTCTATTACGGCGCCATGTATGGCGGACGGATTTCCTCGATCCTGCTGAACATTCCGGGCGACGAGCCCGCGCTGATGACGACGCTGGACGGCTATCCCATGGCCCGGCAGGGCAGGGCGGGCGATGCGCTGGTGCTCTCCGGCGTCGCGTCCTTCACCGGCGCGCTGCTCGCGACCGTGGGGCTCATGCTGCTGGCTCCGCTGCTCGCCCGCGTCGCCTATCTCTTCGGCCCGCCGGAATATTTCGCGCTCTACATGCTCGCCTTCTGCACGCTCGGGGGGCTTGCCTCGCGCAACCAGGCGAAATCGGCGCTTGCCGCCGCCCTCGGCCTCGGCATCGCGATGATCGGCCTCGACAACCAGACCGGCATTCCGCGCCTCACCTTCGGCGAGATGCATCTCATGGACGGCGTGGACTTCCTCGTCGCCATTGTCGGCCTGTTCGCTGTGGCCGAGATCTTCATCTACATGGAAAGCCACGGGCGGGGGACCGCGCTCGGCGTGGCGCTCGGGCGCATCACCATTCCGGTCAGGGACATTGCGCATTGTTTCTGGACCATGCTGCGCGCGACCGGCATCGGCTTCGTCGCCGGCGTGCTGCCCGGCGCGGGCGCCTCGCTCGGCAGCTTTCTCGCCTATATGGCCGAGAAATCCGTCGTCCGCGACAAGGAGTCCTTCGGCAAGGGCAATCCGCGCGGCGTTGCGGCGCCGGAGGCCGGCAATAATGCCGCCGCTGGCGGCGCGCTCGTGCCGATGCTCACTCTCGGGGTTCCGGGCTCCGGCACCACTGCCGTTCTGCTGGCCCTCCTGCTCACGCTCAACATCACCCCCGGTCCGCTGCTCTTCGAGGAGCGCCCGGAAGTGGTCTGGGGCCTGATGGCGGCGTTGCTGATCGCGAATTTCGTGCTCCTGGTCATGAATGTGCCGATGGTGCGCCTCTTCGTGAAAATCCTGTCAGTGCCGCCCTGGCTGCTGCTGCCGGGCATCGCCATGGTCTCCTTCTCGGGCATCTATTCGCTCTCCGGCAGCAGCTTCGACCTGATCCTGATGATCGCCTTCGGCGTGCTGGGCTATGTGCTGCGCAAGCTGGACGTGCCGACCGTGCCGATCATTCTCGGCATCCTGCTCGGCAACAATATGGAGGACAGCCTGCGCCGCGCGATGGTGATTTCCGACGGCGACTGGACCTATCTGTTCTCCTCCGGCATCTCGATCGGCCTCTGGGCGGCCGCCATCGCCGGCTTCATCGCGCCCATGTTCCTGCGCCACCTGCTGAAGCCGCCGGGCGCCCGGGCGCAATAGCATGGCGACGCGGGTACTCGTTCCCTCGGGCGTGCTGGGCCTCGGCTTCGACCGCGAGGCGCTGCGGCGCGCCGCCGCCGACAGGCCGGACATCATCTGCATAGACGGCGGCTCGACCGACAGCGGCCCCTACTATCTGGGCGCCGGGGTTTCCAAATACTCCGACGCCTCCGTGCGGTCCGAATGGCGGGAGCTGCTGGCGGCGCGCGCCGCGGCCGGCTGCCCGCTGGTGCTTGGCTCCGCCGGCACTTGCGGCGCTGACGGCATGGT